>Ga0315284_10000114_pt1 | contig 108466 bp, 79 predicted proteins | sample YL17G09_16_MG_FD_203696 | JGI IMG/M metagenome (GOLD analysis project Ga0315284, IMG submission 203696) | Sediment microbial communities from Yellowstone Lake, YNP, Wyoming, USA - YL17G09_16 | ecosystem: Environmental > Aquatic > Freshwater > Lake > Sediment | place: USA: Wyoming | collected... | reverse complement strand
CCAGGTGCGCGCGCCCTAGGCGCACATGCCGCGAGCCGCCGCCAGCCTGCCCGCGGTCTGCCCGCACGTGCGGGCCCAACGCGGGGCTTGCCAGCCCGCCCGGGGGCTAGTGGGAGTTTCGGTTTGGCCAATTGGCGGGTGGCGCCGCGCTACGGCGCGCCGCCGCGCTGCGCCGTGTCGCTGCCGCGCCGCGTAGCCGCCATGCGCGCCGAGCGCCGCCCACACCTGCCCACAGATCGCCGCATGGCATCGGCACTGGCTGCAGCGCTCGCGCGGCGCTCTTGCGACGCGTGCCGCGCCAGCGACGCGCGCGCGTCGCCCGCGCTGGACGACCTCCTCCCCGAGTTTGAAACCCTCTTCCCACCGCTCGCCGGAGGCCGCGGCCTACAGCCGTCCCTCGTGGACGAGCTCCAAGAGTGGAACGCGTACTGGCGCGCTGCCAAGGAAGCGAAAGCTGCGCGCGGCGCCGCCGCGGGCGCCGCCGCACGCCTCTTTGTCTCGCGCGCGCCCGCCGCCCCCTGCACGACCAAGCACGGCCTTTTGCCCAACCCGCCTTCGCCCGCGTCGGTGCTGAACAGGGTCGGGAACGAGTCGGCCGCGTCGGCGGCGACCAGCGCCGACGAGAGCGACGGCGGTGGCCACGGCTGGCGCCCCGCCCACCGCCCCGTCGTGCTCGAGGCCGCGCCGTCGCCCCTGGACCTCATGCGCGGAGCCTGGTTTGGGCGCAGGCGCTGACGTTGCTGCCGCCTGGCGACCCCCCACTCCCTCACCCGGTGAGGGAGTGGGGGGTCGCTCTCTCACCCCCCCGCGGCCCCCAAAACACGACCACCCGGCTCCCCTCCCTCTCCCATGAACTGATCGACGCGCCCCTCTTCCCAAAGCGCCCGCCTCCGAAACCGCTCCCCCGAAAAAACTCGCCTCCGAAACTCGCCTCCCCGGAACCGCTCCCCCCTTCTTGCCCCGTGTGACGGTCCCCCACGTCTGCCCCGCATCCGCTCCGACACCCCCGACCCGCTGCACGCGCGCGCCACGGCAGAGATCACGCCGCGCGCCCGCGCCCTCGGCCGCAAGCCACAGTTTTTCGCGCGTCACACCCCGGCGCGCGCGCAGACACGCCCGCGCCCTCACCAGCCGCCGCCTCTGCCGCCCGCCCAAAACTCCTCCCCGAGGTCGAGCCGGCCTCCCCGCAGCAGCGCGTCGACCGCCCCCCCCCGCCCCTGCACCGCGGCCGCCCGTCTCAAATCCGGCAACCGCCACCCAAACTCGCCACCACCTCTCCCGTCGGCCGCCCAGGCGACGACAGGGTCGTCCGCGCGCCCCAGCAGAACAAACGGCGACCCCGACCTCCCCCCGCCGCGCGCGAGCCGCGCAAACAGGAGCACCGGCTCGCCCGGGTCGAGCAGGCGCGCGATCGTCGGGTGCCGGTCCGTTTGGCCGGGGCCGGGAAACCAGGCGAGGCGGAAATGAGAGGCGTCGGCGTCGACGGAGAAGGCGTTGGGGTAGGGGCCCGCGGCAACCCCGTCGGGGTCTAGATTCACCAGCAACAAGCAAGCGTCCGCCAGGCGGACGACGCCGCCCCGGTCGGCGCGGGGGGGAGGGGCGCCGGGCGCGAGGTTGGCCGCCGCGGCGACCGCCGCGGCGCGGCCGCCGGCGGGGAGCGGGGTGCCCAGATGAGAGAGCAGCGCTTCCAGGTCGAGGTCGAGGTCGGCGGCGTGCGCACCGGGGGGAGGGCGGCGGCAGGGCTCGTCGTCCGCGGTCGACGAGAGACGCCCCCCCCACCCCCGCCTTGGCGCGCTGCTGGCGCCGCTGGCGAGGGGCCGCGCCGCGCCGCGCGCCACGCCGCGCCGCTCCACTTGCGGCCGAAACCCGCCCGCCGCTTCCGTCACGCCCCCGTTGACGGACGCCCTCCCAGACACGCTCTCCAGCACGCGGGGCACGGCGGCGTTGAGCGCGTCGTGAAGAGACACGGCGGCGTGCGCGTCGCGCGCGGCATAAGCCACCTGCTCCTCGCTCAATGGCCTGGCCGCCCAATCCGTCAACCGCGCGCCTTTGGACAGGTGCGTCCCCAAGTAGAGCGAGGTCAGGGCGGCGAGCGAGCCGCCAAAGCGGAGGCGGGGAGGATACGCGTTGGGTGGCGTGTCCGGCGCGGCCGCCCACCGCGCGAGCGCGGCGACGTCGACCGCGGTGGCGGCCATGGTCGGCACGAAGAATGCAGGAGGGTCGTCGCCGTCGCCCGCGGCCGCAACCGCCACCGAGTGGAGCGTGCGCGCGAGCCGGGCCAAATCTTGCCGGTGCGAGTGGCCGACGAGGGCGACCCGGGGGTCGGCCGCGAGCGCGTCCAGGCCGGCCCGCAGGTCGGCGGCCGCGGCGGCCTGGTCGGCGGTGGGGGGCGCGGGCGGCGGCGCGCCCGGCGCGGCGGGCGGCGACGCGCCGGTCAACGTTTGGACGTCCACCACAAACGCCGCCCCCCGCGTCGCCAGCTGGAGCACGGCCACGGGGTGGCGCACGCGGGGCGCGGTCTCGGGGCGCCACTCGGCGTCGACGCCGACGGGCCACAGCGTGGGCGGCGCGCGCGCCGGCGGCGCGAGCGCGGCAAACGCGGCCGCCAGCGCCGCCCGGTCGGCCACGAGCACGGGCGGCCCCGGCAGCGTGTACGGCGCCGCGACCAGGCGCGCGACGGTGACGCCGGCGACGGCGGCGAGGGACGCGGGCCGGCGCAGGAGCAAGAGCGCGGGGGAGGGCGCGCCGGCGCCCGCGAGGGCAGGAGGAGAATCCTCGGCCACGACCCCCACATCCAGCACCGTTCGCAGCCCGTGCCCGACGGGCGGCACGGTGCCCGGCGGCGAGGGGAACCGCCCGCGCGGCGCGAGCCGCGCGGTCGCCCACCCGAGCGCGGCCGCCGCGGCCCGCAAGTCGATCGTGCACCCCGCGTTCAGCACGCACACCGCCGCCTCGTCGCCGTCGCCCACGACGCAGATGGAGTTGAGCTCGGACGTGACGCCTGGAGGAGGGGAGACGACAAAGGAGGCGCCGGCGGGCGCGGCGGCGGCCGCGACCGCGGCCGCCAGGTCGGCGGGGCCCGCCGGCGTCGCGCGCGCGGCCACCAGGCGCGGCGGCGCCCGGAGCGGCAGCCGCAGCATTGTGCGGCGGTCTTGTTGTCGCCGGCAGCACTCTTCGCAATGGCGGCCGGCGCCGCCCCTCTCGCCCGCGCCGCCGCCGGCGGGGTCGCCGCGTGGCTGGATGCGCTGCCCCCCGGCAGCGTCCGCAACACGTGCGCGCCAGGGAGGAGGGGCGGGCTCGCTGCCGATCGTTGGCGCAACCCCCACGCCTCCCCTGCCCTCTCCCTCACAGCGCTGCCACGCAGCGCGACACACTGCTGCGCCAAGCAGACGCACTGCAGGCGGCGGCCGCGACGCAGGCCGCCTTGAATGGGGGCGCCAACCCGCTCGCCGGCTGGGTGCCCGCCCCCCGCGCGCCGCGCGCCCCGGTGCTCGGCGTGCGCCTGGCGGCGTCGCCAAGCCCGCCGCCGTTGGAGTCGGATTCGGAGGCCAGCGCCGAGGAGTCGGACGGCGCGCTCCAAGCGCGCCGCGCCGAGCTCCCCGCCGGCGGCAAGTACGCCCTGGAGACCCACCAGCGCGACGCCATCTCCGCCATGTTTGCCGCGCGCGACGGCGTGAGCAAGGAGACGGCGACCGCGCTCGCGCACGCGGTGGGGACGACCGAGATCGCGCTGCGCCACTTCATGGCCAAGCTGCGCGACTCTGTGCGGCAGCTGACGCGCCGCGCGGACGCCGTGGCGGCGGAATCGGGGGGCGGGCCGACGGTGGAGGGGCTCGAGGAGATGCGCGCCGACCGCGTCGCGACCCTGGCCCGCGTCGCGCCCCTGCTGGACCCGGCGACCGGCGGCCTCGCCTCCCCCAACAACGCGTCTTCTTTTGTCGAGTGGGTGGGCGGGACGGCGAGCCACACGGTGCGCGCCGCGGCGCTCGGCGCGGTGTGCTCGACGGCCGACCCAGCCGCCCTCGCCGCCCTGGCCGACGCGGGCGCGGGGGTCATGGTGCGCGGGTGGCTGGCCGACGCGCGGGCTGGCGGGCACGCGACCGAGGTCGCGCTGGCGGCCGCGGCGCTCGCGGCGCTGCCAGAGAGACGTGCGCCGCCGCCGCCCGCCGACGACGCCCCATCCGCCTCCGCGGCCCGCCCCATCAACGGTGGCAGACCGCCATCCCCCCCCGCCAAACGCACGCGGGGCGCAGCCGCGGCCGGCCCCGACCGCGGCGACCGCGCGCGCGCGCCGACGCCGGGGCCCGACCTGGCCGCCGTCGCGGCGCGCCTGGAGCGCACGGTGGCGGTCGTCGTCGCGCGCGACGAGATCAACAAAGCGGCGGCGGCGGCTGAAGAGGCGGCGGCAAAGGAGGGGGAGGAGGGCGGCGACGCGGCAGAAGCGCCGCCGCCGCTCGTCGACGCCGCGCCGCCCGCGGTCGAGTTTCTGTGATGTGTTACCCCCTCGCTTCCCCACAAAGGCCGCTCCAGCCCACGCTCGCCCTCGCCCCCCTAGTGCCCGTCGGGCCGCGCCTTGGCCGCGCCCGCGAGGCTCGCGTCGGGCGCGACCCCCCCGAACCCCGGGTCCCGAATCGCAAACACCGCGTCCAGCACCTCCTCGACCGCGCGGTCGGGCGTGGACGCGCCCGAGGTGACGCCGAGCACGATCGGGGTGGAGGCGGGGGGGAGCCAGTCTTTGGTGGTGACCATCTCCCCGTTGGCCAGTTTGTGCGTGATCGTGTTGGCCGCGACGTCGACGCACCGCGCGCCGTCGACCCAGAACGAGGGCACGCCTGCGGCCTCGGGAATCTCTTGGAGGTGGGACGTGTTGGACGAGTTGAAGCCGCCGACGACGAGCATCATGTCGGGCGGCGGCGGCGCGCCCGCGCCCGCGCCCTCATCCACCAGCTCGTGCACCGCGTCCTGGCGCTCCTGGGTCGCGTCGCAGATGGTGTCCATGACCATGTAGCTGAAAGGGGGCGGGAGGGAGGGGTGTGGGTGGGAGGAGACGTGTCCGGCGCGCGCGCGCCCTCCTCTCGCCTCTCGCCTCTCTCTCTGCGCTTACGTGTCCGCAAGCTTGTCCGCGCCATGTTTGCGCAGCATCGTCTTCTCGATCAGCTTCCCGATCGCCGTCGTCTCGTCGCGCAGCATGGTCGTCTGGTTGGCGAGGCCGACGCGCGCGAGGTCGGCGTCGGGGTCGAAGCCGGCCGACATGGCGTTCGAAAACTTTTGCTTGAATGCCACCGCGTCCCCACCCTCCAGGATGTAGTCGCACACGTATTGAGCTTCCTCCAGGTCGCGCACGATCAGGTACGTGCCCGCAAACGAGGCCGTCGCGACCGTCTCTTCGTGCGAGTACTTGCCGTGGATGATCGACGTGTGATCCTTTTTGGACTGGTTGTCGACCGCGTTCCACACTTTGGCGACCCAGGGGCACGTCGTGTCCACGATCTGCACGCCGCGCCCCGCGAGAAGCGCCATCTCCTGGACCGACGCGCCAAACGCGGGGAGGATGACGACGTCGCCCGACTCGACCGCGGAAAAGTCCTTCCCGCTCCCCGGCACGTCCTGAATGATCGCTATGTCCATCTCCTGCAGCCGCGCGTTGACCGCGGGGTTGTGGATGATTTCGTTCGTCACATGCATCTTCGCGCCCGGCCACTGGCGCCGCGCCTCGTACGCCATCTGCACCGCGCGCTCCACGCCCCAGCAGTAGCCGTACGCGGCGGCGAGGCGGACGGTGACGCCGGCGTGGGTCCAGGTGTTGTCGCGGGCCCGCATCTGGGGTGGGGAAGAGGGGCGGAGGGGTGGTCGGCGTCGGCGCGCGGCGCGCCTCCCCCCTCTGCCTCCCTCCTCCCACTCGCTTGCCTGGGCCACCAGCCCTGTGCTCGAGTACCCCACCCCGTGCTCCTCCATGGCGGCCAACGACGCCGGGTCGTTCGTCGGGTTGCGCACGTAGCGCCCCGTCTTGCCGAGCGACCGCCGAAAGGCGCGCCCGTCCAGTTTGCCGGTTTTGCTGGACGCGCGCTCCAGCAGCTGGTCGGCGGTCTCTGTGGGAGGGGAGGGAGGGGCGTGGTCGGCGATTCGGGGGGCGCGCCAAAGGCGCTCGCGCGCGGGGGCGGCCCTGCGCGCGGCAGTTGCCGCATTGCGCCCGCCCGGCGCATGCGCACGCGAGTGTTTGCCCCCGCAGCGCGGACGGCGCGCCCGGATGCGCCCCGCTCTTCTCACCTGCGGCACGGGCGGCGACCGACGCGCGGCGCGCGGGGCGCGGCGCGGGCGCGGCGACCACGCCCGGGGCCAGGCGGGAGGTGGCGGCCATGGCGGCGGACGGGGCAAGGAGCGGGGCGGGCGCGGGGAGTGGGCGGCGCCGGACGCCGCTGCTCGCCGACCGCTCGTGGCTCGCAGAATGCCGCGCCCGCGCCGCGTGTGGCTGCTGGCCGGCCTGGCGACCGCCGTCGCCGCCTCGCATGCGGCGCGCCGCGGTTGACGCCGACGTTGAGGCGTATGGGGAGGCGGCACAGCGCGCAGAGGCGGCCGCGGCGGACGCCGCACGCGCCGCCGCAGCCGCGGGCACCCTGCTCGCCTCGGTGAAGGCCGCTACAGCTTCTCCACCGGCCGAGCTCGTGCTCGACCTGGGCTCGGGCGTGCTGGCGCGCGGGCGGGCGGCGGGCGAGGCCTACCTGCGGCTGCCGGTCGGGCTCGGCTTTTACGTCGCCGAGCCTCCCGGGCCGCCCGCGGTCGCTCTGGCGGTCGCAAGGAAGGATGCCGCGGTCTCCCGCGCGGCGGCGGCAGCTGGTCGCGCGGCGGCGTGGCGCCGGCTCGAGGCGCGGGCGCGGAGCGAGCGGTGACGCGGCCCGCCACCGCCACCGCCGCCACCCTGCCCTCATGTGTGCGCGTGTGTTTTGACTGACAGGGAACAATGATCGGGTGCAACAGAAACCAGCGCGCCGGGCAGAGCCTGGTGCGCCCCTCACTCACCCCGCGCCCGCGGCGGCCGCCCTTTCCACTTCTTTCTTCTTCCCCGCGTCCCGCCCCAACGGCGACCCCGGGTCGGCGTACCGCAGGCCGGCCGCCAGCGCGCGGCCGACGGAGAGCGTTTTGAAGGAGAGCCACACCCCAAGCAACCCCCCGCCCGCCGCGCGCGCGCCGAGCAGCGCGGCCAGGCAGGCGGCCGACACGAGGATGGTGCAGCGCGCGACCCAGGCGGTCTCGGACGCGCCCAGGAGGCCGCCTTCCAGGACAGCGGCGGCCGCGTCGACCGGCATGAAGGCCGCCATGACGGGCATGACCGCCCCCGCCGCGGCCGCGACGGCGGCGTCTGACGTGAACAGGGACGGGAGCCAGGCGGAAGCGGCAGCGAGGCAGAGGCCGACCGCCGCGCCCGCCGCGACGCCGACTTGCAGACCGCGTGCGATGACCGCGCGCGCCGACGCCGGGTCGCCGCCGCCCACGTAGGTCGCGACGAGGGATTGGCACGCAACATCGAGCGCGGAAAAGACTTGGACAGAGGCAATGTAGAGTTGGCGCATAACCTCGTGCGCCGCCGTCGTCGCCGCACCCAGCGCCGCCACGTGGCGCGTGCCCACCAGAATTACCGACATCGTGGCCACGTTGCGCACGGCCAGGGCGGCGCCGGAGCGAAGCAGCGGGATGCACGAGGCGGGGGTCGGCGGCGTTCTCAACGCGCCCGCTTTCAGCATGCCGCGCCGCCCCAGCGACGCGACGAGCAGCCCCGCCGACACGTACTGCGATGCCGCGGTGGCCAGGGCGGCGCCCGCGACGCCCATGCCGAGGCCAAACATGAGAAAGACGTCCCCGGCCAGGTTGACCGCGTTGGCGACCGCCGCCGCTGCGAGCGGCGTGCGCGTGTCGCGCACCCCCCGGAACGCACCGCACGCGACAAAGATGATGAGCAACGCGGGGCAGGCCAGCGCGCGGCAGCGCAGGTAGACGACGGCGAACGCGGCGACGGTCGGCGTGGCGCCCGCGGCGCGCGCGAGCATGGGCGCGGCCGCCCACAACCCCACGCCCGACACCGCCCCGCACACGGCCGCCACCCACAAGCCTCGTGCGTTGATGGCGGCCACTTCGTCCCAGTCGGACCGGGCGGCGGCGGCGGCGACGGCGGGGGTGGTGACGAAAATCAAAAAGTTGAAAAGAATCGCGAAAAATGTGAACGCGATGGAGGAGAGGCCGACGGCGGCCAGGGGCTCGGTGCCCAGGCGCCCGACCAAGCCTGATGGAGGAGGGAGGAGGGGTGGGAAGGGGGAGGAGAGGTTGGTGTGGGCAGCACCGCGGCCGAGACTGCGCACTCTCGCCCCACTCCCTCCCTCCCTCCACGCACTCGTGTCCACCAGGCTCAGAATCGGGTCGAGCATGAGCGAGCCGAGGGCGGGGAGGGCGAGGCCGAGGATCGTGGCGTCGTGCGGCGAGGAGGCGAGCGCGGCGCGCCACCACAGACGCGGAGGCGGGGAGGGGGGCGTCCTGCCCTCGCTCCCGCCTCCAGGCGCGTGCACAGGGTCCAGGACGATGACCGAGACGGCATCGGCGGGAGTGGCGGCCGCGGCGGGCGCGGGCGGCGGGTCGGGCGGCGCCACGTCGCCCGGTGGCGCCGCATGCGGCCGCGCCGGTGGCTGATGCACAGAGCGGCGATGCGTCGCCATACCGTGGGGCGCCGGCCGCGGGCGGGGGACCGGCCGCCGGCCGGGCGGCGCACGCGCGGCGGCGGCCCGCATTGGGGCACGCATTGGCGCTTGGAGCGCGCGTCCAGTGGCGTCCGCGTCCAGAGAAGGCCGTGGGGGTCGGGCAGCGGGCAATAGTGAGCGTAGCGCAGCGCGGCGCGGCGCCCGGCTAAGTGTTCAGTCCCTCTGCTCTCCCCGCTCGATGCGCCCGCCCGTCGCGCCCCGCTCCCCCCCGGCTGTCGCCGTTGCCACGCGGCGCGGTCTGATGATAGCCGCTTTGATCGCCGCCGCCCCCCGCCCCACTCGCGCCGACCCGTCGCCCGCCGAGCGCGCCGCGACCGCGACCGCCGACGACTCGCCCCTCGTCGCCCGCCTCCTCGCCGAGACCGAGCTCCACAAGGAAGAGCGGGTGAAGCAGCGGCTGGCGGATTACAACCGGCGCAATTTTCGCGACTTCTTCGGGTCGGAACTGGGTCAGTCGGGCGACATGCGGGGCGTCAAGCCCGAGACACAGGCCGCGATCAAAAAGTGGTTGAAAGAGAACACGTAGGGAGGGGGAGAGAGAGTGCAACAGACGGTGGGGCCGACAAAAAACTAGACTCACCGCCGCCGCCGCGGCGCCGCCGCCGCCCCCGCGCCCGCGCTCCCCCCGCCTCCCGCCACGCTCGCCAAGTAGGGCGGCCGCGTCAGCGCGATGCCGTGCTCCTGCAGCGCCTCGGCCAGGTCCTCCACTGCGAGCACAGCTTTCTTCCCCCCCCCCCGCCTCCCCCCCTTGAGCGCGCGCCGGCGCTCCACTTGCAGGGCGTCGTGCGCGATGCCGGTCGCGAAGCGTTGCGTCGCGAGGGCGACGAGGCGCGGGAGCAGGGGGTCGGTCGAGGTGAAGCCCGCGGCCCGCAGCAGGTGGGCCACCGCTTCGACCGGGATCTAAGAGAGAGTGGTGTGTGTGGGCGTGGTGGGGGGGCGCAGGCGCAGGGCCGCGATGGCGGCCGTGCAGCGCAGTGCCGCCGCGCAGCGCGCACCGTCGGCGTGTAATCTTCCATTGAGGCGAGGAACTCTGGCAGGTCGGCCGGGAGCGCCATGGTCGCGGCGGGCCGGCGCCAGTGTGGTGGAGCCGGCGCCGGCGCGGCGACCCCACTCCCGGCCCGGCGCGGCCCCCAAATGGCCGCGCCCCCCCCCCCCCAGCTGCGCGGGCACGCCCGGCACGGCTACCGCCAGAACGCGGCCGTCTTTCGCTCCCGCCTGGGCCACCTGCGCAAAGGCTTGAAAGCTTCGTGCGACTTTTTCTTCCTCGACGCGCCGCACGCCGCGCCCGGCGAGCCCGACGTGGACGGCGCAGAGGGGGCGGGCACGCGGGACGACCCGCGGTCGTGGTGGCTGTGGGACGACGGAGGGGAGGGCGGGCGGCCGTCCCTCGTGTCGGCCTATCGCGGCTTAGACGCGTCCCTGACCTCCCTCAAAGACGCCTTGGCGCTACACGCGCCCGTGCACGGAGTTTTGGGCTTCTCCCAAGGTGCTACCATGGCGGCGCTGCTTCTGGCGGAGATGGGGGCCGCAGGAGGGGAGGGGGAGACTCCGCGCTTTGCCATTTTGGCGGGCGCCTTTGCGCCACGCGACCCGGCGTTTGTGCCGGGCGCAGCCATCCAGACGCCCACGATGTTCATCGCGGGCGACGCGGACGCGCTCGTCCCCCCGGCGCGCTCGGAAGAACTCGCGCGCTTGTTTGCCGACGCGGCCTGGTTGCGACACCCGGGCGGGCACGCGGTTCCCACGTGCTCCGGGGAGACGAAGCAGGCGATGGCCGCGTTCGTGGGCCGGTTCAGGGACGAGGGCGGCGGCGTGTGAACGGCGCGGGGGTCTCGTCGCGCGCGGCCGTCCAGCGCCGCGCAGCCCGCTGCCCTCCTCACTCTGCGGCCGCCGTCGCCGCCCGTTGCAATCGCCCGCCTCTCCATCCTCTGCCCATGCCGCCCCCCGCCCGCCGCGCCGGCGGCGCCGGCGGCGGCGCGGGCGTCGTCGATGCGGGCGAGCCGCCGCCGCGCGGCGCGCTGCACCAGCTGCGCGTCCTAGTAAGTGGATGATCGTGATGCGGCGTGGGCGGGCGCGGGGCGGGGCGCGCGGGGGCGCGCGGGGCGCGGACCCGACGCGCCACGCGCCCTCCCCCGTCCCTCCCCCAGCGCGAGCTGCGCGCCGCCGAGGTCGCGCTCCACGCGCGCGGCGGCGGCGGCCTCGAAGCCGCCCTGGACGGATGGGACGACGCGGACGACGGGTGCGGGTCGTCCTCGGACGACGGCGACCGCGGCGACCCGCCTGCGGTGCGCCCCGCGCCGCCCGCTCGCCCGCCACCATGCGCCTGGCTCACGCCCGGGGCCGTCTTTGTCGGCCACCAGCGCGTGCGCGTGGCGCAGCCCCCGCCCCGCCCCCCGGGCGCGTTCCGCGTCGGGCACCCGCCGCCACCCCCGCCACCCCTCGCGCACGAGCCGTGGGCGGTCGAAGTCGTCATCGAGGCCGCGGACCATGCATCGGGCACCTTTTCCGGCACCATGACGGCGACCGGCGTCCCGCGCGGCGCGCGCGGCGCGCGCGGCGCCGTCCGCACCGCCTGGGCAGGCCACGTCGTGGACGGCGTCAACCACACGCTCAACTCGCCCTGCTGGGGGACGACCGCCCGGGAGGACGCGCGCCTGTGGGGCGCCCTGGACGCGGGCGCCGGGCGCGCCGCGGCGCGCGGCGGCTCGCTCGACGCGTCGTTCGCCGCCTCCGGCCGCCTCTTTCTCCGCTGGAAAGAAACCGGGTTCCTCGGCCCGTCCGGCGCGCTCGACTCTGGCCACGAGGCGGGGGTGGGGCTGTCGATCTCGGGCTTCTACGCGCTCGCACTCGACCGCGCGACGGGCGCCCTCGTCGGCCACTACGTGCACGACCCGCGGTCGTCCCCCTTTCAAACGCTGGAGCTGGCGCCCAAAGTCGGGGGGGCTGGGGGCGGGGTGTCGTGGCCGGAGCACGGTTTCCGGTGAGAGTGAGAGTGAGAGCGAGTGTGATTGCCCTACCCCCGCCCTCGCCCCTTCCGAAAGCACACCAGCCGCAGCAGCGTGTCGTCGCCCACGCCCGCCGCTGCGGCGGCGGCCGCGAGGCCGGCCGGCGGCGCGCACGGGGTCAGGCCGGCGGCGGCCGCCGCGGCGGCCGCCGCCGCGTCGCCCACCCGCCGCGTCTGGTGGCAAAGCACGGCCAGGCCGCCGGGCTTCAGCGCGGCGGCCAGGGTGGCCATCAAGCGAGAGGTAGCGGGAGGCGAATAGAGGACGTCAGCGCCGAGGGCGAGGTCGAAACCGCGGCCGCCGCCGGCGAGCGACGCGGAGAGCGATGCCGCCTCCTCGATTCCCCCCCACTCCAGCACCCGCACCCGCCCCCGCTCCGCCACGACGCGATGCGCGTGGCGCGCGAAGTTGGCCGCGAGGAGGCGAGCGGCGGCGGGGGAGCCGTCGGAGGCGACGGCGCGGCGCGCGCCCGCCGCGAGCGCGGCGAGCAAGACCAGGGGAGACCCGCCGGCGCCGACCTCGAGCACGGACGAGCCGTTCAGCAGGCCACTTTTGTCGGTCAGCAAGGCCGCCGCCAGGGCGGGCGCGGCGGGCCAGGGGAGGAGGCCCGTGTCGGCGAGCGTCGACCGCAGGTCGGCGGGAGCGCACTGAAAGGCGACATCGTGCAGAGGGGGTGGCAAGGTCGCCGTCTTCGTCTCTGTCGCGGCCGCGGCCGGCGCAAACAAGGCCGCCGCCGCGCCGAGCGCGGCGTCGCCGTCGGCGTCGGAGCCAGAGCCGGGGTCAGGCGCCCCGCCCGCGCTTGCCGCTCCCGCGCGCTCCTCCCATTCGGGCAGGTAGGGACGGGGAGCAGCGGTCGTTGGAGCGGGCGTGGGCGTGGCGGGCGCGGCGGGCGCTTCCCCGTCCCACCGGAAAACGCCTTGCACCCACCGCCGCTCCATGACCGCGCCCGTGCGCCGGTTGGTCTTGGTTCGCACGATGGTGGTGACGCGAACTAGGGAGAACCCGGCACCTTTGAACAGGCGAACCAGCGCCGCCTCGGAGAAGAAAAACGCGCGCGTCCCGTCGCCGCGCGCCAGGAAGACGGAGCCGTCGGCGGCAGCGTCGTCGCCCGCGTCGAGAGATCTCGGCGTGGCGCGGGATGCGAGGCGGGTCGCGGCGAGGTCGCCCACAGCGTAGTCACGTACGCACGCGACGCCTCCTACCCTCAACGCCGCCCCCACGTTGCGCATCGCGGCCGCCTGCCCCGCGGGCGCCATGGCGGAGAGCAGGAAGATGAGGGTGGCGGCGTCGGCGGATCCCGGGGGGGCGCGGCCGGGGCCGATCAGGGCGGCTGGGGGAGGCGCCCCCGCGTCAGCAACAAAAGGGACCAGGGTGCCCTTGACCGCCTCTGGCGCCTCGCGCAGCATTCCAATCGCGTTGGGCGCAAAATCGGTGGCGAACACGCGCCCCACGCGCTCGCAGCGCAGCAACGGCAGCGCGGCGTCGCCGGCGCCGCACCCGACCTCGAGCACGGCAGACGCGCCGACCAGCTCCGGAAACTCTCTCCCAAGCCAGTGCCGGTGCTTGAAGAATTTTGACTCGTGGGCGGCGTAGAACGCGTCCCAATGGTCGGCCGAGTCGAGGCGGGCTGCGAGAAAAGAAAGAACAAAGGGTGGCGGCGGTTGAGGCGCTTGCGCTGTCGGCGACCACCCCGCCACGCCTCCACAACACCCACCACCCCTCCACTTTCTGACCTTGCACGTGCGCGGGCACGGACGGCGGCCCGGGCAGCGCGTAGATCGGCGGCTCCGCCGCGAGCGCCGCGGGCGGCAGCATACAGCGCTAACGGCGGGCGGGATCGCTGGACATCGGTTCCAGGCGCGCGAGGTGGCGAGGAGGCCGGGCGGGCGAGTGGGGAGGCAGGCACCGCCCGCCGGCCACTCTCGATGGGCGCCCGCCGCCGCCCGCTCTGCCCATCGGCATGACGGCCGACCCCACACCCCGCCCACTGCGCGCCAGCCGGCGCCTGTCCGGGCACACTGACGCGGTGTGCGCCGCCGCGTTTGGCGGCGCGGGCGGCCTGCTGCTGGCCACGGGCGGCGAGGTGAGAAAAAGAGGCGTGTTGTGGGCGTGAGGGGGCGAGGCGGGCGGCGGGCCGGCGCCGACGCGGGCGCCCTCGCTCCCGCAGGACGGCGCGCTCCTCCTGCACGACCCCCGCTCCCCCTCGATGCCGCTTGTCCTGATGCCCGTCGATGGCGGCCCACCCGTGGCCGCGATTGCGTGGGCTGAAGAGACGCTGGTGGCCGGCGTCGGCCCCGCGGTCCTGTCGATCGACCCGCGCTCCCCCGCCCACCCCACCCCTCTCATCACCGCCGACGACGACGTCGCCGCGGTCGCCGTGTCGGCCGATTCCCGCACACTGGCGGTGGCGGACGACGCGGGCGCCGCGACGCTCGCGCGGCTGCCGGGCGGCGCGGTCGTCGCGGCGCTGCGCGCGCACGCGCCCATGGCGTCGGCCGCGGCGTGGCTCCCGTCGCGCGCCGAGAGGCTGGTGACGGGCGGCATGGACGCGACGGTGGCGTTGTGGGATTCGGGAGCGCGCCGGTGCGTGCGGCGGTGGGCGGCCGGGGCGGGCGTGGCGGGCGACGACGCCTCGGAGGGCCGCCTCTTCAACCCGCCCTTTGTGCACGCGCTCGCCGTCATGCCGGCCGGCACTCCGCGCCCGGCGGCGGGGCTGGCGGCGGCCGCCTGTGGCGACGGCGCGGTGCTGCTCATAGATGCCGAGTCGGCGCCCGCAGGGACGGCAGGGACGGCGCCGTCCCCCTTGCTCGCGCTGGGCCTCGCCCAAGGCGGTCACACTGCCGCGGCCGCCGCCGCCGCGTTTGTCGGCCCGCGCCTGCTCGCCACCGGCGGCGACGACGGCCGCGTCCTGCTCTGGGACTGGGGCGCGGCACTGGCGGCGGGTGACGCCGTGCGTCTGCCACCCGCGTGGCGCGCGGTGGCTGCGTCCGTCCCCGCCGGCCCCCCCGCGCGCGTCGCCGACGTCGGCCACGGCCGCAAGGTGCAGGCCCTCGCGGCCGGGCCCGGCGGCGCGCTCGCGGTGTGCGATGTGACGTCTATGGTGACGCTGTGCGCGCTGGGGTGATGGAGGAGAAGAGAGAGGGGGCGGGACTGAAGGATAAAGTGAGAGACTGTAAAAAACGTGGACACACTTTTCCACCATGCTCGCTGCCGCCTTGTTCGCCCTCGCGCTCGCCGGCACTGAGTTTCATGCATGCCCCGTCGACGCCGCCGCCACCCTCTTCGTGGGCGGGCGGGTCCCTCCGCCGCCCCCCACCCCTCGCGCGCGCGGCCCGCACCCCCCCAACGCGCTGCTGCCCGGTCGCGCCCACGTGTACGTGGTACTGACCACTAGCGATGGGCTGCAGGTGAGAGAGAAGGGGTGGGGGGCGTCCGAGGCCGTGTCCGAGGGCCTGGTAACTGCCGCGCGACACCGCCCCCCTCCTCCTCCTCCTTCCGCAGGCCAACGCGACCGTGTGGCCCGACCCCGGCACCGGCTCGCCCTACATGTTTGCCGTGCCGCTGCCCAGCGACGGCGGCGGGCGCGCCGGCTGCCGCGCGGTGGCGGTGGCGGCGACCGCCCGGGGCGGCCCCACCGCGCGCGCTCTCGCGTCCGCGTGCGGCAACGCGGCGGCGCTGGACATCGACTGGACGGCGGCCGATGGTGAAGGCGGCGGGCCGAGGGCGCCGGCGACTGGCGCCGAACTCTCTCTCGCCGTGGCCGTCGGCGCCGCACTCGCCGCGGCCGCCTTGCGCGCCGCCGCCGGCCGCCGGCGCGCCTCCAAGGCGCAGGGCCGCGGCTGGGCACGCGCGGGGGACGGGCGCCTCGAGAAACGGTGACGGATGGAACAGCGCGTTTCATTTTTTTGTCTTTGTTTCCTCTTCCTCTCTCTCACTACTCCTCCGCCACGCGCAGCGTGCGCACCCGGTTGATGGCCGCCGCCAACTCCATGACGCGCGGCCGGGCCAGGGCGCCCGGGCGGGGCGGGCGCGCGTGCACGGCCAGCGCGTCGAGCCCCCCCCGCTCCACCTCGCCGTCCAGCCACGCCGCCAGCTGGGCCACCGTGCGCCCGCCCGGCGCGCCCGCGACCGCGATGGAGGCCGTGACGAGGGCGGCCGCGATGGCGCGCGTTTGGGAGGGGTCGGCGAGTTGCCCGAGCGCGGTAAGGTCGACGGCAGTCTCGCCCAGCGACACCGACGCCGGCCCCGTCGCTTTGGCGCGCAAATCCCGGCCGTCCCGGTCGCCGGTCGCGTGCGGGTGCAGGGACAGGACGGGGCGCGGGCGCGGCGCGAGGAGGGAGGGGGCGGGCACGAGCGCAGCGGGCGGCGCGGCGCCCGCCGCCGCCACTGCGGCGACCGCGTCGGCTGTGGCGTCAAACGCTTTAAAGTCCCGCATGCGCACGACGGCGTCCGACACGCGCAGAAGATCGCCGCACGCGCCGGCAGCGACGACGAGCGAGACGCCGCCTGCTGCTAATTCCCGGGCGCGCGCCACAATCGGCACAACGGGCTCTTCATCATCCGGCACCAAGGCCCGCATGGCCGCGTCCCGGGACAGGCCGTTGTTGGCGGCTCGGTCTTCATCCAGCAGGAGCACCCGCGCGCCGCACTCGACCGCTTCCACCACGCCCGCCGCCTGGCTCGTCGCCCCGCTCGCGTCATCCGTGGTGAAGGCGGTGGTGGAGCGCATGCCGGGCAGGGTGCGGAGCAAGGAAGACACGTCGACGCCCGTGATCCGGCGCCCGTCTTCGGCGCGGAGCAGGGCGGCCGACGCCACGGTCGCCACCCGCTCCCGGCCGTCGCCCGGCACTTTGTCATACACGCCCGCCGCCAGGGCGGCGAGGAGGGTGGATTTGCCGTGGTAGGCGCCGCCCGCGATTATCGTCACGCCCGCGCGCACGCCCATGCCCGTCACACGGCCTGCGTGTGGGCAATTCAGCGTGATTGACAGTGAGGGTGGCGCCTTGAACGGGACGACGGCCGCCCCTTGCAGCGGGCGGTCGTCGGCACCCGTCGCGCGCGGCAGCCGCGCGCCGTCGCCGACGAAGGCAACGAGGCCAGCGGCATCCAAGGCTGCACGCAGGCACGTTTGATCCTCCACGCACGCCACGTGCGCGCGCGCGGCGGCCTCGTGCATTGACGCCCACGGCACCGCGGCCACGAGCGCGGCGGGCAGCGCGCTCGCGAGCGCGGCCGCAGCCTCGCGCCCGAGGCAGGTGCGGCCTCTAGCCGGCAGCGCGTACGTGAGGCGCACGTGGACGGTGCCCGCGACGTCGACGGCCAGCGCGGTGCGCTCGAGCACGTGCTGGCCCGGCGCGTCGACGCCGAAGCCAGAGGCGTGCCGGCCTGGGCCGCCGCCGCTAGCTCCGTTGGCGACCTCCAGCGCGTCCACCAACCGCCTCAACGCGTGGTCGGCGAGCGCGGTGCGGCGCACGCGGGACGCCAAAAGGTCTGCCGGAAACCCGGGGGCGGCCAGCGCCACCGAGAGCGCGCTCGGCGGCGCATACGGATCCGCCTGAACGCGGTCGATCGTCAGCGTCCACCCGCCGGCGAGAGCCCACGCGGGGCCGGCCAGGGTGCGGTAGGCGGGGTAGGGGCGGCCGTCGACGCCGGCGACGGTCGCCGCCAGGTCGCCGCCCGGCGCCCAGTGGTGCGCCGGATCCGCGTTGAAGCCTTCATGGCGGCCGCCGCCGCGCCCGCGCCAGCGGCCGGCCATCGCGGGCGGCCCAGGGCGCCGCGGCAGGTGTGGGGTCGGCCGCGGCCGCCCTTAGCTCCCCACTCCAGCGCCGCCCCCCTCCTCCTCCCGGGCGCGCCCGCGCCGCGCTCCGCCGCGGCGTCGGCCCCGCCCCGTGCCCCCCGGCGGCCGCCGCCCCCGAGCGCCGACCGCCCGCGGTCCGCGCGCTCCCCCCCCGCGCCGCCCTGCCGCGCCGCCACCCCCCCGCTCGCGCGGCCGCGATGCGCGCGCGATCTGGCATGCCCGGCGTGCGGGCGGCGACCGTGTCGGGAGGCGTGGCGCCGCTGGCACGCGCCGCATCGCGCGCGCCGCCCTCGCGCGTGGCCGCGGGCGCCCGCCCACGCCCGCCCGCCGCCCGCCGCCCCGGCCGCAACCTCCTGACCGCTCGCGTCGCTGGTACGGCGGCGGACGCCCCCCCCCGCGTCGAAGTCGGCCTGGACAATGCGTCCGACGTCGGTGCGACGCTCCTCACCCTCGCCGCCCCCGGCGCCGACGACCTCCTCGCCGAAGCGACCGGCGTCCTGGATGCGCTCGACTTGCGCGTGCAGTCGGCGTCGATTCATCGGGAGGGGGGCGGGAGCGCGGCGCTCGCGTTTCGGCTCACCGACGCCCAAGGGAGGCAGCTGCCGGAGACCCGGTGGGAGAGCGTGACCAGTGCGCTGACCGCGCTCTGGGGCGGGGGTTCGGGCGCCCTCTCCTCCCTGCCCGCCATCTACGGCGTCGCGGCCGAGGCCGAGGTCAAGCGCCTGCGCCCGCTCTCCACCGGCGCCGAGGGCGACGCCGCCGCGCTGGAGCTGGCCGCCGCGGAGATGGCGCAAGCCGCGGCCCAGCTGGTGGCGGTGGAGCGCGAGGTCAAGGGTGCGCCCGCCGGCGCGGGCGGCGACGGCGCGCGCGCGCGCCGCGCCGAGGCGGCCGCCGTCCTCGAGCGCCGCATGGCGGCCATGGAGGCGGTGCTGGCGTCCCGGCGCTCCGCCGTCGCCGTGGCCGCGCCCGAGCCCGAGCGCGAGGCGCCGACGGGCGGCACGCTGCTGGAACAGCTGCTCGCCGCGCCGCCGACCGCCGCGCGCGCGCCCGCGTCGTCCGGGCCGGCCGCCGGCTCCGGCCGGGAAATCATCCTCCAAGGCTTCAACTGGGAGTCCCACCGGGAGGCGTGGTACGCCCGCCTCGCTGCCGAAGCGCCGCGCTACGCGCGCGACGGGTTCACCGCGGTCTGGCTCCCGCCGCCCTCGGACTCAGTATCCCCGCAGGGCTACCTCCCGCGCGACCTGTACTGCCTGGAATCGCGGTACGGGTCCGAGGGCGACTTGCGCGGGGCCGTCCGGGCGTTGCACGACGCCAGTTTGAAGGCGGTCGCCGACATCGTGATCAACCACCGCTGCGCCCACACCCAGGACGACAAAGGGCGCTGGAACCGGTTCGGCGGGCGCCTGCCCTGGGACGAGTCGGCCATCTGCTGCAACAACGCCGCCTTCGGCGGGCGCGGCGCGCACAAGACGGGGGAGGACTACGAGGCCGCGCCCAACGTCGACCACACGCAGGAGCGGGTGCGATCCGACCTGGCCAAATGGTTGACGTACTTGAGGACGTCCATCGGGTTCGACGGCTGGCGCTTCGACTTTGTCAAGGGTGGGGCGGGGAGGGGGGAGGGGCGAGGGAGGCGAGGGTGGTTTGGGCCGCGCGCGCGGCCCCCCCCCCCCCCACCCCCCCCCCCCCCCCCCCCCCCCCCCCCCCCCCCCCCCCCCCCCCCCCCCCCCCCCCGCCCGCGGGCGGCGCGGGGGGTGTGGGCCGCGCGCGCGGCCCCACCCCACACGACGCCCACCACCCCCACCACCCCCTCCCGCCCCCCCCCTCCAGGCTACAGCGGCGAGTTTGTTAAGGGCTACATCGACGCGACCGTCCCAGACATGGCGTTTGGCGAGTATTGGGACACGTGCGGGTACACGGACGGCGTCCTGGACTACAACCAGGACTCCCACCGGCAGCGCACGGTCAACTGGTGCGACAGGACGGGCGGCACGGCGGCCGCGTTTGATTTCACGACCAAGGGCGTGCTCCAGGAAGCGATGGCGCGCGGCGAGCTCTGGCGCCTGGCCGACGCGCAGGGGCGGCCGCCCGGGTTTGTGGGGCTGTGGCCGTCCCGCGCGGTCACGTTCATCGAAAACCACGACACCGGGTCGACGCTCAACCACTGGCCGTTTCCGCACAACCACCTCGCCGCGGGGTATGCCTACATCTTGACCCACCCCGGCACCCCCTGCGTCTTCTACGACCACTGGGCCGCCCCTGGGCTCGGGGATTCCGTGCGGGCCCTTTTAAAAGCGCGCACGGACAACGGGATCCACTGCCGGTCGGCGGTAGTTATCCAGAAGGCCGTCTCGAATGTCTACGCCGCCACCGTTGACGACAAGCTGGCCGTCAAGGTGGGCCCCGGCGATTGGTCGCCCACGGCGGCGGGGGTGGACGTGGGGCAAAAAGATTGGTTGCTGGAGACGAGCGGGCACCAGTTTGCGGTGTGGAAGGCCATTTTTTAGAGTCAAGGGGGTGGGGGGGTGGGAGCGTGCTGGACGTGCACGGGGATGTTCCTGGGGCGCCGCTGCCGCGCCGCGGCGAGTCGCCGGGCGCGGGGGAGGGGGCGGGCGCGACAGCGAGCAAGATCTCGGTTCACGCGACAGACGCACTCTCCTCTCTCCCCTCTCTCCCTACCCGCCCCGCCGCCGCGCCCGCTTGCGGGCGTCGGGCGGAGGCGATTCGTGCCGCGGGCGGGACCGCGAGGGGGGAGGAGGCGGCGGCGAAGGCGCGCCGACGTCCCCCCCAACCTCCGCCCCCGCCATCAAGCATTCCCCTTCCCCCACCGCCCGCTTCCAGGCCTCCCAATCCTCCATCGTGTACGCCAGCACGAATTGGCGCGGTGGCGCGCCGGGGTCGCCGTCCGGGGCGCGCGCGGCCGCGACGGCGGGCGGCACGCCGCGCCCGACGGCAACCGCGACCAAGCCGCCTTGCGCGTCGGACACCGCCACCTGCTGATCCCGCACAAGAAAGGAAAGTGCAAACAGGTTTTCGACGGTGGTGGCGAACGAGGAGTGATCGAGGACCGCGGCGACGACGCGCGCGCCGGCGTCGCCCTTTTCGAGCAGCGCGCCATACATCGCCGCCATGCGCGCATCCGTCTCCTGGGCCGGGCCGTCGGCGGCGCGGTCGCCGCCTCCGTCGTCGTCGCGCACCGAGGGGGCCGCGACGGGCGGCGGCGTCGCCCTGCGCGCGCGCGGCGCGGCGCCCGCGCGGCCGCGCGTGGGCGCGTCGAGCGGGCCCAGCGCGCAGCTGGCGCCGGGCGCTATGCGAAATAAGAGCCCGGCGTGCGCCGCCAGCAGGCACCAGTCGAACGCGCCGGGCGGGAGCGGGCCGGCGGGCGCGGCGGGCGCGAGCGCAGCGCGGCAGCGCGCGGCGAGCGCGGCGGGCGTGCGGTGCCGGCCGCCGGCCGCGAGCAGGCGCGCGGACTCCAGGCCGCGCTGGGAGACGACGCAGAAAGCCGCGGCGTCCTCGGCTTGCTCTCGCGGGCGCTCGACTGGAAGAGGGGAGAGGGGGGGAGGGAGGTCGGCTTTGCGCACTTTCCACCGCCGCAATTCTCCATTCCCCCCACCAATCACCTTGGGCGTGCAGGGCATTGAGCCGGGTCAGCACCTGCTCCAGGCGGTTGGAGTCGAGGTCGACCAGGTTGTCGCGGTCGGCTAAGAAGAGAAGACGGGAGAGGGGGGTGGGGTCGGGCACCGCGGTCCGCGCCCAATGCCCCCACGCCCTCCACCTCTCCCTCACTCACTCTGCGCCACGTCGGCCAGCGACTTGATCTCGGCGCGCAGGCGGCGGTCGCGGTCGGCGCGCTCGCGCGCCGATTCCCGCGCGGTCTGCGTGGCGGTGGTGGCAGGTGCCGGCGGTGGTTGGGAAGGGCCCGCGGCGGCGGCCGCGCGGCGGCGGGGCGCCATGGGCGGCCAGAAGTGTGGCGGCGATGGCCGGCCGCGTCTCTCGACCCCTTGTCTCTCTCTCTTCTCTCCCCAGGCACGGGTAGTTGCAGGCGGCGCCCAAAAACGGATTGGGGCGCCCGCCGGGCACGCCCCGCCCCCACCACGAAAACAACGCGCAAGGCAAAAGCAGGCAAAGCAGGCAAACTCTCCCCCAACGCATCAACGCAACCCCCCTCTCTCCCCCCCTCTCCTCTCACGCCCAGTACGCGCGCTCGTCCAGGGTGCGCAGGCCGACAAAGAGGCCGCCGGCCGCGGTGGCGACGCCCCGCAGGCCGCCCGCCGCGGCGTCGTAGCAACGCCCCGCGGCGCCGCACGCCAGGGCCACCCCCGCCGACGCCAGCGCGGCCGCGGCGGCGTGCACGTCGTCGCGGCCGCCGGGGCCGCCGTGGGAAAAGGCGCCGTCGGAGAGGAGCAGGATCGCGGCGCGCGGGGGAAGCGCGGCGCGCGGCAGGCCGGCCGTCCACGCCTCGAGCAACGCGCCAGCCGCCCGCAGCGCGGCCGCCGCGTCCGTGCCGCCGTTCATGCGCTCCAGCCCCGCGAACCGGGCGGCAAAGGCGGCGGGGCACGTGGGCGCGACGCGCGCCTCGACGCGCGGCGCGGACGAAAACTGGAGGAGGCCCAGGGACGCGCCGCAGGACGCGACCGCGGCGGCGGCGGCGGCGCCGGCGAACGAGGCCATGGCGTCAAAGTCCTCGGCCTGGGGGGGGGGGCGCGGAGCGTGCGTGGGGGTCGCCGCGCGCGGCCGACCCGCCCCTCCTCTCCCCGCTCCCCCCCTCCCTCTCCCCGCACCGTGACCGAGCCCGAGGTGTCGACCGCCACCACGAGCGCGGCCGGCGCCCACGCGCGCGCGCCGGGGGACGCCAGGCTCGCCGCGAGCGACGCGGCGGCGGCCTCCACCTCGAACCGCGTCGCGGCGTCCCACGGCTTGGACGCCGCGGCGGCCGCGACTTTGGCGCCCAGCAGGGCGCGCGACGAGCCCGCGCGCGCAGCGGCGGCGCGCAGGAGGGCGAGGGCCGCGGCGTCGAGCGGCGGCAGCGCCGGGCGGGGGGGGCGCGGGGGGGGCGGCGGCGGGGGCGGCGCGCCGGCGGGCGGCGGGCCGGGCGGGAGGCCGCCCGCCCACCAGGCGACGGGCTGGGCGGCGGCGGGGGGGTGGGGGGCGGGGGTCACCGCGCCGGCGCAGTACTCGAGGAGGAGGCGGTCCCAGACGGGGTGCATGTCCTGAGGGGGGGAGGGATGCGAGGAAGGAGTCGAGGGTCGGTGGAAGGCGGTCGGCGTGGCGGGGAGGGGACAAGAGGGACCGCGTCGGTGCGCCGCGTCGGCTTGGGCGCGCCCCGACCCCCTCTGCATGCGCCCCGAATTGGGGGCCCTCTGCTCCCTCTCCTCCCTCTACTCCCGTCGCGGCCCCGGACCGCGCCCGGGGTGCCGCTGCGCGGCACGCCGGGCGCGGAGCGCCGGCCGGGGCCGCGCGGGACTGGCGCCTCACCGTCACGACGCGCAGCTCCCGGCACGTCGCGCGCAGCGCGCACAGCCCGCGAGCGCCTTCACCGGCCGCGACGACAGCGACAAGAACGGAGAGAACGTCGCGGTCGAGCGCATCGAAGCCGGCAGGGGGCCGCAGTCTGCCCACCAAACCGCGCTGCGGCGGCGTGGACGGCGCAAATGTAAAGGCGTCGCGGGATGATCTGAGCTTCATGCTGGCGGGTTTGGCGGCGGCGGGCAGCGGCGGCGGGGGTGGGCGCGGAGTGATGGGCGCCGACGCGTGCCGCCGAGCGCTCTGCCTCGCTCCACCTCTCGAAACGCCGCCTCTGCCTACACGCCCACCCAACACGCGCCCGACAGCCGCCCGACACCGCCGACACAAAGGCGGCCGCGCGCGCCCGCCCCTCCCCCCTCTCCCGTCACCCGGCGCTCTCGCGCTGCGGCGCCGCACAGAGCGGGCACTCCAACCCCCGCCCCACCGACCCACACCGCTCCTCCCACGCCAGGTGGCAGGCCAGGTGAAAGGCGTGGCCGCAGTCGAGCGTGGACGGAGGGTGGTCGGCGGTAAACGGTTCGAGGCATGTCGGGCACGCGTCCTCGTCCGAGTCGCCGGTCACGCTGGCGGCGTGCCGAGGGCCGGACCGCGGCGCGTCGCGCGCGGCGGTGGGCGCGGGCGGCTTGAGGAGCGGCGCGCGGTCGGGGTCGGGCGCGGCGGCGGCGCGCGGCGGGGCGTACGCCGTCGGGCGGATGGGAGACTCGACCAGCGGCCGACCTGCGCTCGACACGCGGCGGCGGTGGCGGCTGGCGAGGAGGCGGGGATGGTGGGCCCCGCGACCGTGCCCCACCGCGGGCCGCCCGCACCCCTCTCTCTCGCTCACCGAGGCCCACATAGCCAGGCCGGCCAACAGGCGGCCAGCGCATCGCAGAGGGCATCGAGCGGCCCCGCGCCGCGCGCGCGCGGGCCCGCGCCGCCCCGCGGCGGCGTCCCGGGCGGCGACGCGTCCATGTGAAGCGGTGGCGCGGGCGGACGGCGCGCCAGCGGCGCGCGCGGCGCCGCCGCGCCGCGGGGAGAGTGGCGCGCGAGGCGCGGACGCGCGCCGCGTCACACCGGCGCCAACCCCGCCGCGCGCTTCAACTGTTCGAGCACCATGAACGTGATGACGGATTGCGGCGCCAACCGCAAGAACTGGGTGGTCCACCCCTTGAGCAGCGCCGCGGGCCCTTCGGACGAGACCAAATCGCGCGCGACCCTCCACGGCGAGGCGCGCGGCCGTCCGCCCCCTCCCCCTCCCTCCCCCGCCGCCACCATCATGCGCGTCTTGACGACGTCGATGGGCGCGGTGCAGGTGGTGGTGACGAGGCCCGTGAGCGCGGACGCGCACAGGTGCACCGCCGGCCCGTCGCGCCACCCCGTCGCCCGCCCCACCCCTCGTTTCGCGGCGTCGTACGCGGCGCACTGGGACGCGGTCTGCACCGCGGCGCGCGCCATGGACGGGCCGGTGCCCGCCCAGAGCGCGGCGGGGCCGCCGGCGCGCGCGACGGTCGCGGCCGTCGCGAGCGCGGTCGGCCGCGGCGCGCCCGGCGGGCGCGGCGCCTGGAGCCGCGTTTTGACCAGGTCGATCGGGTTGGTCAGGGCGGCCGCCGCGCACCCGGAGAGCGCGCCCGCCGCGACGCCCGCGAGCAGCGGGGACGCCGCCGCGGCGGCGGGGGCGTGCCGGGCGAGCGCGTCCTTGGCGGGGCCGTAGAGGCCGAGGCGGGTGCCGCCGTAGAAGACGCCCCGGGCCAGCGCGGGCCCCAGCCCGCCCCAAAAGGCCGCCACCCCTTCCACCCGCGCGACCGCGCGCGCGGTCGCCACCACGCCCAGCCGGCGCCCGCTCGTGTCGCGCGCCGACTGGAGCTGCATGCGCACCTTGAGGAGGTCTGGTAGGAGAAAGGAAGGTGGGGTGAGGGGTGCTGACTCGGTTTTTTTTTCGGGGTCGGGCCCGCGGCGACCGCGCCAGGCCCCGTCTGCCACCCATCCACCACGACGCAATCCACCACCCCATTCTCCATCCTTCACTGACCAAGCGGAATCGTGCACGTGTTGGCGACGGAGACCGCGGCGCCGGAGAGCGCGAATTGGAGGCCCGCCCCGCCCGGGCCGCGGCGGCCGGGGGGGGGCGCGGCCGCCAGCGCCATTGCGGCGCGAGGTGGGCCGGCCGGAGAGTGGAGCGCCGTGGCCGACCCGGCCTCGCCCCCTCTCTTCACACTCTCCCGCCCCCGCGCGGGCCCCCGCCCCGCCGCTCGCACATGCACACGAGCCTCCCAGCCAGCCTGCAGTGCATGATGGCCAAACTCCGCCTAGGGCCGGCGCGCCTGCGGCCCGTGCGCCGCACGACGCTGCTGGACCTGCCCACCGAGCTGCTGACCGAGATTCTGGTAGCCCTGGGGGACGTCCGCTCCCTGGCGGCCGGTGAGTGGCGGGCGAGGGTGTCGGGAGAGGGTGTCGCGGCGCGCGGGCGCGAATGGGCGTCCGAACGCGGGCGCGCAACGCCCGCCGCGGGCGGCGGCGGGGCGGGGCGGCGCCGGCCCTCGAGGACGGCGCCGCGTGTCGCGCGCGCCTGGGGATTGGCGGGAGGGCGGGCGGGGGCGGCGCGGGCGCGGGCGGCGCCGCGGTGCGCGCCGCGCCCCGACGTCGCGGCGCGGCGGGCACACGGGCGCCGGGGCCCCGCGGCCGCCTCCCGCCTCGGCCCACATTCTTGGCGACGTGTGGCGTGCTCGTAGCTTGCCGGCGCCCCCCTCCCGACCCTCGCGACCGTTTCCCTCCGTCAGCCGCGTGCGCGTGCCGCGACCTTGCCGCCGCGGCCACCCACCCCGAGCCCTGGACCGCGGCCCTGGACGCCGCCCTGCCCGGCGTGCGGGCGTTGCTGGCCGCGGCGCCGCCGGCGTGGCTGCCGCCGGCGACGCACCCGCGCGCGACGCTCGCGGCGCTGGCCGCGGGGCTCCCGTTTCGGGCCCAAGTGTTCAACCGGGAGCTGGCCAACCCGGCCGAAGATTTCGTGCTGTCGGCGTACGACGCGGACGTGGCGCTGGCCCGCGCTCCGGCGGTGTTTGCTGGCGCCGACGTGGCCGTTGCCGCCGCCGCTGCCGCCGCCGCGCCCGCCGGCGTCCTGGCGACGGTCGACGCGAATGCTCGCACCGCTCCCCTCCCTTCTGGCTCCAAAAAGAAGGGCTCCCGCGGCGGCCGCCGCGGGCGCGGCGCCCCGCCCCCCCCTCCGCCGTCCCTCTCCGCCCTCCCACCCCCCGGCCAAGCCGCCCTGCTGACTGCCACCTACCTACCCATGGGCGGCGCGGCCGCGGTTGAGGCCGGCGTGGCGTGCGACCGGCTGCGGCCCGCGGCGCCGCGGCCGCGCGGGCCGGCCGGCCTCCCGTCCCCCCTTCCCCTGCGCCCGGGCGACGCGGTGGAGGTCCAGTGGAAGGCGGCCCGTGGCCACCCGTACGGCTGGTGGCTGGGGGTTGTTGAAGCGGTGCATGGTGGTGGGGGCGGGGGCGGCGCGCCCGCCGACGACGGCGGCGCCCCCACCACCTACTCGGGCGCGGTCGACGTCTCGTTCGAGCAGTACGACCCCGACTCGCCGTGGCGCACCGTGACCGTCCCCCTGCCCGCGGCGGGCGCGCGCGCGGCGCCGTCGGCGGTCCACGGCAACCCCGCGTACGGCTACGTCGGCGTCCTGCGCCCGCTGCACCCCGCCGCCGTCGCGGCGTGGGCAGGCGCGTGGGCGTCGGCCGCAGCGGCCGCGCCGGCGCGCGCGCGCGCGCGGCCAGCGCGCGCGCTCGCGAAGGCGGGCGCAGGCGGCGGCGCGCCGCGCCGGTGCGCGGTTGCCGCGTGACGCGCCACGGCTGGCCCCTGCCGCCGCCGGCGGCTGTACCACGTGTGGGTCCATGTGGATCCATCGACCCCCCCTCCCGTTGTCTCTGCCTCTCCCTGTCGCCCTGATGCATGCCCGTTCCCTCACAACCCCCCGCGCCCCGTGTGTGCAACACGCCAAAAAGGAGGGGAGGGCGCGACACCAACACCGCCCACGAAAAGCACGCGCCCTCCCGAAGCCGCGGGCGGCGGGGTCGGGCGCCGCGCCGCCGCGCGCGCCCGCCGCCCCGAGTCTCCCTCGGCCTCTCTCTCACGAGGAAGAAAACGTGCAGTCCGGGTACGCGGCCCGCGCGTCCTCCACCGACCGCTTGGCGGCGTCGTCCTGCCAGAAGTTGATGACCTGGCGGCGAGGAGGGGCGGGGTCGGTCGGCGCGCGCGCGCGCGGTGCGTCCTGAGACCTCCGAGTGGCGCGCCCTGAGCCCGCCACCGCCACGCCCACCACCAGCCCCCCTCCGAGCTCCCCACCTCGGTCGTGCGGTTGAGGAGGAGGACCCGGTCGCGCTCGGGCACCCACGGCTTGGCCTCGAGAGCGGCCTTGAGCTCCTCCCACGCGTCGCGGCGGGGCCACACGTAGTACTCGGTGAGCTGGGGGAGGGGGGGGAGGGAGGGCGGGCGTGGGTGGTGGCTGCGGGGGGGCGCCACGCGCACCCCCGCGCGCCGCGCGCGCGCCCGCGTCACCTACCGGCGAGCGCGCCCCGCGGGACCCGTGCAGGGCGTCGACCGCGACCCCGATGTTCTTGTCCAGCCATAGGAAGTTGAGGGCGAAGCGGGGGGCGGCGTCGGCGTCCTGGCGGGGGAGGGGAGGGGGGGGCCGGGGCGGTGAGCGACGGCGCGCGCGCCCCTCCCCGCCCGCCTGCCTCCACCTCTGCCTCTCTTCTCACCGCGACCGCGGGCTCGGCGGGTGCGGCGGGCGCCTCGGCGGGGGCGGTGTCGGCGTCGGCGTCGGCCTGAGGAGACGGAGACAGGTTGAGGCGCGTGAGCGACAGGTCGGCGCGGCGGCTGGCGCGCCAGTTGGGGCCGCCCGCAACGCTCAGTGCCCGCAGGCACCCGCACACAAGCCATCAACGCCTCTCTCTCTCACCTGGGCGGCAACGGCCTCCGCGCGGCGGCGCAGCGTCGCGCCGCGCGCGGCGGGCGGCGCGGCCGGCCTCGGCGCGCGCGCCACGACGCGGTGGGCGGCGACAGGGGCGACGCGGGGCGCCTGGGGAGGAGGGGGGAAGGGGAGTGGGACGGTGGGCGGGCATGGAGGGCCGGCGGCCAGGCGGCGCGCCGGCGACGCCGCGCCGCTCGCGCGCCGCCTCGCCCGCCGCGCGCCGCGCGCCTCACCGTGGCGCCGGTGAGGCGGGACGCGGACAGCTGCATGGTGAGCGGGGCGGGACGGGGGAGGCGTCGGTGGGAGAGTGTGGGGCGCCGTTGGCGGACTTGCGCCCACACACAGCGACCGCCGACCCCAACCCGGCGCGCAGCGTGCGCGGGAGCGTCGCCTGCGCCGCCCCGGCAAGGTCCAGGCCCGCAATGCGCGTTACTGCAAGGCCAGCCGCGCGCACGGCGCCGCGGCTCGCGTGCGCGCCGGCCGCCGCCCCAGCGCCGGCCCGCACACCCTCCAGGCGTCGCGCAGACCATCCACGCGCGTTACCGGACGCCGCAACCGCGACCGCGACCCTGGCCGCCCTCGCCGACGCGGCGCCGCAGGCGCTCTTCAAAGTGCCTGGCATCGTCGGCGACACCCCGTTCACCGAGGGCGCGGTCTCCGGCTTTTTGCTCATCCTGTTTTCGGAGCTCGGGGACAAAACGTTTTTCATAGCGCTGCTCCTCGCGCTGCGCCGGGACAGGGGAGCCGTGTTTGCGGGCACGTTTGGCGCGCTGGCGGTCATGACGTGCATTTCGGTCGGTGGAGGGGTGGTGGAGGGTGGAGGCGGGGTCGAAAGGCGGCGAGCGCGGCCGCGGCCGCCGACGCCGACGCACAACACCCCATCCACCTCCCGCCCCAGGTCGGCCTCGGCCGCGCCCTGCACTCGCTGGACGGCGTCCTCCCCTCGATGGGCGGCGTGCCCGTGGACGACGTGCTCGCGTGCGTCCTCCTGACCGTGTTTGGCCTCCGCACCCTCGCCTCGGCCCGCGACGCGGAAGCGACCGCGGCCGAGGAGAAAGGGGAGGCCGAGGACGAGGTGGAAGCATTCACGTCGGCGGCGGCGGCCACCGGCGTCGCGCTCTCGACGTTTGCCCTCGTCTTCGCCGCCGAGTGGGGCGACAAATCGTTCCTGGCCACCATCGCCCTCGCCGCCGCGTCCGACCCGGCGGGCGTCGTGCTGGGCGCGGTCGCGGGGCACGGGGTGGCGACGGCGCTTGCTGTCGCCGGCGGGGGCGCGCTTGCGTCCCGGGTGAGCGAGAAAGCGGTCGCCTACCTCGGCGGCGGTCTCTTCCTCGTCTTTGCCGCCGCGACCGCGATCGACATCGTGCGCGGCATTTAAAAAAAATGGGGTCGGGAGAGAGAGAGGGAGGGAGAGGGTGCCGGCTGGGCGTCTGTGGTGCACACTCGCGCCGCGTCGCGTCCCGCCTCAATATTGGGGGGTGGTGGGGAGAGAGAGAGGGAGGGAGAGGGTGCCGGCTGGGCGTCTGTGGTCACACTCCGCGTCGCGTCCCCGCCCCCTTCACTCCCTCTCTCTCACCGCATCAACGGCACCAGCGCATACTCTAGGTAGAACAAGGACCAGACGCGCATGTAAAAGGCGTAGGCGGACGCGGGCGACGCGCCGTCGGCGCGCGCGGCGGCGCGCGCGAGGGCGGCGCCCGCGGCGGCGTGGCCCAGGATGGCCGCCGTGCGCGCCAGGGACGGCGGACGCGTCGCGGCAAACGCGATGGCGGCCGCGTACGCCGCGCCGAGCAGGGCGGCCGCGCCGCGCAGGACGGACGGCGCGCCCACGCGCACCGCGAGCGTGCGCACCGACGCCGCCGCGTCGCCCGCCACGTCGGGCACGTCCTTGAGCAGGGCGATGGCGACGCCAAACACGGCGGTCATGCAGACAGCGAAGGCCAGGGGGGGCGGGAGGGCGAGGGGCGCCGCGCGGTCTGCCGCGCGCAGCGCGTGCGCAAAGAACCCGCCCTGCACCGCCACCGACCGCACCGCCAGAATGCAGGCGGCGGCGGCGGCGGGGTGCCGCTTCCAGCGGAGCAGGGGGTGGGCGGTCGAGTAGGCCAGGCCGAGCGCGAGCGAGCCGGCGAGCGTCGCGAGGAGGGGAGGGGAGCGAGTGACCGCGCCGACGGCCAACGACGCCGCGCCCGCGACTGTCGACAGGCGCACGGCTTGGGGGACGGTGAGGTCGCCCGCGGGGATGGGGAGGTAGGGCTTGTTGACCTGAGGGGTGGAGGGAGGGAGGGAGGTCGAACGCGCGCGGAACGAAAAACGCGCCCCTCGACACCACCCGCTCTGCTCTCTCACCTTGTCAATCTCCACGTCGTACACTTGATTCACGCCCACGATCGCCACGTTCATGAGCAACGCCGCCGCGAGCCCCGCGCCGACGCGGAGCGCGACGCGCGCGGTCGCGTCGCCGGGGCCGAGCGCGAGTGCGGAGATCGATGCGACCGAAATTGCCGTGCCCAGCATGGTGTGCGGTCTCGAAAAGCGGTAGAGGACGCCCAGGCGCTCGGGCAGCGTCGACGGCGCGGGAGTTTGCTGCGGTTCGGCCGATCCGGTGTCGCCGTCGCCCACAGCGGCGATTGTCGGCGCGTCCACGGCGGCGAGCGGGGGGCGAAGCGGGCGCTGGGCGCAGGGATGGCGCCGCCCCCGCGCCACCCCACACCCGCCCCCCCTCCTGAGCGGCTGCCGCCTGACCAGCATGGGCGGCGACCGCGTCCAGGCGCGCTGGGCCGCAATCCGCTGAGTCGTTGGCGCCCGCCGTCGAGAGAGTGTCGTTGCTCTGCCATCGCCACGATCCCTCGCCACACCCCGGCCCCGCCGGGGCGCCGCACGGCCATGGCCGACGACGCCCCGTCCCTTGCTCCGCCCAGCCGGTCGGCATCGCCCGGGCCGCCCCCCGACGACGCGCGCCTGGTCGACGCGCACCCCGTCCTGTCCGACGCCCGCCGGGACGTGACGGCGGCCGCGCCCTGGGGACCGGACGCTGCGTTTGTGGCGCTGGATGGAGGCTGCGTCGTCCTGCTGCGGCGCGGGGGCGAGCCCTCGGCCGCGCGTGCGGCCGAGCGCGGCGGCGTCGAGCCCGCGGCGCCCTGGCGCGTGGCTTCCGTGCACGCGAGCGTGTCGACTAAGCGCGTGCTGCAGATGGAGGTGCTGGGAGGAGAGGCGAGGGGAGGAGAGGAGAGGAGAGAGGGGTGGTTGGACCGCGCCCCGACGCGTCCGCCCCTCTTCCTGCAGGCCGACCCAGACGGCTTGGGCTGCCTGCTCGCCCTCACCGAGGATGGCGTCTCCGCCCTGCGCCTGCCCACGCTGGCGATGGCGGCCCAGGCCGACCGCACGCGCGGCGCGGCGCGGTTCGCGTGGCGCCGCCCCTGGCTCGCGGCAGCGCGCGGGCGCAAAGTCATTCTGTTGAAGCACGACGGCCGCGAGTTTGTGCCGGTGCGGGACGTCGGGCTGCCGCGCTCGGTGGCCGCGCTGGCGTGGGCGGGCGACGCGGTGCTCCTCGCCGGCGCGGCCGGCGGCGCGTGGTGGGCGGTCGACGTCGGCGCGGACGCCGCCAGCGCGCCGCGCGAGGTCTCGCCCGCGCCTGCGCTTGCGCCGGGCGCCAAGCCGGCGCCTGCGGCCGGCGCGTCCGCCGGCCCCGCCGCAGCCGCGCTCGCCTCGGCCGGCGCCGCCCTCCTCGTCGCTGCCGACGGCAAACCCCCCCGCCGCGGCGGCCGCCTGGCCTGGCGCGGCGTGGGCGCGCCGGCCGCGGTGGCGGCGGCGGGCGTGCCGCCGGTGGTCGCCGCGTGTTTGCCCGGTGGCGTCGAGGTCCGCCTCCTGCACCCCGACCTGTCGCCCCTGCCTTCTCAAACCTTGCCGTTGGCCTGCATGGCGGTCGCGTCGTGCGGGGGAGGTGGTGAGGGCTCTCCTTTGCTCGTCGCCGGCGGCGGCCGCGTCGTCGCGCTCGCGCCGCGCCCCTGCCCCGCGCTTGCCGCCGACGCCGCGGCCGCGGGGCGTCACGCGGACGCAGTTGTGCTGGCGGGCCTCACGCCCGACGCGGGGCGGCGCGAGGCGGCGCTCAGGGTGGCGCGGCGCGGGCTCGCCGCGTCGCTCTTTGCGGGGGGCGATTTCGACGGCGCCCTCGCCCAGCTCGGCATGCAAGCAGGGGCTGGGAGTGATGGCGATGGCGATGGCGCGCTGCTGTCGCTGCTGCGCCTGTTTCCCAGCCTGGCGCCGCCCGAGTTGCTGGAAGGGCTCGACGACGGCGACGAGCCGGCCGCCACTGGCCCGCCCCCCCCCGAGCCGTCCGGCGCCGCGTACGAGCGCGCAGTCGCGGCCCTGCTCCCCTACCTGATGAGCTTCCGCGGGCGGCTGGCGGCGCGGGAGAGGACGTCGGCCGACGGCGCCGCCGACGCTCCCTCTCCCCCTCCCCCCACCCCTCTCGCCGTCGCCGTCGACACCGCCATCCTGCACGCCATGCTCGTCGGCCCCGACACCGGCGCCGCCCTGCGCTTCGCCTCGTCCCCCAACGCGGCGTCCGCGCGGCATGGCGAGGCCGCGCTGCGCGCCGTCGGCAGGTTTGCCGAGCTCGTCGCCCTGTTGCGCGCCGCAGGCCGGCACGAGGATGGGCTGGATTTGCTGAAAGCTCTTTCGACCGCGCCCACTTCCCTCCCCACCCCCCCCACCGGCGCCGCCGCCGACCTCTGTGGCGTGACCGGTGCGTGGGCCGCCGCGCGCTACCTGCGCGCCGTCGGCGGCGCCCGCCCCGACCTCGTGCACGCGCACGCGCGCTGGATCGTGGCGGCGGACGACGACGCGGGGGTGGGGTTGTTGCTGGAGCTGGAGCCGCCGCCGTCGCCCGACGCGGCGCTCGCCGTGCTGCGCGCGGCGGCGCCGGCGCTGCGCGCGCCGTACCTCGAGGCCGCCATCGCGGCCGGCATCGCGCCCGCCGAGCGCTGGCACGGGGAGCTGGCGGGGCTGTATTTGAGGGGCGCGCTCGACGCGGGCGCCCCTGCCGGCGCGACCACGCTGCGCCCGCAGACGTCCCACGGCGGCCACCCCCTGCCCGGCACCCCCGCCGCCCTGGACCGCTTGCTGGGTCTCATTCGCGCGTCGCCCCACCTGGACTTGGCGCGCCTGCTGGCCCTGATCCCGCCCGGCGCGCTGCCGCGCGCGCGCGCGCTGCTCCTCGCCTCGCTCGGCCGCACGGACGACGCGTTGCGGGCGGCGGCGCTGGATGCTGCGGACGATGAGCTGGCGGAAGAGGTGGCGGACCGGGCGGCGGCCAAGGCGGCGGCAGACGCGCGGCCGACCGACGACCCGCCTCCCTCGTCCCAATCCCCACACCTCGCCCTGCTCGCCCTGCTCCTCGACCGAGACGCGTCCCTGCCCGGCCCCGCCGCCCTGGCCGCCCCCGCCCGCCTGCTCGCGCGCCGCCCGCGCGACGTCGACCCGCGGTCGGCGCTCGACCGCGTGCCCGACGCCGCGCCGCTCGCGGTCGCCGCGCCCTTTGCCGCGGGCGCCCTGCGCGCCGCGCGTCAGGCGCGGGCGCATGCAAGTTTGGTGCGCGGGCTGGCCAAGGCGGCGGGCTTGGCGGCAAGGGCGGACGCGGCGGCCGCGGCGCGCGGCGTGGTCCAGGTCGGCGCCGACCGCGCCTGTGCGCGCTGTGCGAGGAGGCTTGGGACGGCAGCATTTGCGCTGCTGCCTGGAGGGGGGCTGGCCCACCACGCGTGCATGGGGAGAAAGGAGGAAGAGGGTGGTGGCGGCGGCGGCGCGTGATCGGTCGTGGTTTTGGCAGAGTGTTTCCATTCGCGCTTCACCCCGACGTCGACGACTGCAGCACCGCGAACCCGGGGCGGTCGCCCACTTTGGCGACGAGCTCCGCTTTGACCGCTTCGAGCGCGGCCGTGTGCGCGGCGAGCGCGCCGCGCGCCGCGCGCCGCGCCGCCTCCGACCGCGCGGCGAGGGCGGCCGCGTCCGCGCGCAGGCGCGCCGTCGCCGCCTCCTGGCGCACCAGCCCCGCGGCAGCCGCGTCCTCCTCGCCCTTGGCGCGCGTCGCGTCGCGCCCGCGCGCGGCCGCCTCGGCCGAGGCGGCGGCCAGGCGGGCGGTCAGCTCGGATTCCTGGGCGTGCAGGGACGTGAGGCGGGCGGCGACGGCGGCCAGCTTGCCGTCTGGGGAGAGGAAGAGAGGGGGGGTTGAGGCGAGAGAGCGTCCGCCAAACTCTCTCCCTCTCTCTCTTTCTCCCTCGGGCGCCGCCCGCGCTGGTGCTCTTCCGACTCAACACTCACCGACGTCGGCCAGCTTGCGGCCGGCCGTGTCGAGGGCGGCCTCCAGGACGGCGGCCGGCGGCGGGGCGCGAGGGTCGCGGGCGGCGTCGCTGTCGCTGCTGCTGGTGGTGCGCATGGTGAGTGTGGCGCAGAGGAGGGGGGGTCCGAGGGCGGCGGGGGTCGGACTGAGCGCAGCGCGCGGCGTCCGACGCGCGCGCGCGGCGTCGGCCGCGCGCGGCGCGCGGCCGCTCCCACTCTTCCCTCCTCCTTCCGCCACCGCGACCCCCTCTCCCCGCATTCCCTGACCATGGCCACCACCACCCCCACCAAATCCGCGGCCGCCGAGTTCGCGCACGCCATGCTCGCCCTCCCCTCGATCGCGGGCCACACCCCTGTGGCCCGCCTCGGCCAGGGGACGTACGGCGTGTGCCTCGTGGCCAGGTGCAAGGCGACCCAGCGGGAGGTGGCCATGGTGCGACGGGGGTCCGAGGCGGTCCGAGGGAGGGAACAAAAAGGGGGAAGGGAGGGAGGGGGCGAACGTGGGCCATGAACCCTCTCACTCATCTCTCCCGACCCTCTCTTTAGAAAATCTACAAGACGCCGCTGCGCGCCGATGAGGGGCGCGACTCGGCCTGGGCGTCCATGGTGGCCGAGGCCGCCGCCCTCTCGCACCTCGGCGCCACGTCCGCGCTGCCGCCGGCGGGCGTGCCCCGCTCCCTCGGGTGCGGCGTGTTCAAGGCCAGCGGCTACGCCGGCGACGAGTGAGAGAGAGAGAGGAGAGAGGAGAGAGGAGAGGGGAGGAGGGGAAGGAGGGGGCCCGGCGACGCCGACACCCTCTTCCCTCTCCCTCCTCTCCTCTTCTTAGCACCGACCCCCCGGTCCTGCACGCCTGGATGACGACCCAGCTGCTGGGCCCCGACCTGTGGCGCGTCATGCACGCGCGGCCCAAGGGCGAGTGGCGGTCGCTCGTCTCGGCGCACGGGCCGGCGGCGCTGGCCGCGCTCGAGGCGTTGCACGCGGGCGGCGTCGTCCACCGCGATGTCAAGCCGGGTGAGAGAGGAGGGAGAGGGTGGTGGATGGTGGGGCACGGAAAGGGGAAGAGGGCGACGACGCGACGAACGCCCCGACGCTCCCTCCTTTCCTCCCTCTCCGTCTCTCCCCCTGCAGACAACTTCTGCACCAACCTCGACACCGCGCCGTCGGGCGGCCCTGGCCTGTTCCTCATCGACTTTGGCGGGTCGGTGCTGGCGCCAACCGCGGTCGACCGCGGCAGCAGCGACGGCAGCGGCAGCGGCGCGTCGGCGACCCCTCCCCACGCCGCCCCTCCTCCCCCCTTCTTCGGCACCCCGCACTACGCCGCGCACGCCACCCTGGCCGACACGGTGACCCCGGTCCCCGCGCACGACGTGGAATCTCTGGGCCTGGTCTTGCTGGAGCTGTGGGGGGGGGGGCTCCCGTGGGGCGCCGCGTTCAAGAGCGCGGTCGACGCCAAAGCGTGGTCGACCTCGGACCGCGCGGCGATGGCGTCCGCGCGCGAGGCCGACTTTGCGGCCGCGATCGAGGCGGGCGCGGTGCCGTGGTGGCTCGTCGAGTGGGTCGGCGCCGCGCGCGCGGCCGCGGCGACGCGCGGCGGCCGCGTGTCCTACCGCCTGCTGCGTTCCCTGCTGCGCACGGGCATGGGGGGGGCGGCCGAGAAAAGGGCGGGGCGGCGCACGGCCGAGGAGTGAGGAGGAAAGGAGGCGGGAAGAGGGGGGTTGCATCACCGCACCCCCCCCACACCGCTCCTCGCCGCCGCCGCCCGCGCCCGCGCCGCCGTCGCCCGCACGCGCGCGTCGTGCGCGCGCCGGGCGGCCGGGTCGGTCAGCAGGGAGGCCGCGTCGGCGGCCAGGCCAAACAGGGCGGCCGACGCGGCCGCGCCGCCGGGGCCGGTCGCCTTGTCGGGGTGCAGGCGCAGGGCCAGTCTGCGGAAGGATGCGCGTGCGTCTGTCGCGGTGGCGGTGCGAGGGAGGGCGAGTACAGCGTACGGGTCGGCAGCGGCGCCGGCCGGGGCGAGAGCGGCGGCGGCGCGCGCCTCGCCGGCACGCGTTGCAGCGCCAGGCACGCCGGCGCGCGTCAAAGCGTCCAAATCCGCCGCTGCCAGTCCCCACGCGCCCAGGGACGCCAGGGCATCCGCACGGCGGGCACGCGCCTTCGCATAGCCGGGGTCGAGCTCGAGCGCGGCGAAACAGTCGGCCGCCGCGTCCAAGTGCCGCCCGGCGCCGGCAAACGCGGCGGCCCGGTTGCAGTGCAGGACTGCGTCCAGGGACGCGTCGTCGGAGCGCGCGGCGAGGCCGGCGGTGTAGGCGTCGGCCGCGCGGTCGTAGTCGCCGGACGCGTAAGCCGCGTTGCCCGCGGATTTGCGGTCCAGAGCGATGGACCGAGGGGACATTGTGGACGTCGTCGGCGCCCTCCCCGGCGGCGGCGGCGGCGGCTGGCGCGCCACGCCCGCCGCCCCGTCCCTCGGCGGCGACTCCTCGGCGGCGGCCGCCCACCGCCGCACAAACGAGGGCGACCCGTACCCGCCGTCGGACGCAGTGGTGGCGGGCGAGTCCGGCGCCCGCCGGCGTCGCGCCGTGGACATCGCCGGCGAGTCGTCGGGCGCCCGGCGGCTCGACGCGGCGGGCGACGCCGCGGCGCGCGCCTGCAGCGATCGCAGCCGCTGCAGCAGGTGGGAGCATTCGGCTTGTAGGGCTTCTTTTTCCGATTCCAGGTTGGCGCGCTCCTGGGCCCACGGGGTGGCGGTCGAGGCCGACGGCGACCGCGGCGCCCCGGCAGGTCGCCAGGGCGACGGCCTGGACGGCGACTCGCCCGAGGATGACGTCCCGGTGCGTCGCTCGGCCGCCAGCGCAGCCAGCAGGCGCGCGTTTTGGGCCGAAACGTCGGCGAGCGCGTCGCGGGCGCCGCGCCGAGCGGACGCCGCTTCGCGCGCGGCGGCGGCTGCCGCGTCGGCTTCAGAGCGTGCCGCGGCGGCCGCGGCCGCGTGCGCCTCGGCCGCCGCCGTCGCGTCGGCCGCGGCGCGCTCGGCGGCGTCGGCGCGCGCCGCGGCGCGCGTCGCGCGAGCGGCCGAGCGGGCGGCCGCGAGCTGGGCCTTGCCCAGGGATCTCAGCAGAGAAAACGCAAACGCCGGTGACCCAGGCGCTCCAGCGGCGGCCGCGCTGGCCGCGGCGGACGCCAACGCGGCGTTCACCGCCTCGGCGTCCGCGCCGCGCAAACCCGCGTCGGCCACCACGTCGGCGCCGGCAGACGCGGCCAGGGCGGCGGCGGCAGCAGGGCCGGCAGCGGCGGACGCCAGAGGGGAGGTGGAGGGAGGCAGCGGGAAAGAGGGGCGCGAGGGCGCCGGCTGCGCCGGCCTTGCCCGGTCGCTCGCCACGCCCCCCACCACCGTCCGGTCGGCCGCGCGCGCGGCGGCCAGGGCCGCCAGGCGCGCCTGGAGCGCCGGGGAGAGGTCGGCGGCGCGTGGAGGAGGGGGGGTGGAGGTGGGGGCGGCCGCAGCGCCAGGGCTGCCGCGGCTCGCCGCCCCTCCATTCACATTCGGCCGCCTTCTGACCGTCTCGTCCAGCAGCTTGCGCAGCTCGGCGCGCGCCGACCCGGGCGGCGGCGCGAGGGCGGGGGACCGGAACGAGGCGCGCAAAGGGGCGTGGTTGATGGTGGTGGGGTCGTTTTCGCGCGGGCTGAAGCGGGAGGTGGAAGCAGCAGCTGGTGGAGGTGGAGGGGGCGCGCATGGGCGGTGGTGGCGGCGGGGGCGGCGGCGGGCATTTCGATCAGCGTCATCCTCCTCGAACGGTGAAGCGTCCGTGTGCAGCATCGATAGGGGGGGACGCGCGCGCTCCCGTGCGCGCTCGCGGCCGCGCCGGCCCGCATCGCGCGGCGCGCGCGCGCCGACGCCGCTTGCGACCCTCTCCCACCAACACGCACCACCCGCCGCCTCTTTGCGCATGGCCGCGGTGCGCAGGGGGGAGACAGTGGACGGGTCCATGATTGGTGGAAGCAGGGAGAGAATGTGCGCGCGGCCAGCGGTCTCAGCCGCGGTCGCAGACCCCCGGCGTCAGGCTCGAGGGCGCGTCGCGGGGCGCCGCCGCGATAGGCGGCCGGCGGCGGGTGTGGCGAGGGAGGGTGACAACGCGGCGCCCACTCTCGCGCAAAGAGGGATGCGGCGCGCTGCCCCGCGTCGCGGCGGGCGACCGCCCGCCGCGTCGCCATCACCGACCGTCCTCTCTGTCAAGCCGGCCGACATCATCGTCGTCGGCGGCGGCGTCGTGGGTCTGTACGCGGCGCTGGCGTTCCTGCGCTCCCCGTCCCGCCCGTCCGTCACGCTCCTGGAAGCGGACAAGGCGCCGGCAGGAGTCGGGGCGGCGGCCGGCATGGCAAGGGCGACGGGCGCGGGCCAAGGCTACCTGTGGCTCGCGCACCGCAACCCGGCCCCCTCCCCTCTGTGGTCATTGGCCGCCGCCTCGCGCTCGCTGTGGGCGGACGACGTGGCGGCCGGCGCGTGGGAGGGGGCCGAGCTGGCGGCGAGGGGGTCGTTGCTGCTCGCGCCGCACGCGAGCGGGGCGGCCGAGTGTGCGGCCAAGGCCGCAGCGCTGGTGGAAGCAGGGATCCATGCCGACGCTCTGGACGCCTCCTCGACCGCCACCTTGGAGCCGGCGCTGACGCGGCTGCCCACTGGCGGCGGCGCGCTACGCGTGTCGTCCGACGCCCAGATCGACGGCCGCGGCGCGTGCGACGCCCTGCTGGCGGCATGCGTGGCGGAAGGAGGGTCTCGGTTTTCGCTATACTGCGGGCGGCCCGTCGCGGCGATCTCTTACGACGGCGACCGCCGCGCCGTCGGCGCCGAGCTCGCCGACGGCTCCGTCGCGGCCGCCGCCGTCGCCGTCGTCCTCGCCACCGGCGCCTGGACGTCCTCCCTGCTCGGCCCCGAGTGGGCGGCCGTCTTTGCGCCGCGCAAGGGGCACTTGGTCGACCTGCCCCTCCCGCTCGGCGCGCCCTGCCTCCTCTCGCACGGCGCCATGGAGGCCGACTATGCGGGGCATTATGGAGGGGAGGTCAGCGGGTGCGACGGCGCGTTTGCCAGGGGGGAGGCGGCGGCGCGAGCGGGGGTCGTGTTCACGGCCGCGCGCGCCGGGCGCGGCGGTGCGCGCCGCCTCCTCATCGGCTCCTCGCGCGACGATGCCGCCGGCTTCGACCCCTCCATCGACCCGTCCGCCGTCGCCTTGATCCTCGAGCGCGCCCGCCTCTTTTTGCCCGCCCTCCCCGACGCCTCTGCCGCCACCGTGCGCGTCGGCCTGCGCCCCGCGTGCGCGGCGGGCGTGCCGGCGGTGGGGGCGGTGCCGGGGGCGGAAGGATTGTTTGTCGCCGCGGGGCATGAAGGGTCGGGGCTGCTGCTCGCGCCGGCGACGGCGAGGCTGCTGGTGAGGGCGGTTTTGAAGGAGGAAGGAGGAGGACGAGACGCCGCCATCCACGCGGCCGCAGACGCAGTGTCGCCGCGGCGCGTGCTGGAGGCGGTGGAGAAGAGGAGGAAAGAGGAAACGGTGTGAGCGGGGACCGCGCCGCGCCGCGGCCGCCGGCACAACCCCCACCGATGGCGGCCCCCGCGCCGCCCTCCGCGGGCCGCCTCCCTCCACGCCTGGCCACCTACGCCGTCCCGCCCCCGTCGCAACGGGGCCCCGCCCCCCCGGCCGACACCCCGGTGCAGGTCGCCTTTTTCAGCAAGGCGCGCGGCGTCGCCGCGGTCCCCGGCGACGCGTCCGGCCTCGGCCCCGTGTCGCCGCCGCCTTTGCCTGCCGACCTGGATGCAGGCTATCCGGACGGCCACGTGTACGACGGATGGCACGCGTCGGTCGGAGAGGTGGTCGCAGCGGTCGTCGCCGTCGACCCCTCTCTGATCGCGTCCGCCGACGTGGTCACTTACCGCAACAACCTGAACAAGATCTATGGGACGAGCATCGAAGGGCACGGCGGCGGAGGGCCCAAGGGGTGGCTGGTGGACGGGATGGCGCTAGGAGGGGAGGGCGGCGAAAACGCCATCACAACCGCATCCACCGTCTTCCTGGACATCGTCTACACGCCCTGCGACGACTTTCCAGGCGCCGACAAGTTCATGTATTGGGGCAGCAAATTCGAGGCGCTGTGCTCGCGCGACCGCGCGGCCGCCGCGCGCGCGGGGCGGTCGGAGTTTTGCGCCGTCGTCGACCGCCCGCTGGCCGGCATGCGCGTGCTGATGGGCGCGGAAGTCGATGGCTACGACGCAGAAAAGGCGAAAGCAGAGGCCGGCACGGCGCCCTCGTCCCCCGCCGAGCGCCGCGCGGCGGGCATCCCTCCGTCGGCCTATGTCGAGCTCAAGACCCTCGCCTGGCCCCACCCTGGTCGAGAGTGGTCTTTGTTCTCGTGGAAAACCCCGAAATGGTGGCTCCAGTCGTGGCTCGGCGGCGTGCGCTCCTTGCTGCTCGGCGGGCGCGACGCGCGCGGCGCGCTCGTGCGCACCGACTCCGTCCCCGTGGACGACATCCCTGCGTGGTCGGCGCGGGACGGGCGCGCGCGCTGGACGGCCGGCGGCATCGTGGGCGTCGGGGACGGGGTGTTGAGCTGGATGGTGGCGACCGCGCGGGAAAGGCCCGGGGTCGCGCTCCGCTTTGAGTTTGTACCCAATGGTGGCAGGATGCCGCCGGGACGTCCGCTGGGCACGGTGACGGCGCGCGAGGTGGTGGAAGAGGGAGGGGACGGCGGCGGGCTCGAGGCGCGCGTGCGCACGGCGCTAGAGAGGGCCTGATCCGGCGGCGGCGGCACGTGTGCAACCAGCTCTTTGTTTTCCCTGCTGCCGGCGTGTGCGTCTGAGTGTGGGGGTTGATGAGGCGGCAGTGGCGGTGGCAAGCGCGCGTGCGCGACCGCCCCACACACCTCGGCCGCTGCCACATCCCACCGTCACCATGGCGGGTGCCGACGGCGGCAGCGGCGCCACGCCGTCGGTGTCGGCGGCCAAGCGGCGCCGGTGCGCGGCGCGGCATGCGGCGCGGGCGGCGCGGCGCCCCGGCCCTGCGCGCACACACACGCTCATCCCCATCTCTTTCCCCAGCCTTGACGCGCTGGAGCGCACCATGGCCGCCGGAGGGCGGGCAGGTGAGAGGCGGGAGATTGGCGAGGGCGGCGGCGCGCGGCGGCGAGAGGGCGACGGCGCCCACTCTTTTCCACCCATCGCTGCGCACCAAACAGGACCATCTTCGCAGCGGCGGCAGGGCGACGGCCGGAGCGAGCGCGGATCAACTGCCTCGGCCGCGCCGGCGCGCGGACGCGGGCGCCGCCCCCAAGCCGCCACCGCCGCCGCCGATGCGGCAGGCCCGGCCGCGGGCGACGCCGTCTACGAGCCGATGGCGGTTGGGGGGCAGCAGGTAGGGAGGTGGAGGGGGTGGAGAGGGTTGGGGGAAAGAGTTTAAAAGATGAGAACAAACAATGATCTAGTTGTTGCCAAACACTTGTTGCTATACTCTTTTGCCTTGCCTGTACCCTCCCCACCCGCCACCCTGGCGCCCCCCCTCTATATGACGAGTGGGCTGCGGTGGCGGCAGGAGCGGTTGAGGGAGGGGTCGAGGGGTCGAGGGGTCGAGGGAGGGTTGCGCGCGCGCGTCGCGCCCACACGCCCTCACCCCTCTTTCAGCCACCGCCCTCCTCCCTCCCCATCCTGGAAACTGTGCTGCAGTTGGTGGCCGCCGCCGCCCAGCGCCGGCGCGGGCGCGGCGCCTCGTCTGCCGCGCCGCCGTCCGCGGGGCGGCTGCCGGCCAAGCCGCTGCTGCTGGACAACCCGACGGCGGGGCTGCCGTCGGGGCGGCGAAGCCGGGCGCGGGCGGTGGCGGTGCGGCCGCGGCGTGCTGCGGTGCGGCGCGCGGCCGCCGCGCTTGGCGACCTCAAGACCGTCGACCCGGCCGCCCTCACCGCGCTGGCCGCGACGTGGACGGCGGCGGGAGGAGAGGCCGGCCCCGCCCTCGACGCCTCCGCTTCCCTCATGATCGGCGCGCCGGTCGCCGTCGCGCGTTCCTCTTCCGGCCGCGCCGCCCGTCTCGCGGGCGTGCTCGTCAAGGCGACCGCGTCCGCGTGGCACGTGGCGGTCGCCGGCGGGCGCGTGGTGGTGGTGCCGCGGGTGGGGTCGCGGGTGGTGGTAACGGGGGGGGGCGAGGGGTGATCGAGGGGGCGTGCAACACGCGGCGCTGCGTTGCCATTGTTTCTTGTTTGCAGGAGCAGCGGCAGCAGCCGACGAGGAGGGCGGCGGCCGCCGTCGCCGCCACCCCTATCTTCCCTCTTCACTCGTCCCCCAGCATCATCACCTCCACCCCCACACCTCCGCCCTCCTTTTTACTCTTGCACGTGAACACCGCGGGCGGCAGCTTGGCGGCATCCTCTTTCGTGTAGCACGCCGACGGCACCGCCGCGCTCTCGCACCACGCGCACCCGGGCGCCGCGGCACAGGCCACCTCGCGCAAGCCGTCGCAGGAGGCGGTGGCGAGGGCGAGGAGGAGGAGGAGGGAGAGGGACCGGAGGAGGCGCATGGCGGCGCGCAGGTGTGGGCCGTCCTGTTTCGCGTCGCGGCACCCACCCACCTCGCCCGCCGCCTCGGCACTCGTCGAGCGCCGCCCCGCGCGCCAGCGCGGTGTGTGATGTGTGGTGCGCGGCGTGCGTCGCGGAATGCGGCCGGGGCGCGGCGCGCCTTTCGCCCCCGCTGCCCCCCCGATCGGGCCGCGGACCCGCCAGCTGAACGCGGGCAAAAAAATGAGATGCTCTTCCCGGCGGGGTCGAACCGCCGACCTCCCGATTTCAAGGGGTGGGGAGCGACGCCGGTCACGGCGCCAGTCTCCACCCTTTTTCTGCTCGCCGCCGCCACGAAACGTGCGCGGGACGTTTCTAACAGTCGGACGCTCTGACCAACTGAGCTAGGGAAGAAGCTCGTTGTCAGAAAGTGATTTTTTAGGCGGCAATTAAGTGACGATAGAACGTGACTGACAAAAGTGCCCCCCCGGCCGTCCCGGCTGCCCCGCGATGGTGGCTCGCGCGCCATCCCCTGGAGCAGCTGCCGACTTGGTCGCGAGCGCAGGGGCGTCAGAGGAGTTGAAGACCGCGAGGGGCGGAGGTGGGGGAGAGGCGAGGGGAGAGGCGGCGGCGAGCGGCGACACTCCCGCGCGCGCCCCATCGCGGCCGCGCGCCCCCGCGCCCCGATGGCGACCCTCCCGACCCCTCCGCCACCCCCCGCCACCCCCTCCCTCGCCTCCGTCCTGCGCCGCGACGTCCCCTGGGAGACATACGCCGGCGCGTCGCTCATCTCGGGGCCCGAAGTGGTGGCGCTGCGCAAGGCCGACCGGGCGGCCAAAGCGCGCAGGGCGGCTGGCGACGACGGCGGGCGCGCGGCGGCGCCGACGCCGGACGAAGTGGCCGGAGCGGCCGCGGCGTTGGCCGTGCTCCGCGCCGTGACCAAGGACGACGCCGTCCAGTACGCGCTCGCGTCCCTGGACGACGCTGTGTGCGGGAGCGGGGCGCGGGCGGTGGCCCTGCTCAAGCCGGCGCCCGGCGCGCCGTCGCCGAAAGCCCTCCTCCAGCGCGCGCTGGCCCGCAGCGCCGACTGGTTTTCCCAAGAGAGGGCGGCAAGCCTGCTGGGCGCGCTCTGCGCCGGGAGCGACGGCGGCGCGGACGACGACGCCCCCTTCGTCGACTGGGCGCTCGCCCAGCTCGGCCCGCGCCCAAACCACCCCACCCGCGCCGCGCCGGCTGGGGTGGCGGCGCTGGCCAAGCTGCTGCGCAATCGGGACACCCGCGCCGCGATCGCGGCGCGCGGCGCTGCTTCGCTCCTCCCCCGCGTGCTGCGCGGCGCGGCGGGCGCCGCGCCGCAGGCGGCCTACGACGCCTCGGTCGCCGCCTGGCTGCTGGCGCTCACACAGGAGGGAGCGGAATCGCTGGAAGCCGCGGGCGGCGCGGCCGCGCTGGCGGCCGTGCTGCGCGGCGGCGGCGCGAAAGAAAAAGTCGTCCGCGCCGCGAGCCTCGCGCTCGGCGCGCTGCTCGCGGCCTCCCCCGCCGCCGGCGCGTCCGCCGTCGCGTCCGGCGCCGGGCGCGCGGCCGAGTCCCTCCTGGCGCAAGCGTGGGAGGACGGCGACGTCGTGGAAGCGTTGACCGCGGTCAAGGACGCCGTCGCCGCCGCGTCCCTCTCCGCCTGCTCCTGGGACGCCTACCGCGCCGAGGTTCTGTCCGGCCGCCTCGCCTGGTCGCCGCCGCACACGTCCGACGCGTTTTGGGCGGCGCACGCGGGCAAGCTCGACGACCGCGGCGGCCAGCTCGTCCGCGTCCTCGTCCGCGTGCTCGACCCCGCCGCGGCCTCCACCCCGCTCGCCCTGGCCGTCGCCTGCTCCGACCTGGCCCGCTACGCCGCCCTCGTCCCGCACGGCCGGTCCGTCCTCGCCGACCTGCACGGCAAGGAAGCCGGGATGCGCCTGCTCGCCCACCCCGACCCCGACGTCCGCCGCCACGCGCTGGCCGCGGTGCAGGGCATGGTGCTGGGGCGGGACCGGATGCAGTATTTGAATGCCGTGGGGGCGTAGGCGTGAAGAGGGGAGACAAAGGTGGTGGGTCGCGGTCGCCGCGCGCGCCCCCGGCCGCTCCACCGCCGGGCTCTGTGACGCTGCCTGCTTGCTGGCGGCGGTGGAGAGCGTCAACAGTCGCCTCCTCACGGTCCCCTCGTGCTCCCACGCTCTCACCCCAGCCGTTCGAATCAAGTCGCGCAGTCGCTCACACCGGCGCCGCCTCCCCTCTCTCGCTCTCACCCCCCCTCCTCCCCTCCCCGCTCCTCCTCCTCGCCCTTTTGCTTCTGCTTCCGACTCGCGGCCGCCAGCCCGTCGGCCACCGAGGCCGCCAACCGGTCCCCGTCCCCCGCCGCCTCGGCAACCACGCTCCGCGCCCTGCTCTCGGCCACCGCCCGGTTGGCCTTGGCGATCGCCGGAAACGCGGCCTCCACCCTCTCCGCGGCGAGCGCGACGCCAAACACGGCGGCCGCGCCGACGGCGAACAGGAGCCAGATGCGGCCCTTGTCGACAGGGGCTTTTGGGAGGGGTTTGGCGGCCGCAATCGCTTCGCTGGGGGTGACGGTCGTTACCTCGGCCAACGCGGCTGGCGGGACGGTCCAGGCGGCGAGCGTGAGGGACGCGGCGGCGAGGAAGGCGGCGGCGCCGGACGCGGGCGCCGCTCGCGCGGCGACCGCTTGCCGGCCAACGCCGCCACCATCACGCGGCGGCGGCCGCAGCTCGGGCCGGGCCGCCGCCCGCGCATGCGGCTGCGGCGGCGCGGCGCGGCGCCGCCGCCAGAGCGCCAAGGCCGCCACGACGCGTGGCGGCGCCGCACGCGCGGCGCGCGCACGCGGCGCGGCCGGCGACATCGAAGCGGGCGCGAGAGTGCGGCGCCGTCGGGCTGGCCACCCCACTCCTCTCCCCGCGTCGCCGGGCGCCCGCCCGCCCCGCCCCTCCTCCCATCCCCCTGTCTGCATCCCCACCCACCCTTGACCATGCAGGCCCCCGTCACCGTGCTGACCACCAACTCCAAGCGCGAGTCGGGCAAGAAGGCCCAGTTTGGCAACATCATGGCGGCCAAGGTAGGAGGATGGGAGGGGCGCGATCTGGGCGGGGCGCGGCGGCGGCGGCGGCGACTCCGGGCGCGATCGATCGCGCCCCCTTTCCGCGCCCCCCGTCATCAGGCCGTCGCCGACATCGTGCGCACCACGCTGGGCCCGCGTGCCATGCTCAAGATGCTGCTGGACGCCGCGGGAGGTGAGAGGAGAGGGAGGAGGGGGGTGGAGGGTGGCGGCCGCCGACGCGCCGCGCCCCCGACCCCTCGTCTCCCTCCCCCTTCGTCCAGGCATCGTGCTCACCAACGACGGCAACGCCATCCTGCGCGAGATCGATGTGACCCACCCCGCGGCCAAGGTGGGAGGCGGGCAGGGCAGGGGTGGTGAGCGGCGTTTGCCGCGGCCACCGCCGACCCCTCCTCTCCTCATTTCTCCCTCAGTCGGTGATCGACCTGGCCCGCACCCAGGACGAGGAGGTGGGCGACGGCACGACGAGCGTCATCATTCTTGGTGAGAGAAAGGAGAGGGAGGGAGGGCGCGGCGCGGGGGCGCGCTGCGCGCGCCCACCTTCCTCCTCCCTTCTCCAGCCGGCGAGCTCCTGGCCGCGGCCGAGCCCTTTCTCGCCGCCCGCATGCACCCCACCGTCATCATCCGCGGCTACACCCTGGCCGCGGAAGCGGCCCTCGACGCCGTGCGGTCGCTCGCCTTTGACGTCGACACGGCCGACCGCGCCTCGATGCTCACCGTGCTCAACGCGTGCATCGGCACCAAGTTCACGTCCCGGTTCGGGCCGCTGCTGGCGGAGCTGGCGCTCGACGCGGTGTCGATTGTGGCCACCCCGTCTGCGTCTGGCGGCCCCCCCGACGTCGACGTCAAGCGGTACGCCAAAGTGGAGAAGCTGCCGGGCGGCGACGTGAGCGATTGCCGCGTGCTCAAGGGCGTCATGTTCAACAAGGTGGGATCATGGGGGAGGGCGTTCCTTCTTTCTTTCTTCCTTTCGTTCCCTGCCCCCTCCACCACCCGCCCGCCACCCCCTCCCATCCCTCCTCCCCGCCCATTCACGCCTGCGTGCGTGTGTGCGTGGACGGAGAGGGATGTGGAGGGCGGTTTGGGCCGACTCTTTTTCCGTCCCCCTCCCTTTGCCCGCCCACCACCCCCTCCCTCCCCTCTCCCCGCACAGGACGTCGTCGCCCCGGGCCGCATGGCGCGCACCATCCGCCGCCCCCGCATCCTGCTGCTCGACTGCCCGCTCGAGTACAAGAAAGGCGAGTCCCAGACCTCGGTGGAGCTGACCCGGGAAGAGGATTGGGCGGCGCTGCTCAAGGCGGAAGAGGACTGGGTCAAGGCGCAGTGCGAGGCCATTGCGGCGCTGAAACCGACGCTGGTCGTGACGGAGAAGGGGGTCTCCGACCTCGCCGTCCACCACCTCGCCAAAGCCGGCATCGCCGCCGTGCGCCGCGTGCGCAAGACGGACAACAACAGGATTGCGCGCGCGACGGGGGCGACGGTGGTGCACCGGGCGGATGAAGCGACCGAGGCCGACATCGGCACCGGCGCCGGCCTCTTTGAAGTCGTCAAGATCGGGGACGAGTTCTACTCGTTCATCGTCGACTGCGACGCGCCCAAGGCGTGCACCGTGCTGCTGCGGGGGGCGTCGAAGGACGTGTTGAATGAGGTGGAGCGCAACCTGGCCGACGCGGTCGGCGTCGCGCGCAACGTCGTGCGCTGCCCGAGGCTGGTGCCGGGCGGCGGGGCGCCCGAGATGGCGGCGAGCGCCGCGCTCACCGCGCTCGCGGCGTCCCTTCCCGGCCCGGAAGCGGGCCCCGTCGCCGCGGTCGGCAAGGCGCTCGAGGTCATCCCGCGCACCCTCGCCTCCAACTGCGGCGCCAACGTGATCCGCCTGCTGACCGAGCTGCGCGCCAAGCACGCGGCGGGCGTGGCGACCGGCTCCGGCCCTTGCCCCTACGGCATCGACGGTGTCGCGGGGTCGATCGCCGACGCCAAGGCCGCGGGCGTGTGGGAGCCGCTCGAGGTCAAGGAGGCCACGCTGAAAACGGCGATGGGGTGTGCGACGCTGCTGCTGCGCATCGACGACATCGTGTCCGGGATTCGCAAGAAGGGGAGCGGGGGTGGCGGGCCGAGCGGGCCGGTCGCGGACGACGGGGAGAACGTCGACTCGGAGCAGATGCTGCCCGAGTAGAGTGGGAAGGAGATGCAGGGGGGTGGTGTCGGGGGTGGTGGGGTGGCGGCACGGCTCATCTGCAAGGAGAGGAGCGAGGCGAGGCGGCGTCGGCGTCGGCGGCCGCCCACGGCGCCCCATTCCCTCCTCCACTCCTCTGACCTGGGCAAATGCTGCCCGAGTAGAGGAGAGGCAGGAGGGACGTGCTGGTGGCGGCGCGGCTCGTCTGCAAGGACGAGGAGAGGAGAGGCGCGGCGTCGGCGTCGGCCCACAGCGCTCCTCCACTCCTCCCTGCCCCCATGCTCGCCCGCCTGGCCCTGGCCGCCACGCGCCGGCAGACGCCGGCCCTCCGCGCCTACGCCGCCGCGGCCCCGGCCCCCCGAGACGTCCCCGAGGGCCACGCCAAGTCCGACTTGCGCCCGCACGCGTGCAACATCGGCCTCAACCGGCGCCGCGATCTCACCCTGCGCGCGGATGTGAAGTTGACCGGGAAGCAGGCGAGCGGGCAGAGCCTGGCGAGCGTGTTCAAGGTGAGGGGCGAGGGAGGGGGCGAACCTCGCACACTGGAACGTGGGATTGGGGGCGCGCCGGGGGGCGCGCCGTGCGCCCGCGGCGCGATCTCGATCTGCGCCCTCGAATGGGGACCGTGGGCGTGGCGGCGGGCGGCCAACCGCCGCGCGCCCGCGCCGTCTGCGTTTCCCATCTCCTCCTCTACCCTCCACAGGGCTCGCGCACCGCGGTCGTGGGCGTGCCCGACATGGGCGCCGTGTGCACAAAAACGCACGTCCCGGGCTACATCGCCTCCCTGGCCGCGCTGCGCGCCGCGGGCGTCGACCGCGTCCTTGTCGTCGCGCCCGGCGACCCGACGACCGTGCAGGCGTGGGCTGCCAAGCTGGGCGTGAGCGACGACGCGGGCGCGGGCGCCGCGGCCGATTCCGGCGACTTTGCGCGCCTCCTCGGCGTCGACGCCCCCCCGGGCTCCCCCGTCCCCGCCCACCGCTACTCGGCCCTCATCGAGGACGGCATCTTGCTGCGCCTGCACGTGGAGGAAAAGCCGGGGGAGGTGACCAAGAGCGGGGCGGAGGCCATGGTCGCGACGGCGACCGAATTTTTTGGCTAGAGGTGGTGGGGCGAGGGGGTGCGGCGGCGTTTGGCCGCCCCCGGGCTCGTCGGCATCCGTCTGTAGCGCCAGTTTTTGGGTCGAGAGCGCGCGAAGTGGCGTTTTTTTCTAGGGCGCCGGCGACCCCGCGGCGGCGCTCCACACTCTCCCGCAAGCCCGCGCCCCTCTCTCCCTCCTCTCATCATGCCCCCCGCCCCCCCGCCCCCGCCCCCCAAGCCGCTCACGCGCCCGGGCGTCGCCGCCGTGCGCGGCATCATGGGCGCCGCGCTCGCCACGTTCTGCGTCGCCTGCTTTGGGCTCTTCCTGTTGACGGGTGAGAGAGAGAGATGGATGGAGAGGTCGGGAGGGCAGCCATGCGGCCTCGCGCTCGCGGCGGCGGTCGACCCCGCCGCGCCGACACCCCTTCTCCTCCTCTTCCCCCCTCCCCTCCTCTCTATAGAAACCGGCATGCAGTCTGAACTGCGCCACACCCCTTTGGGCGCCGCCCTGCTGCGCGCCCTGGCCTCGAACCAGTTTCTCATCGGCGCCGCGTTCAACATCTCCCTCTTCTCCGCCGTCCTGGCCTACGCGCGTTTAAGGGAGCATGCAAACGCGCTGCAGCTTCCCCCTCCCCTTCCGGGCAGCCGCCAGGAGCGGCGGGCGGGGGAGCGAGCGTTTCGCGACGCTCTGCGCGACCCCGTGGCGCGCGCCAAGGTGCAGTAGGAGACAGGGCGCGGTGAGGCGGGGCGCGCGTGCAAACGAATGAGCGAGCGAGCGAGCGAGCGAGTGCGCTGGCGGGCCACAGAGGGAGTCACGCGCGCTTGCCCTGCGTCTTCCCGCCACCGCCACCCCCTCCTCCCTGCTGCTGCTTCGTAACCGTGTACAGCAAAAACCCGAGCACGCTCACGCCGTAGCCGGCGCCCTGGAGGAGGGTGACGACGTCGCCGCCGGCAACGACCGCCGCCGCGACTACGGCCGTGTTTTTCAAACACCCTGCCACCTTGAACGTGAGCGACGACGTGGCGCGTATGGCTGCTGCCGTCGTCGCATTCACCGCGTACCCTGTCAGCAGCGCGGCAACGACTGCCGGCGCCGCGGCGCGCGCGCGGTCGAGCCCGCCGCCGCGCAGCGCCGGCCCCTCGACCGCCGCCGCCGCCAACAGCAGCAGCAACCCCGTGGGCGGGCCCACGTACGCGGTGACCTCGTTGGGGGACAGAGGGGAGGTGGAGGAGGCGCGGGGCGAGGGCGACAGGAGGGCCTGCATCGCGACGACGCGGCCCGCCTCCAAAACGGCAGACCCCGCAAACAGACCAAACCCGGCCCAGGAAAACGCGGCCGACCCCGTCTCTGCAGCCGTCGCGACCGCCGACCCCGCACAGATCAACGCCACGCTCGCCGCCAGCACGGGCGTCCAGCGCTCGAGCCCGCGCGCGGTCGCCACGCCCAGAGTGAGCGCCGGCACCGCCGCTTTCAGAATTTGAATAAACGCGACCGAAAGCGACAGGTAGGCCGCGTTGCCCAGGTAGAGCGTGCCGGCCGAGCAGAGCACGGCGGGGGCGAGGCGGAGGGCGAGAGAAGACAGGGAAGGCCGCCTCCCCAGCGGCGGCGCCAGCCCCACCACCGACGCCGCCACCGCGCACGCGGCCGACACCAGTTGGCCGCACCCTGTGAGGGCGAGGGGGAACGGGAGGCGGGCATCGACGAGCAGGCGCTTGTTCATGAAAATCAACGCCGACGACGCCAGCGCCCATGCCGCGAGTGCCGCGACGCGCGCGGCAGTGCTGTGCGCGGCAGAGGAGCGCGCGGCGCGGCCGCTGGACCGGCGGCGAGTTGCGACTGCCATCGGTGCGGTGCGCCAGCGGTCTCGGGCGCCTGGCCGCCGCCTGGGCTGTTGTGCGGGTCCGGGAGGCAGGCGCTGGGAGTGGCGAGAGCTCGAGAGAGCGCACGGCCTGGCCGCGGACGTGAGCGACGCGCTGCCGCCGCCTCTCGCCACTCTGCGCGCGCGCCCGGCGCCGCCCGCCGCGCCCGCACAGCAAGACAATTTCTGTCGCGCACCGGCGAGCCCCTCTTCAGCGCCTAGTCTCACGCCAATCCCCAAGCCGCCGCGCCGCACCCCTCCCCACCACACTCATCATGCCCTCCTCCCGGTCCAAGGGCTCGCGCAAGGGCAAGAAAGCATGGCGCCGCAACGTGGACGCGAGCGACGCCGAGGCGGTGCTGTTGGCCGCCGCGGCGGCCCCCATTCCCAGGCCGAAAGCGGTGGGGCGCGCGAGCGACGAGCTGTTCTTTGTCGACAAGGTGAGAAGGAGAGATGCGTGGTGGTGGTGGTGGTGGTGGAGGCGCGGGCGACGCTCACTCCCCATTTCTCTCTGCAGACCGCCGCGCCCGTCCCCGCCCGCCGCCGCCTGCGCGGCGCGGCCGCCCTGGCCGCCCCCCTCAAGGTGCAGCTCATCACGGGAGCGCCCCAGGACGCGACCCCGGTGCCGTGGTGCACGCTGCGGCGGGCGAAAGGCGACGGTGTCAAGCGGGCGACGGCGGCGCTCGCGCTCGCGCGCGCGCCGCCGCCGCGCCCCCGCCTCCCGCCCCGCACCGGTCTGCGCACGGACGAGGTGACAGGACTGACGATCAACCTGCCCGTGGTCGTCTGGGACGACGCCGCCGCCGCGGCGGCCCTCAACCGGCGCGCCGCGCGCTCGCGCGGCCCCCGCCGCGTCGCCCCCATCCCCGCCGTCGAGGTCGCGCACGCGGGCGTGGCGTACAACCCCGACCCGGAGGCGCACCAGGAGGCGCTTGCGGCGGCTGTCGCGACGGAGACGGCCAAGCAGGCGGCGCGGGAAGCGCTGATGGCCTCGGCCCCGCCGCGCTACGTGTCCGCCGGCCGCCGGGCGGCGTCCGAGCTGGACATGCTGCTGGTGGACGGCGCGGAGAGTTCGGAGAGCGAGGGCGAGGACGCGGGCGACGGCGCGACGCCCGCGTCGCGCCCTTCGGAACGCAAAACGACCGCCGCCCGCAACCGCGCCGCCCGCGTGCGCGCTCTCGACGACACTGTCGCCGCCCGGCGCGCCGCCAAGCGGCAGGCGGCCGACATCGCGCGCGTCAAGGCCGTCGGCACGTCCCTGGACGCCGACGCTGTGGCGTCGGCCGCCCGCGTCGCGCGGCGCGCGGCCGACGCGGCCGACCGCGCCAGGCGACTGCCCCCAAAACTCGGCCGGGGCACCTTCATCGAGCCTCCCTCGGCCGTCCTCTGCACCGACGAGGTCCCGTCCTCCCTGCGCCTCCTGCGCCCCGACGCCGGCCTCGCCCGCGACCGGTTCTCCTCCCTGCAAAAGCGTGGCCTGCTCGAGCCGCGCATGCCCGCGGCGAAGCGCGCGGGCAAGCGCGTCAAGTACGAGCCAGAGGGGCGCGCCGACGCGGCGGCCGAGCGCCAGGCGGGCGTGGACAAGTTGAGGGCGGCCAACAAAGGTGGCAGGAAAAGGGCCAAGAAAGGGGGGGCCGTGGAGGAGTGAAGAGAAGGGAGGAGGGCGGCGTGTGAGCAGCGGTCGGCGTTTTCGGCGGCGGTGTGCCGCTCCTTCTCTCCCTCCACACACACAACCAACGCCCCCTCCGCCGGCGGCGCACGCACCAGGTGATTGCGCGCGCGAACCCCGGGCCGCCGCCGCCCGCGCACGCCGGCGCGCCGGCGCCTGCCCGCTCGGCGCGCATCGGCGCGTCCGCCCCCGATTGGCGTCCCACCTTCCTCCCTCCCCTCCACCAACTCCAGGCGCACCACCCCGGCTCGCTCTCGCGACCGGGAGCCCGCCCACCTCGCCCGCCTGCGCCGCGCCGCGCCCGATGTTCGGCGGCGGCGGCGGCGCGTTTGGCGGGGGCGGCGGCTTTGGCACGAGTAAGAGAGAGGGAGGTGGTGGTAGGTGGGAGGCGATGCGGCCGCCGCGCCGCGCAGCCGCGGCCGACCCCCCCTCCCTCTCTTCCCAGCCCCGACGCAACCGACCAACGCGTTTGGCGCCCCCTCTGCCGGCGGCTTTGGCGCGGCCGCCACGCCCGCCTTCGGCGCGGCGCCCGCCCAAAACGCATTTGGTGGCGGCGGCGGCTTTGGCGCGCTGTCGCCGTCGCCGTTTGGGGCCGCCGCGCCGGCCGCGTCCCCGTTTGGCGCGCCCGCGCCCGCCGCCGGCGGCGCGTTTGGCGGCACGTCCGCGTTTGGCGCGGCCGCCCCTTCATCCAACCCTTTCGGCGGTGCGGGTGGCGGCGCGGCGGCGTCCCCGTTCGGCGCCCCCAAACCCCTCGGCGCCTTTGGCGCGCCCGCGCCCGCGTTTGGCGGCACCGGGTCCGCGTTTGGGGGCGGCGGCGGCGGCGGCGCGTTTGGCGCGGCCGCGGCCGCGTCGCCGTTCGGCGCGCCGGCCGCGTCGTCGCCGTTTGGGGCGCCGGCCGCGTCGTCGCCTTTTGGCGCCCCCGCCGCGCCCGCCGCGCCATCGCCATATGGGAGCCTGTCCGGCGGCATGTTTGGGGCGCACCAGCAGCAACAACAACAAGCCGCGGCGCCCGGCTCGGGCTCGCGCGCCGTCGCGTATGCGAAAACGCAAGACGCCGACGCCTCGTCCACCGGGGGCGCCAAGACGGTCGTCTTTTTCGACACGATCGTCGCCCAGCCACCGTACGCGAACCGCAGCGTGGAGGAGCTGCGGTGGGAGGATTACGCCGCCGGCGTCAAGGGCTCCGCGACCGCGGCCGGCCCCGCGGCCGCCCTGCTCAGCTCCGGCTTTGGCGCCGCCCCCGCGACCGGCGGCCTGTTCGGCGCGGCGGGGACGCAGTCGGCGTTTGGTGGGGGCGGCGGCGCGTTTGGGGCGGCGCCGACGCCGGGCGCGTTTGGCGCCGCGCCGACCAGCGCCTTTGGCGCGGCCCCGTCCCCGTCGCTCTTTGGCGCGCCGCCGCCGTCGCCGTCGCCCTTTGGCGGCGGCCTGACCACGCCGCCCGCGACCCCCTCCCTGTTTGGCGGCGGCGCAAACGCGGCGCCGTCGGCGTTTGGCGCGACGCCGGGCGGCGGCCTGTTTGGCGGCGCGTCGACGCCCGCGTTTGGCGCGCCGGCGTCGGCAGCGCCGAGCCCGCTGGGCGGCGGCGGCTTTGGCGTGACGCCGTCGCTGTTTGGCGGGGGTGGCGGCTTTGGCGCAACGCCGTCGGCACCGTCCTTCTCCACGCCTGGTCTGTTTGGCGCCGCCCCTCCTGCTTCCGCCGCGCCCGCCGCGGGCGGCTTTGCGTTTGGCGGGACGCCGGCCTCCACCGCGCCGACGCTCGGCGGCGGCCTCTTTGGCGCGCCCGCGTCGGCCGCGCCGGCGCCCGGGGGGGGGCTGTTTGGCGCGCCCGCGTCGTCTGCCGCGCCCGCGTTTGGCGGCGGCGGCCTGTTTGGCGCGCCTGCGCCGTCGGCCGCGCCAGCGGCGGGCGGCCTGTTTGGAGCGCCCGCGCCCGCTGCTGGAGGCCTGTTTGGAGCGCCCGCGCCGGCCACTGGCGGCCTCTTTGGCGCGCCGGCCCCCGCGCTCGCCGGCGGCGGCTTGGGCCTGTTCGGCGCGCCGGCGCCCGCGCCCGGCGGCGGCCTCTTTGGCGCGCCCGCCACGAGCGCGGCGCCCGCGTTTGGCGGCGGCATATTTGGCGCGGCGCCCGCCCCGGGCACGCTGGCGCTCGCGCCCCTCGCCACCGCCCCTCCTTCCGGCCCCTACGGCGCCCTCCCCCCCGCCCCCGCCGTCGAGGCCGGCCTGACCATGCCTGACTGCGCGCGCACCGGCCTGGCCGCGCGCACGCCGTCGGCGGGCGCGAGCGGGAGGCCCGCGGCGTTGCTCGCAGCGCGCGGCGCCGCAGGCGCCGGCGCGCGGCTTGGCGCCCGCCTTCGAGCCCCCGGCGCCCACCCTTCGCCCTCGCCCGCGCCGTCTCCGGCGTCTGGCACAACGCCGGCCGGTCCCGGCGGCACGCTGGCGCCGCGAGACGACCCGCGCGCCTTCTTCGTGCGCACGCCGCTGCCGACCGCGGCGCCGCCGTCGCCGGCTGGCGACGGGTCCCCGCCGCCGGCGCCCGCCAACGGCAAGCCCGGCGCCGGCGGCTCGCCCGGCGCGGCTCCCGCGGTCCCCGACCTCCCCACGCCACCGACCGCCGACGGCGCGTTCATGGAACCGTCCATGGGCGAGCTCGCCCGCGCCGCCGCGGCCGACCCAACCTACCTCTCCCACGTGCGCGGCTTTGTGGTGGGCGTCACCGGCGTCGGCTCGGTGCGCTGGCTCGACCCCGTCGACGTGCGGTCCGCCGACCTCCCCCGTGTCGTCCGCCTCGCGCCCGGCGCGGTCGAGGTCTACCCCGAAGACGACGAGTCCAAGCCCGACGTCGGCCACGGGCTCAATGGTCGCGCTCAGGTCACACTGGAGGGCGTGTTCAAGCTCGACCGCGCGACGGGCGACCCGGTCGCCGACCCTGCGGCCATCGACCGCTTTGCCAAAAAGCTGCGCCGCCTGGCCGCCGACCAGGGCGCCAAGTTTGTGGGGTACGACGCGGACGGGGGTGTGTGGCGGTTTGAGGTCGACCACTTTTCGAGGTATGGGTTGGCGGCACTCGACTCGGATTCCGACGACGAGAGCGCTGGCGCCCTCGCCAAGCCCGCGCCCATCGACGCAGCGGCCGCGCCGCCCGCCGGCGACGCCGGCGACGGCATGGACGGCGCGGCGTCGGACGGCGACGCGACTGTGCCACCCTCTGCGCGCTCGTCGCCGCCGTCGGACGCCGCCCCGGCCGCCGCTTTCGACGGCCGCTCCCTGCGCGCCCTTGCCGCGGCCTCTCCCGAGCTCCTCGTCGCGCTGCCCGCCCGCCTGGGCCTCGACCCGTCCGACGTGGCGTCCGCGCGCGACGCGCTTTTTGGCGCGGGGGGCGGCGACGGCGCGCGTGAGGCGCCGCCCCCCGTGGACTTTGACATGACACGCAAAGAGGTGGCGGTGCCGTCGCTCGCGCTGGCGCTCGCCGGCGCCGCGCCGCGCAAGCGGCCGTCGCCCGGCCCCGACCCGTCGCCGCGCGGGCCGCCTCGCTCTTCTTCCCTCAACGCGTGGGACAGTGACGGCGCCGCCCTGCTCCCGCCCGCGCCTCTGGGCCCGGCGAGGCCAACGCCGGCGCCGCTGCCCGCGTCGCCGTTCTCGCCCGCCTCGGCGCGCGCTCTTGCCGCCCCTCTCTCCCCGGGCGCCGAGCCCGCTGGCGGCGAGGCCCGCCTCATCGTGGACGCGGGCGCCGTGCTGGGGCGCTCGTTCCGGGTGGGGTGGGGGCCTGGGGGCGTGATGGCGGCGCCGCGGGCCGGCGGGCGCGTCGAACTCACGCGCGTCCCGCTGCGCGCCGCGCTGCTGCCGCCGTCCGGCGGCGACGCCGCCCCCCTGCGCGCCCGCTGGGCCGCGCGCTGGACCGCGTCCCTGGCCGCCCTCGCGCGCCACTGCGAGCCGATCCCCGGGTCGGGCGGCCCCTTTCCGCGCCTGCGCGCGCGCGTGCGCCGCGACGGCGAGCTCCGCGCCCTTGTCGTCGCCCTGCTGACCGCCGCGACCGAGTCCGCGGCCACCATCGACGGCGGCGACCCGGCCTCCACGCCAGAGGGCGCGGCCCTGGCGGGCGAGGCGGCGGCGTGGGAGTTGGTCGACGCTCTCTGGTCGACCGTCGACGGCGACGCAGGCGACCCCGCCGCGCCGCCGCTGGCCCCTCCTTTGGGCCCTCCCGCGCCGGGCGCTGACGACGACGGCGCCGCCAAAGCATCCTCCCTGCGCCGCGCGGCTCTGTCGCGCTGGCTGCGCGACCGCTGCGCGGCCGACGTCGCGGCCGCGCTCGACGCCGCTCCCGCCGCCTCCCCCGACCGCGTCGCCGCCCTGCTCGCCGGCGGGCGCACCGCGGACGCGGTGGCGGCCGCGGTGCGGGGAGGGGACGTGCGCCTGGCGGCGCTGATCCCCGCCGCGGCGGCTGACCCCGCCGCGCGCCGCGAGGCCGCCGCCGCCGTCGCCCGCTGGGACGCCGACGGGACCGCCGCCCGCATTGCGCCCGGCCGCTTGCTGGCCTACCGCCTCCTCGCGGGCGACGTCGACGGCGCGGCGCCCGACGCGGCGCGCTCGTGGCGCGCCGCGCTCGGCCTGCACCTGTGGCACGGCGTCGCGCCGGGGGCGGCGCCGGCGGCAGCGCTGGCGGCTTATGAAGCGTCGGCGGCCGCGGGCGCCGCGCCGCCGCCCGCGCCGGCCTATGCGGCGACGGGCGCGCCGCCGCGCGCCCCCCCCCCCACCGCCCGCACCCCGGCCCCCGCCCCCGACGCCTGCCTGCGCCTGCTGCAGCTCGCGGCCCGCGGCGCCCCCCCGGACGCCGCCGCGGGCGCGCTGGCAGCCTTGGCGGCCCCTGCCGGCATCACTCCCGACCCGCTCGACGCGCTCCCCGGCTGGTCCCTCGCCCTCGTCGCGCGCGCGGTGGGAGCGTTGCCCGAAGGAGCCCTCGACACGCCCCCTGCTGCCGAAGCCGCGCTGCACTGCGCGGCGGCGGCCGCGCTCGAGGCTGCGGGCGCGCCCGAGTGGGCCGCGCTGCCGTTGCTCTGCATCCCCGACGGCGCCTGTGGCGCATCGGGTGGCGCCGCGCGCGCGGCCGCGGTCACCGAGCTACTGGAGCGGCATGCGGCCGTGTGGACGGCGCGGCCAGGGGCGGCTGCGACGCTGACCGACACGCTCGGCGTCCCTGCCGCCGCCCTCGCCGCCGCGTCCGCCCTGCACGCGCGCGCGACGCACGACCCAGACGCCGAGTTTGAAGCCCGCGTGGCCGCCGGCGACTGGGGCGGCGCGCACGCGCTGCTGGCCGGGGCGCTCGCGCCCGCGCGGCTCGCGCGCGGCGGCGAGCGGGCGCTGCAGGAGCTGCGCGCCGCGCTCGTGTCCCTCGCGCCGCACGCGGCTGAAGTGGACGCCTCCTCCGGCGCGGGCTCTTGGCGCGCCGGCGCGGGTGTCTACGCGCTCTTCCTCGAGCTCTCCGCGGATGACGCGGCCCCGCTGCGCGCCCGCCTGCCGCCCGGCGACCGCGCCGCCCGCGTGCGCGCACTGTGCGAAGGGTTGAGCGCGGCCGCTGCGCGGCCGCCGCCGGCGCGGGCGCCGGCCGCGGCGGCCGCCGCGCTCGGGGACGTCGCGTCCGCCGCCGCGCGCTGGGCCCTGGCCGCCGCGCACGCCGGCGGCGCCTCCCTCGTCGACGCCGGCGCGGTCGCGCTGGCGCTGCCCCAGCTGCGGTCTGACGACCGCGCGGCGGCGGTGGCGGCGGCCGCGAGCGCGGTCGCGGAAGCGGTCGGGGTGGCCGGGTGAGGTGAGAGAGAGGGGCCGCCGCGCCCGCCGTTGTTTTCCGCACGCTGGTGGACTACAGTGCAATGCCACGCGCAAACGCGCTGGCGGCGGAAGGCGGGGCGGCCAGGAAAAAGCACGAAAAAAAAACACCCTCACGCCGCCACCGCCTTGCCTCCCGCCTTGGCCTCTTTCTCGCGTTCAATCGCCGCGCTCGCGTCCCGGTAGCCGGCCACCATGGAGGCCGCGAGCCAGGCGCCCGCCACGACCGACGTCGCGGCGAGCGCGGCGCACGCGGCCTTGAACGCGGCGTCGCCACGGGCCATCCAGAGAGAGAGAGGGGGGGGCGGGGAGGGGAGTGTGCGCGGCGGCTGGCCGCGATGCGGGGGTGTGCGCCGTTCACGCCGTGTCCGCTCTCTCTCGTTGCACTCGCTGAACCCCCCAAAACACATCCGCCCTCCCCCCTCTCCCTACCGCAGCTTCTTGGTGCCGATCGCGTCCTCCGACATGTTGAGCAGGAGCGAGTCGGAGTCCAGAAACACGCGGTTGGCCGACCCCGCGATCGTCGACGCGATGTCGCGCGCGGCCTCGATCTTGCGCAGGGTGAGGAACGCCGGGTTTTGGGACACCGACTCGCCGATGAGGCGCGCCGACTGGGCCTCACCCTCCGCCTTGATGATGGCCGACTGTTTGTCTTGCTCCGCCTTTTCGACGATGAACTTGGCCCGCTCCGCGTCCTGCTGCGCCACCTGCTTGGCCTCCACCGCGCTCGTGTACTCGCGCGAGAACGTAAGGTTGGTGATCGAGACGTCGTCGAGCACGATGGAGAAGTGGGCCGCGCGCGCGGTCAGGATGCGGCGAATGTCGCGCGAGACGACCTCGCGCTGGGTGAGCAGCTGGGACGCGTTGTACTGGGCGATGACGGATTTCAGGGTCTCCTGGATGATGGAGGGAAGCACCCGCTCCGCGTAGTCCGTGCCCAGCGTGCGATAAATCTCAGGCAACCGCGCGGGCACCGGCCGGGTCAGCACGCGGAGCCCGATGTTGACCATCTGCAGGTCGCGCGACCCCGACTGGGATTGGATCACGTTGGGCCGCGCGCGAACGTCGTAGATGACCGGGCGGTCAAACCAGGGCACCATGAGGTGCGTCCCCTCCTCGTACACGCGCTCCTTGACGCCCACGACGCGGTTGAACACGATGGCGCGGTGGCCGCCTTCCACGTTGAACAGGGAGTTGAGGGCGGCGTACGTGGCGGCGCCGCCGATGGCGAGGAGGCGGGCCTGAGGGGGGTGGGGAGGGGGGGGGGGGTGGGGGGGGGAGGGCGGCTTCATTTTGGCCGCCGCCCGCGCCAGCGCGTGTGTGGGCGTCGCTCGAGGACGTGCGGGCGCATTCGGAGGCCGGCCGCCGCCCCCCGCGCCCGCAATGCGGGCGCCGGCCGCCGCCGCCGGCCGGCGCTGTTCCGCGCCGCCCGCCGCCGCCGCCGCGCCCCCACCCCGGCGCCAGAGCACGGCGCGACGTCGCGCCACCTGCTCCTCCCCTCTGCGCTCTCTCTCTCACCAGCTTGGCCGCGGCCGGCCCCTGTGGCATGTTGTTGGCCGCCGCGCGGGCGCCCTCCATGGTGGTGGAAGGGGGGTGGGGTGGAGGGCGCGAGTGGTCGCTGGAGGTGCGGACGCTCCGGCGTGGAGGTGTGTGGCGCGCCGGCGCGGCCAGCGAGCGACAGTCTCGATCCGGGGCCATGGCGACGCCCCCCGCGCCCGGAGAGGCCGCCCTGGCCGACCACTACAGCCATCTGGCGTCGCCGGGCCTGGTAAGAGGAGGCAGCAGCGAGGTGGGGGGAGGCGTGGCCGGAGACCGCGCGCGCCCACCCTTTTTCCCGACGCCAGGCCGACGTGCTGCAAGCCATCGGGGATGCGGTCGACCAGATTGCGGTGCGTGGCGGGATTTGGGGGCGGGGCGAGGGCGGTCTCGTGCATCCTCCGCGACCACCCTCTCCCGTTCTCTCCAGACCGCGCTCCGCACCGCGCCCACCCACGAGACCGGTACCCACAACCCGTGCGGCGATTCCCAAATCGAGGCCGACGTGGTGGCGGACGGCATCTGCTTCGCGGCGTTGCGGCGGTGCGGGAGGGTCGCGGTCGCCGCGTCCGAGGAGAAGACCGCGGAAGCCGACCTGGGCGGGTCCGATTTTTCCGTGGCGTTCGACCCCTTGGACGGCTCGTCCGTGGCGGGGGCGGGGTGGGCGGTGGGCGCCATCTTTGGCGTGTGGCCGGGGCGCGGGCTGGTCGGGCGGGCGGGCGACGGCCAGGTGGCGGCCGCGTACGCCCTGTTTGGGCCGAGGGTCACGCTGGTGGTGGCGGCGCGGCCTCGGGAAGGCGCCGCGCCGGTGGCGCACGAGTTTGCGCTGGTGCCGCGCGGCGGCGGCGCGCCGTCCGCCTGGGCGCGCCGCGGGGCGCGCCTGTCCCTCCCCCCCCTCGCCCCCGGCTCCACCCCCACCCACTTTGCGCCCGCCAACCTGAAAGCGACCCGGGACAATGCGGCGTACGCCGCGCTGGTGGCGAGGCTGACGGCGGCGGGCGCGACGCTGCGCTACACCGGCGCGATGGTCGCCGACTGCCACCACGTCCTCGCCAAACGCGCGGGGGCGTTCTACAATCCCGCCTCCCCTAACGCCCCGCCCAAGCTGCGCCTCCTGTTTGAAGTGGCGCCGGTGGCCTTCATTTTCGAGGCGGCGGGCGGCGCCGCGCTCGGCGCGCGCGGCGCGAGGCTCCTGTCCTTGACCGTGGAAGCCGCCGAGCAGCGGGTGGCGGCCGTGTTTGGGCAGGCGGGCGCGGTCGAGCTGGCGCTGGACGCGCTGGAGGCGTAGGGAGAGGGACAGGGGGAGGGGCGCCGCGCCCCGGCTCCGTTGCTGCAATCAATCAAACCTCACATCACTAGCCCTTGCGCCCCTGCACATAGTCGCGCGCGGTCGCCGCCAGGGCTACCGCGACTCCCGCCCACAGGAGCCACTCGCCGGGGCCGGCGCTCCCGCCGCCCGTCGCTCCCCGAACGGCCGCCGCAAACGCGGCGTTGAACGCGGCCCCCGCGCCCACCAAAGGCGCCCACCCGCGCCCGTCGTGGAGCGAGGCAGCAACCTTCTCGGCCGCCGTCGTGGGCACGCGCGCCGACGGTTTGAGCAGCGACCGCACCACCGCCCCGGGGCTCGACTCCCAGTCCTCGTAGTGGCGCACGACGAGGCCGGAGACAGGGTCGAACGTGTGCGTCGTGGAACCGGCCGCCGCGAGGCGCGGGCGCCAGGGCAGCGCGGTGAGAATCCCGGAGAACGCCCACCGCACGACGACCGCGTCGGGGCGCTCCTCCCACCCTTTTTGCTCGATGCGGATGCCCTCCATCTGGGTGCCCAGGTTGGACACGTTCTTGAGGAAGCGGTCGACGCCGCGGAACGAGGCAAACGGGTCGGCAAACTCGCAGTCGGCGGCGTACGCCTTGAGCTCGCCCCGGCCCGACACGAAATAGTCGGCCGCGTAATCGTCTTTGAGGAGCTCAATCGCGGTCGGACGGTCGAGGGGCGGGGCGTCCTGGGCGCGCTCGGCGCGCGCCTGCCGCTCGCGCTTTCCGTTGACCGCCCCCAGGATGTCGCCAAACGCTTCCGCGCCCCACCACACCGATTTCAGGCCGAGGCCGACGCGCGGCGGGGGGTCCGGGTCGTCGGAGCGGTCGGGCGGGGCTGCAGGTGCAGGTGTTGCCGTGCGAGGGCGCGGCGCGGCGGTTGGCGACGGCCGGGGCTGATTTGGCCGCGCGGCCTGGCGGCCGGCCGCCGGCCGCCACCGGGGCGAGGGCGGGGGCATCGGAGGGCCGCCCGCGCTGCAGGGTGTGGCCGCGGTGCCGCCCGCGCCCGCACACAGCCTTCTCGACCCCCACCATGCGCCGCGCATTGGCCCTCGTGGGCGGCCGCGCCATCGCGGCCTCGCCCGCGATCGTCGCGGCGCGGCGGTGGCCACCCTGCCGCGTGCGGCATGCGCCGCCGCCGCCCGCCGCGGCGCCAGGGGCCAGCGACGTCGGCACCGCGTCCACTAGTGGCCGCGAGCATTACGATACATCGACTGCAGCCCTGGCGTCGGCCGACGACGACGCACGCTTCATGCGGCTCGCGCTCGCGCAGGCGCACGCGGTGAGAGAGAGAGATGCTAGTAGAGGGCCTGCCGGCGCCCACAAACGCGCACAAAACTCACACGCACCCCCAATTTTCTTCCTGCTTAGGGCGCGGCTTCCGGCGAGGTCCCCGTCGGCGCCGTCCTCGTCTCACGTTCCGGCTCCCTCCTCGCGGCCGCCCACAACGCGGTGGAAGCCACCGGCGACCCCACGGCCCATGCCGAAATGGTCGCCCTGCGCGCCGGCGCGGCGGCGGCGGGCGGGTGGAGGCTGGCGGGGGCGACGCTGTACGTCACCCTTGAACCCTGCGCCATGTGCGCCGGCGCGGCCCTCCTGTCCCGCCTGGACCGCGTCGTGTACGGCGCGCGCAACGCGCTGGCAGGGGCGGACGGGAGCTGGGTGGGGGTGTTGCCGCGGGAGGAGGAGGAGGAGGAGGACGAGGGCTCCCCGACCTCTCTGGCCCCCCCTCCCTCGCGCCCGCACTCTGCCCATCCCGACCTGCGCGTGACGCGGGGCGTGCTGGAGGCCGAGTGCGGGGGCGCGGTGCGCGACTTTTTCAAGAGGCGGCGCGCCGAGGCGCGTGAGAGAGGGGGGAAGGCGGCGGTTGCGGCCGAGTCTTGACTTGTGTTTTCGTGTGCAGGGTTCAGGCGCATTGCGGTCGAGCCTCGCGTCGCCCCGGCAGCCCCGGCGAAAGCCTTCCCCTCCCTCTCTCACTGTCTTCGCTTGGCCGCCATGCTGCGCGCTCCCGCGTCCACCCTCCGCCCTGTGGCCGCCCTTGCCGCGGTCTCGTCGCGGTGTCCGTCCCGCCACAGCCGCGCCGTGGCGGCCGCGGCGCGCCCAGGGCGCGCCGTGAGCAGGCGCATGCCCGCCGCCGCGCCGCCGCGCACGATCGAGGCGGCCGCCAGCGGTGGCGCCGGGTGAGATAGGGGAGGATGATGCACAGGAAGCTTGACGCGGCGGCGACGGCCCCAACTCGGCCCCAGCAGCCGGCCGCCGGCCGGCGAGGGCGGCGCGCCCTGCCGACACTCCCCATTCCCCCCCTCCCACCCCCTCACCACCACCAGACCCGCCATGGCCGACATGGCGGTCATCGGCCTGTCCGTCATGGGCCAGAACGTGGCCCTCAACGCCGCGGAAAAAGGGTTTAAAATCTCCGTCTTCAACCGGTCGGGCGACAAGACGGATGCGTGCGTCGCGCGCGCCAAGAAAGAAGGTGAACAGATGGATGGAGTGGATGGGTGGATCGGGGTGATGCGCGCGCGCGGTGGCGGGGCGGCGCCCGCGCCATCGCGCGCTGCGCCCGCGCCGCGCCCACCGCCTCCTCTCCCTCCCCCAAGGCATCACCACTCTGACCGGCTACAAGGACATGGGCGAGCTGGTGGCGTCCCTCGCGCCGCCCCGGTGGGTCCAAAGAGGGCGGGCGCGCGCGATCGGCGCCCACGCGGCCGCTCGACCGCTGCCGACACCGCCCTCCCTCCCTCTCCCTCGCAGCCGCGTCCTCATGCTCGTCCAGGCCGGCGCGCCCGTCGACGCCACCATCGACGCCCTGAAATCGCACCTGTCCCCCGGCGACATCGTGATCGACGGCGGCAACGAGTGGTATGAAAACACCGAGCGCCGCGCGGCCGCGCTCGCGCCGACCGGCATCAAGTACATCGGCATGGGCGTGTCGGGCGGCGAGGAAGGGGCCAGGAACGGGCCGTCGATGATGCCCGGGGGGGACAAGTCGGCGTTCGACGCGATTGAGCCCATCATCAAAAAAATTGCGGCGCAGGTCGACGACGGCCCGTGCACCATGTACGTCGGCCCCGGGGGGGCGGGCAACTTTGTCAAGATGGTGCACAACGGCATCGAGTACGGCGACATGCAGGTAGGAGGGAAGGGAGGAGAGGAGAGGAGAAGAGGAGGGATAATGGCGCGTGTACGGGGTGTCCGTTCCCTGCTCTCCCGCCTCTTCCGACCCCTCCATTTCCCCTCCCCTCCTCACTAGCTCATCGCGGAGGCGTACGACGTCCTCAAATCGGTGGGCGGCCTCACCAACGCCGAGATCGCGGCCGCGCTCGCCGACTGGAACTCGGGCGACCTGTCCTCCTTCCTCGTCGAGATCTCGGCCGCCATCTTTGCCAAGCCGGACGACCGGGGCGAGGGCGACCTGATCGACAAGATTCTCGACAAAACCGGGATGAAGGGGACCGGCAAGTGGACCGTGCAACAAGCGGCCGACCTGTCGGTCGCCGCGCCCACGATCGAGGCGTCGCTCGACGCCCGGTTCCTGTCGGGCATCAAGGAGGAGCGGGTGGCGGCGGCGGCCTTTTTCGAGGCGCGGGGGGTCGCGGCGCCCGCGCCGGCGCGCGGTGTCGACAAAGCTGCGCTCGTCGCCCGCGTCCGCTCCGCGCTCTACGCCTCGAAAATCTGCTCCTACGCCCAGGGCATGAACATCATCCGCGCCAAGTCCGAGGCCATGGGCTGGGACATCGACCTCGGCGCCCTGGCCCGCATCTGGAAAGGGGGCTGCATCATCCGGGCCGCCTTCCTGGACGACATCCGGGCCGCGTACGCGCGCGACCCGTCGCTCCCGTCCCTGCTCATCGACCCCATGTTTGGCGACGCGCTCGCCGCGCGCGCGGGCGACTGGCGGGCTGTCGTCTCCGACGCCGTCCTCGCCGGCGTCGCCGTGCCCGGCATGACCGCCTCCCTCTCCTATTTCGACACCTACCGCCGCGCCCGCCTGCCGGCCAACCTGGTGCAGGCGCAGCGCGACTTCTTTGGGTCCCACACGTACGAGCGGGTCGACGGCCAGGAAGGCTGGTTCCACACCCTGTGGTCGGCCGGCAACTCGGCCGACTCGATCACGACGTCAGGCTACACCAAGTGATGCAGGGAGGAGGAGGGTGGGCCGGGTTAATGGGTGCAGGGGTGGAGGCGCGGCGGCGCGGCGTGTGGCGGGGCGGCGGCCGCCCCTCGGCGCGCCCCGGTCAGTGACTACATGAACCCGAACAGTGAGAATGGTGTGGCGTGTTTGGTGTGTGGGCGCGGCGCGCCGTTCACGCGGCGTCAGCTTCGCCACCCCCCTCCTCTCCTTCCCCTCTCACCCGCGCCGGCCCGCCCCCAAACCACACGATGGCCGAGTACGGCACCCCGGGCGGGTGCGCGGGGAACGGGGGAGGGCGGCCGAGGGCGGTCGCGGCGACGTCGATCAGCACGCCGGCGGTCAGACCCCAAACGGGCGCGGGGTAGGACAGGTGCTCAAACGTGTGCAGGTAAAAAGGAGGGGCCGCCGGCGCCGGCCCCCAGTGCGCTGTGGTGCGCGCATGGTGGTGCGCGTCGAGAAAGGCGGCGAGCGGCGGCGCAAAGATCGCCGCGACCTCGTCCGGGCTCGGAATGAGGTCCTGCACGTCCACTTCGCGCACCGCCGCCACCACCACGTGCACCGACAGCATGTGCTTGGACAGGACGGGGCGCAGGTGGGCGAGCACGGTGATCGAGGATGAAGGGAGCGCGACCTCTTCGCGCGCCTCGCGCGCGGCGGCCGCGGCCGCCGTCGCTGGCAGGCCCGCCGGCCCGTCGCCGGGGTCGCACCGCCCGCCGGGCAGGGCGACCTCGCCCGCGTGCGAGGTCAGGCGGGACGAGCGCACGGTGAGGAGGACGCGGGGGGAGGAGGAAGGGGTGTCGCCAGGGAAGAGGGCGACGAGCACCGCCGCTGCGCCCGCATCGCTCACGGGCGGCCACCCCGCCGGCGGCGGGGCGGGCAGGGCGGCCAAGCGGGCGCAGGCGGCATCGAAGCCGCCACGCCGCCTTCGATGCCACGTGGCGGGCAGCAAGGTGGCGGGCGCGCGGGCGATCGGCGGCAGGAAAGAGGAGTGCGGCGAGCGACCGACGCGTTAGGCACCGCCGCCGCTCCCGTGCTTGGCCGCGATCCTCGCCGCGATCGCGCGCGCCGCCGCGACAGCAGCGGACACGGCCGCGGCGTCGGCGGGGGGTGGAGGAGCGGGCGGCGGCGGCGGCGGCGGCGGCCGCGGCGCGCGCGGCGCCGAGACAGTCACGCCCGTCGGCGCCCCGCCCGCCAGCACGCCCGCGCTCACGAAGCCGCCGGGCGCTCTGCTAGATGGACGATCAAAGCCGACACCCGGCGCGTCGGGAGCGCGGCCGCGGCCGCCGCGGCCGCCGCGGCGGCCGCCGCCGCCGCCGCCGCGCCTGACCGCCGCGACCGCTGCGACACGCGCCAGCTCGGCCGGCACCTCCTGCCCCGCCGCCACCATGGCGTCCGCCACGAGACCGGCCCCAATCGCGTCGCCGGGATCGACCAGCGTCCAGGCCGTGCCCGCGCCGCCGCCGCGGCCGGTGCGGCCGAGCCTGTGCACGTGCGCGTTGGCCCCTCCTCCTTTCCTCGTGGGCGCGTCCGCGCACACCACGGTGGCGATAGCCAGGTCCAGGCCGCGGGCGGCGACGTCGGTGGCGACCAAGACGTGGGTCGCGCCCGCAAGGGACGCCAGCGCGGCCGCGCGCTCGGGCTGCGGCATGTCGCCGTGCAGCGCTCGAGCCTTGCACCCGCCCGCGCAAAGCCTCTCCGTGACCGCCTCCACCCGGGCCTTGGTCGCGCAAAAGACGAGGACGGCGCCGTCGTCGACCATTGCCGGAAGATGGGCGGCAAGCCACGAATGCTTGTCGCTATCCGCCACGACCGCTGCCATCTGCTTCACACCATCCGCCGCGGCGCCGGGCGCGCCCACGGTGACGCGCACGGGGTCGGCCAGGCGGGACGAGGCCAGGGCGGCGGCGGCGCGGGGAAGCGTCGCCGAAAAGAAGAGCGCCTGCGCGTCCGGGCGCACCGCCCGGGTCAACGCCAGCGTCTGGTCCCGGAACGAGCCCGCGTCGAGCATGCGGTCAACTTCATCGAGCACGACAAAGGTGAGCCTATTAAACAGCAGCCCCCCTTTTCTGTCGGTCGCCAGATCCGCCAGCCGCCCCGGCGTGCCCACGGCCGCGTCCACGCCGCGGCGCAGGGCCTGGAGTTGGTCGAATCGGGAGTAGCCGCCGCAGGCGAGCAGGGTGGCCATGCGCTGGCCGACGGCGAGCGCGCGCAGCGTCGTGTGCACCTGCTCCGCCAGCTCCCGCGTCGGCGTGAGCACGAGGGCGACGGGGCCGTCGCCAGGACTGATGGCCGGTTGATTGATGACGTGCACGATCAAAGGGATGAGGAAGGCGACTGTTTTGCCCGACCCGGTCGGCGCGAGCGCGAGCACGTCCCGCCCCGCGAGCGCGGCGGGCACCGCCTGCGCTTGCACGGGGGTGGGGGATGGGAACGGGTCGCCCACCAGCTTGACGAGCGCCGCCAGCAGGCGCGGCGGGAGGCCGAGGGCGGCAAACGCGGCGGCGGGCGCGGGCGCCGCGGCGCGCCGCGCGCCGGCGGTGGCGTCATCGATCGCGCACTCTGTCGGCGTGTAGAAGCACTTGTCAAAGGCGGGCCAGCCGTCGGCGCTCGCGGCCGCGGCGGCGAGCGCGGCGAAAGGGTCGGCACGCGGCGGCGGCCCAGCGACCACCGCCGTCGCCGCGCCCGCCGCCCGAATCTCGTCGTCTGAATCGCCGCCAGCTGCCGCTGCAGCGGCTGCCGCGATGGACGCCGCCGTCGCCGCCTGCACAAAGTCGGCGCCGCCGTCGGCCGCGTCGTCGCAGCCCGCCACCGCCCGCCGCGCCCGCTTGGCGTCCGGCTCGGCGGAGACCATGAGCGCAGCATCGTTGGCCGCCATGAACGCGTCCAGGGGGTCCTCCTCCGAGTCGCTCATGGCGGCAGAGTGCCGACGACCGACGCCAGCATCCCGCCCGCACTCCGATTGGGCCGCCCGCCCCGCCATGGGGCGCGACGACGGCGCGCCGCCGCTGACGCCAGCGGCCGGCGCCGGCTTGCCGGGGCCGATGGCGTGGCGCGACGCGCTCGACGCGGCGCGCCCCGAGCTGGCGGCCCTCGCGTCGTCCAGGCGGTGAGGACAAGGAGGAGGGTGTGGGATGCGTGGCGTGTGCTGCGGGAGCGCAGCACCCCGCCTCGACCTCGACGCTCCCCTCTCTTCGTCGCAGCCCCTCTTCCTCCGCCCGTCCCTGGCCCGTCCCGCGCGCCGCCGCCCTGGACGCGGCCCGACTGGACGAAGAGCTGACGTCCCTGCTGGGCGAGCAAGCGGCGCGCGCGGTGGCGGCGGTGGCGCCCGCGCGCGCGCGCGCGCTCGCGGGCGAGCTCCGCGCCGCGCTCGCCGCCCTCGTCCTGACCCGCACCCTGGGACGGGGCGCGTCGACGCCGGGCATGCATTTGCTCGGGTTGAGGTGCGTGCACGACGCGAGCGTGGGCTTGCCGGGCGGGCGCTCGGGCGCCGACGGCGCGGCCCCCTCTCCACACCGCGTCGCCGCCCTCGGCGTCGCCACCATCGGCCTGCGCTACGCGTGGGAGACAGCGGCCGCTCGCGGCGGCCTGCGCCGGCTGCAGGAGGCCGCGCCGCGGGCCGCGTCCGTGCTCGACGCGGCCGACGCGGTAGCCGCCGGCGCGCGGCTCGCCAACGCGCTCGCCTTCCTCGCCGGCGGCCGCCACAGGACCCTCGTGGAGCGCGTTCTCGGCCTCTCCCTCGTCCACGCGAATCCCGCTGCCCCAAGGGCGCTGTCGTTTGATTATTTGAACCGGCAGCTCGTGTGGCACGAACTCGCGCAACTCGTCCTCGCCCTCCTCCCCCTGATCAACGCCCGGTCCTTGAGCGCGACCTTACGGCGTGTCCTCCCCGCCCCCGCCCCTGGCGCCGGCTCCCGCGGCGCGCCCGGCGACGCGGGCCCGTGCGGCGCGTGCGGCGCGGCGTCGCCGTCCGTCCCGTTCGCCGCCCTGCCCTGCCGCCACCCGCACTGCTACTACTGCCTGGCGGCCGCGTGCGCGGCGGATGCGGGGCACGTGTGCTGGTGCGGGCGGCGCGTGGCGGCCATGGTGAGGGTGAGGCGTGGGGGCAAAGGCGGCGAGTGATTGTTTCTTCTTCCCCTCAACTGCAAACACCGCCCCGCACCGCCCCTCCCTCGCTCACGCCGCCCGCGCGATGAGCACGATGGCCGACCCCGGCGCGAGGGTGTAGTGGGTCTCGACGCCCGCGTTGCCGCCCTCGGTCCAGTCGCGCGGCGGCGGCAGGTTGGTGTCGACGCACCGCCGCCACGTGGCGCCCGAAGGAGGGCCGGGCAGAGGCACGGTGACCGAGTGGGAGTGCGCGTTGAACGCGGCGTACAGGTCGCCGGAGTAGGGCCCGGCCGTCCGCGGCGCGGGGTCGCGCAGCGTGAACGCGAGGAAGCGCGACTCCGGGTCGTCCCACCGGTCCTCGTGCCAGGTCACGTCGGCGTCGGTCAGGAAGGTGGTGCGGCCCAGGGCGGCGTGTCGGGACCGCAGGCGGGCGAGGCCGGACAGGAATCGCGTGAACCCGCCCGCCCCTTTGTCCGCCTCCCCCCAGTCGTACCACGCCAGCGCCGAGTCGTGCCCGTACCAGTTGTTGTTGCCGCCGTGGCTCTGCAGATATTCGTCCCCCGACACGACCATGGGCGTGCCGGCCGCGAGGAAGAGGGCGACCATGTGCGTGCGCGCGAGCTTTGCGCGCGCGGCGAGCACAGCCGGGTCGTCCGTCGGGCCTTCCACGCCGCAGTTTGTGCTGAAGTTGTCGTTGGAGCCGTCGCGTCCGCCCTCGCCGTTGGCCTCGTTGCGTTTGGCGGTGTAGGAGACGAGGTCGTTTAAAGAAAAGCCGTCGTGCGCGATGACGAAATTGACCTGGTCGTGCGGCGCCCGCCGGCCGCTGCCACCATACAGATCCGCCGACCCGGCGAGGCGCGTGGCGAACGCGGACTTGAAGCCGGGGTCGCCGCGCACGAAGCGGCGGGCGACGTCGCGAAACGCGCCGTTCCACTCGCCCCACCGTCCGCCATAGTCGGGGAAGGAGCCGACCTGGTAGAGGCCGCAGCAGTCCCACGGTTCCGCGATGAGCATGACGCTCCGCAGAATCGGGTCCTCGGCAATCTCGCGCACGAGCGGCGGGTCGGGCAGCGGGTCGCCGCGCGCGCCGCGCGTGAGCGCCGACGCGAGGTCGAACCGGAAGCCGTCGACGCGGTACTCCTCGACCCAGTGCCGCAACGAGTCCAGGATGAGCGCTTTCGTCACCGGGTGATTCGCGTTGACCGTGTTGCCGCAGCCGGAGCAGTTGACGAGGGCGCCCGAACCCTCCATCATGTAGGCCGCCCCCGCGTCGACCCCGCGCCAGCTGAGCGTGTACGGGTCGTCGTCCCCCCCCTCCGCCGTGTGGTTATACACGACGTCCAGGATGACGGCCACGCCGGCGGCGTGCAAGGCTTTGACGGCGTCTTTGAGTTCCCGGGACGCGGCGCGCGCGACCGCGCCAAACTCGGCGCTCCCCGCCTCGACGCCCACGCCCCCGAACCTCGACATGGGCGCGAAAAAGGAGACGTGCGAGTACCCCCACACGTTGGTCATGTGGGCCCGGGGGTTGGGCAGGGTGGTCCGCTGGAACTCGAGCTCGTCGAATTCAAACACGGGGAGCAGCTCCACCGCGGTCACGCCCAGGGACGCCAGGTGGCCGGCCTGCGCCGCGAGCCCGGCGAAGGTGCCGCGCTGGGCGGGAGTCGCGCCGGGGAAGCCGGCGGCGGTGAAGGGGCGGACCGCCACTTCATAAATGATGTGCTTGCCTGCCGCCGTCGCGGGCGGTGCGTCGCCCCCCCAATCGTACGGCGCCGACAAGAAAGCGAAAGTGCCCACAAACGAGGACCCGGCGCCGGGCTCGAAGCGCTCCCGGGCGTCGCGCGCGCCAAAGCGCGCGCGCCCGTCGACGAGCGGCGCGCGCGGGTCGAGCAACAGCGTGCCGGGCGCCCACCGCGCGTGGGGCGAGGGCGGGCCGCCGACGCGGTACGCGTAGCCGACGCCGGAGAGCGGGAGGTTGGCCAGGGCCAACGCCCAGACGCCGCCGCCGGCGGGGGAGAGCGCGTGTTCGGCCGCGGGTGCGCGCGTCGCCGGGTCCAGCAGCACCAGCGTCACGCTCGTCGCCGCCCCCGCCCACAGCGCGAAATTGACTCCGGGCGCGCCCTCGACGTCGGCGAGGGACGGGCCGAGTGGGGTGGGGGTGCCCGGGTGTGCGGTCGCGGCGGCGAGCGACGCCGCGGTCGCGGTCGCGGTCGCGCCGCCGCTGCCGCCAAACAGGGCGGTCGTCAGGGTCGTTGCGCGCCCTCTCGTGTTGGCGCCAGCCTTTGGCGGCATCGCGGCGGCGTTGGCGGCAGGCCGGAGGCGCGGCTGGAGTAGAGGGCGCGCCCGCGTTAGGTCGAGCCCCGCGCGCCCGCGCCATTTTCTCACCACCCGATCCCCCGCCCCACGCACCGCGCCCTGGCCCCGCCGCGCGATCGCCGAGGCACCGCGCGCCGCGGCGCAGGGGGCGGGCCGTTTGCCGGGCGCGCGGCCGCGCATGGGGTCGGCGCTCGGCCGGCGGGGGGCGGCCGCCGCCTCTCGAGGTGCTGGCTGAAGAAACGGCGACGGCGAGGGCGCCGCGTGCCTGGGCGTGGGCGGTGTGGCCCGTATGATCTTCACGCCGTGGCAGCCGTCTCACACAGCCCATGCGCGCGGGGCCGCCCGCCCGCCCCTCCCTCCGCGCCCATCGACTCACCCCAATGGCCGCCCCCCCAACCGCCGCCACGGACGGCGTCAACCGGTCGCCCTCGCCCGCCGTGCTCGCGCTGTGGCGGTCGGCCCAGGCCGTCTGCTTCGACGTCGACTCGACGCTGTGCGTTGACGAATCGATCGACGAACTGGCGTCCTTTATGGGGTGCGGGGACGCGGTGGCCGCGCTGACTGCGGGCGCGATGGGCGGCGCGACCAAGTTTGAGGACGCGCTGGCCGCCCGCCTCGACCTCATGCGCCCATCGCGGGACGCGGTGGACGCGTTTATCGCGGCGCACCCGCCGAGGCTGTCGCCGGGCATTCCCGAGCTGGTGGGGAAACTGCAAGGGAAAGGGGTTGGCGTCTACCTCGTCTCGGGCGGCTTTCGCGCCATCATCGACCCGATCGCCGACATGCTGTCGATTCCTCGGTCCCACGTGCACGCCAACACGATCCTGTTTGGCGCGGACGGGGAGTATGCGGGATTCGACACAAAAGAGTTTACCTCCCGCTCCGGCGGCAAAGCCGCCGCCGTGCGAGCCATCCGGTCCGCGACGGGCGCGGAGACCGTCATCGCCATCGGCGACGGCGCGACCGACGTGGAGGCGCGGGCGGACGGTGGCGCGGTCGCCTTTGTCGGGTATGGCGGCGTCGTCGAGCGGCCGGCCGTCGCGGCCGCGGCCGACTGGTTTGTCACTCGCATCGCGGACTTGACCGAGGCGCTCGACGGGTGATGGGAGGCGGGCGACTGTTTTGCGTTCAGTGGGGAGCCACGCGGCGTTGTGCGCCCTTGAAAGCCCCCACACTCTCCCCGCCGATCGGGGTCTCGGCTGGCCCGCCACTATGGCCAGCCCCCTCGCCCCCGTCTCCGTCTTCCTGACCCGCGTCGACGCCGACATCGGCCGCGTCGTGGCGGCGGCGGCAGACGCGGCAGACGCCGCGGCGGCGGGCGATGCCGCGGTCACCGCGCGCGCCGTCGACCGCGTGGCCACGTCGGTCATCCGCCTGCAGCGCACCATGAGAGAGGGCGCGGGCGAAACGGGGCGGCGGGAGGGGGAGGTACCTGCGCGGCCGACGCCCGCGCCGAGAGCGACTGCGGTCCGGCCCGTTGCGCCGGCGCGGGCCGAGGTGGTGGTGCCTGGGGCGCCGGCGCGGGCCGAGGTGGTGGTGTCTGTGGCGGCGCCTGTGGCGCCCGCGCCGGCGGCCAAGAAGCGCGGGCGGCCGCCCGCCGCGCGGCCTCCGCCGCCGCCGGTCGTCGAGGCCGTCTCGTCCGACTCGAGCGAGAGCGAGAGCGAGGAGGACGAGCCAGTGGCGGCGCCTGCTGGGCGTGGGCGTGGCCGCGGGCGTGGGCGTGGGCGTGGGCGTGGGCGCGGCGGCGGCGCCGGCCGCGGCCGCGGCCGCGGCGCCCGCCCTGCCGCCGCCGCCGCCGCCTCGTCCTCCCCCTCCTCCTCTTCCGACGACGACGCCAACCACGAGTCGCCGCCCGTGCGCGCCGTCGCCCCCCTCCCCCGCCGCCGCTCCGGGTCGGCGCCGTGGGTGCGCCGCGGCGGCTTCGCCGCGTCGCCGCCGCGCCCGACGCCGCCCGACTCGGACGCGACCGTGACCGACGACGAGCACGCCGCCCGGCCGGCGGCCAAGGCGATGCGCGCGCTCGGGGGGCGCCGCAAGCGCTGACGGGCGGCTGCTTCAGAATAGACGCGCGCCCCTGTTTTGGGGGCCGAACGAGTGCTGTGTGAAGCACGGGGCGTGCTCCTCCTCCGCGTCGGAGGAGGCGCGCGCGCCGCTGCCTGCTTTGTCAAAAGAACGATCGATGCAACAACCTCGCACCCCGCACGCCACCCCGTCCCTCCCTCCCCCCCCTTCACGCCTCGACCCACAGGCACGCGCACCCGTCCCCCCCCGCCGACCAGAGCCAGGGCTGGCCCGGGTGCCAGGCGAGGGCGAGCGCGCCCTCGGACCGGGTCACGCCGTGCGCGGGCAGCACCTTGAGCGGCACGATGAGCGGCGGCGACGCCAGGTCGGCGTACGCGGTGCCGTGCAGGACGTGCACGGCGCCGTCGTCGCCCGCGGTGGCGAACAGGGGGTAGCGGGGGTGGAAGGACGCCGCACGCACCGCCGCCGAGTGGTAGCGCAGCACGCGAAACGGTTCCGACGCCAGGTCCAGGTCAAACCAGGACGCGGCGCCGCCCTCGCCCCCGACGAGGACGTGGTCGCCGCGCGGGTGGACCGCCAGCGCGACCGCGGCGCCCGACCCGCCGCGCAGGCGCCGCTCCAGCGCCTGCTTGGCCAGGTCATACACGCGCACGCCGGCGCCGCAGCCGACGAGGAGGGCGGGGCGGGTGGGGTGGAACGACGCGACGGCGGGCGGGCCCTTGAGCCGGCGGAACGGGGCTTGGGAGCCGCCGGTGGACAGCCTGTGCACGGCGACGCCGGACGCGCCGGGCGCGGTGCGGCACGCGGTCACGAAATAGTCGCCGGCGGCGTGCCAGGCGACGGAAGTCGCGGGGGCGGGGAGGGCGATGCGGACTGCGAGCGCCGGGCGAGGGGCCGCCGTCGGCGGTGCCTCGACGTCGGCCGCCGCGAGCGCGCGCCAGGGCGCGGCACCGGGCGCGGCGCCAGAGGCCGCGTCCAGGGCGGCGGCCAGGGACGCGGCCGACGCCGCTTTCTGGTCGTCGGTGCCGACGCCCGGCGGCGCGAGGAGCACGGCGCTGCTCCCCGCCGCAACCGCGAGCAGGGGCACGCCCTTGACGGTCGGCCGCCACGCCAGGGCACGCACCCGGCCGCCGACGGACGCGGCGCCGGCGCGGCGGCCGGTGAGGGCGCACCAAACCGTGACGACCCCGGCGTCGCCCCCCGCGGCAACCCACTGCCCCGCGGGGTCGACCGCCAGCGCGCGCAGGGGCGCCCGTTTTCCGACCGCGTCCGCCAGGCGCAGCGCCAGCCTCCGGGGAAAGGGGCGCAGGTCGTCGGGCGAGGGCAGGTCGGGGAGCAGCGACGCCGCGTCGCGCACCCAGGGCGCGCGCCGGCGCGCGCGCGGGCACAAGTACAGGTCCAGGCAACGTTCGAAACGCTCGCGCACGGCGTCGGCGTAAGTGGGGACGCGGCGCAGGTTGTCAAAGGTCGAGGGGATGAACGGGGTGTCGTTGGTGTCTGCCGCCTCCTTCTCCAGCTTCGCCTTCTCTTCTTCCGTCGGCAGATATTCGGGCGGCGGCCGGTACGAGAGCGCGTGCCCCGGCGGCAACGGCTTGGGCGCGGGGGCTGCGGCGAGCGGACCGCCGCCGCCGCCCGGCCCCGCGCCGTCGGCGCCCCACAGCGACTCGGTCGGGACCGGGCCGCCGAACGGGACGTCGTCGGGGTCGACCTTGGACCCGGGCGCGGCCGGTGGCTTCAGCCAGCCGCGGCGGATCGCGCGCACGAGCTTGACGACCGCCTTTTCCTCCCACTTGGACGGCGCAAACCGGCGCTTGGGCTCGGGCGCCGCGTTCAGTGGGTGCGGCTCCCGCACCCGGGTGCAGTAGTCGTCCTCGGGCTCGAAAGGGTCGATGCCGACGTGCGGGAAGCGCCCCTCGCGGATGTTGCGCACGAGGCGGATCTCGTCCCGCGTCAGCACGACGTCCTCCCCTTCCGCCTCGTCGTGGATGGTGCGCAGCGCGGCGCCGCCGTCGGCGCGGGCGAGGAGGGCGTCCAGGAGGTCCTGGTTGCGCGGTTTGCGGACGACGGCCACTCCATCCACATCGTACCCGACGTGCGGCTCCGGCCGGTACCACTCGACCGGCACGTCCCCGGCCGTGTTGCGGCGGGGGCGGCCGTCGAGGGAGGAGTCGGAGTCGTGGTCGCCGGCGTCGAGCGGGTCGGCAAAGGCGGTGGGCGGAGCGGGGGTGGGGGGGGGGGAGGCCTCCGCCGCGCCCTCGGCTTGTTCCGCGTCCGAGTCAGAGCCCGAAGGGTCGGAGTCGGAGCCGGACTGGGGCTCCCACGAGTCGACCGGCGACGAGCCGCCGCCCGACGCGGCGGCGACGTCTGACGACTCGTCGCTGCCGCCACTCTCGCTGCCACCGTCGATCGAGGACGATGCGGGCGCCACAGTGGCGCGGCGGCGAGGAGCGACGGGCGCGGCGGCAGCCCCGGCGCGCGGCGGCTTGCCGGCGACGGCCACATGCGGCGCGGCCGCGGCCGCGGCCGCGGCCGCGACGGGGGCGCGCGTCACAGTGCGCTTGCCCATGGTAGGAGCAGTGGGCGGAACGGGGCGCTGGCGGGAGCGCTAGTCCGCTCCGGCCTCGGCGGCGTGGGCGGGCCGGCTCGGAGGCGTGACGGGGCGGTGCGTCCGGCTTGCGGGGCGGCGATCCAGCACGCGGCAAATGCTGGGCGGCGGCCGAGCGGAGCGCGGAGCGCCGGGCGGGGAGTGGGCGGGCGCGCATTGGCGCCGGCGGCAGACACGCCGCGCGCTGAAGCGCGCCCCAGCGCCTGGCGCCCCTCCCCGCGATGCGGCGAGCGTCCACGCTGCTGGCCCGCGCGGCCGTCAGGCGACGCTGGGGCTGGGGCTTGCCGGTGGCGGCGACCGCAGCCGCGCGGAGCGCCCCGACCGCCCCCGCCCCCGCCACCACTATCCGCCTGGCCGGCACGTGCCCCGGCCCCCCGCCCAGCGACGCCGCCTTCCACGCCGCCGCGGACGACGCCCTCGCCGCCCTGACCGACTCCCTGGAGGCCTACGTGGACGACGCGGGCCTCCCCGAAGCCGACGTCGAGTACAGCGTGAGTAGAGGGAGGAGGTCGGGTGGGGTGGGGGTGGTGGGAGGCCGGCGGGCGCTCCCTCGCCGCCGCGCGTGCCCATCCCCCCCCTTTCCTCCACTCTCAGTCTGGCGTGCTCACCATTCGCCTGGGCGGCGACATGGGCACCTACGTGCTCAACAAGCAGGCGCCGAACAAGCAGCTGTGGCTCTCGAGCCCGGTCAGGCAAGAGAGAGGGAGAGAGAAGGGGTTGGTGGTCGCGGACGCCTGCGCACGCCCGCCCGACTCGCCGATCCCATCCTTACCCCACCCTACCCCTCCTGCACAGTGGCCCCGTGCGTTATGACTTGGTTGGAGGGCGCTGGCTCTACGCGCGCGACGGGCACGAGTTGGGCGACCGCCTGCGGGCCGAGCTCTCTGCGATCGTCGGGCAGGAGCCCCCCATTTGAATCGGGGGTGGGTGGCGGTGGGGAGGGGTGATTGTGGCGCTGGCTGAGAGTGTGAAGAGCGCGCGCCGCGCGCGTGGCCGCCGCTCTCCCAGCCTCCGCGGCGCCTCCCACCGCCCCACACGCACGCGCCCGAATGACACACCCTTCGCCCCCTACCCCCGACGCCGACCACCCCCTCCCTGACGACCCCGCCGCGTCGCTGCGCGGCGCCGCGTTCGCCGCGCTGCACGCCGACGGCCTGCTCGACGGCCTGCGCGCCTCCCTCCGTGCCGGCTTGATCCAGCGCCTGGCGGCCGGGCACGGCGGCAGCAGCTCCGCCGCCGCCGCGGCCCTCGCGGCCCCCCCTCCCCCGACCTCCCTCCACGCGCGCGCCGCCGACGCCCTGGTGGCCAACCACCTGCGCGCCACCGGGCGCGACCTGACGCTGGCAGTGTTTGCCGCGGAAGGGCGTTTAGGCCCCGGCGCGGCCGCCGTGCTGGCCCCCGCCCAGCTCGCCTCCCTCTGCCGCCTCGACGCCGCGCCCGCGCTGGGGGCGGCCGTGGCCGACGCCCTGGAGCGGTCGCGGGCCTCTGGCGGCGGCGAACCCAGCTTCGCTGCGTGCCTGCTCGCCGCGGTCGCGGACGCGGGGGGGAGCGTGGGCGCGAGGGCGGGCGAGACGCGCCGGCGGCCGCGCACCAAGGGCGGCCGGGCAGCGGCACCCGTGTAGGAGGGAGCGCCCTGGATAGGCAGCGACCGTCCAGGTTCTTTGGGGGCCCGCGTGGGCGGCGCCGCTGCCGCCGCGCTCCACACACCTCTCCAGCCTCCGCCCCTCGCGCCCCCCCCCATGTGAGCATCGGGGTGATTAAGGGCCATGGGAGGCGTCAAACACCATTGACGTGGGGGTACCCAGGGCGAGAGGTCGTCGAACGCGGCGGCCCGTCGATGGCGCCCTCCGACCGCGCGCCTCGCGCCCCCGCCGCCCAACATCTACCCGGAAACGATGTCCCGCATTTATATCTGCGCATGGGGGGCGCGGCGGGGGTGGGGCGGTGCGCCCCGAGCGCTGCAGCGCGGCGGCTAGCACGCCCGATCGACCGCGCCCATCCACCCGCAGCCCCTCAATGCCCCGCGTCCGTACCCTCTTCATCGCCGCCATCGCGGCCGTCGCGCTGGCAGCGGTGGCCCAGGTGCGGCAAGGGGCAGGCGGCGGCGTGTGGGCGCTTGGGGTTCAGCGCAGCGCGCGCCCACCTCCCCCGCCACCCTCTCCAGGCCGCCGCCCCGCCCGCCCCGCCCGGCACCGTCCGCCAGTGGTCCAAATGGGCGACGGATGAAGCGGGCAACAAGGCAGAATGGGGTGCTTTCGTCGCGGCCGACGGAACCGAGACGCCCTGGGGCACCCAGCCCGCGGGGAGCGGCGAATCTGACAAAAAGGCGGTCAAAAAGGGTGCCGCCGGCGAGTCGGACGCCGGGCAACGGGGCAAGCCCGCGCCTCGCACGGCAGCGGCTGGCGAGAGCGTGAGCGAGGCGGGCGCTGCGGAAGCCGGCGAGGCAGTGCCGCCGCGTGGCGCCGCTGGCGAGGCCTCTAGCGAGGCCGTGGGCGAGGCCGGCGTCTCGATCAAATCGGCCAAGCATAACAAGCCCGCCCCCCCGCGGCGCCTGCGCTGAGCACGCGCGCCACCACCCTCTCCCCACGCCCCCACGACACCACCCCTTTTTATTTGCATGCACCCCATTCTTCGTGGGGGAGGGGGTGGAGAACAAGAAAGGGAGAGGGGCCGCCACAGTGTGAAGAAAGCACCCCCCCCAAAAAACAGCCCTACCTCCCTCCCTCGATCACACGCGCGCCAGAGCGCGCGCCAAGCGCGCCGACAGGTGCGCACGATCGTCGCCGCGTTCCTCCAGGTCGGCGTTCCGCGCCCGCGGCGCCCCAGCCAGCGCCGCCAGCCGCCCCTCGAGCGCCGCCGCGCGTGCGGCGAGCGCGCCCGCGGCCGCCTTATGCCGCTCCGCGCGCAGGCGCTGGGCCAGGCACTCGGGACAGCAAGAAAGGGGGGGAGGAGGAGGAGGAGGCGGCGGCGGAGGAGGCGGCGGCGGAGGCGGCGGCGGAGGAGGCGACGGAGGAGCGACCGGCGGCGGCGGCGGGGCCGCGGCCGCGCGCGGCGGCGGCGAAACCGCCGCCCTTTTCGCCGCCGCCACCGCCACCTCGGCCGCCCGTCGGTCGGCCGCGGCGGCCGCGTCGCGAGCGGCCTGGACCTGGGCGCGCGCTCCCTCGAGCTCGGCGGCCGCGGCGCGATAGCGGCGGCGCCAGCGGTCGGCGCCCGCGTCGGCCAGCGCGGCCCGCGCCGCGGCGCGGGCGGCAGCTTCGGACGCGGACGCGGCTTGCTGGCAGCGGGCGCGCGCGGCGTCGGAGGCGGCGTCCAGGCGGGCGTGGAGAGAAGCGGGCGAGGGCGGCGCGCCCCACGGCGGCGGCGGCGGCGGGCCGTTTTCGGCGCGCGGGCCGGGCGACAGCTCGCCCAGCATTGGGCGAGCGGTGGCGCGGGGCGGGCGGGCGCCTGGCGCGCGGGTCAACCCTTTGGCGCGGGGCGGGGGAGAGCGAGGGGCGCGCGCGCGCCCGCGGGGTGTGTGCGCAGTGCCTGCAGTGTCCCCACCACCACCCTTCCCTCTCTCTCCCCCGTTCATACGCCATCCACCATGGCGGCCGGCGACGGCGCGGCGGCCGCCCCCCAGTCTCCCCCTCCCCCCGCCGCCAGCACGGCGGCCGCGCGCCCGAGCAGGCCGCCGTCGCCCGCGTCGGCGGCGGCGTCCAGATCGGTGGCGAAAGCGAGGGCGTAGGATTCGGCGACGGAGGAGGCAGAGGGCGGGGAGGGAGGGCGGCGCGCGGAGCCGTCGTCCGCGGCCGCCAAGTCCAGCAGCTGCAGCGCCAGCGCTGCCGCTTGGTGCGGGAGCGATGCCTCATCCGTGCGGTCGGCGCGGGCGGCCGCGGCGGCGGCCGCGAGGGCGGGGCCGGGGGCGGACGCGCGAGAGGAAAGGGAAAGGGACAGGTCGTCCAGGCCCTTCCACCACGCTTCCACGCCCGCCTCGCCCGCCGCCACAGGTTTTGCCACCGCGTCGACCCAGGCCCGCACCTCGGCGCGCGCGGCGGCGGGCGGCCAGCGGGGGGGGGGGGCGGCAGCACGCTCGCGCCGCTTGGGGCGGGCTAGTTGCGGCCGCGGCGGCGAGGCAGCGGTCACAGCCGGTATCCTAGCCGTCTCAACAGGGCGCTCGGGCGGCGGCGCGGGGCGGGCACGCGGGATGGGGGCGCCGGCCGCGGCGGCGGCCGAGACGCTGCGCGCCAGGGCGGCCAGCGACGAGGACTCTGAGAATTTCTCGTGCGGAGAGCTCATGCTGAGGTGGGAGGTGGCGGCGGCCGAGGCCGGCGCCCAGAGAGTGAAGAAAGACGCGGCCGTGCGCTCTCGCCACACCCCACCTCGCCTCGGGATGGCCGCCCTCGCGCTCAGGGCGGCGCGGCCTCGAGCCTGTGCACCACCCACCCGCCGGCCGGCTCGCGCCGCCGCCGCGGCGACGCCGGCCGACGCCGACGCCGCGGCTGCGGCCTACGGGTGGGACGTGTCGCGCCCCACGCCGACGCCGACAGCAGCCGGCGTCGGTGCCGTGGCCGGCCCTCGCGTCGCGGACGTGCCGCTGGAGGCCATCCGCCGCCCTTTGACGCGCGCGTCGGGCGACGACGCTGCCAAGGTCGCCGCGCTCGCGCTCTCGATGGCGTTTCACGGCCTCAAAGAGCCGATCGATATCCTGGACTGCGACGGCTCTTTGTGGGGGTTTTCGGGGTGCCACCGGTACGCCGCCGCGTCTGCTCTCGGTTGGGCGACCATTCTGTGCTGCGTGCGGCGGGTGAGCCGGGGGACGCTGGCGATGCATTTGCGGTAGGCGGGAAGGCTGCGGGGCGCGGGAGAGGGAGATGGGGTAGGCAGGGCCGTGTTTTTTGGGGGGGGCGACCGCCGTGTGTGAGAGACTGCACGCCGGCGCCCACCGCGCCCCCTCCCGTCGCTCCCCGCCCCCGCCACCACCACCCACACCACTCCCTTGACCCCTCTATCACTCCTCCTTCTCCCCCCCCCCCAATATTTTCTTCATCCACGGCATCGCCTTCATCCCCCACGCGTCCCCCTCGTCCCCCCGCGTGATGTTGCCCATGTCCAGGGTCGCGGACGACTGCTTGAGCGACGCGCCGCCCGCCATGCCGGAGCCGCCGGTCGCGTCGTCGAGGCCGCCCTCCCCTTTGGGGCCGCCCTGGGCGCAGGCTGAGGAGAGCTGGCCGTCGCGCCATTCGTAGAGCACCATGCCGACCGGGCCCTCCAGATGAGTGATGACCTGCGGAGCAGAGGGTGGGCGGGGTGTCGGGGCGGGTGGCGGCGGCCAACCGGGCGAGGGGACGGCAGCGACGCTCTCTCTCCTCACCTCCTCCATGAACGCGGTCACGTCGGCCCGCGTGTTGTGCCGCCCCAGCGACACGTTGGAGTCGTACCGCTCCCAGAAATGAAACGTCTGGGGGTCGTACGCGTCCCGGCCGAACGAAAACTCGACGACACCCGGCGCCGACGCGGGGCCCGCGGCGGCGACGAGCGCCGCGCAGAGTTCGTTCACCTTCTCCTCTTCCCCGGCCTTGGCGGTCAGCGTTTTGGAGCAGACGATGTGCTTGTCGGCCGACCGCTTGACGGCGGCGGGCGGCGCATGGCGGCGGCGCATCGGCGGCGCGCCGGGGGCCGCCGCGAGGCGCCCGCTGCTGCTGCGCCCGGGGGGGGCGGGGCTCGCCCGCATTGCGGGTGCTGGCGGGAGAGGTGCGCGAAAGGTGGAGAGCGGGCGGCGCTAGGATGTGGGTGGGGCCGGGCCGCCGCCGCGACTTGACCCCCGCCGCACTCACTGGCCCCACCCCGCCCCTATGCCGCCCGCTCGCTCCCCCGACCGCACCCGGTCCGCGCCCGCCCCCGCCAAAGACTCGGCGGCCGCGGCAGAGTGAGGAGAATGGAGGGGAGGGGCGGCGGTTGGGGCGCGGTCAACCCCCCTTAAATAGCGACCGACCTTCTTCTCCTCTCCTTCTTAGACTCTCCCGCCTGCGCGTCGACCTGGACGCCGCGCGCGCCGCCGCCACTGCCGCCATCGACCGCAACGCGGCCGCGGCCGACGCCGTGGCGGCTGCGACCGCCGACGCGGTTGCCTCGACGGCGTCGCTGCGGCGCCAGCTGGCGGCCGCGGCGGGACGCGAGGTGGCGCTGGAAAATAAGCTGGCAGAGGTAAGACAAGGAGGGTGGCGGGAGGCGGCGAGGGGCAGGCGCGGCGCCCGACCACCACCCTTCCCTCCCACAGGCCCGGGCCGCGGTCAAGGCCGTCCTGGCGGCGGCCAGCAGCGCGCCACCGGCCGTGGAAGCGGCGGTCGAGCCCGAGAGCGGCGAGACGCCGGCCGCGGCGGCCACAGACGACCCGCCAGCCGTTGGCGCCGCCCCAGTCGAGGCTGGCGACGCCGCTGGCGACGACTTGACCGCCCCTACAGTGCTAGAGACTCCTGCCATCGCCACGCCCCCCCCTACGCCGCCCCGCCCCCCCACCCCCCCTCCTCCACCCTCCCTCCTCGCGCGCTCCTTCTCCCTGGACGCCGGCGCCCGCCTGCGGCGCGAGTTGGAGGCGTCGAATAAAGACGCGGCGACCGCGCGCGGCGAGGCGGCGCGGGCGGCGGCCGACGCGGCCGCCGCGCGTTCTGCCGCGCGCGCGGCCGAGGCCGCCGCCGCCGCCGCCGCCGCCGCCTTGGCCCTTGCCGCCGCCACCGCCTCCAGCGAGGCCCGACGCGCCACCCGGCTCAAGACCGAGGCGGACGCGCTGCGGGCGGCACTCGAGGCGGAGAAAGCGGGCCGTGCGGGCGATGCGGCGGCGGCCGCGACGGCCGCCGCTGGCACCGCCTCCTCTTCCGCCGCCCGCCTGCGCGCCGCCCGCCGCAAGGTCGCCGCCCTCAAGCACAGCGCGCACGAGGCCGAGCGCGAGGGGCGCGCGGGGGCGGCGTTTGTGCTGGCCGCGCTGCGCGGCGCGCGCGCCGGCGCGGCGGCGGCAGGAGCGGTCCACTCGCCGCCCTCTGAAGGAGGCGCCGCGTTGCCCACCTCCCCGCACCCCCTCCCCGACTACGCCGACATGACGCCCGCCCAGCGGGTGGCCGCGCTCGGGCTCCTTTTTCGGCGGCTGCGGCGGCCGGCGCGGGCGCGGGGGTGAGCGAAGAGAGCGCGCGCGCGCCGCCCCCGCCACTCTGCCCGCGGGCAGCCGCGGCCCGCCCCCCCCCCCCGCGCCCGCCGCCGCCATTTGAACTCGTCTGGCGCGGCAGGGCGCGCCCCCGACCGAGCCTCCTCTCCCTCCTCCCCCGCCTGCCGGTTTGGCGCCGCCGCCGCCGCCGCGCCCCCCCCCCCCCGCTGTCGCCGAGGTCGAGCTCATGCTGGCGCCCGGCACCCTGCCGTCGACCGGGGCCGAGCCGTCGGACGACGGCGGCTCCCCCGCGCTGCAGCGCGCGCCATCGGGCATGCCCCTGCGCCCGCGGTCGCGCAGTCCGTCGGCGGACGGCAGCCAAGCGTCGTCGATGCGGGACGGGTGGGTTAGGGGAGGGGAGGGGATGAGGGGGTGGGAGGGCGCCGCGCGGCATCAAGCGCGCTCGCAGCGCCGGGGCCGGGCGCGGTCCCGCCGGCGGCCCCCTCATCGCCGGCGCCATCTGCGGGATCGAGGCCCGGTGTCGGGCCGCCAATTTCGCGAAAACCGCTGCCGCCGCCGCCGACCCCCTCCCCCCCCCTCCAGCCGCCCCCGCCCTTTCCGCCGCAAGACCGCGACCATGGTCATGATGAACCTGGCCATGGCGTTTGAGCGCACGGACGAAGTCATCCTCCCGGCGGTCTACTCGTACGTCGCCGCGTCGTTCGGCGCCGACCTCCTCCAACTCTCGTACCTGACCATGGCCCGGGCGCTGACGCAGGCGCTGCTGAGTCCTTTGGGGGGCTACGCGGGCCACACGTGCAACCGGGTGGCGGTGATCAGCGTGGGCTGCGGCGTGTGGGCCGCGACGATGGCCGGCTTCGCGTTTGCGACGACCCTGGCGCAAGGCATCGCCTACTGGGCCGTCACCGGCTTCGGCCTCTGCCTCGTCATCCCCAACGTGCAGTCGCTGACCGCCGACCTGCACGCCGAGGCCGACCGCGGGACGGCGTTCGGGACGCTGCACTTGACGTCCGCGCTCGGCGCCGCGCTCGGCGGCCTCTACGCCACCAACGTGGGCGCCGCCCGCCCCTTTGGCTGGGACGGGTGGCGCTTTGCCATGCTGCTCCTGGGCGTGGCGGCGGCCGCGATCGGGGTCGTCAACCTCGCCGCGTCGGCCGACCCGCGCGCGATCCCGGGCTCGCTCCGCCTCGCGCCGCCCCCGGGGGATGTCGCATCCCGCCACCGCGACAAATCCTTTTGGAAAGAGTTGTGGGCCGTGCTGCGGGTGCCCACATTCGCAATCATCGTGGCGCAGGGCGTCGTCGGCAACGTGCCGATGGCCGCGCTCGCGTTTCAAACGCTCTACCTTCAATTGCTCGGGATGCCGCCCGCGTGGGCGTCCGTGGCCGTCTCCGCTGGCATGGGCGCGCACGCGCTGGGCGGCCTGTTGGGCGGGTGGCTGGGCGACGCCGCCGCGCGGTGCTCGCCGCGGCACGGCCGCGTCGCCGTCGCGCAGGCGTCCGTGCTGCTTGGAGCGCTGGCGACCGCCCTGATGCTGCGCGGCCTGCCCCGCGCCGGCGCGGTGAATGCCGTGGCGGCCTACGTGGTCGTCTTCGTCATCGGCGGCCTCCTCAACGCCTGGCCGGCCCCCGCGTGCAACAACCCCATCTTCGCGGAAATCGTTCCTGCCGCATCCCGCAACCTGGTCTACGCGTTTGACCGGTCGTTCGAGATGGCGGTGGCCGCGCTGGCGGGCGGGCCGGTCGTCTCTCTGGTCGCGATGCGCGTCTTCGGTTTCGATTCCCACGCCGCCCCCACCGGCGACCCCGCCATCGACCTGCCCAAAGCCGAGGCCCTCTCGCGCGCCCTGCTGCTGACGACCGCGCTCCCGTGGGCCGCGTGCGCGCTCGCCTACACGGGGGCCCACTTTACATACCCCGCCGACAAGCGCGCCGTCGACGCGGGCGGCCGCGGCCGGGCGTCGCCCGCCGCGCCGCGCGCGCGGCCGTCCCTTGATTCGGGGGCGCTCGATGTGGGTGCTGGAGGGCCGGCCGCGTTGAGAGGCGTGGCCAAAGCGGCCGACCGCTCGTGAAGGCGGCGGGCGCGGCGGGCGGCTGCCGCCCGCCGCGCCCGCCTCCCATCGACGCCATGGAGCGCCGCGCGGCCCCGCGGCAGCGAGCGAGGGCGGAGAGAGTCCCGTACCCATTACTTTTGCGGCAAGCGACGGCGCGCGCACACGCACGCGCGCGCCGCGGTCGCCGCGCCTTGTTCTTTACCCACCTGCAAACACACGCACTACTCACGGCGCTGATGGCGCCGCCGTGAGGGGCGCGCGCGGGCGCCGGCGATGGGCAGCGCGGCATCGGCGCCGGCGCGCCTCTCAGCGCGCGCGCTGGCGTCCAGGTCGTCGGCGGACGAGTCGTCGGCCGCCGCGGCAGCGCTGGCCCCGTGGCGGGGGCTGGCGGCCGACCTGGCGGCGACCGCGTCGGCCTTCCTCCCCCGCGCCGACGCGACCGCGCCGGAGCGGGTCGGCGCCTGGCTGTACTGGTCGGAGGCGGGGCCGGGCGGAGGCCTGCGGCTGCTGCGCCGGCCGGTTAAGGGCGCCGGAAGCGCGCGACGGCCGCCCCGCCTCGTTCTCGACGCCGCCCGCCTGCAGCGCACCACCGGGGCGGTCGCCCTGGGCAACGTGCGCCTGTCGCCCGACGGCGGGAGGGCGGCCGTCGCCCTGGACGCGGGCGGCGACGACTGGAGCGTTGCTGTCGTCGAGGCGGGCGCCGCGCAAACAATCGTCGACCGTGTTCCCGGCGCCACGGCCGCCGAGTGGGGCCCGACCGGGGACCTGTGGTTTGTGCGCCAAGACGGCGCGGGCCGCCCCGCGGCCGCGCTGCGGCGGCGCGCGGGCGTCGACGCGCCGGTCTTCTCAGAGGCCGACCCCGCCCTCGTCCTCGCCCTGGCCAAGTCCAAAGACGGGCGCCTACTGACGCTCACGTCGGCCGCGCCCGACCGAGCCGCGGTGCGCACCGTGGATTTGGCGGGCGAGGGAGCGGCCCTCTCGACCCCCACCCTCGTCGCCCCGCCCCTTCCCGGCCTCGAGTGCTACGTGGAGCACGCGCCCTTGCTCGGCGGCATGCTCGTGCTCACCAACAGCGCGGACGGCGAGGGAGCGGCGGTGCCGGCGGGGAGCGACGGGGTCGAGTGGTGGCTCGCGCGCGCGCCGCGCGGCGCGCCGCCCGCCGCGTGGGCGCCCCTGCTGCCCCGGCGGCCGGGCGCAGCGATCACGGACATCGACGTGTTCGACCGGGGCGTGCTGGTGCACGAGCGCACGAGTGGAGGGCGGGCGGCGGTGTCGCTCGTGCGGCCGGGGCGGCGCGCGCCGGCGACGATCCGGTTGCCGCCCGGCGCGCGCTGCGTGCGCGGCGGCGCCAACGCCGACTTCCGCGCGACCCACGCCCGGCTCACGCTGTCGTCACCGCTGGCGCCGGGCGCGGCGTTCGACCTGTGCCTCGAGTCGGGGTCGCTCGAGCGCGCGCCGCGCGGACACCGCGACGCCGACGACGCAGCCGCCGCCGCCACATCTGCCGCTGCCGCCATGGGCCTGTCCGTGTGGGACGAGACGGTGGGCGACGGCGTGCCGGTCACGGTGCTGGGGCGCGCGGCGGGGCGCGGAGGGCCGACGCTCGTCTCTCTGTACGGATCCTACGGCCTCCCCCTGGACCCCGACTTCAACCCGCTGCACCTCACCCTCGCGCTGCGCGGGTGGACGATTGCTCTGGCCCACGTGCGAGGTGGCGGGGAGAAAGGGCGCGCTTGGCACGCGGCCGGCCGCGGCGCGCGCCGCGCCGCGGCCGCGGCCGACGCGCGCGCAGCGCTCGACTGGGCCACGGACCGGTCCGGCCCTGCCGTTGCGCTCGCCGCCGAGTCGGCGGGCGCGCTCCTTGTCGGGCGCTTGCTCGCCGACGCGCCGTCGTCGCTCGCCGCGGTCGCGCTGCGCGTCCCCTTTCTGGCGCCCACCGCGGACGCGTCCCCCGGGGAAGCGGGCGAGTGGGGGGCGGCGGGCGACGATTTGAGGGCGGTGTGCCCAACGGCGATGCTCGAAGAGCCGGCCGTCGCGGCTGCCGCCCCCTCCGGCCCGCCCGTCCTCATCCAGGCCTCGTCCCTCGACCCACGCGCGCCCGCGACGTCCGCCGCGACGTGGGCCGCCCGCCTGCGCGCGGCGCGGGGGCCAGGCGGCGCGGCCGTCTTGCTCGACGCGCGCGGCGTCGGCCACGCCGCGCCCGGCGGCGTCGAGGGCCTGAGGCGGGAGGCGGCCGCGGCCGCGTTTCTGGTGGCGGCCGTCGAACAAGGGGCGTTCAGGGGCAGGGTGGCGTGATTCTCCGTTTTCTTTTCGTTGCACCCCGAACGCACCACTCCTTCCCTCTCCCTCGCTCGCTCTCTCCCTCTCACGCCGCGGGCGTCGAAGCCCCGACCCCGTCGAGCCCCGGCGCGCGCGCCCCCGGCGCGGCGTCCCCCCCCCAGCGCCACGCGGACGTCACCGTCTTCGGCCGCGTGTAAAAGTCAACGCCCGCCTTGCCGTACATGTGCAGGTCGCCCGCGAAGGACCCCCGCCACCCGGTGAACGAGAAAAAAGGGAGGGGGACGGGGATCGGAACGTTGACGCCGACCATGCCGACGTCGACCCTGCGAACAAACTCGCGCGCGGCGCCGCCGTCGCGCGTAAAGATCGCACACCCGTTGCCGTGCGGGTTGGCGTTGACGAGGGCGATGGCAGCGTCGAGGGTGGGGGCGTCCAGGGTGACGAGGGCGGGGGCAAAGACCTCTTCAGCGTACGCGTCCATCTTTGGAGACACCCCCGTCACCAGCGTCGGCCCAAACCAGTTGCCTTTGGGGTGACCAGGGACAGTGGCGTGCCGCCCGTCCACCACCACCTTGGCCCCGGCGGCTTCGGCGGCGTCGACGAGGCGGACCGCGCGCGCGGTCGCAGCCGGCGAGATGAGCGGCCCGACGTCGGTCCCTGCCTCCCCTCCCGCCCCCAGCGCCAGCTCACGCGCCTTGGCGGCGAGGTCATCGACCCAGGGTGCAACCCCCCCGACAAAGACGGCGGCCGAAATCGCCATGCAGCGCTGCCCCGCCGCGCCGAACGCGGCGCCCGCGAGCGCGGCGAGGGTCGCCTCGCGGGGCGCGTCCGGCATGACGACTGCATGATTCTTGGCGCCCATGTTGGCCTGGACACGTTTGCCGGCCGCGGACGCGCGGGCGTGCACGTGGCGGCCGCCCGCGTCAGACCCGACGAAGGCGACGGCGGAAATGTCGGGGTGGTCGCAGATGGCGTTGACCGTCTCGTTCCCGCCGTGCACCACGTTGAGCACGCCCCTGGCGAGAGTGGACGGGGGTGGGAGCGGGCGTGGCGACCGCTCTAGACACCACCCTCTCTCTCCCCTCTTTCTCTCACTTAGGCAGCCCCGCCTCGGCCGCCAGCTCGGCTAGCATGACCCCCGCGGTCGGCACCCGCTCGCTGGGCTTGAGCACAAACGTGTTGCCGGCCGTCACGGCGACCGGAAACATCCAGAGCGGGACCATCGCCGGGAAGTTGAACGGGCAGATGCCCGCGCACACGCCGAGCGGCTGGCGCAGCGTGTGGCAGTCCACGCCAGAGGCGACGTTTTCCAAAACGTCCCCCATGAGCGCGGGCGCGAGGCCGGCCGCGTACTCGACGACTTCCAGGCCGCGGAAAACGTCGCCGCGCGCGTCGGCGAGAGTCTTGCCCTGCTCCCGCGTGATGGCGGCCGCCAGGTCGCCTTCGTGCGCCCGAATAAGCGCTTGCAGTTTCAACATGACGCGCTGGCGGGTGGGGAGGGGGGTGTCGCGCCAGGCGGGGAACGCAGCCTTGGCCGCCGCGACGGCGGCCGCAAACTCCGACGGCGTCGCACGCGGCGTGCGCGCGACGACCGCCTGCGTCGCGGGGTCGTGCACGTCGATCCAGTGGGTCGTGGCCGAGTCGAGGCGAGCGCCGGCGACGATGAGCGGGACGCCAGGCTGAAGAGGGGGGGAGGGGGTCGGCCGCGGCGCCCGCCACCGCCACCGCCAACCGCCCTCCCATCGACGCCACGCGCACCGCCGTCGACGACGCCCAGCGGCGGGGACCGCCCCCGGCCAGGCGCGCCGCGGCGCGGCACGCGGCAGGCAGCATGGCGTCGCGCGGAGAGTGACCCCGCCGCAGAGCCGGCCGCGGCGCGATGCCCGCCACCGCGCTCGCCCGCGACGGCGCCCTGGACACAGCGTCCGCCCCGCCCCCGTCCGTCAAAGCCCTGCTGGCCGGCGCGCCGCGCGGGGCGTACACGGCGCTGTCGGTGACGGCGGCGCGCGCGGTGCCCTGGTGGCAGGCCCACTGCGAGCGCCTCGCCCACTCGCTCGTCGTCCTGGCGGGCACCACCGACGCCCTGCCCTCGTTCCGGGCGTGGCATGACGAGCGCGAGGCGGGGGTGCCCCTGCCGCTCGCGTCGCTCGTCGGCGAGGCGGTGCTGCCGTCGCTGCGCGCGGCGGTGGCAGGGCTGGGTGAAGAAGCAATCGGACGAGACGTGGCCGCCGTCATCCTGATGCACGAGCCGGCGGCGGGGCGAGGCGGAGGCGCGAACGACGACCTCCTCCTGCCGGTCGACGTCGTGGCCCTCGCCTGGACCCCCGCCTCCCCCCCCCCACCTCCTTCCGTCGCCGCCGTCGTGGGCCCCCCGCGCCCCCGCCCCGACGCCAAGGACAGCGCGTGGGTGGCGGCCCGCGCGCCGCTCGAGGCGCGGCTGCCGGCGGGCGCGGCCGACGGGCTGCTGGCCGACGGCCGCGGCCGCCTGCTGGAAGGCTTGGTCACCAACGTGTTTGTTGTGACGGGCGAGGGCGTGCTGCAGACGGCGGCGGCGGGCGACGGCGTGTTGGACGGCGTGACGCGGCGCGCGGTGCTGGCCGCCGCGGCGCGCCTGTCCATCCCCGTCGACCTCGCCCCGCCCGACCCCACCGCCCGCTCCTCGTGGTCGGAAGCGTTCCTGACGTCGGCCGTGGCGGGCGTGCGCCCGCTGGCGCGGCTCGAGGGGCCCGGGTGGTGTGTCGACTTCGGGGCCGCCCCCGGCACCACCACCGCCGCCCTCGCGGCCGCGCTGCCGGGCGAGGCGGCGCACCACGGCCTGACGCACTTGTGAGGGGGGAGGGAGGGGAGGGAAGCGGGGGCGCGCTCTGAACGGCGGTGACACTTGCCCCAAACCACGAAACCCCGTCCCCCACCTCCCCTCTCCCTCTCACGCGACCGGCGCAAACAGGTGCAGCCGGCGCGACCCCGCCGCGACGAGCAGCCCGCCCGGCCCCGGGGCGAGGGTGGCGACGTCGTGCCCCGCGTCGCCGCGCGAGCGCGCGGTGCCGGTCGCCGCGTCGAAGACCGAGAGCTCGCCGCCCTTGGGCAGCCCGATGGCCACAGCGTCCCCTGCCGCCCCCACAAACGCGGGCTGGTATATGGACGCCGCGCGCGGCGCGCCCGCCCGCGCGCGCAGGAGCGCGCGCGGGGCGGCCGTGGACCGCAGGTCAAACAGCGGCGTGTCCGGCCCCGCGCCAGCGGCCAGGAGCACGGTGCCCGACCCCGGCTGCCAGCGCACGACGTGGCCGGCGGACGGGAGGGCGCCGACGATGGAGGCGGCGGGGGAGGAGGGCGGCGCGCGCGCGTCCCAGACGCGCACCGCGCCGTCGTTGCCCGTGCTGGCCAGCAGGGTGCCCCCCCCCCCGTCCCGGCACCAGCGCACGCACTTGGCCACGCCGGCGTGCGCGTCGGGCCAGGCCGAGGTGAGGATGAGGGCCCCGGACGCCGGGTCGAGCGCGGCGACGCGCAGGGACCCGTCCTTGGCCGCCGTCGCCACGCCGCCCGGGCCCGCGTCCAGGGAAAATATGCCGGAGCCGCCGTGGGGGGCGGGGTCGCCGCCGAGGCGGCGGGGGGCGCCGCCGGCGGCGAACGCGGAGAGCTGCCAGACCGCGGTCGACCCGTCGTTGGCCGCCGTTAGCAGGAGCGGGTTGCTGGTGGTGGTGCCCAGCAGCGCGACGTCCGCCACCCAGGAGCGGTGCAGCTTGGCGGCCGCCAGCGGCGGGCGGAGGGCCGGGGCGCCGTCCCCGTCGGACTCGTCGCCGCTCCCGCCCGCGCACCCGGGCCCCAGGCCGGCCACGCCCCACACGCACACGACGCCGTCCTTGCCGCCGGCGGCGAGCAGGGAGCCGGAGGACGCGACGCTGTAGGCGCGGGCCAGGGGCGGCGCGGCGAGCGCGAGCGCCGCTCGGCGGAACGAGGCGGGGCGAGGCACGGGGGCCCCGCCGCCGGCGCCTCCACCCCCAGCATCGCCCGCGGCCAGCACGTAGCGCAGCACGACGTCGCCGTCGTAGTCGGTGGGGGGCGGCGACGGCGACCGCGGGGGAGGGGGGGCGGAGGCAGAGCCCGGGTCGCCGCCGCCGTCGCCGCTCGCGCCCCCTCCTTTGCCTCGCGTCGACCGACGCCGCTCGTGCTCCGGCGCGGGCGCCGGCTTGGCCCGCTTGGCCGCCGGGCGGCGCCGGGGCGGCGCGCGAGAAAGCGCGGCCGCTGTGCGCACCACGCCCAGCGCCGCCAGCCGGGCCGCGTTGGCCGCGATGCGGGCGTCGCGCTCGGCTTCGTATGCGGCGCCGTCGTCAGTGAGGAGGGGCGGAGGAGAAGGGGAGGCGGACGACTGCGACGGTTCGGGCGAAGGCGCGGCCGGCGACGGCTCGGGCGCCGGCGAGCGTGTCCTGCCATCGCCCTCGTCCAGCTCGCCGGCGGGGAGCGGCGCAGGCCGAGCCGTTTTTGGGGGCGCCGCGCATCCCGGCACCGCGCCGGCGCCGCCCGCCCGCGGCGGCGGCGAGATCGGCGGGATGGACGTAAAGAACGCGGTGAGCTTGGCCTGGCCGGCCATGGCGTCCCAGCGGCGGTATGGCGTGCGGCGAGAGAAACAACACCACACCATCGACCGGCGTCCATGTCCGGCCTCCCCCCCTCCACCGCCCCCCCCGGCGCTGCTGGCGACGGCGACGTCTCCTGGCGCGGTACCGCGACGGCGGCGGGCGTCGACCCGCTGTACGCCGGGGTGGAGACCGCTCTCGACGCGGCGCGCTCCCTCCTCGCCGCCGTCGCGGCCGGCGACGGCGGTGCGGCGACGGCGGGCCTGCTGCGGTCGGCGGCGGGCGCGGCGGCGGGCGCGGCGGCGACGGCCGCGGGGGCGGCCGCGACGGCGGCCGACGCTGCCGCCGCGGCGGCGCGCGCGGTGGCCCGGGCCAATGTGCCGTTTAGTCCGCCGGACGGTGGCGCCATTCTGGGCGCGTGGCGGTGCTCGCTGGATGACGAGGTCGCGCCGACCGCTCACGACCTGCTCCCCCCGCGCCCCCGGTCCCTGCCCGGCGCGCTTCACGTCACGGCGACCAACGCGTACTTTGTCGAGGACGGCGGGGGGGGCGCGGTGGCGGTGTTGCCGCTAAGCCGGGTCGTCGGCGCGGCGGCAACCGGCCGCGTCGTCGCCGTCGACCTGGGCGGCGGCCGCTCGGTCACGTTTGCCGGTGTGGGCGGGGAGGGCGCCGCTGCCGACGCGGCGGCCGCGCTGCGGGGCGGGCGAGGCTAGAGAGAGACGAGACGAGGGAGCCGGCGTCGGCGCGAGTGCAGCGCACACCACCCCGCCAGCCCCGCTCGCGCCCGGCGCGCCCTCCCCGCGCCGCCGCGCTCCACGCACGGGCGCCGCCGGCCGCGGCCCGCGCCGCCGCGCTGCCGCGCGCGCGCCGCCGCCGCGATGCCGTTTGGCCAAGTCGTCGTCGGCCCCCCGGGCGCCGGCAAGGTGCAGCGGGCGCGGTGATGGTGGCGGTGGAGGCGCTGGCTGGCTCGCGTGCGGCGACCCCACCCCCCTCTCCCCCTGTCCCCGCCTTAGACCACGTACTGCCGCGGCATGGCGCACTACCTCGCCCTCGCCGGCCGCCCCGTGGCGGTCGTCAACCTGGACCCGGCCGCGGATCCGCCGGCGGGGGAGGAGGACGCGCCCTTTGCGGTCGACGTGCGCGACCTCGTCGACCTGTCGGCGGTAATGGCCGCGCACGCGCTCGGCCCCAACGGCGGCCTCCTCTTCTGCGTCGACCACCTGGCCGAGAACGTGGACTGGTTGATCGACGCTGTCGCGCCGCTGGTGGGGGGTGGGGACGGGGGAGGGCGCTACGTCATCTTCGACACGCCGGGGCAGGCCGAGCTCACGGCCCCCGGCTCCCCCCTGCACACCGTCCTCGCCGCCCTGCACTCCCGCCTGCACCTGTCCCTCGTCTCCGTCATGCTCCTCGACTCCCACCTGTGCGCCGACGCGGGCAAGTTTCTGGGCGGGTGCCTGACCGCGCTCACCGCGCAGCTCGCGCTCGGCCTCCCGCACGTCGCGGCGCTCACAAAGGTCGACCTCCTCCGCAACCACGCCCTCGGCAGCGGCCTGGACTTTGACCTGGCCTTCTACGCGCGCCCGTTTGGGCTGCGGCGGCTGGCGGCCGCGGTCGCCGCGCGGTCCGGCGGCGCGCCCGCGTTTGCCGCGCGCCACGCGCGCCTCACGTCCCTCCTGTGCGACGTCGTGGACGACTACGCCCTCCTCTCCTTCACCCCCCTGGCCATCGAGGACGAAGCCTGCGTTGCGCGGTGCGCCGCGCTGTGCGACCGCGCAGGCGGCTACGCGCCGGGCGCGGCGGGCGGCGGCGTCGCGCTGCCGATCGGCGTCGCCGAGCTCGACTGGGGGGGAGACGACCTGCTGGCGGCGCTGCAGTTTAAATATTTGGATGCGGGGGAGGGGGAGGGTGGTGGGGAGGGAGCAGGGAGCGACTGGAGCGAATCAGACTGAACAGAACCGTTTCCGCCGTCCTCCTCTCCCGCCCCCTCTCCCGCCCTCCCTCACGCTATAAAGGCGTCACCCAACCCCGTCACCTCGGCCGCCGGCAGCGCCCACGCGGCCGCGCAGTTGGCGTCCGCGGCGAAGACAGCGCCCGCGGCGCTCTCGACGCCGGCCGCGGTGAGCGCGTCGACCGCCGCCGCGTCCGCCAGCAGCGCTGTCCAGTCGCCGCGCTCGCTCGCGGTGCCGGCGAGCAGGGAGGCGAGAGCAGCGTTCGACCGCACCGCGCCGTACAGGCCGGCGCGGGCGGCCTTTTTGAGGCGGGCGAGTTCGGCGTCCGTCGGGCCGTCGGCGGCGAGCGCGCGCGCCGCGCCCGCGAGCGCGGCGTCGACCCTCTCCATGGCCACCCCGGGCGCCGGCACCGCCTGCAGCAGCACGGCGCACGGGCGCAGGTCGCCGGGCAGGGCGGGCGCGGCGCCGGCGGCGAGGGCGAGGCCGGCGCGGACGAGGGCGGCGTGGAGACGGGAGGACCGCCCGCCGCTCAAAACCTCGCACGCCGCGTCCACGGCGGCCGCGTCGGGCGCGTCCGACGCGGGCCTATAATATGCTTGCAGGACGACGGGGCCGCCGCGCTCGGCCGACTCGAGCCGCGGCGGGGGCGGGGCGGGCCGCGCGGTCGCCGCGGACGAGCCGACCGAGCGACGAGGGGGCGGGACGCCGGGCTCCCACGACCCGAAATACTTTTCGGCCAGGGTCCGCACCCGGGCCGGGGGCGCGTCGCCCACGACGGCGACGGTGAGGGAGGCCGGACCGTACCGCTCGCCGAAGAACGACGCCAGCTCCCGCCGACCCACGCGCTCCACGTCGTCCGGCAGGCCGATGACGGGGCGGCCATAGTTGTTGGCCAGAGCTCCCCGCAGGAACCGCTGCTGAAACGCGCCGAGCGGCGCGCCGTCGACGCGCGAGCGGCGCTCTTCCGCCACCACCCGCTTCTCCGAGTGCAGGCCCCGGAACACGGGGTCACGAAAGCGGTCGGCTTCGAGAGCAAACCAGAGTTCCAAAGCGTTGGAGGGGAGGGAACAGAAATAGCGGGTCGCGTCGTGCGACGTGGTCGCGTTGAGCCCGACCGCGCCCGCGTCCGCCAGGCGGGACCCGTACGCGTTGGGGGTGGAGGACGTGGCGGCGGCCGCGGCGGCCGCGTCCAGGCGGGCGGTGGCGGCGGCGAGGGCGGGGCGGGAGGTGGCCGGGGTTGATTTCAGCGCGCGCAGCTCGTAAAACGCGTCGTCCTCGGCCGCCAGCAAAGCGGCTTCCATAGCTGGATCCCCTGCACCGCCCAACCTCGTCGTGCCCTTGAACGCCATGTGTTCGAGGAGGTGGGCGATGCCCGTCAGTCCCGCCGGCTCATCATAGGCCCCCACCGCGGCGTGCGTCACCACCGACACGACGGGCGCGGGGCCGCGCTCCAGGACGATGAACGCCATGCCGTTGGGAAGGCGGAACTGGGTCACGCGCCTCTCGAGGTCGGCGGCAAAGCGCGCCGCGGCGACCGCGCCGGGGTCGGCGTCGGGGTCGGCGCGGGCGGCCAGCGCAGGGGCGAGCGCGGTCGACGTGAGTAGCAGGGAGCGTCGTGAGAGGTCGTGGACGGCGCGGGCAGCCACGGCGCGAGGGCGGCACGTTCGGCCGCCCAATGCCGGCGCCGGCGCGCCCGCGCTCGCGCTGGCCGGGAGCGGCGGCGCAAGCCGCATCATGCACCGGCAAGAGGGGGCGAGCCGCGGCCGCGGTCGAGGTGTGAGAGGCTGCCCGCGTCGCCGGCGCGGCCGCCCCGCCGCACACCCGCCTCGACGCCGACTGGTGCCACAAACACCCCAAAACGGATGCTACACCCCCCTGAATGAAACATTAGGGCCCCGCGGGAGGGCACAGGTGGCCGTGGGCCCGCCACGAGTGATTTTTTGCCGTGCGAGCAACCAACAGCGCGCTCTCGTACCCGACCGCGACCACCGACGCCGCCATGAAGGCCGCCATGGCGGCCACAATCGCAAACCGGCGGCCGGCCCGGTCGGTGGCGGCGCCCAGGATGGCTTGGCCCGCCGCGGTCGACACGACGCCGAGCGTAAAGAGGGCCGCTGCGTAGTCGCGCGGCATGCCAAAGGAGAGGTAGACGACGGAAGCAGAGGCTGACGTGAACAGGATCATGGTGACTGAGAGAGGGGGGGGGGTTAGGGTGGGCGAAGCGGGGAGCGCGCGCGCGCGCCGTCGTCCCTCTTCCTTCCCCCCCCCCTGACCTGACGTCGCCGCCGCGACGTCCGGCGGCACGCCCAGCTCCAGCATGAGGGGAGCTTTGATGATGCCGCCGCCCACGCCAAAGAGGCCCGCGACGGCGCCGGCCAGGGTGGAGAGCGCGGGGAAGAGCGCGGTGGTGCGGGGGGTCCACCGCACGTGGCCACAAGGGGACGAGCCGCCGCCTTCGCCCGCCGCTTCGGCCAGCAACCGATTCCGCGTGCGCCAAGCCAGCCAGAGCGCGGGCGGGAGGACGGCTAGGGACGCGGCCCAGTAGAGGGGCGACCCGCAGCGCACCGCCCCTTTCGCCCCATCTGACGCCGCGACGATGGCGCACAGGCCGGCCAAAGCGGAGACTTTGGCCACGGGCAAGGTGGCAGCCGGTGGCGCGTCGGGGACGCCGGCCAGGGGGCGCGGCTCGGCGGGCGGTTTCGGCACCGTCGCGCCGCCCTCGGCCGCGCGCAGTCCTTGCCCTGCTTCCCGCCGGGCGTCGTTCGTGCCGCCCTCGGCCGCTAGCAGGCTCTGATGTTCGTCCAGCCGTGCGCCGTTCTCCTCGCTGTGCAGCCCTCGAGCCCGGCCCGCAAGCTTGACCGTCATCGCGGCGAGAAGAAGCGTGAGGGCCGCCGTCGTGAGCCATCCAGGCACAACTTTGTTTGCTATTGCGCCGGCAACAGCTCCACAGACCGTCGTCGGCTCCATGGCCAGCACGACGTCCCAGTCGATGACGGGAGAACCGGCGGCGGTGCGGCGGCGCGCGTTGAATGCAAGGGAGGCGAGGGCGCCGCCCAGGATTGTTGCATTCGATAATGCCACCGCGTCGCGCGGCGGCGCGCGCAGGGCGAGGAGGTACAGGGGGACGAGGACGCCGCCGCCGCCGATGCCGCCGGCAGCGGCGACGGCCAGGGCAACGGCGGCGAGAAGAAGCGTCGCCACAGTCGATCGCGTCAGAGGAAGCAAAGGTGGGAGCGTGCTGGGCGCGGTGGGGTGGCCGACGGAGGGCCAGGGCGCCGTCGACGCCCCCTCATGGTCGCGACCAGCCCAGAAGGCCTCCGCGCCCCTCCTGCCCCACAGGCCAATCCCGACATGGCCCAATGGCGCGTGCGTGGATTCGAGGGCGGTTGAGGCGGCGGGCGCGGCGAACAAATGCGACGCTGGCGAGGGCGGCGGCGTGCGCGACGCCCGGGACAGTGCCAGCGCCAAGACCCCGACTAGTGTGACCGCGATGGGTCGCCGCATCGCGCCGGGGGGTCGCCGGCGGCCGCCGGGGGAGTGGCGCTGCCGTCGCCGGCCCGGCCTGCCACTCCCACGCCGGCCACGGCGATGGCCGCGCGCACGACGCCGCCCTGCCGCGCGCCTGCGGCCCGCCGCCCCACCATGCGGGCGCCACCGCGCGCCGGCGCCGCGCGCGCAGCGCCGTCTCCGTCGTGGGCCTTCTCCACCGCCCAGCTGCACCCCGCCAAAGTGGTGGACGACCCGTACCAAGCGCTGAGCACGCCGCTGTACCAGGTATGCGGGGGGAGGGGGCAATGCGGGCGGACGCACGGGCGCCGCGCGCGTGCCGACGCCCCCTCCCTCCCTTCCAGACCGCCACGTTCGGCCAGCCGTCGGCCACCGAGTGCGGCCCGTACGACTACACGCGCACGTCCAACCCGACGCGCGCCCAGCTCGAGAGCCAGTTCGCCGCCGCCGAGGGCGGCGCGCGCGGCCTGGCCTTTACGTCCGGCATGGCCGCCCTCGCCGCCTGCCTCCGCCTGGCGCCGGCGGGGTCGCATGTCGTCGCGGGGGATGACCTGTACGGGGGGACGAGCCGGCTGCTGACGCAGGTCGCGCCCGAGTGCGGCGTCGAGGTCACGTTCGTCGACAGCTCCGACGTCGCGGCCACGACCGCCGCGTTGCAGCCCGGCCGCACGTCCTTGCTGTTCTTGGAATCGCCCACCAACCCGCGCATGCGCATCGCCGACATCAAGGCGCTCGCGGCGGCGGCGAAAGCGGCCGGGGTTCTCACGATCGTCGACAACTCGATCCTCACCGCCGCGCACCAGCGCCCCCTGGCCCTCGGTGCCGACATCTCCATGACGTCCGCGACCAAGTTTGTGGGGGGGCACTCGGACGTGACGGCCGGCTTGTTGGCGGCGGCCGACGCGTCCGTCGGCGAGCGCCTCGCGTTCTACCAAAACGCGGAAGGCGCCGGCCTCGCCCCCCTCGACGCCTGGCTCTGTCTGCGCGGCGTCAAGACCATGGATCTGAGGCTGCGGGAGTCGGCCCGCAACGCGGCCGCGATCGCCGCGTTCCTGGACGGGCACCCGCTGGTCGCCACCCTCAACTGGCCGGGCCTCGCGCGGCACCCCGGCGCGTCCGTGCACGCGTCCCAAGCGACCTCGCCCGGCGCCCTCCTGTCGTTCACCACGGGCGATGTGGCGCTGTCCAAGGCGGTCGTGGAAGCGGCGACGCTGTTCAACGTGGCAGTCTCGTTTGGGTCCGTCGCGTCCCAAATCTCGCTCCCCTGCTTCATGTCGCACGCCTCCATCCCCGCCGCCGCGCGCGCGGCGAGAGGGCTGCCGGACGATTTGGTGCGCATTTCCGCGGGCGTCGAGGACGGGCGCGACTTGTTGGCCGACCTGGAGGCGGCCTTTGCGTCCGCCGCCGCCTCCCTCGGCCTCCCCGCCCCCCCGCCGCGCGTCGACGCCGCCCTGGCGGCCGCCGCGGGCGACCGGGAGGCGGCCCTGGAGGCGCGCGTGGCGGCGCTGGAGGCGGAGCTGGCAAGGGCGCGCGCGGGGGTCGCGGCCGCGTGAGGGGAGAGGGAGGAGGGGGTGACCGCTCGCGGCCCAGTGTTGACACCCAAACAAAAGTAAAACGGGGGACGTGGGAGCCCCGCCAACGGCCGCCCTCACCCGACGAGCGCGGCCTCTTTGACCGCCGGCCCGCCCGACCGCGCAGGCGCCGCGCGCCTCTTCCCGTACCGCAACAGGCACAGCCCCGCCACCTCGTCGATGACGTCCAGCGCATAATCCAAATCCGCGCGCGTGTGCGCGGCCGACACGCACACGCGCGCGCGCGCGGTCAGCAGCGGCGTCGCTGGGAAGCCGACGACGACCATGGCCAGGCCGCGGGCGAGGCACTCGCGCGAGGTGGCCGCAATCTTGCCGGGTTGGAAGAGCATGATGGGCTAGACGTGGAGGGTGGGATGGTTGGCGGGCGAGTGCGGACGGCGACCGCGGCACCCCCAACCCCTCCTCCCCCCTCCCTCCTACCATCACCGGCGAGTTCCAGTCGCCCAGCACGTTCACTCCCATGCTCATCAGCCGGGACCGCATGTAGTTGGCGTTGTCGCGCAGGGCGGCCAGTTTGGCCGCGCCGCGCGCAGACCCGTCGGCGCCCGCGATGACGCGCAGCGCGGACAGCACCTGCTGCACCGCGGGCGGCGCCATGGCGGTGGCCTGCAAGTGGGCGGGCGACGTGTGCTTGACGTGGTCGACGAGCGCGGCGCTGCCGGCGATGTAGCCGCCGCACGAGCCAAACGACTTGGTGAAGGTCCCCATCAAGACGTCGACGTCTTTCGTGCCGACCCCCGTCTCCTCGCACACGCCGCGCCCGGTGGCGCCCAGGGCACCGATGGAGTGGGCTTCGTCGAGGTAGAGGTAGGCCTTGTAGCTGCGCGGTCGGAGGGGGGTGGGGAGGGAAGACAGGGTGGGCGAGGCGCGCGCGGCGACCGCAAACCTCTCCCCCCCCTCTCCTCTCTCCGCGCACCGCTTGCAGAGCGCCACGATGTCCAGCAACGGCGCCAGCTCGCCTTCCATGGAGTAGACGCCTTCCACGACGACCAGGACCTTGGACCAAGGCCTGCGAGTGCGCGGGCGCCCGCGCGCGATCGACGACCGGAGGACGGCCTCGAGCGACTCCATGTCGTTGTGCGCGAAGACGGCGACCGAGGCGCCGGAGCCGCGCACGCCGGCGACGATGGACGCGTGGTTGAGGGCGTCGGAGACGATCAGGGAGCCCGGGCCGGCGAGCGCGGGGAGGACGGCCGAGTTGGTCGCAAAACCCATGCCAAAGACGACGGCCGCCTCCACGCCCAGGAAGGACGCGACCTCCTTTTCCAGCTGGGCGAGGACGGGGGACGTGCCGCCGTCGGGGCGCGCCGCGCACGGCGACCACCCGTCGGAGTCTAAAGTCGCCAAGACCCGCGGCGTGCAGTACTCGTCCGCGGCGGCAAAGCCGAGGTAGTTGTACGACCCCAGGTTGAGGCAGCGGGTCGTGGTGCCGGTGAGGGCGAGCGGGGCTTGGCCGCGGGGCGGCGTGCGGTCGACGACGTCGACATACGCATCCGGGGGACCCGCCAAAGGCCTGTTCCAACAGTCGTGGATGCGGTAGAACATGCGGCGCGTGTAGAAATCTTCATAGTCTTGGCGGATGGGGGCGACGCCGGGCGGGAGCTTGCGCTAACGAGGAGAGGGAGGGGAGGGGGGCGTCGAGTCGCACGCGCTTTTTTTAACTCGCCCTCTAAACCCTCCTTTACCCCCTCCACTCCTCACCCGGGTCGACGGCAGCATGTTGCGGAAAAGGTCGCGGATGTGGCCGAAGAGGAAGAAGTAGGCCCAGCTGCGAGGAGCGGGAAGAAACGGGGTGGGCGCGCGTGGCAGACCGTGAGACGGGCGGTGGTTGTGGCTCCGTGACGGCTGCTGCCCGGCCCGGCATTGCCGGGCGCATGCGCTGAAGCCAGCCAGGGCGGCTGGCGCGCCGCGCGGGCGCGGCCCAGCGCGCGGGCGCGGAATGCGCGCACGCGCGCGCCCGCGGCGCCAGTCGCGAGCCGCGGAGGCGCTCCTCCGCCACCCTAAAGCACCGCATGCACGCCAGCCCCCCGTGAGAGGGCGGTCGCGACGCCTCCACCCCTCCTCCCTCCTCCCACCTGGCAATGGTGGCCACCGCGATCAAGAGCGAGGGCGTGAGCGTGCCGGTGGCGGGGTGGTGCGCGCCGCGGTGCAGGTGGCCGTCGGCCATGGCGGCGGCGGGGGCGGGGGCGGGCCGGCGCGTCGCCACGAAAGAGTACGCGGCGGCGCGAGCGTCGTCACTGCTCCGCCGCCCGCCCGCCTGCGGCGCGCGGGACCCATAGCGTTCCGGTGATCGGACGCTGGTGTTCACACCGCCCGCTGCGCGCCTACACAGAGCCACCAGCCGCCGGCTCCGCGCGCCCATGCTCGCGGCCCACGCCGCGGCCGGCCCCCGTTCGATCGCGCCGATGCGGTCAAACACGCGCCCGAATGCCCCAAGCCGTTTGACGGCTGCGGCGGCGCGAGGCGCGCGCTCGACGCCGCTCGCGCCGCCGCGCCGCGCGCGTGCACCGCTCGCCCGCGCCCAGGCGCGTGCGCGCGCGGTGGCGGTGGTTGACGGACGGCGCCTGGTGTTGATGGCGGGCGCCAGCGGCTGACCGGCGTCTTCAACCCTCTCTCTCAGGCGTCGTCCGGCGCCGCCCCGCCCGCCCCCCGCCACGCCCCCCTGCATGATTTCTGCCTCCTCCTCCCCGTGGGCGCCATCCAGGTCATTGCCGGCGCGATTGCGGCCGCGACGGGGGCGGCAGCGGCGGGCGCGGCGGTGGTCGCGCTGGGCGCTTCCCTGCTCGCCGCCGCGGTCGCGTCCCTCTCCCGCTGGCGCCGCGGCGCGCCGTCGGCGCCGCTCACGCTCGCTTCCGCGGCCGCGTGCGCGGCGGTGGCGGGCGGTCTGTGGCCGCGGTCCGCGGCGGCGCCGCTCGCCGCGCGCGCGGGGCCGGCCGCTGTTGCGGCGGTCGCGCTCGCCCTGGCCGCCAACGTAGCGCTCGGCGGCAACGCGCCCCGCAAGGGCAAGGCGGCCAATTGATTTGGTAAAGGGGAGGAGAGAGAAAGGGGAGGGACAAAGGGACGGGCGAGACAGCAACACACCAAAAACGACCCACCAACCCCCATCATCCCCCGCCCCCTCCTCTCCGCGACCGGTGCGGGTGCGGCGAGCTCGCCCCGGAGTCGCCCTCGCTCTCCTCGCCGATGGCAGCGACGTGCGGCGAGAGCGCGCGCGCCCGCAGCGGCGGGCCGGTCGCCGACCCGACCGACGCCGGCGCGCGCGGCGTCGGCGGCATCGCCGCCAGCCGGTGCGCAACGAGCCAGGGGGCGGCCGCCGCCAAGGCGGCCAGGGCGGCGACCACGGCGACGACCGCGGGGCCGGCCCAGGAACCGGACGCGGGCTCGGGCAGGCCCGCAGGTTCAGGGGCGGGAGGGGCGTCGAGAAGAGAGGGAGCGTCGGGCTCGGCGGCGCCAAAGGCGGCGTCGCCGGGGTCGGCCTCGTCGCCGTCCGAGCCCTCAGGCTCGTCCTCGATCTCGGCCTCCGCTTCCACCGGCTCCACGTCCACCACAACGACCTTGGCGGCCGGCGGCGGCGGCGGCAGCGGCGGCGCCCACGCGCGCGCGAGCGGGGGCGGCGCCGGCGCGAGCGGTACCCACTGCGCGAGCGGAGGCGCCGCGGGGCGCGCACCGGCCAGGGCGAGGGCGACGAGCAGAGGGGTGGCGATGATGAGTATCCAGAAGAGGAGCGTCCCGCCAGAGGAGGGGGCAGGGTCGACGTCAGCGTCGGCCGAGTCAAGGCGCGCAGGCGCCGTCGGAGCCGGCTCCTCCTCCTGCGCCCGCAGCGCAGGCGACGCGCGTCTCTCGCGCGTGCGGGCGTCGCCCGCGGCCGGGCGGTCGGGCGTGGGCGGCGGCGCGGCGCACGAGCTGTCGACGGCGTTGGCCCCGCCGCGCTCGACGCCCACTCCGGCCTCCTGCGCGCGTCGCCGAAAACTAGGCTCAACACGCCATTCAGCCCGCGGCGGCGGCAGCCGGTTGCCCAGGGAATGCTGCCGCGACGCGGGCGCGTCGCGCGCAGCGCGCTCGCTTAGCAGCGCGGCCCGCTGCTTGACGGTCATGGGGGGAGGAGGGGTGTCGCCATCCATCCGGGCGGCGGACGCGGCGCAATGCGCGCTCGTGTGACAGGGGCTGGCCTCTGCCCGACGCACTCACCCCGCCGCGGGCCGAATGGCCTCGCCGCCTCCGCCGCCGCCCCGGCGGGATGCCCAGCCACTCCCTCCCCCCCCGCCTTTCTCCGACGACGCCGCCGTCGCCGCCACCAACGACGACGCCGCGACCTCCAAACTCGCCGCGGTGTCTGCCGGCCTCTTCGACGACGCCTGGCTCCCCCCGTTTGTGCGGCGGCCCGCCAAGCGGCCGCCGCTGATCAATTTGGGTGAGGGGTGATTGGTGGGGTGGTGGGCGACGTTTTGAGGGTTGCGCCAACGCCCTTTCCCCACACGCGCCCCGCCCGCCCCCCCCTCCCCAGGACACTACGTACGGCACGCCATGTTTGCGCAGGCGGTGGACGACTTCCTGGCCCTGGCCGCGACGGCGGTAAAGGAGAGAGGGGCCAAGCCCGCTCAAATAGTCTCCCTGGGCGCGGGGTATGACACCACCTGGTTCCGGTTGCAGGTGGGGGTGCTGGCGGTGGATGGGGAGGGATGGTGGAGGCGTAGCAGCGGCGACCACCACAACAAAACAAAACAAAAACGACCCCCTCCCTTTCCTCTCTCCACCCCAGGCCGCCAACCGCGGCCCCGCTCGCTACGTGGAGCTCGACCTCCCCGACGTCGTGTCCCGCAAAGCGGCCACGGTTCGGGGCGATGCCCGCCTCGCCGCCGCGGTCGGCGGCGCGCTGCCCCCGCGGGCCGCCTCGATCTCGACATCGGCCTACTCCGTGCTGCCCATCGACCTGCGGTCGTCAGCGGCCGTGCTGGCCGCGCTGGATGGGGCGGGCATCGACCGGGCGGCCCCCACCCTGATCCTCGCCGAGTGTGTTCTCGTGTACCTCCCTCCAACGGCCTCCGCAGCCCTTGCCTTCGCCCTGGCCACCCACCTGGCCGACGCCGCGGTCCTCGTCTTTGAGCCGGTGCGCCCGGACGACCCGTTTGGCCGGCAGATGGTCTCAAACGTCGCCGCGCGTGGGTCTCCGCTGCTCGGCCTCGCGGCGACCCGCACCCTGGCCGACCATGAAGCCCGGTGGAAGGAGGCCGGGTGGGATAGGGCGGCGGCCATCAGCATGGCGGCCGCGTGGGCGGGGTGTGTCGAGCCGGGGGGGAGGCGGCGCGCAGAGGCGGCGGCGCGGCTGGACGAGGTGGAGGAGTGGCGCCTCCTCCTGGACCACTACGCCTTTGTCCTGGCCGTGCGGGGCGCGGGCGGCGTGTGCGCGGGGTTGGGGTGGCGGAGTTATGGCGGCGGGTGAGCGCCCAACCCCTCGCTCCTTTTGCGCCCTCCCGCCTCCGTGCCCTGGTGTGGCCGCTGTCAAGCTTACACCAGTGTCTCTGTCGGGGCGGGCGATCAATCGGGGCCGGCAAGTGTGGTGGTGGAAAGAAGGGGGAGGGGGCTGGCACAGGGTGCCGCCTCTGGGAAGGTTTAGGGGTCGGTGCAGGCGCGGCCTCCCGCGCGCACCACTCCGGCATCAAGCAATGAACATGCTGGGGCTGAACAGGGCGCCGCCGGCGGGCGTCGCCGCGGCGCGGCGCGCGCGCGCGCCTGTCGGCGGCGCCGACGCCGGCGCCACCGACTCGCCGCCGCCCAGCAGAGCCATCAAATCCATGCCCCCCATGGACGCGGGCGTGGCGCCGCCGCCCAGGGCGCGTGCGATGGCCGACGCGGGGGGGGAGAGGAGCATGAGCGGGGCGAGCGGGTCGCCGCCCGGCGTCGCGCGCGCGGAGGACGCGCGGCGGGCGCTGCGGGTCGCGGTCGCGGGGGGCGACTCGCCAAAGAGGGGGCGGGCGAGGCCCTCACCGGAAGCGTCGTCGGCGGCGACGCGCGCGGGTGCCGCCGCCGCCGCAGCGGCCGCCGCCGCAGCGCGCTCCGCGCCGCCCGTCGACGGCGGCGCGGTCGCTGCCGACGCGGGGCGCGCGCGCCGCGCCAGCAACGCGGGCGTGGCGCGCGGCGGGAGCGCGGTCTCGGGCAGCAGGCCGCCCCCGGTCGGCGGCACGCTCGGCGGGCACCCCGAGCCAGGCGCAGCATGCGGGCGCGTGCCGCCCACGAGCAAGGGCGTGGTCGCGGTGCCGTCGACGTTGACGACGGGCGGCAGGGAGGCGGGCGGGAGGGCGAGGGAGGCCGCTGCGGCGGCGGCAACCGCCGCCGCGGCCGCCGCGGCCTCGGCCGCCGCGGTCGACGCGGCCGACGACGGCCGCTTGAGCTTGCGCAGACCCGACCGCGACTTGCGCTTGGCGGCGGGAGGAGGAGCAGGGCCCCGGCCGGCCGGCGCCAACGCCTCACCCCCCGGCGAGTCGAGCGCGGCGAGCGCGGCCAGTGTCGCCTCGTCCAGGCCGGCCGGCTCGTCGTCGCCGTTGCCCAGGCCGTGGGCGTGCGCGTCGCCGGCGCCGCCGCCCGCACTCCAGCCCTGGGGCGACTCGGTGCGCGCGCGCTTGGCCGCCGCGTCCCCGACCATCGTCACCGACCCCGGCGCCATGCGCCGCGCGCCCGCCGACGCCGGCCTCGGCGGCGGCCTCGCGGCGGCCGCGTCAAACGCGGGCAGGCCGCCCAGGCCGGCGAGCGCGCCGCCGCCGAGCACCCACGCGCCGCCCGCCGCGCCCGGCGACGGGAGGGTGGCGACGGGGGCGGGGCGTTTTGGGGGGCGCGTGCCGGACCGGCGCCGGCCGGAGCGCGACTTCTTTGGAGGAGCGCCGGCGGTGGCGGCCGACGCCGACACGAGCGACCCGCGCACGCCGCCGCCAGCCGCCGCCGCCGCCGCCGCCCCGCCGCCCTCCACCCGCCGCCGCAGCGTCGAGTTCCAATGATTCTTGATCGCGTTGTCGGTGCGGCCCGGGAGGGAGCGGGCAATCGTCGCCCACGCGTTGCCGTGCCGCGCGTGCGCCGCGATCAGCGTCGCGTCCTCCTCCGCCGTCCACCCGCACCGCCGAATGGAGGGGTTCAAGTGGTTGTGCCACCGCTCCCGGCACTGCTTGCCGATGCGGCCGGGGAGGTGCGCCGCGACGGACGACCACCGCGTCGGGCCGTGGCGCGCGACGAGGGCGAGGATGGACGCGTCCTCCTCGGGGGTCCACTGGCCTTTGACGAGCTCGGGGTTGAGAACCTGCGCGCACGAATGGGAGGGTGGGTGAGGCAAGGCGGCACCGCGGCGGCGCCCGCGCTCGCGCTGGCACGAGCGCGTCCTTCCCTCACCATCCCCCCTCCCCGCCCCCCCCCGCGCACCTTTTGCCAGCGGTGCAGGCACTGCACGTCCGACCGGTCCTCAAAGTAGTCGGCTGAGGAGGAAAAAGGAGAGACGGGAGGGTTGGCGGCGGACAGGCGGGGCCGCGCGCGGCCGAGCCGCCTCCACGCCCCCTTCTCCCACCCCACCCACCCACACCGATCAGCTTCCAGCATTTGCCGCCGTGCAGGGCGACCGCGCGGCGCAGCACCTCGTCCTGGGGAGGGACAGGGGGAGGGGCGGCGTGTGCATAACTGTCGGCGACGCTTCGCGCGACCGGCGACCGCCGCGGCGCCGTGGGGCGCGCCGCCTCCGGGGCCGCCGCGCCCCGATTGGCGCCTCGCCCCTTCCCGATGGCCGAGCCGCGGTCGCCCGGACCGCTCGCCGGTGGCGCGCGGCGGCGGCCGCCCTGCGCGCGGCGCGCGCCCCCAAACAACATTCGGCGATGCACCGCCGCCAACACCCCCCTCCCACCTCTTCCGGGGTCCAGCCGCCCTTGGCGCTGCGCCGGGTGGGGGCACCCATTTTGCTGGACGAGTTTGAGGGGGGTGAGAGGTCGGCGGGCGGCGCGGGCGGGCGGCGGGGCCGCGCGCATCGCCGCCGACGCCGGCGCCGCTTTCGCACCCTTCCACCGGCGGCAGCCGCGCCAGCGCCGCCGCCGCGCTCGCGCGTCGAGACGCGCGCGGCGTGGGCGCGGGCGGGGACGGCAGCGGGTCGCGGGGCGGGGCGGTGGGCGTCCTCATCGGAGCGGCGCGGGGAGTGAGAGGGCGGAGCCTCTCCACACGCGCCACCGCCGCCAACCACCCCTCCCCCCCCCCTTCAAGCCACCGCGGCCGCCGGCACGCCGTCCCCGGCCGGGGCGCGCGCGGGGGCGGGCGGGAGCACGATGACCGAGTCGCGGTACGTTCCGCGGACGAGCGTCGGCGGCGCGCCGCCCGCGTCGTTGGCCACGAGCACGTCCCCCTCGAGCACCACCCCCTCGGCGAACTTGACCGCGCCCCGCACCCGCAGCGAGCGGCAGCCGACGAGCGAGGGAGGGGACGGGATCAGGGCGTCGAGCGCGTCGACGAGCTTGTACGCGCCGTCGAGCGTCACGGCCGCGGGGGGCGGTTTGGTGGGCGCCAGCGTCGCGTCGGGCGCGACGGCGTACGCGTCCGAGCGGACGAGGAGGAGGTCGCCCGTCGTTTTCACCGGCGCAAACCGCGACCGCGGCACCACGACGGCCCCCGCGTCCGGGAAGAGCGCCACCGCGGCGCCCATGGCCGTCTCCAGTTGGTAGACGGCCGGCGTGGCCGCGTCCCGGGGGTTGACCGTTTTCTTGTTCTTGATCAGGGGCAGCGCGAGGGCGCCGCCCGCCGCTTCCAGCGCCGCTTTCAGCTTGGGCAGGTGCAGCCA
>Ga0315284_10000112_pt1 | contig 108922 bp, 108 predicted proteins | sample YL17G09_16_MG_FD_203696 | JGI IMG/M metagenome (GOLD analysis project Ga0315284, IMG submission 203696) | Sediment microbial communities from Yellowstone Lake, YNP, Wyoming, USA - YL17G09_16 | ecosystem: Environmental > Aquatic > Freshwater > Lake > Sediment | place: USA: Wyoming | collected... | reverse complement strand
CCTTCTGGACCTACCGGTCCGACGGGGCCAAGCGGGTCTGCGGGTCAAACAGGACCGACGGGGCCAAGCGGACCGACAGGTCCTTCTGGTCCATCCGGCCCTACCGGACCAACCGGCCCAAGCGGAGTAACTGGAGCTACCGGAGAAACGGGTCCGACAGGATCTACAGGAGCCACAGGAGAAACAGGACCAACAGGTGCAACTGGGTTTACAGGTGAGACAGGACCCACTGGTGCAACTGGGTTTACAGGTGAGACAGGACCAACAGGAGCTACCGGGGCAGGAGCAACGGGTGCAACTGGGTTTACAGGTGAAACTGGACCTACTGGAGCAACGGGCGCCGGAACAATAGGTCCAACCGGAGCTACAGGAGCTACCGGATATACGGGTGAAACAGGGCCTACAGGAGCTACCGGGGCAGGAGCAACGGGTGCAACTGGATTCACAGGTGAAACTGGACCTACAGGAGCTACCGGGGCAGGAGCAACGGGTGCAACTGGATTCACAGGTGAAACTGGGCCTACTGGAGCAACGGGCGCCGGAACAACAGGTCCAACCGGAGCTACAGGAGCTACCGGATATACGGGTGAAACAGGGCCTACAGGAGCTACCGGGGCAGGAGCAACGGGTGCAACTGGATTTACAGGTGAAACTGGACCTACTGGAGCAACGGGCGCCGGAACAATAGGTCCAACCGGAGCTACAGGAGCTACCGGATATACGGGTGAAACAGGGCCTACAGGAGCTACCGGGGCAGGAGCAACGGGTGCAACTGGATTCACAGGTGAAACAGGGCCTACAGGAGCTACCGGGGCAGGAGCAACGGGTGCAACTGGATTCACAGGTGAAACTGGGCCTACAGGAGCAACGGGAGTCGCCGGTCCCACAGGATCAACTGGAGCTACAGGTGAAACTGGACCTACTGGAGCTACCGGGTTCACTGGCCAAACAGGTCCTACAGGAGCAACCGGATATATAGGTCAGACTGGCCCTACGGGAGCTACAGGATTTCTTCAAGCCGGAAATTCTACCGGAGACACCCCGTATTGGGATCAAACACTTAATGGAGGTGCAGGCGGGTGGGTAACCACCACAAGCAATTTATATAACGACGGGACAACTGTAAAAATGTACTACGGTGTGACACAAGAATTTGAAGTGGCAGCTGGAGAAATTAAAGCCCGAAAATTCGCAGATTTAGATAACACAGCGTACTATCTCGATCCTGGCAATAGCACTATCTCACTCCTCACATTAGGAAGAGTCGGCATCGGAACCACAGAAGTGGGACCAGCCCTCAGTAATGGTTCCATGCTGGTCATCAACCAAACCGACGGGATGAAATCCGGCATCTATTTTAGCGGCAACAGCGCGACCATCAGCGCCCAACCAGGAGACCATATCAACATCGTCCTTGACCCCTGCGGAGACGGCGGAGCAGAGACCTGTGGAAAAATGGTTCAAATCGGCAATGGAGCCAGTAAACTCAATGCCGGTACCGTTGATCCTCCCTACACGATTAATGGAGAACGGTATGCAACGTTTTTACCTGCTATGGTTGGCGTCAAAGAAGAAGTCACTGGCACCACCACAACCAGTGACTATATTGAGGGCATTGGATACCGGTCAATGATCAATTTCACTAATCAATCCAAAGGCTCGGATCTCTGGCTGTTTAGTAAAGTCACAGACATTCCTCAACACATCGGAGATATGGTAGTACTCTTATCACCTGCCAAAAATACCAAAAGCTGGTATGAAGTGGACAAGGATGCGCTTACCCTTGCCATATATACTTCCCGTCCGACATCGGTTTCCTACCGCCTGACAGCACCCCGTTTTGATGCGGATGAATGGAAAAATACCAGAAATGACGGCGGAAGCGGATTTGTCATCAACTATCCTGATATGCCGCTTTCCCAAACCGGCGATATCCCCACTAGGGAAGTCTTTACCCTGGTACCGACATCTACCAACTCATACACGGTCAAAAACGCTGCAAACGAGATCATAGAAGATATATCTGCATTTTCCCAAACCACTATCGGCAATCTGACTGCAGGCATTATTTCATCGAAAAGCATATCCACAGATCAATTAACCATTGCCGGCGTCAGCATCCGTGAGTACATAACGGATATCGTAAACAGTGTCAAACCTCCTGCGTCCCCTATCCCTGAAATTCCGGAGTTGAAAACCGACGTCATCACACCATTAGGATCAGACAGTATTGATCTATTACTTACTAATAGAAATGAAAACAATCTAAGTAGTAATGATATTATCTCTCCCCTCCCTGCTGTCCGGATAAAAAACAGCGAGGGTGAGGTCGTGACTTCGTTTGATGTAAAAGGAAACATATCAACATTTGGAGATATCACCACAACTGGGACTATTTCTGCTCAATCAGTTCTGGCAGAGGAAATAGTAACAGAAGAAATATCCGCAGACTCGATTCGAAGCGAGATTGTAGAAACAAAAGAATTAACGTCCGACACAGCAACAATAACCGGAACTCTCCAAGCACACCGAATTAAAACGAGTTTTGGAGACCTCAATGAAACTATTGATGGAATGGAATCATCCATGTCTTCTGTCATTGCGAACCTTGCTTTACAAGGTGAAGCAATCTCTAAGATAAATACTACTCCTTCTCCTACTCCAATTCCGCTTACGAGCGTTTCGTCGGATCTGCCGGCGACAACCGCTGCGCTCCTTGCCTCCATTTTTGCCTCGCCTCCCGAAAAACCCATCGACATCGATCTTTCGGGAAAACAGTTGACCATCAATTCCGTCAAGCTCTTCGGCAATATCACAGCGCTCGGCGGAGCAACGCTTGGGGAAACGATGATTGCAGGCTCTCTCATGGTGGATGCAACGGTGAAAATCGATGTTGACGGCATCCAATCAATCGGCATGCCACTGTATTTGCAAAAATCCAAACTCTTTGGGCTTGATTTTATGGGCGGCTCGATGGTTATTGATGAAAAAGGCAATGTCACCATCGCAGAAAATCTCATGGTAAAGGGAGTGTTGGGAACATCTACCCTTTCACCGATTTCTGATGATTTGACAATTGATCTTGCTCGTACGCAAACACCGGGGAATCAAGGGGAGGCATCTGGATCGGCAACATCATTTGGTAAACTCTTAGTCAAAGGCATCAATGGAGAAACAGTTGCTTCATTTGATAGTGCCGGGGGAGCAAGTGTATCCGGCACACTCTCAACAAAAGACTTACTGACGCAGAAACTTACTGTTCTAAGGGATAATGAAAGCGGAGAATCAACAGAAAGCACTGCGTCTGTCGGCGAAAGTATTCTTCCAAGAGGAAAAACGTCCGTTATGATTCCGACATCCCAAGTAACTCACAAATCCCTGATTTTCGTGACCCCGACCACGCCAACGGATAAAACGCTCTCTGTAGCAGATACCCAGGATGGACTCTTTACCGTCTCCGTCACGACCCCGTCCCTTACCGACATCACCTTCAACTGGTGGGTGATCAATTAATTCTTGAGTTCCCGAAGCTCTTTTGTGAGGGTGTCAATCTGTTTTTGCTGGCTCTCCGTTTTGTTAGTTAGCTCAATGACTTTGCCGGATAGCTCGGTCAGCTTTTTACCCACATCCACCCCGTCAATCACCAGTTTTTTGGCTTCAACAAGCCTCCAGGAATTTTCCCCAACTCGGTCCCCTGTGGCTAAGAGAGAAACCCAAACAGATAAATAGGAATAGTCTTTGGGTCTCCGATAAGGATATCGTCTTTGACGAGATACCCCTGTTTCTTGCCCTTCAATTGAGAAGAAGTTTTATTCTTCCCGCCAATCTCAAAAATAGCGTCTTCACACTCAATGTCTGCCTGTTTGGAAAAAAAGACGTGATAGTTGGCATTTTGCAAATTGCTAATAACAAAGAGTTCCCGCAACAGGCCAACCAAGGGTTTTTTGCCTATTTCTTCATTGAGAGCATAAAGAAGATTGGGATTGTCCAGGTAAATCTTTTCCGCATCCCGCACCAGGGCGTGCCCTTGTTTGTTTTGAAGAAGAAAACGCAGAAGTCCGGTGTCCCGAAGGATCTGAACGTACTCTGCGATAGTGGTATAGTCTTTTTTCAAACTCCCGGCCAAACGGTTAATGTTGACACTGCCAGGAGCAGAAGTAGCAAAAAAGTAGATAATCTTCCGTAAGGTGTCCAGGTTGGAAGTATTCAGGGAATAAAAACTACTCACATCTTGGTAAATAATTTTGTCCACAATCCCCCGCAGACTATGGCTGTAAGCCTCATAACTGCCCATTTCCAGGAAGGTGGGATAGTACCCCTCTTGAAAATATTGTTTGAGATAGCCAAGTAATTTTGGGGTTTTGGACAACTCTTGGACGCAAGCATTGGTGTTATGGCGAAGCTCGTTGAGTGATAGGAGCCGATAGTGCTTTTTCTCTTGAATTTCCAAGAATTCCCGGAAAGAAAAACCGTACATGGTTTTAAGGATAACCCGGCGGGAAAGATCATATTTACCCTTCACTAAATCAACACTGGAACTCCCCGAGAAGATCACTGACAGTTTGGGGTAGGAATCGTAGATATTTTTCAACTCCTGATTCCAATTCTTATAGCGGTGAATCTCGTCAATACACAAAAGCTTGCCATCAAAATCCTTGATAAACATATCTACTACGTCTACAAGCGTGTGTTCCACGAAATAGAGATTGTCAGCAGAGACATAAAGAGCCTGACTGGAACCACGGTAATGCTCCCGTAAATAGTTGATGAGAAAAGTGGTTTTGCCCACTCCCCTGGCCCCCACAATACCAACCAGCCGATTGTCCGCAACAAAATCGTCATAGAACTTCCGGCGGTACGACGGAACTATTTCCAGAAGCAGACGATGGTAAATTTCAATTAAGGTATCCATAATTCTTGACTCTATTCAAATAATACTACCAAAAAGTTTGAGTGAAGTCAAGTATCAGTCTTGTTTGATCGGCGGGCAGGGCGAGTTAATCCTGCTTGCCCTCCGTAGTCCCGCTTTGCGTGACGAAGGAGGGAGCTTGTCGAAGGAGCCTTGTGAAGCTAGAAAAACGGAAGACATCACCTACTTTTTCATTTCCCGAAGTTGCTTTGAGAGTTCCTCGATTTGCTTTTGTTGACTCTCCGCTTTACTTGAAAGCTCGGTCAGCTTTTTGGCAACATCCACGCCATCAATGACCAGTTTTTTGGCTTCAAATCTTCGTCTTGATACAATCAGCCGGATAGCACGTAACTCTTCAAGAGTTGTCCAATTCCGTGCCAAGGGTCAACCTCTGAGCAAGAAAGCCATTTCAAACAATCTAATAAGCATCTAGATAAAATAAACAATATCTACTACACAAAATATTTATTTACCGAAACGCATGAGAAACAGAGACATAACCTAAATAGAACTATATATATAGAGTACATCACAATATGAATGAGTGACAATATCAATAAAACAAAACGTAAGTGACGGAGTGAGTATGTGACTACCTTGGTATCCAGCAGCGCATCACGTAGTTAGCCGTAGCAACGTCTGCGGCATAGGCAGTTATTGCGCCTGACCCAGCTACGCTGCAGGGATATGTAGCATAATCACACGTGCCCAACCATTCCCAGTCATCCGTCTCGTCCGTGAGTGCGTAGTTGCTCATTGCTACATACCATTCTGAATATATCGGTAATCTCGCACCGTAATTGGTGAAGCACCAATCTGCCGCGCTCCACCACGAACTCGGAGGTGTAGATTCCGCCGTCTGTATGCAACCAAGTTGGTTACCGTTCGCCTTAACGTTGGTGAAACCATTTGGGCATACGCGCTCAAACTGTACAGTCGGCGCCGTCCCGATGCCGACGTTGCCAGCATAAGTGTTAACAAGGCCTATGGCATTAGTTGAGGTGTTATAACCATAAAGCATGTACGCACCACCAACCTCAAGCCGATAATTATTATCAGGTCGGTCAAAAATTGCTGCCTTTGCGTTAGCTCCGTGCCCACCAGTAGGAACGTAACCATAAATTCCGGGTGAATATATCCCTGCGGTTGCCGTATAACTACCTTGACCAGAAATTGCAGCTCTTATATCAGCAGGTGGCAATGCAATTGCATAAGCACCATTTACGGCTGCGATTCCAGCAGTCCCGGCTCCGGCATTACTGGCTTTAACACTGAGCGAGGCTGTCGGCGCCGCCGTCCCGATGCCGACATTGCCGGTGTCTCCCTCCACCACCAATTTACTGGTATCTACCGTAAAATCATCTCCTGCTGCCGCAGCAAGGTCAATATTAAGTACACCGCCAGTATCAACGGTTATTGCTCTTGAACCATAAAGAGTAGTTGCGCCTAAATCTAAAGACGTGCCTGTAGCTGCACCGATAACAGGAGTGGTCAAAGTCAGTCCAGCAAGTGTCTGTGCGGCACTTGCTCTATTTATGGTAGTGGCAGTAGTACCGATATACATTGTTTGGTTATTAAGAGGAATGGTTCCCGTAGTTGCCGGAAGTGTTATAGTAGGAGTTCCCGCCGCCGCTGAAACAGCAATAATTGCCTTTCCAGAAGTAGCACCCGCTAAAGACAATACACCTGCTGTTCCAGCTTGTCCTAGAGTTAAAAGTTCAACTGGATTCGTCGTCCCGATGCCGACTTTGCCGGATAAGATAAGGGAATTACCCGATGATGACGGATCGAGATAGTAATTATCATCAGTCGAATCGACAAATTTATACGCAGAAACCGTTTTCGTCCCGGAAAATATCACAGGAGCATCAAACGTGACCGGTTGCCCGATGTTGGCTCCGGGAGTGGGGGTGGAGGTTTGTGCAAACACGGACACCCGCATGAAAAGTGAAACAGTTGTGGCGACAAAAAGAAGAAGTGTGAGTACTGTAGTAAAAATGTATCGTTTCATGGTATTATTTCGGACATTGGACTTTTTTATCTCCGCATTCATCTAAACAACCAGAGTCAGCATACGTTTTCGGACAGCCGGCTCCTTTGGCATCTTTGTAATGACTGCAAATATCTAATGGGTCACAGGCATACGGCCCGGGCCCTTGAAGAGGTGTCGGGGTAGGGATAGGAGTAGACGTCGACGATAGTGTGACGGAATGGTCTCTCTGTTGAGCAATCGACGCTGATGGGTTTGTTTTTGTGGCGTATTTCCAGATGCCGATATTGATACCGATGTAACTCATGAAGATAAGAATGCCAGCGACAATGAAGACGGTCTTTTTCTGAGTGATAAATTTTTGGAAAATCGATAAAGAACCGGCAGTTTGTTCTTCCATACTCGTATCATCTTTTATGATGCCATGGAATGGCGATGTATGTCAAGAACCTGTGTACTATTACGGGAATCAAGAATCTAGCTTCGCAAGGCTCCTTCGACATGCTCAGGATAAACTGGGATTGCGAAGCTAACCCTGATTGAGGCTTTCGACAAATTCTTCGTTGGAGGAGGTTTTTCCAAGGCGCTCTATCATCATCGCGGTCTGTTCATCATCGGATAAAAGTGCCAGCATATGCCGGAGCGTTATCACACGTTTCATCGCTTCCTCTCCAATCATAAGCTCATCATGCCTGGTGCCGGATGTGGCAATGTCAATTGCCGGAAAAATGCGTCGTTCCTGAAGCTTCCGGGAAAGATGGAGTTCCATGTTACCGGTGCCTTTGAACTCTTCGTATATAAGATCATCCATGCGGCTGCCGGTATCAATAAGACAGGTTCCAATAACAGTAAGAGATCCATTGGTTTTTGGTAATTCCGAGCCCTGGTCCTGAGCAGTGCCGAAGGATGTCGAGGGACCTTCTGGGGATTCCGTGGTTCCCTCTATACATCTGGCTGCTCCCAAAAATTTCTTTGCCGGGTACAGTGCCGCCGGATCAAAGCCACCGGAAAGCGTCCGGCCCGACGGATTAACGACGAGATTGTAAGCGCGCGCAAGCCGTGTGACAGAATCCAGTAAAATGACTACGTCTTTGCCGATTTCCACAAGCCTTTTGGCGCGGTCAAGCGCTACTTCGGCAACCCGTACCTGCTCTTGCGGCGACTGGTCGAAGTTGCTGGATAACACTTCTCCTTTAATATTTCTGGTCAAATCCGTCACTTCTTCCGGCCGCTCACCGATGAGAGCCGCCATGAGGTGGACGTTTGGATAATTTGCAGCAATTCCTGTGGCGATTTCTTTTAAAATCGTCGTTTTTCCGGCTTTTGGCGGAGAAACGATAAGCCCCCGTTGTCCAAATCCAATCGGAGACAAAAGATCAATGATACGGGTAGAAAGCGGCAACTGTCCTGTTTCCAGTTTTAGGTGAACATTTGGATAAATAGGAATAAGATCGTCAAATCGAGGACGTTGGGTCATCCCTTCTGCATCGATCTCATTGATTTTTTCAACTTTGAGAAGTCCCCAATAGCGCTCATTGTCTTTTGGTTGCCGTGCCTGCCCTGTCACTTCATCTCCGTTTCTCAAAAGAAACCGCCGGATTTGGGATTGGGAAATGTACACATCCCGATCTGATGGTGTAAATTTCGGACGCAAAAATCCGTGCCCTTCCGGCATGATGTCTAATATTCCTTTAACAGTTTCCGTAGGGACGGTAATATCAGACCCGCTCCCATTTTCCCCTTGGGAAAAATCCCTCTGAGGCCGGCGGTACGGAGTACCAAAGCGCTGGGAACGATACCCGCCTTGATTATAGGAAGATGGCCCTTGGCCGCTATATCCGCCACCACGGGAAAATCTATTGAAACCCCCGCCAGCTGGCGGGCGGCTGTACCCTTGGTCACGCAGTTCAAAAGACGGTGATGAAGAAACTGAAGGAGAAGAAAATGTTGGAGTAGGTTGAGCCGGAAGAACCGACGCTGCACTCTCTCTTTTTTCCAATTTTTTCTCTGTATCCACGGGCTTGCCCGCCAACGTGTCCGCCGAAGTTTTAACGAAGGTGGAAGTCCCGCTTTGCGGGACGAAGGAGGGCCCACCAATAAGGGCATCAATAGACAATTCCTCATCTTTTGTCGGAGGAACCTCGGCAACGGGCCCGCCTAGACTCGGCGAGGCTGGCTTTATGTCCTCTGCTGGTGATTTTTTTAGTGTCGTTGACCCAGATTTGATCGGGGTTGACCGCTTCGTGGAAGCTCGGTAAGCCATAGATATAAGAGTTAAAAACTAAAAAATAGAATTAACAGGACTTACTCAGTTCAATGTCATTCTGAGGCTGAAAGCCGAAGAATCTAGCATTAGCGCTCTACTAGATCCTTCGCGTCAGAACGCTCAGGATGACAAATAATTATGTAAGTCATGAATTAAGAATTATTCTTGTAGAATTTCAATTATAGATTCTGAATTATTGTTGTGCGTTTCACTGCTCCATATCAAAAGTATATCAAACACGCCATTTTCTATAACATAATGTAGGAAAAATAGTCATGGAATCGTCAGGTTTCAAAAGAGGAAACGCAAGTTATGGCTGTATTGTACGCACCCTCTGCCTTGTTTGTCAATAGCCAACTTCTTTATACTCTCCTACGTCATAAACGACCGTACCTCTCAATTGAAACGCAACGGATCCGATCTTGGCAATCACGTCCTCTCGTATATTTGTGAATTTCTCCCTTTCAAGCTTGCCTACCAGAATATACCGGACATTGTACTTATTGAGAATCGATCTCACCGCACTTACATCACCTGATTCATAAATCGTTTTGACGTCTTCCCGCCGAGGCAGAACCACGTCGTAGCTTCCCCGCCACAGCCACTCATGGACTGCCCAACCCACAACTGTCGGAACGCCGGCAAACGCAGATACATGGTTGTAGTCAGTATAACTATCCCCATCCGCCTCGATTATAGAAAAATTTCGAATTTCGAATTTCGAATTTCGAATTTGATTACGAAGCCAAACAATTGCTTCGTAATCATAAGGGTATTCTTTCTCCAACCATTCGAGCCCATACATCCCGCGGTATGTTTTGAGTTCCCCAAAATACGATCTGGTGGAAAAAAAAGGAAAAATGGAAACGAGAAAAAGCTGCGGAATTAACAATAGAATAAACAGAGGACGGAGAGCGTCTCTGCCTTCTGCCTTCTGTCTTCTCTTGAATAAAAAGTGGACAATAACATACCCCGCCACGATCGACCACAAAATGAACGCCTCATACCCAAGTTTAAACATCGTGTTGCTCCGAAAATGCGCTGGGTATATATCTTTGACATAAAAAAATTCAGGGATAATAATGAGTACCAAACCAAAGATATAGAATACTTTTAGTATTCGGTTAATTGGAGCGTCATATTCATCTTTTCCCCATATTCTTTTGATAAATAGCCAAGCGCCGGTAAACCAAAAAAATCCCCAGAGAAGTTCCATCATCCAGAGAGGCGACTTCTGGCATTTTTCTACGCCTTCGAACAAAAACGGCCCAATCTTGGTATTGGCCAAAAATTCCAGCGGACAGTTGACACCAATCCCCGTCGCAAACGACTTAAAATGAATGAGAAATGGCAAAGCCGTTAATCCAGCAATAACTATAACAATACCCACTAATCCCGCTTGTTTCCATTTTGGATTTAAAATTTCAAATTTTGAATTTATTTCGAATTTCGAATTTCGAATTTCGAATTTGCTTATTGTGAGAAGTATAACGACGAACAATAAGCCATAGATCGGTCCATCCAGCGCATTGGTCATTAACAATATGCCTAACAAAAATCCATAGAAGATAAAAATAAACAAATCCGAAATCCGAATATCGAAATACGAAACAAACGAATGCAAATAGGAAAAAATAAATCCAAATAATTTTAAACTTTGAGAATTGATATTTTGATTTTGTTTCGGATTTCGTGCTTCGTGCTTCGAATTTTGAATCTGCATTGATGTATCAAATCGAGATTTAGAAAAAATGGCAATCAATATTGCTATAGCAAGCAGAACAAAGGGAATAGATAAGACGTGTCCGTGAACATCTGATACGACAAAAGAATAGCTTGGAAACTCATGGATGGTAAACGGGATGAAGCGTGTGGCGTTGGCATACCAATACCGCATCATCCCCTCGCCAATATTTGAAAAAAATTCAGTAGGCGACCATAAAATAGTCCAAAACGGTACGACATTATCCCCAATGTACCCTTTTGTGAATGCATAGATCGTCTGCATATTGCCGGCGAGCGTCACGAGAAAAGCCGTAAGACATCCCGCAATAAACGGTTGTATTCCTCCCATCAGTCCCATGAGTCTTCTTTGTCCTATACGTCGTATCTCAAATCCTATGGAAAAGCTCATTGTGAGTGTCAGCGCAAAAATTGTCGCAAGCATAAGGTTAAACGTAACGGATAAATCCAGTCCCGATAGTTTTGTAAGAACTGCTGTCACAAGATGGCCAAAATAATAGTAGTTGATAAATCCTCCCTGCCACCACATATCCGATGCCGGGAAATAGGAACTGTTGAGGATTGACTGCATGAACCCGTAGTCCATGAACTTCTCCAAACCCCGGATGGCCGGTTCATGCGCCTTCACCCATGACCAGAATAAAAGTGCTGCAAAGAAAAAAAACTCCTCCAATAGAAATAATCCAACTTGGTTCCATTCCCTTTTCCCCAAATTTTCAATTCTCAATTTTAAATTTTCAATGAATGTTTGAATATTAAATTTTGAAAATTGTTTGTAAATTGTAAATTGTAAATTGTAAATTGAAATGCATATTCCAAAAACAAAAAGAGCCATAGCTGCTACTATTACTGTTTGAGATGTAAAAGGTAATACATGGAGCGTCCCAAAAAGGTAAACAAGATATGACACAACCGCCATCCCGACGGCTTTGGAGAAAAGATATCCGCGGTCAAACCAGCCTTCGTCCCGCAAAGCGGGACTTCGGGTGGCAGGCCAGCCATTGAATAGTCTTTTGGTCAGAGGGAACGCCGCAACTCCCACGAGAAACAGTACGCTCCACCACTGGAAAACAAGCTGGATATCTGATAACGGCATACTGTGTATTGTAAAATAGAAAATAGAGAATAGAAAGTAAATCAATGTCATTCCGGCCTCCGAGCCGGAATCCATTTTCTTAATGATAGATTCCTGCTTTCGCAGGAATGACAAGTTATATTATAGTACAATATGTAACTCCTAATTCAAAATCATTTATGAAAAAATCTATATTCCATCTTCTACATTCCACCCCTATCTTCTATGCTCTACTTTCTATTTTCGCCATTCTCTTCTCCTCCTGGCTCATGTTCCACACCTTCTCCTTTGATCAACGCACACAATCTATAGAAATAGCGGGGAAATGCTGGAGTGATTTTGGCGCGCATATCCCCCTTATCCGCTCCTTTTCCATGGGCGGAAATTTTGATCGCATCATCCACTTCAAACTCCCCGAATACCCGATTTTCCCGGGAGAGCCGATCCGGTATCATTTCATCTTCTATATGATCGTGGGTCTTTTGGAAAAAGCGGGGTTGCGGATTGACTGGGCGCTCAATATCCCGTCCATCATCGGCTTTTCCAGCTTTTTGATCCTTATCGGCATTATTTCCTATAAACTGTTTAGAAGTTACGCTATTTCGCTTTTCAGCGTCGTATTTTTTCTTTTCAACGGTTCTTTTTCACTCCTCAAATTTTTCGAAAAAAATCCGATTTCTCTTGCGACTCCATGGCAAATCATCACTGCAACACAATTTCCTTCTTTCGGTCCGTGGGACCAAGGGCTAGTTTCCGCGTTTTGGAACCTCAACATCTACACCAATCAACGGCATCTGGCAGCGGGGTTTGCTTTGGGCCTGGGTTTCATCGCCCTTCTTCTTTATCTAGAAAAAAAATCCTGGAAAAAACAATTGCCGTTTTTGTTTATCACGGTACCTTTACTCTCCTTCCTCCCCTATTTCCATCAGCCCATGCTTCTCATCATCGGACTTTTCATGGCGTGGTATTTTTTGGTATTTCCCAATCTTCGAATATTTTTATTGCTCACAGGTCTTCTTTCTGAGGGACCGATCATTTTTCAGCTTCTGTCATTTGCTAAAGATGCATCAGCTTTCGGTTGGTATCCTGGATATCTTCTCCATGGAAACTTCACGCCCCTCTCGTTTCTCACGTACTGGTTTCACAACCTTGGCCTCCATCTCATCCTCATCCCCATCGGGTTTTTCCTTTCTCCCCAACGCGCCAAAAAAATCCTACTCCCAATGTTTTTCCTGTTTCTCATCGCCAACTGTTTCAAATTTTCCGTGGAAATCGCCGCCAACCATAAATTTTTCAACTTCTTCATGATTTTCGGAAACATGATAAGCGCATATGTTCTGGTATCTCTATACTACAAAATCAAGCGCTGTTCAAAACATTTGTTTATTTGTAGATTTGTATATTTGCTTATTGGATTATTACTTCTCCTCCTCACCCTCTCCGGCATCATCGATTTTTTCGTCGTGTATAACGACCATACCATCCCGATTGTCGACATCCCGCGAAGTGAAATTCCGACATGGATTTCAGAACATACTCCAAAAGACGCGATTGTTCTCAATAGTTCCTACCTCTACCACCCAGCGTCCATTGCCGGACGTTCCATTTTCTTGGGCTGGCCCTACTTCCCGTGGTCTTCCGGGTACAAGGAAAACCGGATGCTGATCATGAATAAGATGTATGAAAGTAAAGACCCGAATGTGTTTTGCCCGCTTTTGAAAAAATACAACATCTCCTATGTCACCGTGGAACCGGTCTCCGGCAACCCCGATCTCCCGACGATCGCTCCCTCATATTTCCGATCTGTTGACGAACCGGTATTTTTAACAGAAAATAATCAATATGCCATCTACTCTACGGACTCTCTTTGTCAAACATTTACACCATAACATCCTCTTTTCTGTTCTATTCTTGCTTATCCTTACTGCGGCATTCCGCTTGTATCAACTCACCACAATTCCGTATGGGCTCAATAACGATGCGGCCTGGGAGGGGCTTGCGGCAATCGATATACGAAACGGCAATTGGATGCAGCATATTCCCTACGATCAGGAAGGATGGCGAGGCGAAGGGATTATCAGAATATGTGTCGTAGGATTTATGAAATTTTTTGGGAATGACCCTATCACCATCAAACTATCAAGTGCGTTGTTTGGCATTGGTCTGGTCATCCCTGTATTTTTTCTTATTCGATCACTTTTTTCTACACAATTAGGCTTTCTTACTGCTTTTTTTATCGCCACATCAGGATGGCACATCATCATGAGTAAATCCGGATGGCGTGCTATCTCTGTTCCATTTTTTACCAGTTGCGTACTCTATATATTTTTCCGAATGATGAAAAAACAAACGTACCGCCTATATATTCTTGGAGGAATATTGCTTGCGGCAACACTCTATACCTATGATGCTGCGCGTATCGTCCCTTGTCTGATCATTTTTCTTTTAGGATATTTCTTCTTTACTGGCCATGCTTCGTCAAAACATACAGATGGCTTGCTTATATTTATCTCTGTATGCATACTCACTCTGTATCCTCTTATCTTTTTTGCTATAGATAATTGGCAAAGTTTCATCGGACGAAGTGACGCTCTTTTTGTCGGACATACCATACAAAAAACTAAATCCATCGCTCCGCTTCTGGAAAACATTACCACCACTGCGCTTCTTTTCACTCATCGGGCAAATGGCAATGATTTTTTCATCAATGAACCGCTTCTTGATCAACCGGCAATCTGGCTCTTTCCTATCGGACTTTTCATGTGCTTCTGGGAAGCTATACGAAGAAAAAAAACGTACCAATTTATGCTTCTTTGGTTTATTGCAGGGCTTATCCCGGGAGTTATATCCATGCCCAATGGCAATCGAGTTATAGGCGCACTTCCTGCTCTATACTTCTTTGTCGCACTCGGCACCATTACAGTCGTAAAAGCAATACTCCATGTCTTAGAACTCAAAGATATAGCAGCACGTAGTATACTCATCCTTCTTTGTGTATTCACTGTCTTTATCACCTATTCTACCTACATCGGCCCGACACGGAAAGAAATTCCGGGTTTTTATCCGGAAACGATTGCAATTACCAATCATATTAAAACAATCCGTTCAACGTACAACATTGTCATCACGACGGAATATCCATGGGAAACGCTTTCGTTTCTACTCTATGAAATGGGCAATCCGTTTGAAAAAAACTATCAATGGGTGTCACCTGATACTTTTTCATTTGATCAAAATCTCCTGAAACCCGAGAAAGGAATTGCTATTTACTGCAAAGATACAGCAAAAAACTATCAAACTATCAAAAAATTATTCGACTCCTACCCAACCATGACCAAACACAGCATTTTTTATCCTGCTCCTATGATTGAAAAGGATGCAGGAATCGTGATCCTTATCCCCCCAAAACAATAAATACTATCCCTTTCAAACGCACTCCCATACCATATTGTTCTTGCCCTATACACCGCGAAGCACAAGAGATATGGTGCTACTGACTTTCGAAAACAAGTGTTACATATCGTTTCTTGTTCAGGTATTTTTCAAATGATAGTATGCAAGTACATGCAGAAAATCTTCCGCATCATATTCGTTATCGCAGTTTGTTACCATGCATTCTTTTATATTTCCGCTTTAAAGACGCATACGCTTGATGCATGGTATGAACATACCACACCCGGCCAGGATTTTTTCCAGATACCAAACGCTGTGTACGCATTTCTTCACGGAGGAACTCTCCAGGGAAAATTACCTGACAATGTTCTTCCCTATACAACGTGTTGTGCGATAAATGACAATGTCTATCATCCATTGTTTACGTTTCTCATCGGTTTTCCTTTGCAGCTTCTTGCCCCTTGGACAGCGTTTGCTGTTTGGATCATAGTGCATATAATTATTACCCTGTTTACGCTCTATTACTTATGGCATAATCACCGAAAAAATCCCGTCTTATATCTGGCCTTAGGCACATATTTACTTATAAGTTATCACTATTATGAAATTAAAATGGCGCAATACCATTTCCTCTTTGTTTTTTTTGTTATGCTTTTTCTTCACGACTCGGAAAAAAATGGCGATACCATCCGTACCGGAATTTGGCTTTTTCTCTCACTGTTGGTCAAACCAATTGGACTTCTGTTTCTCATACCGCTTCTTCTTTATAAACGCTGGAGAACCGTACTTATTGGATTTGGGTTTTTTTTCCTGGCAACCATCTCTACGGTGATCATGCCGGAAAATCGTTATTACGCTCTGAACATAATCGATGTTTCCAAAAAAGCTATTACAACAAATTACAATCTCTATGCTATTTCCCATTTCTTGCCGGTTTCTCCTCAATATATCCAGTGGGGATCCTACTTGATCGCGTGTATCCTTATACTTTACCAGGTACGGAAAAAACCGCCGCTTTTTGTCATTCTCACCTCTTGGATCTGTTTTCAACTATTGTTCTATAGTTCTGTTTTTGCATACTACTACACTATAGCCGCTCCCATTCTGGCATTATCTTTCCTCTTTGGATACCTTCGAATTACCGCTGTTACCATAACTATTACCTTGTTATTTATTTTACCGACGCCGGCAATATATTTTCATCTTCGGGGATCGCCGGAGATATTACCGCTTCAAGAATATTTATTCTTAGCGATTTGGAGTTGTTTTACGCTGATATGGTTATCCGTAGAAATTCTCTTTTCTCATCTCCGAAATCAAGAAGCTTGATGGTATAATCTACTTCATGAATATCGCTGTCATCGGAGGTGGGTTGACCGGTCTTACCACCGCATATGAACTTTTGAAAAAAGGACATAGGGTAACGGTGTTTGAAAAAGAAAAAACCCTTGGAGGCCTTACCGGCGGCTTTAAAATGCCCACATGGGAATGGTCTCTCGAATTTTTTTATCACCATTTTTTTACGAACGATACTGCTCTGATTTCTCTTGCCAAAGAACTGGGATTGGAAAAGGAAATGGTCATCCTTCGGCCTATTACAGCAACGTTGATAAAAAATAATTTGGGTGGCACGCGTTTGGGGATCCCCATCGAGCACCCGCAGTCCCGCAACTTAGTTGTGAGAACTTTATATAACCTAGAAAAGATGTTTATGTGGTCAAAAGACGTGCATAAAAACATAGAGCAATGCGGGGTGAGGATGTCGGATGGGGAAACACGCGTGCCAGGACCCAAAGAATATTCTATTTTCCAGCTCGATTCTCCTCTCAATCTCCTCACCTTTCCCCTTCTAACACCAATCGACAAGCTCCGTACTGCAGGGCTTTTGGCATTTTGTAAACTCAATCCCTTTTGGCAGCCATTGGAAAAAATAACAGCAGAACAGTTGTTTAAAACAATCGGAGGATCCGCCAGCTGGCGGACGCTTTGGCAACCCTTAATGAAAGGAAAATTTGGCACCTATGCAAAGGTTGTCCCAGCTTCCTGGCTCTGGGCGCGGATAAAAAAACGCACGCCGTCGTTAGGCTACTTCCGCGGCGGATTCCAAACGTTTGTAGACCGGCTCGCAAAAGCAATCAAAAAACGAGGGGGAGATATCCGTATCAAGTATCAAGTATCAAGTATCAAGTATAAAAAGAAAAATAATTATTTAACATTTGATATTGGAAATTTGACATTCGACAAGGTTCTCATCACCACCCCATCCTCAACAGCTTCTACACTCCTTATGAGTCTTGTAAAAAATAATAAAAAAAATTATTCGTATATTCGTAATGATTCGATATTCGTTGATGAGGAGGGACAACTCAAAACCTATAACCAACGCCTCCTCTTCATCCCCCACCTCTGGGCGCAAACACTCATTTTAGAAACAGAAAAACCAATCCTGGATAACACCTACTGGCTCAATATCGCTGACCCGTCGTTTCCCTTTATCGCCGTTGTAGCCCACACCAACTATATGGACAAAAAATACTATGGAGGCCGCCACATTACCTACATCGGCACCTATCTCCCCGACAATCATCCGTTTTTAAAAATGACCAAACAGCAATTATTGAAAAAATTTCTTCCCTATCTCCAAAAAATTAATCCCTCTTTCCGTCCTCTGACCTCTGCCCTCTGCCATCTGTTTACAGCGCCTTCCGCCCAGCCTGTCCACACCCTCAACTATTCTCAAAAAGCTCCGAAAATCAAAACACCTGTTGAAGGAATTTATTTAGCCAATCTTGATTCAATATACCCATGGGATAGAGGCACCAACTATGCGGTTGAAATGGGACAAAAGGCGGCTAAAACAATCCAAAATTCTCTGTAATTATAAAACATATAACACAAACGGTCAGAACCTAATTCGGCCATAATAATGTTATGAACATTACAGTACTTGGCCATGTATGCATTGATAAAAACATATCAGAACGCTCTTCCTATATGACAGCCGGAAGCCCTGCCATGTTTATGGATAAAATTTTCCGCCAATTCCCGAACGTAACAACAACAATCATAACTCCGTACGGAAAAGAGTTCCTTCCATTTCAAGGATCTGCAGTTCTTATACCTAATCAACCAACCTCAGAAAAAACCCTAGCGTACAAAAACATCACCAAAAATACTATTCGGGAACAAAAAGCATATAACCGTGATAGTGCCACACCAGTACCGCTTAACAACGAAATGCGCACACCTCTTGCGTTAACTGATGTCCTTTTTATCGCACCATTACTACCAAATTATTCAGCTGAATACCTTCAGTCAGTCATCGCTGTTACCAATCCTCAGGCGATCAAAATTCTATTACCTCAAGCGTACTATCGAGCATTTGATGAACATGATCGTGTGATAAAACGGCAATTTTTAGAAGCGTATGAAATCCTGCAACTTGTCGATATAGTCATTGTCTCCGAACAAGATCAGATCAATATGAAGAAAGAACTGATAACGTGGGTTCAAAAACATCCACGCCTTATTGCAGTCATGACCATGTCAGAAAAAGGTGCTCTGGCATTAAAAGACGGGAATGAAATCATGCTTCCGGCAATACCAGTTCCCCAAAAAGACATCATTGATTCAGTAGGATCAGGAGATATTTTCAGCGCCGGATTTGCGTATCGTTATCAACAAACAAAAGACAGAGAGGTAGCCGGTACATTTGCCAATGCTCTTGCTCGGCAATGTTTGTTTTATACTCCTGATAAAATAAAGATTGACTACCCCCTACTTCTTGAACGAAAATAAGTTATTAATCCTAAAAAATAAGAGGCTAATTGCATCTCTTATTCTTCATCCATCATTCTTAATTCCTAATTCCTCATTCCGTATTCCATACTTATAAGCTTCCTCCTATTTGACAACATCTTATTCTCGCGCTACAATCTTCGAACTATAAGTTCTTTGATAAATTTTAAATAATTTTTCATAAAAAAATCACGTGATATATTCTTTCTCTAATAAAAAATTGCGTCCGATAGGTGATTTTTCTGGGGAATAGTTTGTTGCCCTTGAAATTGATTACAATTTCAAGGATAAAGGCAGGTTTACACTGAAAAATGCGTATGAGGTATATTATATGGAGAGTTGATTGTTGGGCAGGCGATCAACTTTCCATAAAGTACATCTCAACGCATTTTTTAGTACGAACTATTTCCCATTGAGATCATGTGCAGACGCAATTTTTGTATTGCGAACTACTGTGCCCATCCGTATCCCGCCGTTGACGGGGCGAAGGAGGGTTTCCCATAGAGAATATCTTAACGTTTTTTGAGGTGTGAAATTCTCCGTGAAATAATGAAGATAGAATACTCTAAAGAAGATTTTTCTGCTTCAGAAAAAAATTTGACAGACTATTGAAGCGCTTGCTATTGTTACCACTAAGGTATTTGTACACGCTTGATGTGTACGATACTCAAAAGAAAAAGCATTACTATTCGTAGCTAGTCCTGCCATAAAAAGCGGGATCCCAAACCCAACATGCTAGCGGTAGTGATGCTTTTTTAGTTGGCAGTTAATGAGCTACGCGAATTTACTGCCAACTAAATCCGACGAATAGCGCGCTTCGAGCCGTGTACGAATAGTACTGAAAAGGCGAGAAGCAAGCGAAGTCGGATCTTCCTTTTGACTTCTTACTCCCCATTCTCCCACCTTTTCCTGAATTTTCCCTGAAATTTACAGTGTAAACACCGGAATACTCAGTCCTTTTCTTTTGAGCGCCTGAAACTGCGCTTTTGCTTCATCCTCAAAGCGCATCCGCTCACTGGTCATGGGAGATATCCGCTTGATTCGGACATCTCCCTCCTCGTTCTTTGGTCCCAAACCCAATATACCTAGCAGTAGTTGTAATCCCATGCTTCTATTTAAAAGCCTTTTTTTGGTCTTGTCAAGTCCCATAATATTTTGATGTTATGTTATAGGATTATCTTATAGTAATATATAACTACTATTCCCCATTATTACGCGCTATTTGTTTTTTAATGAATCATTGTGGATAACTTGGGAAGACATCAACGAATTACGAATGAAAGTACGAATATACGAATTGGAATACAATGGAAGAATGAAACACTCAGTACAAAAACAGGATCTCCTCTACCCTGAACTTAGCTATCTTATTGTTGGCTGCGCATTTGACGTTTATAACAGTCTTGGAAGCGGACATCATGAAAAATATTACCAAAGAGCATTAATTGAGGCTTTTACAGAAAAAGATGTCACATTCAAAACAGAAATTAGCTTTCCATTACGCTACAAACAAAAAATTATTGGCAAAAACAGATTTGACTTCCTTATCGATAATAAAATCGTCGTGGAACTAAAGAAGGGGAATGCCTTTTCAAAAACACACATAGATCAGGTGTTAGAATATTTACGGACTCAACACCTAAAACTTGGCATCCTCATCAATTTTGGCAGTCAAGGGGTTGTTTATAAACGTATAATCAATCTATAGTTTTATTCGTATATTCGTACGTATTCGTTATTCGTTGATAAAAATCCGTTATTCGTTGATAGGCTATTTAATCCTCGCAAAAAACAGCTGTCCTGCCGGAGACTGGTGGACTTTGGTGATGATAGCAACCACTTCCTGCCCTACCCTCTCTTTGGTGTCTTCAACGACAACCATAGTGCCGTCTGAAAGATATCCTACTCCCTGCATGCGTTCTTTCCCGGGGTGGGTAATTTTGACCGTAAGCTCCTCACCGGGAATCAGGGCAAGTTTGAGCGCTTGGGCAAGATCATTGATATTCATGACCCTGACACCGCTTGCTCGTGCGACCTGCGCGAGATTAAAATCAACCGTAAGGATCGGAATACTCCAGAGTTTACCCAGCCGAACGAGCTTCTGATCTACTTCCTTTTCCTGGCTGTCAGAGGAAGAAATGATGGTTTTCACCCGCGGATTTGCCCTCTGGCGTCTGAGGGTATTCACAACGTCCAATCCCCGTCTCCCTTTGGCCCTTCTCAAACTATCGTCGCTGTCTGCGATGTGTTGGAGTTCACCAAGGACAAACTGGAGGATGACCAGCGTACCGCTGAAAAAACCGGAATTGACTATAGGTCTGATCCGTCCGTCGATAAGGACGCTCGTATCAACGAGTATCGGGAACTCACCTACGGGTTTTTCTTCTGTTTTTGAAGGGGGCGGTCGGGGGTCTCTCTGAAACGGCTTTGCCGTGAGCCTCCCGAATGCAGCGAGGTTTTTCACAATCTCACGGGCCAAGGCTTTGGTAAAAGCCGGCGTTGCCGCTACTACAGGCTTGACCCCTGATTTTTCCGTAGGTTTTGCTGCCTCCTGCCTCACTGATTTTTGTTGATTTCCATTCTTCATCTCCCCCATTGTACCATTGATAGTGGAAATGAAAAAGCTTTCTTTAAAACTATCACGCAAGAGCGTTTAACTTCTCAATGATCCACATCCGCGCAAGTGTGGAGGCGTTGATTCCTTTTGCACGGGCAAATTGAGAGAGTCGATCTTTTATACTCCGTTGAAGACGTACCGTCATCACATCCTCTTTTTCCGATTCAATGAGAGGAAGTTTCGATAATGGCGTTGTTGGGTCTTTCATTAAAAGCGACGTATCGTGTGTATCCCAAAATTCCGCCTCTTCATCAAGAGTTTTAAAAGGTTTAATTGGTTTGGGTCTGTTCATAATACCATCTCCTTTCTTTTTGACTTGCATCCCGCGCGCTTACGACATAAGGACGCTTCTGTTTTTTATACGAAAGAAAAATTGTAATTAATCGGCCACGTTGTAAACGCGTTAACACTTGCGTCCTTCCGTATTTTGCTGTTATCAAAAACTCACATACTCTATACGTTTCTTCTGCCTCTTTGACGGTTATACCATGCTTAGTTATATGCTCTTTGTTCCATACATCCCAAAGTAAGGCAGGCTTCCGTTTCATAAAACAATTACAATGTAATACAAAAGCATACAATTGTCAATAGTGAGAATTATGGGGAGAAATCTTTGAAGCAATAATTTTTTTGTAAAACACTTCGAGCTTCCGTAGCGCTGTGCCTCTATCATGCGGCAGACTGATCTTCCTGCTCTCCTCCCCCATCTTCTCCCGAAGTTTCGGATCCGAGGCAAGGACGTTCATTTTTTCGGCTAAATACGACGAATCAAGAAATGGAATCGTATAGCCGTTCACACCGTCATGGCAGAGTTCCGGCAAGGCCCCTTCCTTGCAAGCAAGGACCGGCAACCCTGAGGCGATTGCCTGGAGTGTGACAATGGACTGAACTTCATAGGGGCTCATGAGGACAAAACAATCGACAGAGTGGTAAACGTCCTTCATCTTTTTGTGGTCAAGATATCCAAGCCACGTGATCCGATCTTCCACTCGGAGAACCTTCGCAAGTGAGCGGAAATTCTCTTCCTCTTTCCCCTCGCCTGCGATGACCAGATGCACATTGTTGTCAGTTTTCGGAAGCGCTTTGATGATCGTGTCCGCGTGCTTGTCAACATCAAGCCTCCCTAAAAAGAAAAAGAGGATTTTATCTTTCGGAAGGTTAAATGCATCCCGTTTAGCCAACCGGTTTTCCGTCGGGACAAAATCTTTTGTATCAACGCCGTTTGAGACCACTTGAATCGGTTTTACGACACCGCTTTCTTTCAAAAACGCTGCAAATGTCGCAGTCGGCACCATGATGCCATCGCACTGGTTGTAGAACCAGCGGATGTAGCGTTTGACAAGAGTGATAAACAGAGGAATTTTTGGGAAAAAAAGAATGCGGAAGATTTGTTCCGGTGTAAAGTGAAGTGCCCCAACGACCGGTATATGCCGGCGTTTGGCGATATAGAGAGCCGTATAGCCAATGGCTGCCGGCTCTTGGATGTGTATAAGATCAATATTTTTCATAACGTTTTGTAATGTCCGAAAGGGCATGGGAAAAGGAGAAAACGATTTACCGGCAAAAAAAGGATCAGGAAAAGAAGGGGTGTGGACAATCTGAAGGTTTTTCAAAGGAGGAATAATGCCAGTCATCACGGGTTTTGGTGCAACAACCGTCACCTGATGACCTTTCCGCGCCATGAACCGCGCGATGTTGTCCGTTGAAGTAGAAACACCGGCAACAAACGGCAGATACGTTTCCGTGGTAATAACAATATTCATATAGAAAGGAGAACAATCGCAAGCGTTGCAAACGCTATGCCAAGCACTTTTTGAATCGTGACTGATTCTTTGAGAAAAAGAATTGCGAGAATCGAAGCAAACGCAGGGTAAAGAGCAGTCAAAGGGACGGCTTGCGAGGCGTCTTTTTTTGTAAGAACGATGTAGAAAAAGATAAGCCCAAACGACCCGATAAATCCTGACAGTGCCGCCCAGAATATGCCGATTTTATCCCCGGAAATGACGTCACTCCACCGGTATGCAAACAGACAATAGATGATAACTGACGGCAGATAGAAAATAACATCCCAAAATACAGCTTTTTCTCCAATACGATTTGTAGCTAATTTTGCAATAAACGATCCTAATCCCCATGAAATCATCGAAAATAATGCAAGAATAAAAGTAAACCTATCCATACTGGTATTGTATCAAAATGTGCTGAAAAAAGGAAAAACTACTCAATCAGTTTCTGAATATCCCGAAGTGACCGTGCGGTTTTACTGGTAAGTTGAAGTGTAAACCCCAGGCGTTTGGCCTCTTTGATACGCCTCTCTTCATACCCAACCCCGCGAATTTCTCCCAATAGCCCAACCTCTCCAAATGCGGCGGTTTTCGAATCCACGGGTTTGTTTTTGAATGAGGAAAGAATAGCAAGACACACAGCCAAATCCGCCGCAGGTTCAGCAATTTTAAGACCTCCACTTACGTTGACGAAAATATCAAAGGTCCCAAGCGGGATACCCAATCGTTTTTGGAGTACTGCAACAAGGAGCTGTAGCCGGTTGTAATCAATGCCGTTCCCGACCCGTCGGGGGATGGCAAGTTGAGATGGCACTGCCAAAGCCTGAATTTCAATGAGAAGTGGCCTGCTTCCTTCCATGATAACGGTCACAACCGATCCGGGGACATTTTTAACTCGATCTTTAAGGAATATCTCGGAAGGATTTGCTATTTCAAGAAGTCCATTTTCCCGCATTTCAAAAATTCCCACCTCTTCAACAGCCCCAAACCGGTTTTTTAATGTCCGCAAAATTCTGGCATCCTGATATCGTTCACCTTCAAGGTAAAGAACCGTATCGACCATATGTTCCAAAATTTTCGGTCCCGCAATCTCCCCTTCTTTGGTCACGTGGCCGATGATGATGATCGGGATGCCCGTCGTTTTAGCAAGTCTCACAAACTGTTCCGCAGCGTACCTTATCTGTCCGACCGATCCTGCCATACCAGAGAGTTCATCGGAGGAAATGGTCTGGATGGAGTCGATGATGACTAAAGGCAATACTTTTTCTTCTCTGTCATTGCGAGCCCCAAGCATTTGTGAGGGGCGTGGCAATCCTTCAGATAATTGTAAAGATTGCTTCGTCGCTTCACTCCTCGCAATGACATTATTCATCGCGTCTACTATCCCCTCCAACCCATTCTCCGCAAGAATAGTAATATTCTCCCCTCCAACCTCCATGCGCTTGGCCCTCAGCTTTATTTGTTCTGCTGATTCTTCTCCGGAGACGTAGAGCCCGCCGATACGGGACAAAATATGGAGGAGCAAGGTTGATTTCCCGATCCCCGGGTCTCCCGCAAGAAGCGTCACGGAGCCTGGCACAATCCCCCCGCCGACCACCCGGTCAAACTCAGAAAATCCGCTTTTCAGCCGATTTTTCTCAATGTGTTTTACGTCCGAAAGTTTCTGTGGTTTTGCTTGCCCGCCGAAACCTTGGCGAAGGCTGGGAGATTTGTGATTTGAGATTTCGCGAAGCGTCTCCACCATCGTATTCCACTCCCCGCACCCCGGACACTTCCCGTACCACTGAGGGCTTTCATACCCGCACTGCTGACAGACAAAAGAAGATCGGGATTTCATGAATCCTATTGTACACTATGCTCACAAATAAACCTTAAAAATTACGCAACTGGCGTTGGGGGTGGCGGTGAAGCCGGAGGTGTGAGGTGTGTATTTGGAAAAATAGTACGGAAATACATCCAACTTGGCAGTTTATCCTTTTTCGCATATATCATCTCTCCGCCATCTTCGAAACCAAGTTTTTTCAATACTTTAGTATCTTGAAATCTGTTTACCACTTTCTCATGTTGGTCTTTATTTGCAGCAAGTGACTCTAATATCGCTCTATCTGATAATCTCTTCTCTTTTGTTTCGATAGTAAGTTCTTTTTTTTCTATTAACTCGCGTGCCGTATCAGTGACATCTTCACTGTCAGCAAACATGACGGTTGTCGTCTCCTCCTGAGTAAGCGTCGAGGCAAATTCAGTTAACGTTAATCGCGCCCCTTGTTCCACCGGTGCATCCTTAGTTCCAGGAACAAACCAGAAATTCATCTCCCGAATTTCGCGGTCTTCCGGTAAGCTCATTTTTTCTCTCAGAACACCTGCGCGTCGTTTGAAATCTGGATCTGCATCTTCATGGTTATAAAGATAGGTAAAACCAAGAATTCCCTCTTTTTCCATGGTTTTAAGTGCATCTACCTGCTTTTGATCGCCTGCTTTCCTTGCGTCTTCTATTGCTTGATGAAATGCCACCAAATCGACGTATTCTCCAAATTTTTCTGGATCAACAATGACAAATCGCGTCATGTTCCGATCGTCCCCTTTGAGCCAGTTATTTAACTCTTTATCTTTCATTGCATCATGGGAATATTCATTGGGATTAATCGCTTCAAGGGAGGCATGATCCGCTGCGCGACCCATAGCAAATTCTTTCGAAATTTCCGGATTTAATGTACGAATAGAAACCTCCGTTTTCACGACATTTTCAGGAGGAGAAGCAACTTCAGAAGCAACAGGTTTTGGTAGTGTGGTTTGTGGAGTGGCTTCTGTCATATATATCCTTATCTATACCCAATTGGTTTTTCAGTTAACGACATGGACAGACCGATTTTCCGTTTATCCGGTTGAATATCCTCAATCGTGACCGTCACTTCGTCTCCGACTTTCGGCTCTTCCCCAGGCGCAATTTTGGACACGTGGATAAGCCCATCAACCCCCGGTGAAAGGGTCACGAACACGCCGTACGGCGAGACCCTAGAAACCTTCCCTTTGACCTGAGTATCTTTTTCAAACATATCAAGGACGTGCTCCCACGGATCCGGCAATAATTGTTTCAAAGACAAGGTTACTTTGCCTGACTTTTCATCAATGCCGATAATTTTTATCTTCACGGTATCGCCCTGTTTAAAATACTCTCCCGGATCTTCCACTTTTTCCCACGCGATTTCCGAGATGTGAATAAGTCCTTCGATTTCATGTTTGACTCCCTCTTTCTCAACGGTAAACTTCGCAAACGCGCCAAACGGCACGATGCCGGTCACGGTCGACTCGACCGAATCCCCGACAGTAATTGTCGAAAGGAGTTCTTTTTGTTTTAACAATGCTTCTCCTTCAACGACCGCCCGCTGGGAAAAAATGAGCCGGTTGGATGGCTGGTCCACTTCCATAACTTTGACCTGCATCCTTCGCCCGACGATTTTATCCAGCTGTTTATTTAAAGATCCATCAAACTGGGATTGCGGGATGTAGCCCCGAAGTCCGCTATACTCAACGAGCATCCCGCCCCTGACTGCATCTTTGAGAACCACATCCACGGATTCACCGCTTTTTTGATGGTCGGAAAGTTCCTTCCACCGTTTTTCAAAAATGCTTTGGCGAAGTGATAAAACCGCCTGTCCGCGATCGTTTTCTGCAACGATCACTTGAGCGATGACTTTGTCGCCGGGTTTGAGTGTTTGGAGCGTTTCTCTATATGACTCAAGCTCGCGGTCAATGACAACGCCTTCGGTTTTTCCGCCGATATCAATGAGAATCTCTTTGGGGGTGACTCTGGTTATTTTCCCTTCCAAAACCTCGCCTTTTTTGAATCCCTTAATGACGTAGCCGGTCTGGGACAACAATTCCTCCATGGTCTGGGGGGATTTTGAAGGAGACTTGGAAGAAATTAAATTTTTATCATCTTCTTTATTCTGAACTTTAGATTCTGAATTCTGAATTTTTTTTGTAGCCATTCATTATTTCCGCCTTTCTTCGTTAGGATAAAGGTATTATACGCTAACCATAGCTTCTTCTCAAGAACATAAATAATTTGCCTTTTCTATTTCTCATATGGTATATTCGGCAGTATGAAACGCCGAGAAGTGCTCATCTATGCAGCAACACATCCTGGTGAAGCTGTAAAAACACTGGTTAGTGCTCCGATAAGACAAATATTAGTGAGATATGATCTTGGAATGCCACCCGCAGGTTCTACATTTGAAGACTTTCCCAATTTACCGTTATTTCAAGCGATCGGGACAACACTGGAAGCACAGGCAATGGAACACCAAAGGAAAAAGAAAGGTAAAGACACTAATATGACAATGATAAACAGATCGACTCTGGAACAAAGGCGAGAACATATCAATAATCTAAAACACCTAGTGCTAACGGGAGGTCAGGGAAGCGAATGGGCATTAGGAGAACTATCCGGAGCAGCGCCTGACAATCCTGAAGCCCGGGAAGCAATTGCGGAAATTGACGAAGCACTAAAGAACGGGTAGCGTTGTTATATTATTCCTCGTATGATCGTTGCGGTCGGCTCCACTAATCCCACAAAACTCAAACCCGTCCGGTTGGTATTTAAAAAGCATTTTAAAAATGTAAAAGTAATAGGAATAACTGTCACATCCGGTGTTGCGAAACAGCCAATGAGCGATGATGAGATATACCGAGGTGCACTCACGCGGGCTAAAGGTGCGTTAAAACGCATAAAAAATGCCGACTTTGGCGTCGGCATTGAAGGGGGAATTCACAAATACAGCTATGGGTGGTTTGAACGATCTCTCATTGTCATCGTCAACCGCAAAGGTGATATCGGTATCGGCGCATCAGGCGGATTGGCGCTGCCCAATTCCGTCATCAATCGAATACACAAAGGGAAAACCCTTGAGGAGGCAGTTGATGAGCTGTTTGGCACCAAACAGATTGGGAAAGGCATTGGTATGTTTGGCGTATTCACAAAAGGCGTCGTTACACGAACAAGCGGTGTTGCCCACGGTGTAGCTTTTGCATTGGCACGGTTTTTACATGAGGGGCTGTATACCTAACTCCCTCCTCTTTCTTCCCATTCAATAATGGGGGTCATTTTGTTGGTGTTTGCAGTGTCGGGTGTTTCGGTTTGATGGCAATTTTGTTCCACACACCTAAGTTGTTTGTTCATATGAACGAACACTCCTTTGACAATATTATAGGATACTGATACTATCAGCATCACGTCTGTATAAAATTTGACCGTTTCAGATGAAACAATCGTTGTTGTATCTGAAACTAAATATACCTATGGGTGAAAATGGCGTAGAAGTACCAAAAGAAGCTATTATGGAAGCCGTCTCTGGCGGAACAGGCGCTCTATGTGAGATGGGCCATTGTCTTTTCTATGGCCCCAGTTTTACTTTCTGTCCGCATGGCAATGATGAAAATTTACCTATTTGTTATGCAAAAAAAGATAAAAGAGATAAATTAACAACTCTCGTGAATGAGGAGTTGCAAGTGGCCCTTAGTTTGACGCCTGAACAAGTTGGTGCTGTTGAAACATATATGGCCGGTCTTATGTTAACAAAAGTTCCGGAAAAAATTTTGAGTGAAACGAGAGAAAGGAACCGAAAAGAAAAAGCATTACAAAAACAACAAGAGGTAGAATTTCAAGCAAGTTTAACTGATTATCAGAAAAAGCTGCTAAAAGAGGCTGAAGAGGAATTTGGTGGTCGTGAAAATATTCCACTTATGTGGCTACGACGCATACGAAATGCTTCTCAATAAACATCCGGAATAATCGAAAGATCAAGGTAAGGGTGTCATTTTTTTGGATTAAAAAAGGCAAACCGACAAATAAGGTAAATTAAATCCACCGTAAATGAAAACGAACAACATTGATTGTTTTACGTTGCTGTAATATACTACCACCAATGCCCCCAAAGGGGCATTTTTTATGGAAGATAATCTTTCATCCTTGGTTTCTAGAGCTACAAAGGACATAATCCTTTGGGCAAAAGAGAGTTATCTACGAACTGTCCTAGTGGTATTTTTTGGCATTGTATTATTACCAGTCTTAATTGGATATCTTCAGGATGTTGTTAGAACAATACCCTATATAGCAATCACTTTAAATATAGTAGGATTTTTCAATAAAAACTTTAAGTTAACCGACTATATATTTACCCTTTTTTTTATTCTTACTAGCATTTTTATTTATTATTTTTATCAACAAATTAAAAACACAAGTTGCATTACCGAAAACTTTGACAAAGATTTGAACGGATGGAATTTTCGATTTGGCTATGGGTGGACAATACAGAACGCTTCAGGTTTAAGAGGAAAGATGCTAAGTGTTACTAATTCTGATTTTCCAGGTACATTAAAGGCGGCATATGGTTGGTATGATTATGAGATTACTTTTCAGGCAAAGATAGATTCCAAACTTGAAAAATCTAAAGAAAATTTTACCGTATTTATCCGATCTGAAAATAATTTGAATGGCGTTATGTTTCAAATATCACCAATTGAAGTCCGACCACATCTTCTATATAACGGAATATTTATTTTGGATACTAAGAATAACTTTCCACTGCCAACTGAACTCAAACGTGGCGATTGGGTTGATGTAAAAATAATTGTTAGTGGAAATAATGTAAATATATGGATTAATAACTATAAATTACAGCAGTATATAATACCAACTCGCGTTTTTAATACAGTTCCAAACAGCACACTAACTGAGACACAAACAACTATAGAAAATCTTGAAAAAAAGAATGAAGAAGTAGAAAAGAAAGAAAAATTAGCTGATGAGGCATTCAAGAAGTTCATTAAAACACCAGCCGGACCAGAAAAGGATGCAGCTAAACAAGAAGTTCTCAAGGTTTATCAAGATATACCTTCATATTCTAGGGTAATTCTTGAATATCCAAAAGGCTCAGTAGGATTTCGACAAGTAGCCGGTGAGCATGCTTATTTTAGAAAACTTAAAGTCAAAAAAATATAACATAAAAACCGCTTCAGTGTTTCCCAGCCTTGAGATATCTTCCCGGACCCTTTAGAGTCAAGTATTGTCTCCGCCGAGTCAAACTCGGCTGGCGCGTTTGACGCGCCGCTGACCCGATTTCGGGCATTAAAAAATTTGAAAATACTATTGCCCCGGCAATGATCTACTGTGCCCTGCCGTAGTCCCGCTCTGCGGGACGAAGGAGGGTCTTCTTTCCCCGCCGAAGCTTTAGCGAAGGCGGGCCGGACCAAATCGTTTCACCCCAGAACCGACCTTACTTGCTCGCAGTCCGCCAGCTGGCGGATCGCAAGAGCGGTGGTTCGGGGCGGGCTTCCTCGTTCGGGATGCTTGGCCCGTAAAATTTTGCGTTAAGATCCCCGGTCTCGACCTATCTTCCCGGGCCCTTTAGAGCCAAGTATTGTTGGCGCTGATATGTTTCACTGCCGAGTTCGGGATGGGATCGGGTGGTGCCACATCGCTTAAAAGACCGAAGGTCTCATCGCAAAATTGTTACGGGCGGATCAGGTGGGTCCAACTCGCTTAAATTACCGGAACAATGCTATTTTCAAATTTTGAGTAATTGCACGTAAGGGATAATCCAGAGCATGCCGAAGGCATGCGGTCTATTAGCAGTTCAGGCAACTCGGGCAATTCACGTATGAATTTTTCTCGAGCTGCCGGCCTTGCCGGCCTTGCTAATAAACGTTCTTCATTCACAATTCGTCATCCTTTGTTCTCCGCAGGATGGGTCTATTAGTACGAGTAAGCTAAACACCTTACGGTGCGTACACTCCTCGCCTATTAACGTTGTAATCTACAACGGACCTCATACGATTCTTCATCTTGGGGTGGGCTTGGTACTTGAGATGCTTTCAGCACTTATCCCTTCCAGATCTAGCTACCCAGCGATGCCCCCGCTCAGGGGGACAACTGGCACACCAGGGATCTGTCCCTCTCGGTCCTCTCGTACTGGAGAGAGCTCCCCTCAAGAATCAAACGCTCACACAGGATAGAGACCGAACTGTCTCACGCAAAATTTCAGAACTATTACTAGCTGTTTGGACTATATCTTCATCCCCGCCAATCCTTCAAAATCTAAATGAAGGCGGGGCGTCGACGTGTTATCCCGACGTGACGTCGGGATCTGCTCCTCGCGGAACAAGTCTCTACGGGATCAAGTATGTGAAGATAAAAATGCCTTCAACTTTTCAGAAGTATTCGTTCGCCGTTTTGAATAATTCAATTCTAAAAAGCGATCTACCTCTTTTGAAAGTGTTAAAAGTTTTTCTTTTGTCATTTTTCTTCCAGATCCAGGCATTTCTGAAATAACCTTCAAAGCAACTTCTGCTTGAGGTTTTTTCAGCCGTAAATAAGGAAAAAAAAGTGTCAAAATATTTTTAACATCACTTATACCAACAATCGTGTATTCGCTCATCCCATCGTTTCGATTTCGGATGTAACCAATACCACCAAATTGGTTTTGTAACCAATGAAGAAACTGGCGATGCTGCTGTTTTTGATAAAAAACAATGCTTGCTCGTATTTGATATCCCAACACATAATCGTGCCGATATACCAGTTGGAGCATAACGCATCCATCTCCATCTAAAAATCCAGCAATATACGCTTTTTCCTCTTCTCTCATACTTGTCTTACCCTCGGTATTACCCTAAGAATGGTCGGTACCATCGTAGGGTTTCACCGATTTTAGTCGATTCTTTCTATTCTTTTCCTCTATGGGCGATAGAAAGCAGAAATACTCTGACTTCACTTATATATTACGTCATTACTGACGTAGAACGCAATGAGATTTACGTTCTGAACCCAGCTCGCGTACCCTTTTAACCGGCGAACAGCCGGACCCTTGGGAGCTTCTCCACCCCCAGGATAGGATGAGCCGACATCGAGGTGCCAAACCGCCTCGTCGATATGGACTCTCGGAAGCGATCAGCCTGTTATCCCCGGAGTAGCTTTTATCCGTTAAGCCCGGTCCCTCCCACGAGGGAACCGAGGATCACTAACACCTACTTTCGTATCTGCTCGACCTGTACGTCTCGCAGTCAAGCCAGCTTTTCGCGTTTGCACGACGGGTCCTGGTTTCCATTCAGGGTTAGCTGACCTTTGTACGCCTCCGTTACAATTTAGGAGGCAACCTCCCCAGTTAAACTGCCCACCAGACAGTGTCCTCCTCCTGGATTTTTATGCAGGAGTAAGTAAGATTCCTTCATGTTAAAGAGTGGTATTTCATGTTGCGCCTCGCGCGCAGCGCGAGCAAGTCAAAAGTTTGTAAAGTTATAAAGTTATAAAGTATTTGACTTTATGAACTTTATGAACTCAGAACTTTCTAACTCACTTGTGCTACGCACAAGACTCCCACCTATGCTCGACAGTTAAAATAAAGTCCTCAGTGCCAAGTTGCAGTAAAGCTTCACGGGGTCTTTTTGTCCATGTGTGAGTAGGCCGCATCTTCACAGCCATTTCAATTTCGCCGGGTAGCAGTTTAAGACAGTCACTATGTCATTCTACCTTTCGTGCGGGTCGGAACTTCAATTTTGTTAACTCATGGTCGCCCATGAGATCAGACTATATCATCCCTGTACCGTATTTACACTGGTATGGGGTTTGGCGTATAGTCGTTGAGGATTCTCCGACGTAACGTCGGAGTCTTTCCTGCTGATTGACTCCACCGCGTCATACGCGGTTGGCACGTTTGACTGTGCCACCGAACAGATTTTCACCCATTAAGGTACTGTCGGATTCCGAGTTATTCCAGCATATAGCCAAATTTTTTACTCATTACGAAAGTATTTCGATGCTTTTCTGTTTAACGTGATAGTGTTTCCCGAGTAACCCCGTTAAAAAATCAGGGTCGGGCAAGTGTTTAGTTTGTCCCGCTATTACGCGCCCGACAAGGAATTTCGCTACCATAGACTTTTTTGTTATTCCTACTTTTTATAAAAAAAGTAGACTCTTTGATTCGCATCAAAGTTCGGACTATATCATTCCGTCCGCCGGCTGGCGGATCAGATTTGGCGTATAGTCTCTGAGGATTCTCCCAAAGAAGCGAAAATTGTTTCAATTGAATTTTTTCTGTATTTCCCGTTTCTATTCATCTGAAAACAAAGTTTTACTATTTCAATAAAACCTGGTTTTGTAAAATGTTCTTTTTGAATCAATCGAAATACAATGTCTCTAAATAAAAGAAAATTTTTGTATTTATCTCCAACAAGCGGATATTGTTCAAAAAAGGGAATAACGTGTTGTTGTAATTGATGGAGATTATCCACACAATATACATAACAAGTCGGATTACCACCTTTCTCACTTACATATCCACATTGAAAAATTTTCTTAAATATATAAAGAATATATGCATTATCTTTGTGCTGATATACCTGAAATATTGGATCAATTACCCATCCAAATCTCACAGGGTGTCAATGTATAGTGACAGAAAAACTGCCTTCTCCATCGACAAATCCAGCTAAATAGTAGCATACATTTTCTTGCTTTTTCGGAAGCCTTTCCTGCTGATTGTCTGCACTCAACACATTGTCAGATATGTTCATAATATTATTTTATCAAACATATCTAGTGTGAGATACTTTTACTTTTTCAGGACAGATATTCCAGCATATGGCCAAATTTTGTAACTGCCCTATAGTCGACAGTTATAGTTACTGCTGCCGTTCACCGGAGCTTAAAAAGCTAGCTTCCAACTTTCGAAGGTCACCAACCATTTTTAACTTACCGGCACTGGGCAGGTGTCAGCCCCTATACGTTGCCTTTCGGCTTCGCAGAGACCTGTGTTTTAGTTAAACAGTTGCATAGTGTCTTTTACTGAGGGGGGTACCGTATGGCACCCCCAAGGCATCTCCCAAAGGTTACGCCTAGTTTTTGTTGCCGAGTTCCTTAAACTGCTGTCGCCCGCTTGCCTTGGTATTCTCTACCAGCGCACCAGTGTCGGTTTGCGGTACGGATACAATGTGCTCCTCAACGAGATTTTTCTCGAATAGAAAACGATCTGTGTTGTTCGCAGGTTGCCCCTTGAACTTCCCAACGTCTTGATTTAAACATGAAAACGGATTTCCCAATCTCCACTATCTCAACGCTTAGATCAGCCGGTTGGCTGACACAGACAAATCCCCCATTGTCACCCCTTTGAGTTTTAATCGACACACTATAGTAACGGAATATAAACCGTTTATACATCGAGCTACGCCGCCAAGAGGCGGCCTCGCCTTAGATCCGACTAACCCGAAGTCGACGAACGTTGCTTCGGAAACCTTGCGCATTCGGCATGGAAGATTCTCACTTCCAAACGCTACTCATACCGGCATTCTCACTTCTTGCCGCTCCAGCCCCCTTTACAGGGTGACCTTCACCGCAACAAGAACGCTCCCCTACCCATATGCGCTCCACGCGCAGTCTATTAGCAGTTCAGGCAACTCGGGCAATTCACGTATGAATTTTTCTCGAGCTGCTGGCCTTGCCAGCCTTGCTACTAAACTATGTGCGAAGCACATATGCTCTATCTTCGGTACAATACTTGAGCCTCGTTCATTTTCGGCGCCATAATTTTCATCCAGTGCGCTGTTACGCGTTCTTTAAAAGATGGCTGCTTCTGAGCCAACTTCCTGGGTGTCTTAAAATCACGACTTCCTTAACCACTGAGTATTGTTTAGAGACCTTAGATGAGAGTCTGGGTTGTTTCCCTTTTGACACACGAGCTTAGCCCCGCATGTCTGACTAATGAGATAACGACGAAAGTATTCGGAGTTTGGTTGATATGAATTCCTTGCGAAACGCACATCATTCAGTGCTCTACCCCTTCGCCGCATGACTCACCGCTATACCAAAATATATTTCGGGGAGAACCAGCTATCTCCAAGTTCGATAGGCATATTACCCCTAACCACAAGTCATCTCACAGATTTGCAGCTCTGACGAGTTCGGGCCTCTTCCCGTCTTTCGACGGAATTCACCCTGCTCATGGTTAGCTCACCTGGTTTCGGGTCTACCGTTCAAAACTAAATCGGCCGATTAGGCCTCGCTTTCACTGCGCCTCCACACGAAATTCGTGATTAGGCTTGCTTTGCACGGTAACTCACCGGTTCATTCTTCAATAGGCACGACATTACTCGCCCTCTGGGCGAGCGAGTCTAAAGTTTGTAAAGTTATAAAGTTCGTAAAGTGCGTATTTTGTACTTTATAAACTTTATGAACTCAGTACTTTATAACTCGCTTGTCCAAAGGACAAGCTCTGTCTGTTTGTTAGCTGATAATTTCAGGTACTATTTCATTCCCCTTCCGGGGTGCTTTTCACCTTTCCCTCACGGTACTAGTTCACTATCGGTGCATGGTTGTATTTAGCCTTGGATCGTGGTGGACCCAGATTCCCACAGAACCTTCGTGTTCCATGGTACTTAGGAACTCCTTAGAGGGAACTACAATTTCAAATACACGGCTTTCACGCTCTTTGGCCGCTTATTCCAAAGCGTTCTTTTATCATAGTTCACATCCCATATCAGAAGCCCTGCAACCTCCCGCCTTTCGGCGGGATTTAGGCTGTTCCGTTTTCGCTCGCCGCTACTTACGGAATCTCAATTGAATTTCTTTTCCTCACCCTACTGAGATGTTTCAGTTCAGGTGGTGCCCCATCCACCACTATTTCAATCTTGCGATTGCATTTACGGTGGATTGTCCCACCTAAGCGGGACGGATTTCTCCATTCGGAAACCGCCGGATCGCTGGAGTATGGCTCCTCCCCGACGAATATCGCTACCATATGCGTCCTTCCTCGGCAAACATGCCCTAGGCATCCATTATCAGCTTTAATTCTTGCGGAGAACAAAGGATACATCCGGATTCGCCAGAAGGCGAAGGATGTTTCCTTATTCTTTCTTTACTAACAGCATTTTTTACCCAACGAATTGTGCTTCATAAGAGGATTACCCCTTACGATGCAACTACTCATTCATTTATTAAAAACCCGTGTCTCCATGTTTCCTATATATAATGAAGACACTATTGGTGATGTTAAAGAGCGAGTTCGCGCTCTTGTCGCGAAAATAACTACTATTCATATAGTGGTTATTCCCGAAACGAGAACACAACGTTGTCCGATGATACGTCGGACTTACGTTGTGGACCTGACCGGATTCGAACCGGTGACCTCAGCATTGCAAATGCTGCGCTCTACCAGCTAAGCTACAGGCCCTTCGACTCTCTTTCGTTCGCTCAGGGTAAACCCAGCTCGATTCCTGTCGTATAGGTCTTATAAGTCCTATGCGTCTTTCTGAAAAGTGCTATCTATCCGCCATATCTTTCTTCTCGCGGCATCATCCCGGTAGAACGCTCGCTATTCGCGAGGTCTACGTCCTTATGTCGTCATCCTCCTTCGCCTTACCTCCTCGCGCCATCACCCCAGTAGAACGCTTCCTTGCTCGCAGGGCTTACAGCCGTGCCTCGCAAGAGCGCGTCTACGGGGTAGTTCCTCGTATACTTTTCTCTGTAAATCGAAAAAGCATCGAGTCACTAAAAAACCCCGCTTGCGCGGGGCTCACGCCATTCTATGAACAATTGTCATTTCCAAACACGCAAAATATCGCCTAAGGCGTTTTGAGTATATTGGTATAGTGTTTTCATGAATGGGTATTCTTTGCTCGTTTCTTCTGGAAACTTTGGGGAAACGAACAAAAAGATTGCTCCGCATCAAGAGCACAAGCTATTGTACAGGTAGTTTGCAAACCTTGTCAAGGGTACATATTTCCCAAAAAATGAAGCTGTTTTTCTTCCCTCTTTCGCTCTACTGTACCCTTTCAAGAAGCGACGGTTTGAGGCTCGTAAACTCCTCATCCCCCCACGTGCCCCCAACGAGGATCGTTTGAAACCGCCAGGTAGCGCCGCTCCGTTTCATGTACAACACAAACAATTTTGAGGCATCACCGTTCAGGTATACGATCATCCCTTTGTCTCCTGACTGCAGGCTTCCTTTATAGAAAAAGGGGCCATTCTCACTAACATAGGAAGCAAGTGAGGCTAAATGCGCGTCTCTGGTGTGTACGGATCCTTCGCTTTCATTGTATCCAATACTGTACCCTACCTTGACTGCACCTTTCGGTGCCCCATCACAGATAGCGATAGCCATCCCGTCCGGATCGCAGATTACCGTGGATGTCGTTTGATAGGCGATAAGCCCGACATAATTTTTCCCTGCCATCGCACTTTTTATATCGGACAACACATTGCAAAATGCGCTATCAGAAACTTCGCACGCGGGGGATAGCATCGGACTTGGTGAATTTGAAGTAATACTCTGTGTTGTCGGCGTCAAAGTGATCGTTTTTGCAATTGCAGTAAATGTATCATACCAAATTTGCGCCTCTCCCTTTCCCTGACCTTTGGCAAGAGTCGGCATGAATTCCCCCATTCTATCCCGGTTCCACATCTTTGATTCGCCGCAATTAGTCGGGTCAGTCGTAAAAAACTCCGGCATACTTACCATAATGTTTTCTTCAACCCCTGTTAACGAAATCATTACCCGATAATTATTCGGGTAAAAAACGAGTGATCGGGTAAACAAAACGCTGCATACTTCAAACCGTGAAAGAACGCTCGTCATCCGACCGTTGTATTTCCCGCCAATGCGAACCAGCGCATCCGATGCGGCAAAATCACCGATAGTTTTTGCTTCTCCTTTTTCAAGCGCAGCTTTATCAAGAAGTGCAGTTTTCCGATCCATCCCCAATGGCATTTCTTCAGGAATCACATCCAGTGCATCCACGGAAACCGAAAGAAGAGGTTGCGTTGCTCCTTTTCCGTCAATATTGAAAAGCACGGTCGCTGGGTATTTCAGAGTGATCCCCGCGTTCTCGTCGAGAAATGTTTTCCAATCTGCTCCCGGCATCGGTTCGCCAGTTGGCGAAGGAGTTTCTGTAGACACTACTGACGTAGCGGCTTTCTGAAACCCATTTTTCTGATAGAGAATGTACGCTGTTAAGCCTACAATGATTACGATAAGGAAGAAAAGAAGCACCATCACCCACAAAGGAAAAAATTGTTTCGGCACTCCGGTATCAACAGGAATATTTTTCGTTGGTACGAGTTGGGAAACAGGTTTTTCTGCCATACTTCTATCATACACCATGCTGAAATACATTCGAAGCACTATTATTTTTATTTTGTCTTCCTAAGTATCCTCTCAAGCGCTACCACAAACGCAGCTGTCCGAAGGTCAATGTCAAGTTTCGTCGATACATCCCAAATCGCATCAACCGCATCTTCCATTTTCTTTTTTAATTTTTTATTCACGTCCTCTTTCGTCCAATGCTCTCCTTTCTTATTCTGCTCCCATTCAAATGCGGACACCGTAACGCCGCCGGAATTACTCAAAATATCAGGGATCACCGTAATACCGCGCTGAAACAAAATCTCATCCGCCTCAGGTGTCGTCGGACCATTGGCCATTTCCAAGACAATCTTTGCTTGTATTTTTTTGGCATTTTCATTAGTAATGACATTTTCGAGTGCCGAAGGCACAATAATATCCACAGGAAGTGTGAAGAGGTCTTCGTTGGTAATGTATTTTCCTTTTTTCATATCACACACAGATCCGCTGCAGTAACATCCGGCCAACATCCCTGTTTTTTTCTTGCAATTCAACGTCAGTTCTGGATTGATCCCGTCAGGTACATATACGCCACCTTTGCTGTCTGATACAGCAACTACTTTAAAGCCTGCTTCATGCAGAAACTTCGCTATGTTATACCCAACATTCCCAAATCCTTGGACCGCCGCAGTCAAACGCGGCTGGGACGTCACGTCAAACGCGGTTGTCGCGTGTGACGCGATTTGACGTCCCGCAACCGTCAATTCCGACTTCTGCCCTCTGCCTTCTGCCTTCTGTTTTGATAGCAAAGCTATCAAAACATACAGTCCTCCCAATCCCGTCGCTTCCTCCCTTCCCTGACTCCCTCCGTCTTTGATGAGTTTCCCTGTAAAGGTTGATCGAAGCACATGATAGGGATCGCGCCGCGAGCCGACAAAATTTTGCGCGGCTTCACTTGCTCTTAAGGACGGCGTTGATGGAGAGGAAGCGTTTGCAACTGAAGACGCGTCTAAATTTTCGTTGGCGACCAAGGCGCGATATTGATTTTTGTGAAGAGCAATAAATTCATCAACCATCCATCCCATGATGATGCCGTTGGTGTTCACATCCGGCGCCGGCACGTCTTTATCAGGCCCGATACAGTCCGCAATTGCCCGTACATACCCGCGGCTTAACCGCTCAAGTTCTCCTTCAGAAAGCGTTTTTGGGTCAACGATAATACCGCCTTTCCCGCCACCCAAGGGAAGATCTGCAACCGCGCATTTCATCGCCATCCAAAACGAAAGTGCTTTCATTTCATCCAAAGAAACCTGCGGATGGAACCGGATTCCGCCTTTGTACGGCCCGAGAAAATTGTTGTACTGCACTCTATAGCCCTGAAAAATTTTCCATTGTCCATTGTCCGTTTGTACAGGAATTGTGATATTAATAATCCTTTGTGGCTGTTCAAGAAGCTTTATTTTATTTTGAATTTCTGTCTTCCGTCCTCCGTCTTCTGTCATCTGTCTTTCAGCTTTTCTAAGCTGAAACATTGCACTTTTAAACGGGTTTTCTGATGTATGACTATTCATAAGATCTCTACTTTAGGTTTTCAGGGGCAAGCGTGCAAGGATTGAATTTATTATAAGTCTTTTTCTAAATGTTTGTAAAATGTATGCAATATTTTATTTTTATTTAATAAAATAGATCTTTTTTTATTTGTTCATTATTAACACTTTGAGCCGATAGTTTACTTTCCATCTCAGTAATCATTGCACTATTCCCGCAGAGGTAAAATTCGCAATTTTGAGGATTTTTTTCATTTTTTAGGACGTGTTCTGTAACATGACCCTTCGCCCGCCGAATCCCGAGCTCTGTCGAGGGAGAAGCCGGGACGGTATTCTCCAAACCAGCCGATGGTTTGGAAAGACACAAAAAATACTGGAACCCCGTGTATTGCCCTACAATGTCTCGAAACTCCTGATCACAGTACACATCATCCTCATACCGAAGACCCCAGTAGAGAGACACCTCATTGTCATTGCGAGTCCCGCTTTGTGGGATGAAGCAATCTTTATAATAAAGATCGCCACGCTTCGCTCGCGATGACATATCAAGGATCATTGAGCGAAACGGTGCTATCCCAGCCCCTGTTGCCACAAAAACTTTTTTTAATGGATTTTGCGATAAAGTGAAGTTTCCGATGGGTGCCAGATACTCTACCCTCTCTCCTTCTTTTTTTCCCAAGAAATATTTTGACCCCACTCCCATCGGAGTTGTGTCCACAATAATTTCAAATGACAACGGGTCAGGAACGCTGCAAAAAGAATACTGCCGCCGCGTTTTCTCATCAATAATAAACGTCGCATACTGTCCGGGTTGAAACAGAAGTTCTCTCGGTTTTTCATTTTGAATGACAAAATGAAAAACAGTTTTTGTGAGTTGAGTTTTTTTTATAACAATCGCGGTATACTGCTGGGGTTTTGAGAGTTCCATGGGAACTATTATACAGTATGGGTATAATCTCGTGCTCATTAATTCTCTAAATACTTCTCTACGTCAGGGCGGCCATCCCAGTACTATGCTTACCTCGGTCTGGAGGCTTACAGCCTCACACTCCCGAGGAGCGCAAGTACGGGATAGGCTACCGATTTACTACGCATTCGTGCATTACTTTTATTCACCTTTTTCTGCTAACCACCGTTCCACATCTAATGCCGCCATACAGCCCATGCCCGCAGCCACAATTCCTTGCCGATATCGGTTGTCAACACAATCTCCTGCCGCAAATATTCCTTCTTTGGATGTTGCCGTATGCGAATCAGTTAGAGATCGCATTCCTCGAATTTGGATATATCCCTTATTATCCATTACCACAACATCTTTCAAAAACCCTGTGGCCGGCGTATGCCCGATTGCCATAAACACGCCATCAAATGGTATTTCTTCTGCTTCGCCCGCCGAAGCTTCATGCGAAGGCGGGGTCGAATTGGTTAAATTATTTCTTACCCGAATCCCACGAAGCGCTGTATCCCCATAGAATTCCACAACCTCTTTATTTAGCAAGAAAGAAATCTTCGGATTCTTTTTCGCCCGATCAACCATAATGGGAGATGCACGAAACTCATCTCTCCGGTGGATGATCGTGACCTTATCGGCAAACCGTGTGAGAAATATTGCCTCTTCCATCGCCGTATCCCCGCCGCCTAAAACTGCCACATTTTTACCTTTGAAAAAAAACCCGTCGCATGTCGCACAGTAACTGATCCCCTTCCCCCTAAATTTTTCCTCGCTGGGAATCCCGAGAGTTTTTGGATTTGCTCCTGTTGCGATAATCACAGCTTTCGCCTCATAGTTTTTACTATTTGTTTTTACAGTAAAAAAGTGTTCCGCCTTCTGTCCTCTGTTTTCTGACTTCTGTATCGATAACACGATATCTGTTTCTATAACGGTTCCGAACCTCTCTGCTTGTTTCCGCATGTTATTAAGAAGATCCGGCCCCAATATCCCTTTCGGAAATCCGGGGAAATTTTCTACATCCGTCGTGGTCGTGAGCTGCCCTCCGGGCTGTGGTCCGGAAATGATAAGCGTTTCCAAAAACGCCCGCGACGTATAAATGGCAGCTGTGTACCCCGCAGGTCCAGAACCGATGATAATGACATCGTATATCATAATACTACCAATCCGACAAATACTACCAATCCGACAAATAAATGAATTTAATAATTTAATTATTGAATTTTTATATTTATCAATTGATTTGTAGTATTTATGGCATTTATCGGATTTTTCGGATTAATTATTATAATAATTTATTTAATTCACCTAATAATATTTCTTTCGACTGTACACCCACAAATTGTTTCACAACAGTTCTACCTTTAAAAATCATGAGTGTCGGAATCGACATGACATTGTATTTTTGCACCAACTGGGGATTTTCATCTACATTGATCTTCCCCACTTTTGCTTTTCCGGCCATTGACTTGGCAACATCTTTAATGATGGGTTCTTGCATTTGACACGGTCCGCACCAAACAGCCCAAAAATCCACCAACACCGGTTTGTTCGCCTTGAGAACTTCTGCATCAAAATTTTTGTCGGTTATTACTATATCCATATACGCCCTCCAGCAAACGCAGCATGAGCCGTATTCGAATAGAATAGAACAGGCGAATGCTAAGTTGCGGAGGTTTAATCCATATTCATTATACCTATTTTCCGCTCAACGAGCATACCATTGGCTTTTACTGAAAACAACATTGCAAACTATATCAACTCCGTTTATATCTGATATATATCAAGTAACAGAAGCTAAATAATGAGAATTTTTTGTTTATAAATCAAGAAGAGCTCTCTTTTATTTCTTCAACATATGAGAATATAAACGATCCAACGTCAGTGGGTTTTCCTGTTTTCTTTTGTATTTCGTACAAACGCTGCAGTGGAATACAAGTATCATGATCTTCGCCTGGATAACATCCTGGGATATCTGCTCCTGCCCAGAGTCTAATGCCACAACTATGCTCAAATGCGGCGCTTAGCCATATTGCCTCTCCATGAACCTTTACAACCGGTGGTAAACGAAACGGGCATTGTTCCATGCACATACTATACCATCAGGTCTTTTCTTTTAATGATTTTATGTTAAAATGAGCGCACATGTCTAAAATTGTAAATCAAAAATGGAAAAATTACTCACATTCTCTTGTTAAATTAGCCCTTACTCCAGATGAAGTGAGGTGTTTTCAGCTCCTTGTCGCTGAAGGCTCTTTGAATGCGAAAAGCTTGGGAAAAGGGATAGGTGTGCTTCCCAATGCTGTGTATCGATTGATTACAAACTTAAAACAAAAGGGGTTTATTGTAGAGCTTGATACTCACCCGATTAGTTTTCAAGCGCTTCCGCCGGATATTGCCATAAATGCATATGCACAAAATAAGTTGAAAGAAATCAATCAACTAATCACTCTTTCACTCAAAGAGGTTTCCGCACGCCCATCATCTTCTACGAATACTATTGAACAGATCACAGGACGAAATGCCATGTTTCTCAAATCAGCAGAAATGATTAATAAGTCAAAAAATGAAGTTCTTATTATTTCTATCGGTGAATCAGTACCCGATGAAATAAAAATCGCCAATCGCGATGCTATTGAACGAGGAGTAACGATTAAATTTATCGCTCAAATCTATAATCAAAGAAATGCAATGATATTAAAAAGCTGGGTTCGAATGGGTTTAGAGGTCCGTCATTTGTCGGAAACAGGATACCATATGCAAATTGTGGACGGAAATGTTTGTCTACTTTCTACCAGCAATCCTGAAAATTCTGCGGAAAGATCATCTATGATAATTCGCAGTGTTGGATTATCAAATGCAATCCGGAATTATTTCTATATGCTCTGGGAAAAAGCTCTCCCTATAAAAATAGAATGATTTAATCTTCTTAAGCATAGATGTTATTTCATCCATCTTTGACAACCATTGCAAACTATATCAACTCCGTTTATACTGAATTTCCTATGAAAATTTTCTTTGCCGGACCACTCACCAATCTGGAACATCCTGATAAAGTCAAAGCATTTTATGTCAAACTTGCAGACCTTGCCAAAAAACTTGGGGCTGAACCGTTTTGGGCATTCCTGTCAGGCACCGATCCCATTCAAAATCCCGACATATCAGCAGAAGAGGTGTACCGGCGGGATACTGAACAGATTGCAAAATCCGATTTAATGATTGCCTACGTCGGAGAAAATTCCATCGGTACCGGGGAAGAAATTGAGTATGCAAAAACAGTCAATGTTCCGGTTATAATCATGTACGAAAAGGGAGATACCATCTCCCGGATGCTCAAAGGCAATCCTGCAGTTAAAAAAGAAATCGCGTTTGAAAACGAAGACGACGCGCTCAAACAGCTGGAAGCATACCTCTCTACGTTTTCTTTACCACCGCGTACCCCAATTTTGTAATCACCTGTATGATGTGCGTTTCTAGAATTCTTTTTTCATCAAACATGACATCCACATACCCACCGGCATAATTGCATACAGACTCAACACCTATATCCATGAGCTCTCCTTCGATGAGCATCGAACAACTCGCACAATGAATTCGACTCCTGCAAAAAGACCGCACTTGTTTTTTACTTTTTCTTACAAGAATCGCAATCACAGGTGCAATCTTTGCATGTACAGGTACACGTACACTTCCCATCTGGACATGTGCATGTCTCCCCGCAGCATCCGCAGGTACACTTTTTTTCTATATCGGTATTCTGATTTTCTGCCATAACGTATCACCTCGCTTTCATCGATTTCCCATACTCATCACTTTAGCAATTTCATCTATCATGTGTTCTTTCCGTTTAGGATTTTGACTGTTCATCCCATGCGTAAAACACGTATGCAGATGATTTTCCATGAGTTTTGCATGTGCGGATTTGAGAAGTCCGATCACAGCGAGATTTTGCTGCATGATGTCCACACAATAATCCCCTTTTTCAAGCATCCCAATAATCGTTTCCATGAGGCTTTTTGCCTTTTTCAAGGCTACGACTACTTCTTGTTTTTCAACACGTTTTTCTTTCATATCTTCTCCCTTCTCTCTATAACCTATACCATAGGTATAGGTATTGTCAAGAGCCAAAAAGATTTACTACAAGAAAAACTATGGTATACTTATTGTTCATATGAGTAACCAGAAGAAAAAAATTGATGCAAAAAAAGAACCTGTTTTACCGCCATCTCCCGAACCACCCAAAAAGGCAGTGATTCCGCCCAGTTTTAAACGTCCGCCGATGAAAAGCTCTTTTTCTCAAGGGAGCAAAATCCGCCAGGATGGGCGGAACCAATTTTTCAGCCGTACAAGAAGAGGAATTTAAATATGGATAAACAATCAATAACGATCAATCGCATTATTTTTATACTGTCCATTGCTGGCGTTTGTATGGCTATTTATGTGCTTCAGAGTTTTTTGAGAAACACCGGCATTGTATGTTTAACCGGCACGGGGTGCGAACTGGTCCGCAGAAGTCCGATTTCCTACCCGTTCGGCATCCCGGTTCCCGCATTTGGCCTTGTGGGCTATACGGGTTTGGCAATTCTCTCATTCCTCCAAACTATGAACCATGAACAACGAACTATGAACTTGTTAAAAGGCATGCTTGGTATTGCCATTTTCGGTATCTGTTTTGTTTCGTGGTTTACCATCATGGAACTATTTGTCATCAGAGGGCTCTGTTCATGGTGCGCCGTGTCTGCTGTGAATATGTATGTGATATTTGGGCTAGTGGTAAAGAGCATAAGGTTACCGAAAAAGTTATTCAGTTAATTCACATCAACGAATAACGAATCTGTACGAATAAACGAATTATTATTTCTTTATTCGTATATTAGTAGTTTTTATTCGTAATTCGTTGATAAATCTTTTATGAAGCTCACTTCCGAATCTAAATTTTTCATTGGCATTATCGCTGCAACCATCTTTATTATCGCAGTAGCAATTATACTCCTTTCCCAACCGCAAAAACCAATAATAAAAGAGGAACTGATCCCTGCTTCCGCTCCAACGCGGGGCAATAAAGACGCTAAAACCTGGTTGGTTGAATTTTCTGATTTCCAGTGTCCAGCATGTAAACTTTTTGCCGCTGCTGTTGATGAACTTGCTTTAAAAAATCCTGACACGCTCTATGTTGCGTACCGTCACTTCCCTCTTCCCCAGCATCCTCTGGCCCAAAAAGCAGCGATTACCGCTGAAGCAGCCGGAGCGCAAGGAAAATTCTGGGATATGGATAAACTCTTGTTTGGCAATCAAGACACGCTGACAGATGCCAAATTTACAGAGCTTGCAAAATCTCTAAATCTTGATATGACGGCCTTTGCCAGTGCATCATCGGATACAAAAATAGTGGACAAAATCAATACAGATGTCAGCTACGGCAACAAACTAGGGCTAAATGCCACTCCCACCTTTTACCTCAATGGTGTTAAAATGGATGTGGGAAAGCCTGAGGATTTGAAGGGGAAAATAGAAGAAGTAATAAATAGCAATGTTCAATGATCAATGTTCAATCAATGTGTCATTTTTGAATATTGAAAATTTAGATTTGATTAAAAATTGAAAATTGTAAATTGAAAATTTGAGTATTAACGTTTCTTTCAAAAGGAGGGTGATTATATGTTTGACTTAACCAACAAGGTTGCCCTTATCACCGGCGCTTCATCCGGCATCGGACGGGCATCCGCACTTGCTCTTGCCAGCCAAGGAGCTTCAGTTGCCATCGCCGCAAGGCGCGTCGAAAAGCTTGAGGAGCTGAAAAAAGAAATAGAGGCAAAAGGCGGGAAAGCGCTCGTCGTCCCTATGGATGTATTGAAAAAAGAGGAGATCATCGCGGGTGTTACGAAGATTATCGAAACATTTGGGAGACTGGATATACTGGTCAATAATGCCGGTACGGCGCTCGGAGCTCCGCTTGCGTCACTCACTGATGAGATGTGGGATACAACCCTGAACACCAATCTCAAAGCGTATTTCCATACCTGCCAAAAAGCAGCAGCAGAAATGGCCAAAAACAGTTGGGGCCGAATTGTAAACATTGCTTCCATCGCATCAGGCGGGGTGGGAGTCGGATTTGTCGGCATTGCAAATTACTGCGCCAGTAAAGGCGGAGTGGTCGGCATGACCGAGGCCTTAGCAGATGAACTGGCGCCGATGGGAATTACCGTCAACGCCATTGGTCCCGGGGTCATTGAAACGGAAATGACCAAAGGAATCATTGACGATCCAAAACAATCAGAAGGTATGAAAGCGCGCATCCCCATGAAGCGATTTGGCAAACCCGAAGAAATCGCATCAGCAGTTGTCTATCTTGCCAGCGACGAAGCCTCCTACACCACGGGCGCAACGCTCTACATTGATGGCGGTTGGACAGCAAGTTGATTATTCTTTTTTCTATCTTTTGAAGGTCTAGCAAATAACTTTCGTGTAATACCGAAGAACTTTTTGTCTTCATAGGTTAAATGAAACTCTCCATCACAAAAAGACCTAACAATTGGTTGCTCGATATGAATTGCCTGGTTAATCGGGCGTTCGAGTTTAGTAAGTGCCATATTTACCCCCCTCTCCACAGATAATACTTTCTCTCTCTGGAAAAATCAAGGGGAGAGGCGCTAGGAAGCTCAAAGAAACACCGCTACCGTCATGTTCCAAAAAAGGTGGACGAGGATGGGGGCTACTAAAGACTTCGTCCGGTAATAGATGAGCGAATTGGCAATGCCCAAAACGATCGAAGTCATAAAAAAGAGAATAAGAGTCGTCCCTTGAAACCGTAAAGACGTAAGAAGAATGGGTATGTGAAATGCGACAAAAAGAAGCGTCGACATGATAACTGAGCGGATAAGGTTTTTTGACGCTTCATAGAGCCGCGAAAAGAAAAAGCCGCGCGACAAAAGCTCTTCGGAAATTGATGTAGATAGGGAAAGGATGAACATCATCGGAATGCCGTACAAAAGGACTGCAGTGGTCGGGGTGAGGGTGAGTGACCCGTATTTAAAAATATTGGCAAGGATTGCTTCCCCTGCAAACAGTAAACCAAACCCGCAGCCGATCAAAACGCTCTGCAGAAGATTTTTTGACGTGATTCCGATCGTACCTATCCCGCGCTTCTCTTTTTTTAAAACAAACCAGAGAACCGGAAGGATAAAAATGACAGGTTTTACCAAAAACTCGTCAACCGGCTCGGGAAACCGGAAAAAGTACCGGTACAAACTCCATGCCAGAAGCTGCCACGCCCAAAACTGAAACACCCACTCTGTTGAGCTTCTTAAGGCTTTTTTTTGTTCATTACGGATGCTTTTCCGCTTCATAGTTCAATAGTACCACAGTACGAATACTACAAATACTACCAATGCCACAAATGAGTTTGTCATCCCGCACTTGATGCGGGATCCTAGATTCATGCTTTCGCAGGAATGACAATTTGTCGGATTTGTAGTATTTATCGGATTTGTTTATTTGGTTTTTTCGACCGCCTCTTCCATTGCCTCAACCAACATATGAATAGCTTGTTCTGCCTCATCTCTGGTCAAAACCCGATAGTTATGGGGGAAATAATGAAAAACAAGATTTCTCCCCTGTTTCCAGGCGCGCCATAAAAGATCCGGAAGGTCGTGCCCATACCGGTTTTCCAGTTGCCCGTATGCGCTTCTTTGTCCTAACCGCCGGACAAGGTTTGGACTTAATACCTTCCCGATACGGAAGTGGTCGCTTCTATAATCGCGCTCTAAAATAATTCCGAGCTTTAGAAAAAGGTCTTTGAGAAACCCTTCGTACAGTTTAGCAAACGGAAACACGAGATAGGAGTAATCCGTCGGTTCTTCGCTTTGATGCCTTTTGGAGTCATCGAAAAGAAACATCCCGTCTTCAAACAGCATCTTCTCCTGCGTCGAAAAAAAATTCCAAAGTAATGAATTTTTCTCAATCATGCATTTGTCGTATGTGTCTTATACGTCCTATCGTATAAAAAGCAATGTTTCTAAAACCAAAAATAATGCTATCCCCAACACAATCCACCGCTGTGCTTTAATAGGCGGTCGTGACATGCCAAGAGTAAACCACGTGTTGAGATTGTGATATTCCTGCCACTCTTCAGCCTGGAGAAGAAGAAGGGTGAAATAGAGAGACAAGACAAGTCCGGCCGCAAACATGCTGCCCGATGAGGTAACGATAAAAAACGAAACGATTCCAAAAAGTACAACGAAAACAATCGATCGGAACGGTGACGGTTTGATATCAAACACCAGATCAGCCAGATCCATAAAATAGACGCCGAACAATCCTCCAAAAAGATAAAAAACTGTGGAAATGTCAGGCGAAAGCCGCCACTTGAGAACCCCAAGGATTAGAATGTAGGAAAAAATCAGAAGCACCACCCACCGTGGTTTTGACTTAATAATTTGTTTAATATTATTCATATAAATGCTCCAATTATTCCATCAACGAATTACGAATAAAAACCTACGAATATACGAATAATTCAATGTATTCATTCGTTTATTCGTATAGATTCGTTATTCGTTGATATGTATCAGTATATCATCTCAAATACAAACAAATCTTTGTCAACCGGTTTTTCTGTAACTTCAATTTTTTCCACCCATGCCACATCCGGCCCTTTTTTACTTAATTCGACAATTTTTTTTACGCTTTCCTCTTCTCCTTGTACGACTGCCTCAACGGCCCGGTCTTGCCGATTTTTCACCCAACCGACGATACTCAACTTCTCTGCTTCCCGCTTCATCCACCCCCGAAACCCAACACCCACAACATCACCTTTAATAATTAAATGAAAGCATTTCATAATGAGACAATAAGAACCAAGACACGAAGACAGTAAGACAAAACGCTCTCTCTTCCTGTCTTATCGTCTTACCGTCTTATCGTCTTTCTGTCTCAGCTCTTTCATTTTCCACATAAACAATTTTCCTTTGCTTCTGGCATTGGCATCTTTCACGAAGGTGAGGGCTTTTTCCAAAATTGCCCGGGGAACGGTTTTTGCCAAACGGATGTAAAGAGATTTATGCTTATAATCATTGAGCGTCTCAGCAAGATATATTCCGTATTTCTGGAATTCCCTCGAAATATACTTATCTTCTAAAGGATTAAAAAGAGTGAGTATGTCGCCAATTTTTTGCATAACAAATAGACTATGAGAACTAAGACAGTAAGACGCTAAGACTCGTTAATCTGTTTTGAAAAACCCACAATCATCGAACAAATCTCCTCCCATTCTCTAATAAGAGATTGTATAGTAAGACTTTTTCCATAATGTAACGATTGGGCAATTTCTAATCCAGTTATTACTTCATACGCTGACCGCTTGGCAATGGTTAGAAAATGAAAAAACTCACGATTTGAACTTGATCCTGATCCTTCTGCTATATTAAGAGGAATGGAAATAGCTGCTCTTCTTATCTGATCAGTAAGACCAAATTGTTCTTTACTCGGAAAAACGCTTGTTGTTTCATATACTTTTGTGACGAACTGCATCCCACGTTGCCAAACAACTATTTTTCTAAACTGATGTGCTTTCATATCTGCCTGTCTTATTGTCTTACCTCTCTTCTAATTACCGTCTTACAGTCTTATTGTCTTACCGTCTTACTGTCTAGTTAAATCTCCCCATCGCCTTATCTACCCCTTCAGAAAGTGCAATCCGTACTGCCTCAGTCCCGTTTTTGATAAGGTGTTTGAGCGATCCTGCCTCTCCCTGGGAAAAACGGGAAAGGACAAAATCAACGATTGATTGGTGGTACATGCGCCGTTCGAAAAATGCCCGTTTCTCTTTCCTTGTATGTTCATCTTCATCGTGTTCTTTGGATATGTGACCAAACAGTTTTCCTCTGCCAATCCCCATCCGGAATCTCACAAACGCGTCGCTTTTGAGTTCTTTGATGGTTGATTCAATACCATTGTGCCCCGCGCTCCCCCCGCCGGTCCGGATCCGTATTTTCCCTAAAGGAAGATCAATGTCATCGTGTACAACCCACACATCAGACGGTTGAAGTTTGTAAAAATTGACGATAGATGCAACTGCCAAACCGGAGTTATTCATGAAAGTGATCGGTTTAACTAATAGGACGTCGCCCACTTTCGCAACCGCTGATTTAAATTTTTCTTTTTCTTCCCATATGACCGTTTCCTTCCCCAACTCCTTTGCCAGTTTCTCCACAATCATAAATCCGATATTGTGCCGCGTATCTTTATACTCCCCACCGGGATTTCCAAGACCAATAATGATATTCATATAGCATTATTCTACACGATTACACTAAAAATTGGGATAAAATAAAAACCCAGCCCTTCGCGAAGGGCTGGGTGATATACATCGGCCGATGTACATCGTTACTTCATTTTTGCCAGTTGTTGTTCGGCTAAATCCCCTACATATGGGACTTTATACATTTCTCCCTGGAACGCTTTCCACATAAGAACGATCCACAACACAAATGATCCTAAAGAGAGTAAAAGTCCAACAATCCAGCCTAAAATCGGAACGAATCCAAGCGCAATATTTGCAATAAATACTCCTCCGAAAAGGATAGTTGATTGCATCGCGTGGAACCGAACGAATTTACTTTCTTTCTCGATGAGAAGGAATATGATTCCGGTTATGAAACCCAACAGATACGCTGCTGCGCCCATCAGATTTTCATTACCTGCTGATGATACCTTTCCTGCCATATTTTCTCACCACCTCTCTTAGAAACATTTAACGAGTGTTACGAGTTTAATGTTTCTTAGACCCTCCGAAGCTTTACGCGAAGGAGGGCTAATCTACTCTATCTCAAGCCTACCATGCCTCAAATTTCCCAGTCAATGAGGAAAAAAATGTGTTTAGAATAATCCCAATTGTTCTTTTGACCGGTCAACAAGCGCTTTCTCCTCTTTTGACTTCCAGATTTTAACAACTCCAAACACCCCGTCATACCCGGGATCAACGACAATGTCCCCTGTCCGCACTTTCCTTATGCCGTCAGCAATTTCTTTTGTCGACACCGATCCAATTTCATCGATAGAAGCATGGAGAAGCACGTTGAATTCTCCGTTGAAACGCGATACCAGCATCGTATACTGTGCTTGCGTTTTGGGGCTTGCCACCGGCGACCCGATCGCCTCTGCAATAATTTCCTGCAAAGGCACCAGCATCACAAATGGCGGTCTTGATAGTGTTATTCTGCTTTGTAATAATCGAATATCTTTGTCTAATCCATAAGTTGCATCACCATTGTTTAATTGTTCTATTGTTTCATTGTTCACACGGGTTGATTCGGCAAGTTCCTCAACTCGCTGCATCACTCCCTGTGTGAGCGGCTTTCCGCACATGGAACATGTGGTGCCTTTTGAGGAAACTTCCTCCGGTGTTAACCGCACATTGCACATGCGGTGTCCGGTATAGTGGTACTTTCCCTCTTCAGGATAAAATTCAATTGTATATTCAATTCTGCAAGCAAGCGGGGAGCGAATAAAATTTTGCGCGGCTTCACTTCCTCTTAAGGACGGCGCTGATGGAGAAGATGAGTTTGGAACTGAAGACGCGTCTAAATTTTCGTTTGCGACCGCAGCATGCGTGGGAGATTCTAATGCTCTTTTAATATTTTTATATGTTATTTCCGGCAATTCAAAAATGGTTGCTTCCCTCCCTAACTTCGGCCCTGAGTGCGCGTCGGAAAAAGAAACGATCGCACGACTGTCTAATTCTTTGATCCGCCAGTTCATGTCCGGAGAACTGGATAATCCCGTTTCAACAGCATAAATGTTTTTGGCAAACTCCCCAAACGCTTCTTCCAATGACTCAAATCCGCCCATTTTCCCGTACACCGAAAACCACGGCGTCCAGATATGTGCTGGCACGATGAGCGCTTGCGGTTCAACGGTCAATATCAACTCTGATAGATTGATAAGCGACATTCCGATGATCGGCCGGCCGTCGCTCATAAGATTGCATCCACGCTTCGTGAGCTCCTGGCTGATTTTTTGTGCGGATGCGATGGTCGGCACCCACACCAACACATGCACCCGCCTAGTCTTCCCTCCTTGGGAATAAATACAGGAAATTTCAGTAGAAAGAAGAAAAAGAGGAGTAGATCTTCCCGTCGCGGGGAGCGCGGATAAATTCGAGTTCTTCGCCGAAGGGGCCCGAGCATCTGCGAGGGATCGAAGAACTCCTGAATTTGGACGTGCGACCTCAGCGATGTCGTGAGACGGATCGATTTTTTCCGTCTTCTGCCTTCCGTCTTCTTCCTTCTGTTTAAGCAATCCGCTTCCGTCTTCCTCAAGTTTTTCCCCAATCTCCCTCATCCACATCGGATGCGTCCAGTCTCCGGTTGCCACCAAACCGATTCCTTTTTTCCCTGCCCAATCTGCGATGCCATCAATGGTCATTTGTGGAGATACCGCACGCGAAAAACGGGAATGGAGATGGAGATCGGAAATTACGTACATAACTAAGTAAAAAGTTTATAAAGTTATTGAGTTATAAAGTAAATACCATCCGCACCTTATGAACTTTCTACTTTATGAACTTTATAAACTTACTCAAACACTTCTTTCATGAGTTTTTTTATATCAGAAATAAGTTTGTTGAGGACTGATATGTTGGGTTTGTGTTGTTTTCCGGTAAATTCATGACCTCCCATATCATATCCTTTCATCCCCTTCGGTATAGTTTTGAAAAACACAACAGGAACGATTGATTTCATATATGTTTGCATGACTTTCATAACCCCCTGTTTTCTCATGCGCCGCATAGACCAAACAAAAAGCGTCTCATGAATGATAGTGAGGTGAACGCCTGTTTTTTCTAATCTATTTCGAAGATCCGCGTCTTCAAGGAATGGATGGTCTTCATCATATCCATGCACGTTTTGAAAAACATCCCGTCGTATACCTGTAAACGGTCCGGATCCCACCGGAAGTTTCAGAGTTTTAGACCCGTCAAAAAGAAGATTATAAAAATTCGATAATATTGCATCATTCACATTCTCTGTGTCTGGTTTGCTCCATGTGGTAAAAAAATTGATTTCTGGCTTGCTCTCAATATATATTTTTATACGCTCTATACAGTATGGAAGAAGTATTGAATCCGCATCAACAAAAAGAAACCAATGTCCTTTGGCATGCTTCGTACCAAGATTTCGCTGATACGGGAGACCTGCGTGGTCTGCTACAATTATCTTCAGGTCTTGTATCTTTTTCCCAAACTCTTTTGCCTTTTCTACTGTTTTGTCTTTTGATTTCCCGTCCACCACAATCACTTCAAAATTTTTATCTGATTGTTTGGTGAGGGATTCAAGGAGTTGCGGCAAAAACTTTTCTTCGTTCAGCGCCGGAATGATGATAGATATGAATGGCTTTCCCATACTCCCGCCATTATATCAAAATCGTACGTCCTATATCTGTAAAAGCTCAAACACCACAAAGAATATATATGCAAGGAAAAGCACAATCCCTTCTTTCCTTGTAATATCGCGCTTGGATGAAGCCGCCCACCAGAAAAATGCTGCCACAGATGCCAAAAGAATGAGTGTCACCCTCATCCTGAGATGATCCGGTACGGAAAAGGGGGCAAGGATACAGACCACTCCCAATATCGGTGTATTGATGACAGCGCTGCCCAACACATCTCCAAACGCAATATCCCGTTTCTTTTTGATAATTGCCTCAACTGCAAGCGTCAATTCAGGAAGGTTGGTACCAATCGTGATGAGGAAAAGTCCGATGACAAATGGAGATATACTAAACTGTCTAGCTAAACCCTCTCCAATACTCACGATGAACCGTGATGAAAAAGCTAATCCTAAAAGACCTCCGACACCGAGTGTTATCGCATGAAGCGGATGTTTGATGTTCTTCACATGATGCTCAAGACGGTCAATAACATGTTGTTCTTTATTGACAAACAATATGTGGATAATATATGAGAACAAAAGCACAAATCCTTCAATCCGCGTCAGTTTTCCATCCCAGAGGGCAAGTGCAGGCATCGCAACAACAATGGTTGAAATTCCGATATCCCATTTGCTCATCCCGTGATCAAGAACAATGCGCTTAAGAAGTATGGCACTCCCGCCCATGATAAAGGAAAGAAGAAGGATCGACCCTCCAAGGAGATTTCCGATGGATAACTGGGGAACGCCGTCTCTGACTGCCTGATATGCGACAAACATCTCAGGTATGGTCGTTGCAAATCCGAGGATGAGAAATCCCAAAAGAAAACTCTGTACCGCAAGCCGTTTGGAAAAATACGACGTGGCTTTAACAACAGCATTAGCTGACACTGCCAATATAATTCCTAAAACAACTAGCAAAACGATGTTTTGAAATATCATAAAAATTCGAAATTCGAATATCGAAATACGAAACAATATCAAAATTTAAATTTTTTAATATTTAAAAATTTGAATTTGTTTCGAGATTCGTGCTTCGAGCTTCGGATTTTTTTGAATTGCTTCTATCTCACGCTCTTCTGATTATCATACATCTTGTGAATTTCAGAAGTCGTCGTCGCTTGCTGAGGGCTTTTATCTTTCCGCACGCGAACAAGCCTGGGGAAACGGAGTGCATACCCGGCCCCATGTATGGGCGATTTCGTGATATCATCGGCCGCAATCTCTACAACAATTTTAGGATTGACCCATGTATCCGGCTCGAGTGTTTTGCTTACTTCATCATACTCTTTTGGTCTGACAGCTGAAGACTGACGACTGAAATCTTTTTTTAGTGTTTTCCACAATTCATCAGAAACCCCGGTTCCGATTTTCGTTAAAGATACAAATTTTTCTCCCTTTTTGACGCCGACTAAAAATGCGCCGATGCCAAATCCGGCACGCTTTCCTTCTCCTTTGTAGGATCCCATGACCACTGCATCAATCGTATCGGTAAGTTTTCCGGTTTTGCCGTCTTCCTCCTTAAATTTTACCCAATGGAACCCTTTCCGACCCGGTTCGTACGGGCTTTCCCATTTTTTGACCACCGCGCCTTCAAGTCCAATTTTGAGTTGTTCGTCATGATACTTCCGAAGCTCATCAACGTCAGATGTGATAATGTTGGGAGACACAACGAGGATGTCGCCTTTCCTAATCGTAGTCTCAAGAATTTTCCTGCGTTTTGATAAAGGTTCACCCATTAAATCTTTCCCGTCTTTGTAAAGGATGTCAAACACAAAAAACCGAAGCGGAAGAGCACGACTCACGTGTTCAACATCATGTTTTCTTTTCCTGGTCATCGTTTCCTGAAACGGGATAAGCCGACCTGTTTTTACATCATACCCAATGGCTTCACTGTCAAGGACAACTTCTTTTGCCTCAATTTGATTGCCAATATGGGTAAGTTCCGGATACATCGCCGTCGTATTTTCCAAATTCCTCGAAAAGCTCTGCACCCAATCTTTTTTTCCATGTTGGTCATTGTGATTTGAGATTTGAGATTTAAAATGTATCTGCGTCCTCACTCCATCATACTTTCCCTCGACATCCACCTCTCCCATTTTTTTGATCATTTCAACCGCGTTGGGAAGCCGCGCACAAAGCGAAGCGAGAATCGGCGCGCCGACAACAGCGTGGACGTGTTCAATACCTTTCATTCCGTGCTCTTTTAACTGTCTGCCTAAGTATGCCATATCCGGCCGTACATTGTATGCATCCTCAAGTTTTGCGTGAAGCGATTTGTCTCCCACCAGCATCCAGGAAAATGCATCGAGAATAGTCATATCAGAAAATCCTAAGCGAAGTTTATCCAGAGGAATTCTCACAACATACCGCACTGACAATGGATCAAGAGAAATTATCAAATCGGAAAGAATTTGTATTTTTTCCTCTTGACTACCTTCACCACCAGACTCTGCCATCTCTTTTAATTTTTTAAATACTTCTTGTATTGTTATATTTTTGTCCAAAGGACGATCAGCCTTTGGCTGAGATTTTTTATTTTTAATTGTTAATTTTTCATTTTTAATTCTCTCCGCCGCTATACCAAGGTCTCCATGCTTTTTAAAAGCAGAAACAACCTCTTTTTCCTGAACATCCAGCGCTTTCCCAATCGCCCGGATCATGAGTTTGTCCGCTATCCCAAATTCAATAGCTTCGTAAAGGGGTGCAACTCTGCCCTGCAAAAGATAACACATCTCTCCGATTTCCACTTTTTCGGCGTGCTTGAAAAGTTCCGAGAGGATTTTCGTCATCTTAATACGGGATGGAGTATCCTCTAATTTCTTGAAGTAATGAGCAAGTTCCTGGAAGTGCATAAGTAGATAGTAACACGTAGAGATTCGTTAGAAAAGCGCACCGATCGCCGCATGAGCCCGATGGTTTCGGAGTAACAACTGAAATATTTTTTTATTCTCTTACGGAAAAAATATCATTCCTTTTCTTTTCCTCCCTGCGACCTTTGTGATAGTTCTGTTGCTATTTTCATAAATTCTGGATTAAAATGTACACACAGACGGTCTGTGAGAGCGCAAACAGTACCCGTACCCTCAAAAAATAGACCCCGTGACCTTAAAGTTTCAGTACCTTTTGTATGCTTATATTCTTCTCCAATATTCCTGCCTGCACAAAGTTCATTACAGTTAACAAAATGTTCCCCAATAAGCGTGAGTGTTCTTGCGTTATCTATTTACTCTGAAGAAACAGAATAGGCACCATCCGTCTGTTTTTGTTTTGCAGCCTCAATCGCCTCAAGATGTCTGAGAACATCTTTATATCTACTCATATTCCCTTCTTTTTTATTATTAATATTATGTGTCTAATGTTACTGTGTTCTCAAGACGTACCGTACCCCTTTGGTTGATCCGGTTTTTTGCACGATGCTTTTGTTGATAAGGTCTTTGATCTCCCGAAGTACGGTGTCTTCTGAAATTGTGGGGAACAGTTCAAAAAACGCTTTATTTTGCAAAAACCCGTTTTCCTGGATAAATTCTACGATCTTGATTTGCCTCTCCGACAGAGCCAACTGCTGACCACCCATGGATCGTTTAATTTTTAAATCAGTTGACAATGATTTTACTTTTTCTTTAATGCGGGTAAGCTCAATTGCCAACCCTTCGATAAAATATTCCAACCAATAGGTCACGTTGCCTTCAAGTTTCGCTACACTCTGCAACGCTTCATAATACTGCATAGGTTCGCGGTCATAGTATTCTTCTAAAGAAAAAAACCGTTTGATGTCATACCCGTCTCTGAATAGTGAGAGCGTTGCAACGGCCCGCGCGACCCTTCCGTTGCCATCCAGAAACGGATGAATCCGGACAAGTTCATAGTGGACAATTCCTGCTTTCATCGCAGGATGCATCTCCTCAAGCTTTATCGTATTGAACCAGAGAAGAAAATCAGATATAAGATAGGGAATTTCTACTGCAGGGGGCGGCCGAAAAGTGATTTCTCCTGTTTGACTGTTTTTAACTACGACTTGTGACTTCCGATATTCTCCACATGTTTCCTCAGGCATAATCCGATCAGTGATGAGACTGTGTATATGTTTTACGATTTCTTCCGTCAACTCCGGCGCTTGAAAATTTTCGATAAATTTAAGGACGTTCCTATAATTGAGAACTTCCTGAATATCCCGATCTCTCCCGACAATCTGTGCGCCGGCCAACACCTTTTCCGCCTCGGTAAAATTAAGCTCGTTGCCTTCGATGTGTGTGCCGTGGTGAACGGTCCTCACAATTGCCTCTTCCCGGAATTTTGCTTCCCACGCGGGAACGAGCGGCGCGTTTTCAATCAGCTCCTTGGCAGCCTCAATTGTTCCGGTGTATTTGAGAATTTTGTTTGAGATGGAATATTGAGGGGAGTACATAATTCATCAACGAATTACGAATAAAACCTACCAATATACGAATAATTCAATGTATTCATTCGTTTATTCGTACCGATTCGCTATTCGCTGATAGCATTAACAACGTCAAGTATGGATATAGTATATTGTTCGCGGAGAAAATGCAAGAAAAGCGCGGGGAAAATCGAAGCTTGCGTCGTACAATACTTACACAAATGATCATATTAACGACGTCAGGGTTTGGACTGGTTGCTGCTTTAGCGTGGAACAATGTTATTCAAGAATTTGTAAACACTGTTGTAAAGCCCTATCTCCCACAAGGATATGGATTAATCTCTCTTTTTCTTTACGCGATCATTATCACTATTTTTGCAGTAACCGTCACCTATCAGCTTACGACAATTGTGGAAAAAATGGAAAATACTTCAAAAAGGAAGTAGTGTTTTCATCGTCTTCGGAATCTGGTTAGCAAGATCAGTGGCGTTAAAGAAAGGTCCGACGGTTGCAAAGAGCTCATCCCCTGCTTTTTTATTGATAAAACTTCCGGCAAGAGTAGCGATCCACGGATCATTTTTGCAGGCAAGCGCAGCAATGAGTCCGGCCAGCACATCTCCGGTTCCGCCTTTGGTCATCCCCGCATTCCCGCCTTCAATAACTCTTGTTTCTTTTCCATTACTTGCAATATCTTTTTTTCCTTTCAAAAGAATGATGCAATGATATTTCTTCGCAAATTCCTGAACTGTTTCATTCATCTTATTTTCTTGTTGTTTTAAATTTTGAAAATTAGAATTTGTTTCGGATTTCGATATTCGGATTTCGGATTTTTTGAGTAGCATTTCAAACTCCTGATGATGCGGAGTCAATATCGCATTCTTTGGAATATTTGTTAGTTCAAGCATCTGCAACGCTCCCGCATCCAACACCCACTGCTTCTCCGGATATTTTTTCAAAAGCACGTCGGTCAGCGTTTTTGTTTCTTCATCCCGTGTCATTCCGGGGCCAATAAGGATAACGTCATCTTCTTTAAGATAATCCTCAACATCGTCTCTTGAAACAACCATTCCATTTCGAAATTCTTTTTTTAACTCATGGACAATCTGATTATTTTCAGGAATCGATGAGTAATGTACAAGATCGACAATTCTGGAAGCAACCGTGAGCGACCACAGGCTTGCCGCATGAAACAAATGCGATCCGCCGATGATGAGGAGCTTCCCATTCTGCCCCTTATGGGAATCGGGTTTCGGAAGCGTAAGTTTTCGTACATCTTCTATGGTCACTGTGTTCATATATGTTTTTTGTTTCGATACTCTAAACGTTTCTTAAAAAGATTCTCCCGAAATCCACCTTCCCGGACAAACTGTTTCTCAAGCCATCGGAGTTTCTGGTCAAGCAATTGATTTGTCTGATTGATCAGACAGATCATGATATTTGCCGCTTTCTCCGGTGGAACGATATAAATTTTATAATCATTATAACTTTTATAACGGTTATACGCTATTTTTCGAACAACTATCGATTCCGGTGAATTTTTCTCCCATTGCTTGTGTCCGTGCTGACGCAAATAATCCTCATAATCTTTTAAAAGTTCTTCTAAGCTTCCTCTGGAAACACCGACAAGCTTAATCCTTCCTTCGAGACTTTTTTGGAGATACCCTTCTGCAATATTCTGTTTTCCTGACCGCCCGGCTTGCACCATTTGGTCGTGAGTGCGCGATCTTCGATCAATATATCTATTACAAAATTCGACAGTAAAATCATAAATGATTTCTGACTGCTGGTAGAAAGGTAATGTTTTATAACCTTTATAATTTTTATAATCGTTATAATCGTTATCTTCTTTCATAATCGAATAACAGTAGCGCCTTTGAGCCCTGGTAGTTCCAGTATACTAGACTCCGCCGACGTAATAATGGTCTGTTGTTTATCAATAATCGATAGGACAATATTCCTGCTCTCTTCATCAAGCTCCGAAAAAATATCGTCAAGCAAAAGTACCGGTCTGGCGGAGCCAGATCCCGCTTCACGGGACCGTTCTGTTATATATTCCAGTTCCGCAAGTTTTAACCAAAGAACCGCTAACCTCTGCTCTCCCCTGCTTCCAAATCTTGAAACATCTCTCCATGCGTCTTCCTTGCCCCTCAAAGCTCCTCTAGGAGCGACGTGGGGTGCCTTCTCAAAACTAACGTCATCACGCTGTGGTCCCACCAGTGTTGACCCCGCCACCACCTCCTCCTCCTTATATTGATCTAACCGTGGTTCGGATATGACGCTTTTGTCATACACGAGCCGATAATGAAACTCATCCAATTCATAGCTGTTGATATAGTCAATATACATTTCCCTTGCAGACGTGAGATATGATCCGGCTTTTATCAAGAGCTGATTCCAAAAAACAAGCTGTGATCGCGATGCCGTTCCCTCTTTAATGAAATCCAGAAGCCTGTTCCTTTGCCTCAGTCCACGCTCGTAGGAATAGAGATTTCTTCGGTACTCCCGATCAGTTTGCACAAGTACCGAGTTCAGGTACTGCCGTCTCAAGTTTGGGCTGTCAGTCACAATTTCAATATCGCTCGGGCTGAAAAGCACGGCTTGAATATTCCCTGCAAAATCAACCTGTCGTCTTGGCACACTGTTGACGAGATATTTCTTCACCGGAGCCCTCACCCCATTCACCACCCCGGTTGTTATGACCATCTCTAATAACGTTTCATCATTTTTTGTATTTTGTAATTTATTGGTCGGATTGGTTAAATTGGTCGGATTGGTCGGATTTATTGTCGCTCGTACCCGCGCGATTTCTTCCCCCAACTGGACCACATCACTATCTCTCTCTGCCCTGAAGCTTTTTCCGATGGCGCACATATATATCCCCTCCATAATATTGGTCTTCCCGGAAGTATTGGGTCCGATGATAAAAGTGATGTTGGGAGAAAATTCAAACGTTTCCTTGGTGTAGCTGCGAAAATTCTTCAACGTGAGCGTTCTTATTTCCATGCCCGTATTCTAGCATTTTTCATATTATCATACGTCATACTTCATACTTCTTACTTCATCTTTATGATCAATGTTGCCTTCGTACGAACAATAGACATTCGGTCATCAACTGACTATAATAAAGAAAATATGGCCATGAAGCATGTATACCAGCCGAAAAAGAAAAAAAGATCCCGTAAGCATGGGTTTAGGCAACGCATGAAATCCGTCGGTGGCCGCAAAGTCCTCAAGAGGAGACGTGCTACAGGTAGAATAAAATTGACCATCTAGTGTATGACCTTCTCCTCTGAAGAAAAAAAACTTATCCTTATCCAGAGTCTCTACTTTTTTGCAGTAGCTCTTGCGGATGTTTTTGTCACGGTGTTTTTCTTTTCCCACGGCACATTTCAAACACCGGTTATTTTTCAGATTGTCCGCATATGCGTATTCTTAGCATTATTTTCCTTTTCCGGTTTGGCTTTTCGAAAAATATCTTCAGGTATCGTTATAAAAATCGGTCTTTTTCTCTTTGCGTGTTTTTATTTTTTCCTGTTTCTTTTGCAGGACAGGTCAATTTCCTTTCTCGTACCACTGGCAGTTCTCAATGGTTTTGCCATGGCATTTTTCTGGTCCGGATATAATCTCAATCAATACATCTTTACAAATCAGAATAAACGTATTTCCTTTTTCGGATCAACGCTCATCGCCGTACAATTATTCCAATCCGTTGCGCCGTTTTTGGGCGGTACGATTATCGCCATCGGCAGTTCATACTACTCTCTCCGGTTTGGGTATGGAATCCTCTTTTTGGTCGTAAGTATTATCATAGGCCTCATCGCACTCCTGGTCGGAAAACTTCCCGATCACGAACGACTATTGTTTTCTTTATCCCATATTTTTTCCCATAAACGGACGCTATTGTGGAAAAAAGTGCTTCTCCAGCATTTTTTTCTCGGTATGTTTGATATGCCCGGAAATACGATTGTCGGAATCCTCATCTACCTGGTAGTTAAAAAAGAATTTTTGTTGGGAATTGTTCAAACGACTGCCGTTCTTTTGGCTGTCGTTGGGAGTCTTGCTGCGATTCGGCTTCTCCATAAATCCTCTTATTTCTATTGGATAGGAGTTGTTGGCATCAGTCTCGGATATTTAACGTTTGGCATATATCAGTCACAAGTGGGCGTTCTTCTCTATATTATCCTCATGGGCCTTACGTCCCCTTTTATGAACACCTGGGTTCCGACGGTGTATTTCCACGCAGTAGATAGCGTTTCCGGACACTGGAGGGAAAAATATCATTTGCTTTTTGAACGGGATTTCGCTCTTGCATGCGGCAGGATTTTCAGTTATTCGCTTATCTTCCTCTTCATTCAACCGTCCAATCAGGTGGTTTTTGCACGATATGCCCTTTTTATTCTTCCGATCTTCCCGCTTCTTTTGGGGTTTGCCCTTAAAGATCAAAAAAAATCTGTGTAATTTTGCAGTATTTGTCTTATACTTACATTATGCTTCCTAAACAACACCGTCTCCCTGCATCGCAATTTCAATCCGTTTTTCGAAGCGGACAGAAAATATTCGCAGATGATTTTGTGTGTATACTTCAAAAATCATCAGGAAACGTTTCCAGGTTTGCCTTCGTCGTTTCCACAAAAGTTGCCAAATATGCGATTGACAGAAATAGAATGAAGCGGGTGTTGAGAGAATCAGTACATCACCTGCTCACCACAATCCGACCAGGATATGACATCGTGTTTGTGGCAAAAAAAAATTTCGCTATGAAGAAAGAAAAAGATATTGAACAAATCGTACGCGGTCTTTATTCCAAATTATCTCTTCTGTTAAACCATGAAACTCAAACATAAGGTTACCAAAAAAATCTTTCCGACAGCGCCGTTTAACTTTAATGCCACTTTCCACAAACCAGCTCATTTTCCTTCAAGGGATAACTACTGGGAACAAGATGTTAGGTGGCAGACTTTTCGTTATAGTGGTAAATGTCTGGGTGTAGTATTTAGAAATACTGGTTCTGTTGATAAGCCGAAAATCACAGTAGAGATCTATTCTAAAGAACAATTACCTGAAAAGTTTGTTGAGCAGTTTGTCGCCGAAATCAGATACAGATACAACTTTGATCTGAATCTTAACGACTTTTACAAACGTTTTTCTGGAGATAACGTTGTGGGTCCAGTAATTAAAAAGTTGCGTGGTATGCGTCCTGGTCACCAGGATTCGCTGTACGAGTATCTCATCATCGGTATTGTTTTACAAAATTGCACAGTCCACCGGTCAATTCAAATGATGCAGGTTTTGTTTGAGAAATACGGCACACTACTTGAGTTTGCTGGCAAAAAACTCTGGTGTTTCTGGGAACCAGGAAGTCTGAAAAGTGTCACTGAAGACGAACTGCGAGCATTAAAGGTTGGTTACCGTGCTAAATCTATTAAAAGAACTGATGATTACTTTGTTCAAGGGCATATTGATGAAATGGAGCTGCGTAAAAAAGATCGGGATACTCAAATGAATGAGCTATTAAAGCTGTATGGTGTGGGACCAGCTACTGTCTGGTATCTTTTATTTGATGTATTCCATCACTGGGATTTCTTTAACCATATCTCTCCCTGGGAACAAAAGATTTATTCAAAGTTGTTTTTTGATAAAGACCCTGAGAAACCTGTGCCAGTTAAAAAACTTTTGAAATATTTTGAAATGTATGGCGACTATAAACAACTAGCTGTCCACTACATCTGGGAAGATTTATGGTGGAAGCGCAAGAACGAGCATATTCCATGGTTGGAAAAGTTAATCAGAACATAAACAAACATCTACGGCGATGTGAGTCGGAATCTTAAGATGCCGGGTCTCCGCCGGCTGGCGGACCGGCATGACACTAAATCATCAATGAAACAATGTATTTTAAAATCAATCCGCTTCTATCAGCGCTATCTTTCTCCGGACACAGGTGTTTTAAAAACACTTTGGTTAACAGACGGTGCCTGCAGGTTCCAACCAACTTGTAGTCAATACATGTATCAGGCAATCAATCGCTATGGTATAATACTCGGATTGTGGCTGGGTCTGAAACGTATTATCCGTTGCCATCCGTGGAATCGAGGAGGGTATGATCCTGTACCAACATTAAATCCGAAATTCGAATATCGAAATTCGAAACAAATTCAAAATAATAAATTTTAAATTTAAAACATTTAAATTTAGATTTAGATATTGTTTCGTATTTCGTGCTTCGTGCTTCGAATTTTATATCTTATGTCATCACCCAATATCTGGAACCAACTTCTCATCTGGCCGATTACTAATTTATTGATCGCCTTTTACAAGCTCTGTGAATTTTTACATATTCCCGGGCCATTAGGATTTGCTATTATTCTCCTTACCATCGTCATCCGACTCCTGCTTTACCCTCTCATGCACGTACAGCTCAAATCCGCTAAAAAAATGTCCGACCTCAAACCCCATCTTGATGCCTTAAACGCCAAACACAAAGATAACAAGCAGGCACTGCAGCAGGCGCAACTTGCGCTTTATAAAGAACATGGCGTCAATCCCGCTGCCGGGTGTTTGCCAACCCTTGTTCAATTTCCCATTCTTATCGCTTTATATAACGTGTTTTATCAACTTCTGGGAAGCACAAATATTACTGCTTTTTTAACGGAATTAAATAAAATCCTCTATTTCCCTTTTCTTCACTTGACCAAACTTGATTTCATGTTTCTTGGAGCAAATCTTACAATTAAACCCGGAGAATGGCAAAAGTACGGGTGGTGGCTTTTATCAGTGCCACTCATTACAGCGCTTCTTCAGTGGTATCAGACAAAACTGATGATGCCCTCCTCCGTCCCGCAAAGCGGGACTTCGGCGGGCAAGCCAGCTTTATTAAAAAATGAAGGAACTAAGGAACCGGAAAAGAAAAAGGATGATATGGGAGACATGCAGAAACAGATGGCGCTCATCACTCCCGTGATGTTTGGATTTTTCGCTTTTCAATTTCCGTTAGGTCTGTCTCTCTATTGGAATGTTTTCGGACTTTTTGGTATTATCCAACAGTTACAGATTAATAAAAAATAAATGATTTATCATCGAATAACAAATCTGTACGAATTTACGAATAGAAAAGAATTCGCAACATTAGTATAAATTCGTTTATTCGTAAAAATTCGCTATTCGTTGATAAATTTTAATACATATAGCATATGGACAACATAATCCAAATTAAACAAATCACAGAAGAACTTCTTGAAAAACTGGAAATTACAGGAGTTGTCTCAGTCGATACTGATGAGTCGGGTGCGTTCCGCGTGCACATCGAAACCGAAGAAACCGGACTTCTCATCGGATTTCATGGTCGGACGCTTGAGAGTTTTCAACTCATTTTGGGAATGATTGCCGGCAAACAATTGGGAAAATGGGAACGCATCTACGTCAATGTCGGTGATTATCGCGAAAAACGGGAAGAGGCGCTCATGTATATGGCTCAGCGCGCGGCTGAACGCGCGCTTGCTACAGGAAGACCGATAGAGCTTTCGCGATTGTCTGCCTCTGAACGCCGCGTCATCCACCTCACTCTTTCCGGTGATGAAAGGGTGCAAACCGAATCTGTTGGCGAAGGCATGGATCGGAAACTTGTTATTTCTCCAAAAGCGTAATACTATTTAATCTTCAACTTTTTTTAGGTAATTTTTTCTCAATAATTTTTAAACACTTTTTATACAAGTCTCTTTTCCATTTTAGAATGGGATCTGGCGGTGACGTTTCACCCTCCTCGATTCCATTTCTAAGAATCTCCTGTAATGTTAGAATGTCTCCTTTTTTTTCCGCTTTTTCAAGTGTTTGTGTGAGACTTAATACTTCCCCTTTTTTTGTCATATTATCAACCTACTCCTTTTAATTGTATGATTATATAATAAGGAAGATGAAATTGCACCGTGTGTTCTTCTATCTCACCATTATTCTTCTCCCCACACAGCTCGGGAAACATTTTTGGCCGGATTGGGCATTAGTCATGGGGAGGCGTTTAGACTATCTCTCCCCTACTCTTTTTCTCACTGATATCACTATTTTTCTCACATTGCTAAGTTGGTTCTTTTCTTCATTTTCATCATTTAAAATTAAAAATTATTGGAAATTTGTGGCATTTGTCGGATTTGTAGTATTGAATATTTTTTTCGCCGTCTCTCCTCTTGTTGCCCTTTATAAATGGTTAAAGATTCTAGAGTTTGTGTTATTTGGCTTCTATATCATCAAAACCAAGCCATCATTCTCACGTTCTCTGTGGTGTTTGTCATTTGCTGTTTTTTATTCATCAATAATTGCCATTGCCCAATTTTTTCTCCAACACTCCGTTGGTGGAATGTTATGGTTTCTTGGTGAGCGGGCGTTTGACATAAATACCCCAGGTATCGCAAGAATTCAGATTCTTCCTCTCTTACTGTCTTATCGTCTTACTGTCTTATCGTCTACAGAACTACTGCGTCCCTACGCCACCTTCCCCCACCCTAATGTACTGGGAGGATTTTTGGCTGTCATTTTGCCATTATTCATAACAATGTTTGCGACTATTCAAATAAACCATCAACGAATAACGAATTCGTACGAATATACGAATATATTTATAAAAATATATGCATGGTCTGTTATTATTCTTGGAATAATAGCCATCATCCTCACTTTCTCCCGCTCTGCATGGGTAGCTTTTATTGCATTGTTTGTTTTATTAAAAATCAAAAATTGGAATTTTATTTCAAATTTCAAATTTCAAATTTCAAATTTATATGTATCGGTAGTATTGGTAGTATTGGTAGTATTGGTCGGATTCTCACTCCCCTACTTCCAAACCCTCACCCTAGAGAATGAAAGTGTTTACGTTAGAAATGAATTATCAAATGCAGCGATATCTATATGGAAAACATCGCCCATAATCGGCGTTGGCTTAGGAAATTTCCTCGTCGAACTTCCAACATACTACCCTCACCGCGAAATCTTCTTTTTGCAACCGGTACATAACATATACCTTCTTTTGCTCTCTGAAACAGGTATTGTCGGTATTTTTTTCTGTGCTTATTTTTTATGGAAATTGTATAAACATATAGCGCGTAAGCGCCTATTTGTCATTTGTCATTTGTCATTTGTCATTCTGCTCCTCCTCGGAGCAGTGGATCACTATCCCCTCACCCTTCAGCAAGGCCAACTCCTATTAACTATACTAATATCCTTTAATCTCCTTCTTCGCCATCCATAGCCCTGTCTGCCGGCATGCAGTCCTGGCGAAGGATGATAATTTCCTTCTTCGCCCGCCGACGTGTCCACCGAAGTTTTCTTGACCTTCGTAGCTTTAGCGAAGGAAGTAACGAAGATGGAAGTTTTAACGAAGGCGGGTTACCTGATACAATTGTTCTATGTCCAACCGCAATACTATTGCTTTCAATACTGTGAGCCAGATTGCCGGCAAAGTAGTTACAAGCGGCACAACCTTCATCATCAGCATCCTCATCGCCCGCTCTTTGGGTGCCGGAGGGTACGGCGATTTTACAAAAATTATGACATTCGTTGCATTTTTTTACTTATTTGCAGATTTCGGCCTAAATACTGCGTATCTGGAGTTGTCGGAAAACCAATCTGCACAAAACAATTTGCTGACTATTCGGACGGTATTTGGACTTTTTCTTATGTTCCTCTGTATTTCTATTCTTGCGTTTCTCCCGGGTACCAACGTTCAGGGATACACACCGTTTGTTAAATTTGGCATTATTGTTTTTTCTTTTAGTATTCTTTTTCAGTCGCTTATTACCACGGCAAACGCATTTTTTCAAAAGAGTTTCCGGTATGACTATGCATCCTATGCATTATCTTTGGGAGCAATCACGACACTTCTTGCTGTTTCCTCATTCCCCTATCTGGGCGTAACAGGTGTTCTTCCAAATATCATTGCGTTTTTACTTGGGTCATTCATAACAACAATAGCGTCTCTTTTTTTTGCTACAAAATTACTTCCGACACTCTCGTTTTCCTTTGATCCCACACTAATCAAAAAAATGCTGACTATAGCCCTTCCCCTAGGACTTACCCTTCTTTGCAACGTCGTGTATTTTCATGCAGACAGTGTTATCCTGACACTTACCCGAGCTTCCGCTGAGGTAGGTATTTACGGATTTGCTTATAAGTTTTTTGAACTGCCGCTTGTGGTTCCAACATTTTTTATGAATGCCGTCTTTCCCCTTCTTTTGTTGTCGAGAAAATCATCTGACTGGAAAGCGTTTCTTCGTCAGGCAAAACAGTCAGCTGCAATTTTATTGTCACTCTCTCTTATTTTTTTAGTATGCGGATACGTCGCTGCACCACTGCTCTCTCTTATTAAATCCGATTTCCAGGCAAGCATCATGCCTCTCCGTATCCTTCTTTTGAGCCTTCCGATTTTTTACCTGACGAGCGTCACGATGTGGATCCTCATTGCTCTCAAAAAACGGATGGCACTATTTCTCGTCTATTTCTTTTCCATGATCGTCAACATCGGAAGTAATGCATTACTGGTTCCTCAATATGGCTACATGGCATCCGCGTGGATCACCGTCGTCTCCGAAACACTTGTTCTTCTTCTATCATTCCTCGTTATCCAAAAACACTTTAATCGCAATAAATAAATCCGAAATTCGAATATCGAAATTCCAAACAAATTCAAAATAATAAGCTTAAAATTTTAAACATTTAAATTTAGATATTGTTTCGTATTTCGTGCTTCGTGCTTCGAATTTATTAAGTTCAAGATGATTGACGGCAAAACCCTGATCAATGTACCATTACATCCATGACTAACGAACTAATGATCCATACTGATGGCGGAGCCAGAGGAAATCCGGGTTCTGCAGCTATTGGCGTTGTCATTGAAAAAGATGGGAAACTCATCCATCAATTTGGAAAAAGAATAGGGGAGTCAACGAATAATGTCGCAGAGTACACTGCCGTTATTGAAGCATTACGATATTTAAAAGACAAAGGGGTGGCTCATGCTCATTTTTTTCTCGATTCAGTTCTTGTTGTCAATCAATTGACCGGGAAGTTTAAAATAAAAGATGCCAAGCTTCGTACGCTCCTTTTCGAAATCCGTTCTTTGGAACAAGAGGTTAGGGGAGTCATCACATATTCTGCTGTCCCCAGAGAAAGAAATAAACTTGCAGATCTTCTGGTCAACCAAGCACTTGATGAACTTGAAAATAGAACATAGAAGATTGGGGTAGAAGATAGATGATGGACGATTGAATCTTCTTTTATACTTTCAACCTCCACCCTCTTTATCTACCTTCCATCTTTCTACTTTCCATCCCACTAGTCCATAGGCTCATGTGGGTTCTATGTGAAAGGCGTTGGGGAGGGGAGAGTGAGTGATTGTGTTCGCACCTTGTCTTTGCAATAATAATATATAGTTTATCCCGTGTGTTCTATGACTAAATCCTCTCCAACACATTTAAAAAAAGAATTAGCTGCTTTACCAATAGCACGGATTGAAACGATGGACGTGTCGTATGTTTTATTGTTACGGGAATACTTATTCACAAATGGCTGTCAGGTATTCGTGAATACCGGACCTACGGAAAATGTCACATACTTTTTCCTGGTTGGAGACAGCAATTTTGTGAAAAAAACTCTCGCATTCCGGCATAATCTCGGGAAAAAACAATGTATTCTCTGTTGGGATCAGGAAGATCATGAGTCTATAGAACAATTTTTAGATATCCATTCAAAAATTGTGTATATCAACCCGGTTCCGTTAACCCCGGACATTCTTTCTGAAATTTTTACCTTTCTTTTTACGACGAAGGGTAAGGAACTTAACATGCAGTCATCACAAATAAAATCTTCCCGTTTAAAACAGTTCTACGATGATGGTTTGAACCGATCTTCCCTCATGAATATCGAAATAGAGGAAAACGAACCCATGATTCCTCCTTCTTCACATATGTATGAAGAGGTACAAAAAAATCGTATTGCAAAGGTCATATCAGATACGTTTGAAAGAAAGCACAAAAAACCGGTAGAAACACCACTAAATGGCGATCAAACGAGGCCGGTATCTCCCTTATCTCCATTTACCGGTTTTCAATCATTCCTATCCCGTAAACTGGGTATTGCGATCATCCTCTGTATCCTTTTTATTGCACCGTTCTTTTTCTATGGTATAAGCTTCTCTATCCGCGTTTGGTCACTTTTGAACGCAGCCTCGTGTTTCAAAAATGGCAAAAGCGATTGTGTCGCGGTAAACATCAAAAAAGAGCGTTTGTGGAGCGGTTACAACCAATTAACTATGCCCTTTGTCCACACAGCGCTTCGATTTCCTTTGGGAGAAAAAACCGTCCAGGCATTTGAACGTCTTGACCGGCTTTGCGACATCATCGCAGATGTTGAGGATGAGCTTCTTTTCGTCAACGATGATGTACTTTCCATAGGCTCATCACTCTTTCTCAACCAAAAGGAAAAACAGTCTCTTTCTCCTGTAGTTGCTGTAGACACTATCAAAAAAAAAGTTCCGTCTATAAGAAACAAGCTTGATATCGCCGCTTCATATGTACAATCGCTCCAAACGGAAAAAGTCTTTCCTTTCTCTATTCCATTTGTTCAAAAACAAATAGAAAAAGCGGGGTTGAAACTCGATAAGTTCCGGGAAATTGCCCAAATGGGGCAGCGGCTTTCCCAACTATACCCTTTTGTTGCTGGATTTCGTGATAAGGAACGGATATTGGTCATCCTTCAAAACACGAGTGAACTTCGCCCAACCGGCGGATTTATCGGATCACTTGCGCATCTCACCATTTCTGAAGGAGTACTCGAGGAAATACGTATCGAAGATGTATACGCTCTTGATGGACAGCTTAAAGGTCATATTGACCCTCCGACCCCTCTTAAGGAGTTATTGGGTCAGGAGCATTGGTACTTACGGGACAGCAATTGGAATCCGGATTTTAGGAAAACCGGAGAGCAAGTCAGATTTTTTTATGAAAAAGAAACAGGGGAGCATATTGATAGTGTTATTGGAATTACATCCTCATTTATCGTTCGCTTGCTGCGTATCATTGGACCTGTGGATATACCGCTTTACAACGACAGAATCACAGCCGACAATTTTTATCTTAAATCCCTCTATTACACTCAGGCAAATTTTTTCCCGGGATCATCGCAAAAAAAGGATTTCCTTGGAGCTCTCACGGAGGCGCTTTTAGTAAAAGTTCAAAAACAACCGCAATCCGGTATCGCAATCATGGAAGGTGTTCATGATAGTCTCATCTCACGGGATATCCAATGGTATACCACAAATCCTGATGGACAGGAGACTATAGAACAATTCGGCTGGGGAGGAACAGTTCCGGCAGGCACTGCATGTCTTTCCCTTGAACATCAACCACCATGTCTCTTTTCTTATTTTTTCATCAATGAAGCTAACCTCAGTGTTAATAAAGTCAATACATTTATCGATCGGACCCAATCGCGTTCAATCCGGATTTCCGAAAGCGGGGACATATCGGAAACAATCATGAGAAAACTTCAAAATCTTTCTCAAGGAGAATCGGGAACCGGCGCCTACACAACATATCTTCGTATCTTCTTCCCCTCCAACGTCACACTTACCAATCTTACCTTAGACGGAAAACCTGTCCCCATGAAAGATCCTAAAAACAAGCGTACGGATCTACCGTATGGCGAACTTGATCTGTCTTTACCAAATGTAACCGGAATCGGCATTGCATTTGAGGTAGCTCCTGGCAGGGAACGGATCATTTCTGCTTCCGTTTCTCACACAACATCCTTCCTTACGCAAAACAAAGAGGAGCTCCTCACTCTATTTGAACAAAAACAGGCAGGTGTTGATCAGGTTCCGATAACAACATCTATCACGTATCCTCCGACATGGGATGCGCATCCATTTCCTTCAACAGATACTGAGCGCATGGTTGCAAAGCCTGGGTATCTCGAGTACAATACCATCCTATCGAAGGACAGCGAAGTCTCAATTCGTTTTGTCCGGTAAATATGAAAGCACTCGCATTAGAAGCTCAAAAACGCACCATCACGGGCCGCAAGGTAAAAAATCTTCGAAATAAAGGCGTGTTGCCGGGGACAGTCTATGGGAAAGCGACTGAGCCAATCTCTGTCCAAATAGACGCGTCCGCATTTGCAGATACATTTAAACAAACAGGAGAAACGGGTCTTATTAATCTGACGATTGATAAAGACGTGCACCCGGTTCTTATAAAAAATGTACAGCGCGATCCGGTCACAAACCTACCCACCCACTTGGAATTTCACCAGGTAAATCTGAAAGAAAAAATTCACGCCAATGTACCGATTGTCTTGATAGGAGAATCGCAAGCAATAAAAGAAAAAGTCGGGACGCTGCTTTTACTTCTTTCCGAAATTGAGGTAGAGGCCCTCCCTACAGATCTTCCTGAACATATTGAAGTGGACATTTCCAATCTTGTCAATGTCAACGATCATTTCATGGTGAAGGAACTTATAATGCCCGTTGGTGTCACGCTTCTAACCGATCCTGAGATCGTGGTCGTCAAAATCGGCGCGCTGTTGGCTCCTGAGCCGGAACCGACACCGACCCCTGCTGAAGGTGAGGCTCTTCAAGGAGAAAAAGAGGAGGAAGCCAAGGTTGAAGGAGAGAAAAAGGAAACCGCTGAAGAGAAAAAAGAAGCTCCTGAAAAACCAGAGGAAACTCCCAAAAAAGAATAGCGTGTCCTATTCGTCTAATCCGTCAGATTTCTCTACCTGTAATATCTCCGGAATCGCATAGTTCGGATCCATATCTTTGGCTTTCTTTGTATATTCTATTGATTCGTCCGTTTTCCCCAATTGTTGGCTATACCACGCGAGCATGATATAGCCATCACGATAATCCTGGCGCATCCTTACGACCTCTTTCCAGTAATCATACGCGGCCTGGAGATTCCCAGGTTCCTTGTTTTGAACCACGCCTAATACATGCGTATCAAAAAAAACTGGCGTTTTACGAAAGACAAAAATCGAGGCTAAAATACCTAAAACCAGCCCGCCAATGACCCAAAAAGGGGGTCGTTCGGAGAATAATCGGGAAATCTGCGGTAAATAATGGGATTTTGGTGTTTTAAAAAAGGCAGTTTTTGACATATTATATGTTTACCCCGTATACGCGCTCTTCCGACGCGAGGACGTAGACCTCGGGAGGAAATAAGCGTTATACTGGGGCTATATCCATCTAACCATCCTATGAACAATGACGCAAGATTGAATAAAATATTTTCTATTCTAGCCAAAACCTACCCAAAAGCACATATTGTCTTGTCTTATAGCTCCCCATGGGAACTTCTGGTTGCCGTTATCCTCTCTGCCCAGTGTACGGATGTAATGGTTAACAAAGTAACTAATAAATTGTTTAACAAATATCCCACGCTTGATGCATACCAAAACGCAGATCCTAAAGAGTTTGAGAATGGCATCAAACAAACCGGCTTTTACCATAATAAAGCCAAGAATGTATTAGCCTCTGCCAAACAAATACAAGAGAAGTTTCATGGCCGCGTTCCCAAAACCATGGTGGAAATACTGACGCTTCCGGGTGTTGCCAGAAAAACCGCCAATGTTGTGTTGGGCAATGCCTATGGGGTAGTGGAGGGGATAGCGGTAGACACACACGTTATCCGACTGTCCCAACGCCTACGCCTCATACCACTAGACAAAATCGGCGGGAAACACCCACTCTACATTGAATCCCGTGCTCATCTCTCTTCATGTGCTCATCAAGTTCCCCAATCAAGTGCTCATCATATTGATTTCATCAAAGACGCTTCGCCTAAAAAAATTGAGGTTGAACTTATGAAAGTGGTCCCAAAAAACCAGTGGTTTGACCTAACCTACCGGCTCATCGATCATGGCCGGGCTGTATGCAAGGCCCAACATCCAAAATGCTCTCTGTGTCCCTTAGCGCCTTATTGTCCGACAAAACGATAAACTCTTGTCACAAAGGAATAGGTGTGTTACTCTAAGCTCACTGTCCACAAGTATTTTTTTAAAAAAGGAGCACTCTATGCCAGCAAAAAAGCGTGTGATAAAAAAAGCGATAAAAACAGAACGTGTGATGCCTGGGAGTTTAGAAATACCTTCACAAAAGGACGAAACCACCTGTTGCTACCTGGGAGCACGGAACAAAACACCTATTATCATTGGTATTCTCACAATCATCCTTCTTCTTGGCCTTGCTTTAAGCAAGGGGTACATTCTTGTGGCGGTTGTTAATAATAAACCGATTTTCCGCTTCCAACTCACTCAAACACTGATGTCAAGGTTTGGAAAACAGACGCTGGAAGGGATGATCAGTGAAAAATTGATCGCCGAAGAAGCCCGGAAATCCGGCGATTCAGTAACACAATCGGAAATTGACAAGCAGGAAGAGGAAGTGTTGAAAAGTTTCGGCGGGAAAGTGACGCTTGATGAGCTTTTGAAATTCCAAGGAACTACAAAAGCTGAATTTGATGGTCAAATAAAGCTTCAATTGCTGGTAAATAAAATGATGCAAAAAGACGTGACAGTCTCTGATGAAGAAATTGCAACATATAAAGAAACAAATAAAACGCTTATGGTTTCGTCTGACGAGGCTGATCTTACGGAGGAAGCACGTAAAACGCTCATTGAGCAAAAGATAAACGAAAAAATTCAGCCATGGTTTACGGAAGTCAAAAATAAGGCGAAAATCCTTAAGTTTTTCCAATAAGTAGCCATGAAAACATGGCAGCTTCTCAAACAAAATCCATCTTTGTGGCATCGGTATTTCCTTCGTGAAAAAGTCATAAAGGAAATCCGTTCGTTTTTTGACACCCAAGGGTTCCATGAAGTAGAAACGCCCACGCTCATTGCCTATCCCGCTGCAGAATCTTATCTTGAAGTATTTAAAACAGAACTGTTGGACCGTGCGAGAAAACCCACCCCCATGTATCTTTCCACCTCTCCTGAGTTGGCTTTAAAAAAACTCCTCGTTGCTGGTATCGGCAATTGTTATGCAATGACAAAATCCTTTCGAAATACCGAAACAGGGGATGACCTGCACACTCCTGAATTCACAATCCTTGAATGGTATAGAGTCGGTGCAACATATCTGGATATCATGTCCGACTGTGAAAACCTCCTTCTTTATGTAACAAAACGTACTTTTCCAACAATGCAGCAATCCGCTTCGACTCAGCGAGGCGAGTGTAATAATGTAACAATTTCTTATAATAACCTAAAAAATGATCTCACCCCTCCTTGGGAGCGGATTTCCATAAAAAAAGCATTTCAAAAATGGGCACATGTTGATCTTGAAGAATTCTTTAATAAGGAAAAAGCGCTCATGATCGCAATATCTAAAGGATATAGTGTCTCAAAACACAACACGTGGGAAGAGTTGTACAACCAAATATTTTTAAATGAGATTGAGCCGCATCTTGGTATTGACCGACCTACTATTGTCTATGATTTTCCCAGTGAAGTTGCCGCGCTTTCAAAGAAAAAAGACGATGATCCGCGCTTTGCAGAACGATTTGAACTGTACATAGGGGGACTCGAGCTTGGAGATTGCTACACAGAATTAACCGATTGGAAAGAACAGGAAAACCGGTTTAAAAAAGAGATCAATAAGATAAAAAAGCTTGGAAAAATAAAGTACGAATATGACCACGATTTTATCGAAGCTCTCAAAGCCGGGCTCCCTGCTTCTGCAGGCATCGCAATGGGTGTAGATCGGCTCCTTATGCTTCTTATGGACACGGCGTGCATAACAGACACAATGCTATTTCCGAAAGAAGACCTTCTTTAAAAAAACCATACAAAAAGACTTTTTCCTTTCCTTAAAAATCCTTTAACCTCACTCTTGTTAGAAAGAGCGAGTTTGTGGCATAATCACGAATATGGCAACCGTCTCAACCGCTAATTTTTCCAAAGGAATGTTTGTTGTTTATAAAAACGAACCGCATCAGATCGTTGAGTTTCAACATGTCAATCCGGGAAAGGGGAGTGCGTTTGTGAGAACCAGGCTCAAATCCCTAAAAACCGGAAAAGTGCAGGAGTTTACGTATAAATCCGGTGATACTATAGAAGAACTTCCATTGGAAACCCACGAAATGCAGTATTTGTATAAAGAAGGGGATGGGTTTGTGTTTATGGACAACTTTTCATATGAACAAGTAGTGGTCCCATCTCTTCTTTTGGGTGATTTTGTCAAATACCTCAAACCCAACGACACCTACCAGGTGCTTCTTCACGGGGCAGATGCGGTGGGGATCCGACTACCAAAAAAAATCCGGCTTAAGGTTACCCAGGCAGATGAAGGCTCTCGCGGAAACACGGTGTCTGGAGCAACTAAGGTGGTAGTTGTGGAAACCGGCGCAAAAGTAACCGTTCCTCTGTTTATTAAAGAAGGAGACCTCATTGCTATCGACTCGGAAACCGGAAACTACGTCGAACGGGCGTGACTTTTGCAACATGTGAACATGTAAAACATGGCAACACGCGATAAGCAGGCATGGAAACACGTCAACACGTAGACATAAAAACATGTAAACACGAAGATGTGTAAGCGTGTCACGTGTCTACTTGTCTCTTTTCCATAGTCTGATCTTCAAAGATCCAGTTGACAGATTTTTGTTCTCCTATTATGATGTGGATAACTTTTCCACACACCTGCCTTATTTTCATGTGCTCATCACGTAGTTTTTAATCACGTGTTTACCCTGTATGCGTGCTCTTCCGACACGAGGACGTAGACCTCGGGAGGAAGTAAGCGTCATACTGGGGCTCATCTTAACTTAATATATGGATAATCAAAAACTTTGGAAAATAGTATTGGTTGAAATTGAACTTTTGGTATCAAAACCGATTTTTCAAACGCAGTTTTCCCAAAGCGAACTATTGTCACTTGACGATAATGTGGCCAAGGTTGGGTTTCCTAATTCAATGATCAAGAACCTTGTGGAAATGCGCCACTATTCCCTCATAAAAAGCATTCTTGATCAACACACGGGGAAAAACATCAGCGTTATTTTTACTGTGTCTTCACAAAAACAAAAGCTGTCCGCAAAAGACACCGGGCCATTATTTTCTCAAACCAGGGAAACAACCGGTGGGGAAATAGAAAAAACAGCCCGCAGGCTCCATATCCGTTCGGAGTACACGTTTTCTTCGTTTGCGGTCTCCACCAGTAATCAAATTGCGTATGCAGCAGCCACCGCTGTTGCTAAAAGCCCGGGAGCTGCATACAACCCGCTTTTTTTTTACGGCGGGGTAGGGGTAGGGAAGACCCACCTTATGCACGCAGTTGCCAACCAGGTTTTAAAGGAAAAACCCGGAATAAAAATTGTCTACTGCATGGGGGAAGAATTTTTAAATGAAATTGTCGAGGCAATCCAAACAAGGACGGCACGGGTTTTTAAACAAAAATACCGCTCTGCAGATTTATTATTGGTTGACGATGTGCAGTTTATCGCAGGGAAGCAAACCGCTCAGGAGGAATTTTTCCACACGTTTAATGCGGTTCACCGGGATGGTGGACAAATCATTTTAACCAGCGACCGGGCGCCTGAAGAAATATCCCGTTTGGAAGACCGTCTCCGCTCCCGATTTGAAGGGGGCCTTACTGTTGATATAACTCCTGCGGATTTTGAACTTAGAACAGCAATAGTAAACATAAAAGCAGCGGGTCTTGGGCTTGATCTCTCCCCGGAGTCAAGCCGTGTCGTTGCTGCCAACCTTACAGACACGCGGAGCATTGAGGGGTTTTTGAAGCGCATCACCACCGAGGTGGCTGCACGACCGAGCACTTCTCTCACCCCGGAATTTATCTCTTCTCTTTTGGGATCAAAAGCAAAAAACAGCAACAGCGTGGGGTGGTCTGATCAAAAAACAAAAAAAGGGGTTACCCCTCAAGAAGTTCTAGATGTGGTGGCGCGTTATTTTAATATTAAATCAACCACGCTTAAAGGCCCCAAACGCGACAGGCCGATTGCCAGACCGCGCCAGGTGGTTATGTATCTTTGTAAAACCGAGCTAGGAATGACGCTTGAGGACATAGGTGGTCTTTTAGGAGGAAGGGATCATACCACAGTGATGTATGGGGCTGATCTTATAACGAATGAAATTTCCACAAACCTTCGTCTTCGCGACTCGGTAGAGGGGATAAAAAAGACTCTTTGGGGGTAACTTTATGGGTTTTCCACAATCTTTTACTTTTTCCTCAATTTGTCCACTTACTTATCCACGTTGTTTTGCTCTTTTTGTCTTACTGTCTTTTTGTCTTACCTCCTTTCTGCGTCAGCCTGTTGACAAAACAACCCAAAACCCATACACTTTTCCACGCTCTTATTACTATTACTACTAATAAATATATACTTATCTTTTTTCCATGAAACTATCACTTCTTCAGGAACATTTTTTATCTCCATTAACCTTTGTGGCAAAAAACGTTTCCTTTAAGTCGCAACTTCCCATAACACAACACGTTCTTTTATCAGGAGAAAAAGGAGAGCTCTGTTTAACGACAACCACCCTGGAAACAATGGTAGTAGCCACCGTAGCAGCGAAAATAGAAAAAGAAGGAGGAATTTGTGTACCGTCAAAACTTCTCACAGAACTGATTGTTTCGTTGCCACCGGGAAAAATTGAACTGGAGGAAAAAGAACAACAACTATCCATAACAAGCGGAGGGTATAAAGCCACGCTACCGGGAGTTTCAAAAGGAGAATTCCCGCCGGTTCCAAAAAGGAAAAAAGGAGGGGCGCCAATCAACGCGGAAGAATTTATCAAAGCAGTGAAAAGCGTCATATTTGCAACAGCAACAGACGAAGGGAGACCGCTTTTAACCGGGATAAAAATTAAAAAGACCAAAGATGAAACACTGTTTGTGGCAACAGACGGATACCGGCTTTCCTTAAAAAGAGCAACACTCCCTTTAAAAGATGGGTTTGACAAGGTTATACCAGGAAAGGCATTGTCTCACGTGCTTCAAATGGGTGAAGAAGGGAAACTTGAGTTTGAGGAGGTTGAAGACGGACAAATCGGTTTCTATATCAACAACAACGAGGTATACACGCGCGCCATAGAAGGAGAATACCCCACATTTGAAAGAATTATTCCAAAAACAAGCACAACATCCGTTGTTTTGGAAAAAGAGCCGTTTGTCAAAGCAGTAAAAACCGCCTCGATTTTTGCCAAAGATAATGCAAATATTGTGAGGTTCCATTTTGAAAAAAACACCATGACTATCTCCGCAAACACGCCGCAAATAGGGGAGAGTAAAATAGATGTGGATGTTGAGGTGGAGGGAGAAGGGGGAGATATAGCGTTTAACAGTAGGTTTTTATTGGATTTTTTCAGCAACATCAACGCGGAAAGACTCATATTTGAAATGACCGGCTCCCTTAACCCCGGGGTTTTCAAAATCGCAGGAGACGATACATTCCTCCACATCATTATGCCCGTTAGGGTGCAGGGATAGCGGTTATCGTGGTTTTGCCCCGCATGCATCAAGGTATCCGCATTGGGAAGCACTGGCACAATTGGTGGGTATGGGGGTTTTTGTTGGAAAAAGAGACCCAATGCTTGGTGCTCCCTTGTTGGTAAATCCAATATGAAGGTGGGGGCCTGTTGAGTTTCCTGTTTGACCTATGCGGCCGATTTGTTGTCCAACCGTGATAGTGGTGCCTTTAGCCGGCATACTGCCGTATGCCAGATGTGCTACCACCAGCGTGTTTCCCTCCGGAGTCGTTATCACAATGTGATTGCCGTACCCGCCCCCGTCTGAGCTTCCTGCAAAGCCCGACCCGTCTTCATATTTATTTGTAGATTCGGTTACCACTCCGGTCACCGGAGATCTGATTCTTGATTGCATGGGAAGCCCAATGTCTATTGCGTTTGAGTTGGCATGAGACCATGATCCGCCTGGCCCTTGGGTGATATAGGGGGTAGAACCCGTTGAAGATACGACCGGACAGGCGCACGTGGGGCAATTTGAGGGTTTACACCACTCTATGGTTGGATTATTTGTGCAAAAATCTACAGGGTTTTGTTTTTTCCTTGGTATGTTTTTTTCTCTTTCAACAAGCGCGTCCCACTCCGGGTCGGAATCTCCGTGGGGAGCGCCTCTGTCTGTGTATTGGGCTGCGTCGCCACTAGTTCCTTCTCTTTCCGCCACAATTGCTGCGGTGGTGGCGTCTTCATTGATTTTGGTAAAACCACTTAAAATAAAAATGCCGGCAATACAGGCAATGGGCAACATCCAACTCATATCCGTCCACCAGGGCTTTTTTTCTCTTGGCGCTCCGAATCCACCTATTATTCCCTTTGCAATTTCGCCAAAAAATGAAAACAACCCTTTTATTCCGCCCCACACAAAAGAAACAACCTTATCTCCCGCAAGCGCAAGAAATGTTCCAAGTGGTCCTCCAAATATTCCACCAATAAAAGATTTAACTGCAGTTAGACCAACAGCGGTAGCTGCCTTTTCTCCACCTGTTTTCAAAAGTGCGCCGGCTGCTTTTTTTGCTGCCTCTCTTGCCACTGCTTTTGTGGATCTACCAAGGATCGTGTTCCACACATCGGTTCCTGCGAGGATAAAATAATGAAAATATGTCGGGGCATTGATGGACACTTTGAATGTTGCGGTTTCCAAATACACGCGAAGCCCCTCCCGGATTGACGGCGCCCATAAATTTGCAGCAGCAACAAGGATCTTATTAGGAGCAGCAGTGGGGGCGGTGGCTGTTGCGGCGGCGGGGGTGGTGCCTTTCTGGAAAAAGCCTGTTGATATCGCACGTGTTGATTCGCGCACCTTGTCTCTTTGAGCCACAGACTGTTCAAGTTTTTGTATTTTTTCTTTTGTCAGGGGGTTTGTCCAGGCAGTGGGTGTGATTTTTATTCCGCCAATAGACCCGCCGCTTTCTTTTGACTCTTTTATTGAAGATCCAATAATTGTGTCGATGACGTCCGAAATAAACTCTTTGCCCTGCGGACCTCCGACTGCTTTTATTACATCGTCTATGGGTCGGGAAACTCCTTGCCCCGCGCTTGCTGCCGCCTGTCGAAAGGCCGCCTGACGCATGGTGCTGCCGTCTAACATAGTGCTGTCTAACTCTGTTTCTATTTGCGTCCGCATGCCATCAGATAAAGAAAGTATTTTTGCCTCTTGAAGCCCCTGGAATTTGTTGGCAATGATTTCAGGTGAAACGTCCGGGTTACTAAGACACTGCTCAATCAACAAACCCTTGTGTATCTCGTCTCCCCCAGTTAACGTTGTCTCGGTAATTTTTGATAACTTAGCGGTGTTTGATATCGCGGCTTGAATTTCCTCCGGCACCTCAGTGCTTACAGATGTAAGAGATGAAATTGTTTTTTGCAGCCCCGCTGTGTCCCCTACATCGGCTGCTTGTTCTGCTGCGCGCGCAACAGACAACCGCAACGACTGTTCCTGCTCTTCGGTAAGGGGAGCATTTTGCGCTTTTAATTTTTGCACATATTCATCGACACGGGATTTTGCATATCGGAAGATCTGTTCTTTGTGTTCATTCTTTTGTCGTCGTGTTTTTTCTAATCCTTGTTCCATTCTCTCCAGCTCTTCCGGTGAAAGCGTTTGAGAACACGTTTCTTCTGCTATAGCGCGTACGCCCTCAGGGCTATCAATATTTAATCGGGTTGCTAGCGCGCTTTTCAGTTCTTCGATTTTTTCTAAAAAACGATTGTCTTCAAAATCCCACGGTATATGATCTTCAGCGAGAACGCCACAAAATCTTTCATAGTCCGGACGAGCCAGATCATTATGCTGAGCAAGATAAAGGAGAGAAAATACCTCTTTGGTTTTCATTGGAGTGCGATTTGTTGTTGGTTCTGCCATACTATTTTATTTTTGTTTATCATCAACTGGTTCTACGGTAAAAAGAGGCCGATGTATGGATCCGTCTGCCGGTTGGAGAGGGGGAGAAGAGCTGGTTTTGTTCATGGGCGCTTCTGTTGCCGGGGGCTGATTGGCGGCTGGTGGGCGCAATGGAATTTCTACAGGAATTATTACCGGCTGCTTCACAACAGACGGAGCTGTTGATGTGTGTGCTGGTAAATTTGGTGAAGCCTGTCGTGGTTGTAGGGGGGGCGGGGCGAAGGGTTCTTTTTTTGGTGTCTCCTCAACAACGACAGTTGTCATGGGGAACGTTTTTGGTTGAGAGGTGGTTGGTTTATTAATTTCAGCCAAGGGTTGATTAGTCATCGGCTGGGACGGCGGGGAAGAGGCGATCTGCAGTTTTTCTAACTTTGCTTTTTCTCTCATTGCCTCCAGCTCCTGCGGTTTTGTAGTAACGAGGGCGTGTTCTTCCGCGCTTGCTATGATGCGGATTCCTACATGCGCTGGACCCGCAAAAAACAACCCCTGTCCGGTTTCACAGGACAAAAGAAGATGTTGTTCTCCTTCAGACAGATAGAAAACTTTTGCAACTTTATCTATGGCAGCAGAAGACTGTTTGAGGAGAATCTGGAGGGAGCTATTTTGGATAATTGCTTTCCCGAGCTCCACATCCATGAAATCTTCAACATCCTGGGTGATGGTTGTAAGTCCCAGGTAATATTTTCTGCTCCGTTTGGCAATGGAATACAGAAACTGCGCTGAATCCGGATGTTTCATGAGATACCACCCCTCATCAACAATGAGAATTCTTCGTTTTATGTTCCTTCGCACTTTTGTCCAGATATAGTCAAGGATAAGGTACATAGCGATAGGTCGGAGTTCATCCTCAAGGTCGCGGATGGAAAATACAGTCAAAGGGTTAGTGATTTCCACATTGGTTTGCTGGTCAAAAATGCCTACCAAGCTTCCTTTGACAAACTTTTCCAACCGGTCTGCCAAGCTAATGGCAATTTGATTTTCCATACCAATGAGCGTTTTATACAGATCTTCCATGAGTGGTGATTCTTTGGTTTGGGTTGCCGGATCCGGTGTAATTCCTTTTTGCTTGTAAGTCAAAACGAGCGCACGGTCCAGTGTTGCGTCCTCTGTGGCAGTAAGCTTACCCATGATGACCCGAAGAAATCCGTGGAGCGAAAGAATTTTTTGATTGAGCTCATTTTCTTCATCACCAACTTCAATTCGCAGAAGCCCCAGGTCAAACGGGTTGATTTTTGTTCCTGCACCGAATTGAAATTTTATGTATTCACCGCCGAGCGCTCGGGTCAGCGTCTCATATTCGTTTTCCGGATCAAGGACGATTACCTCAGTGCCGAACATAAGAGACCGGATGACTTCCAATTTCACCATATAGGATTTCCCGGAGCCGGATTTTCCAAACACGACCGTGTTTGCATTTTCCAAAGAGAACCGGTCAAAAATGATTAAACTACCATTCCCTTCGTTCAAACCATAGAGAATTCCTTCGTTTGCGGTAAGAACTGACGTGGTGAAGGGAAACGTAGTGGCAAGAGATGTCGTGTCCATATTTCTTGTGATCATGAGAAGATCTTGCCCCATAGGCATCGTGGTTTTAAATCCTTCTTCCATTTGGAGTACTGCTTTTTTGGTGATGATCATGAGGGATCCGAGTGTTGCCTCCACCTGACGCGTAGTTTTATTGAGGTTTTCCAAATTTGGCGACGGGATGGTGACGTAGAGGGCAAATTGGAAAAAACGTTGGGCTCCTTTGGCAATTTCCTGCTGCAAGGCCAATGCATCCTCCAAAGCTACCTGGACGGAAGGTTCGATGACATGCCCGCGTTTGATGTCTGATTGGATGGTTGCCTCCATTTCTCCTATTTTCCTTTTCATGTTTTCTAAGATCTCTTCAGAGCGTTGGGGATAAATGTACATGGAGACATCAAGTGTGTGGTTGAAAGAAATCAGAGGTTCCAGCCAGTTGGCGTTGACGTACCTTGGGTATCCGGCCACGAAAAGCGTCCGGAAAAAGTAATTCCCCATTTTGATGTTGTCAAAATCCACCTCAATCATGGGCGGAGCGATAAGATCGGTGATAGATAAGGGTGTTTTCGACGGTTTTCCCCCGCGCATTTGATTTGGCGGTTGGAGGTTGATGAATGTCTTTATTATGTTTGGCAGGGCAACAGGCATAGGCTTAGGCGTTTTTAGGATTTGTTGTTGAAATAATCGTTATGTCCGATTTGTTTTTTTTAAGTTCAATCATGGGCGGCGGGATGTCGGGATTGTAAAAAGAAAAATAGAGCTGTGCAATCTGTTCACCTGTTAATTGTTTGGCGTGAAGCCCGACCCTTACAAGAAGTCGGATAAGGTTATCGATTTTTGGCGTCAAAACCACAAGCGCCCGTTCAAAAATATATGATTTTTGGTAGGGGAGCCCTTTCTTTTTGCTGCCAAAAAGGACATTTGGAGAAGCACCCAGTTCAAGAGCAGAGAAAGGGATAACAAGATAAAATTTTTTATCCAACACTTCTTTTTCTTTCACGGTCGCCGCGACGAAAATTCGATACCCGTGGATACTTTTTTGCAGTTTCAGATTTTTTTGGACCACCTCCTGATCCTCAAGAAGTTTCAGGTATGCTCGGATGTCTTTGTGTTGTGATCGGATAATAAGCTGGATGGGAAATGAAAGAGAATTGAGAACTCCAGAATATGCGTATATCATTGCCTCCTGCTCCCGTTGGGAAAGAAGACTGAAATTGACAGCAGAGACGGATAACAAAGCTGCACAGGATCCGTCGGAAAAAAGGATAAGATCATTTTGGATATCCTCAATTTCCGTAAATTTTTGTGTCGTAGATCTGATTGGTGTGACTTGATCAGGCATACAAATTGTCATTGCGAGGAACGAAGTGACGAAGCAATCTTTATTATAAAGATCGCGTCGCTTTCGCTCGCGATGACACAGTTTTTATCATGCGCTCATCTACTATCACGTGCTCATCATGTAATAAATCTCGCGCTCATCTCTCCTCATGTGCTCATCAGCGTTCAAACGCTCGCATTCGGAGTCCCGAAAATTTGTTTTTCCAATGCTTCCCGTTCTAACATTCTTTTACTTTTGGTAACAATCTGAAGAGCAGGCAGAACAGTTCCGTTTGTCGTGATTTGCACGCGGTCAAAAACAAAACGTTCCCGCGGATCTTCTACCTCAACAACATAGGTTCCATTTGGGAGCTGTGTGGATGCGGCAAACTGTCCGAGTTTATTGGTCTTAAGAGCGCGTAGTGGTATTCCTTCTTTGTCTTTTACCGTGACTAAGACACCGGGCAGGAGATTGTTGTCATAGTCTTTGATAATGCCGGTCACAACATTGGGAAACGTGGTTAAACGGGGAAGCCCCATGCGGGTGGCCACATCAGGATTCATTGTTTTTACTGTCGGTTCGTTTGGTTTTTGAGAAGGGACGACACCTGCGGGTCGAAACTGTTGCGGTTGGGGTGCGGGTTGGGACTGCACTTTTGACCGGAGGGCAATGAGCTCTTTTTCCATTTGTTCCCTTTCTGTCATAAGCCCGGTTAATTGTTCTTGGAGCTCCAGAAAACGTTTTTCATCCATTGTTTTTTCCGTGAGCTGTTTTTGGAGCGTCTCAAGTTTGGTTTTGAGGTCATCCAAATGTTTTTCCGCTTTTTCCTCATGAGGTGATGAGGGTTGAGACGGTGAAGGAGAGGGAGAGACTATAGGTGGCGCGTCGATTTTTCTTCCGGTTACAGAAGGTGTCGGGATCGTCGGAATTCGTTGGGATTGTAAAGAGTATTGGATGGCAGGATTATGTCTTGGTTGCATCTGGACGACATACGCAGGCGGAGCTTTTGGTTTTGTCACAAAAAGATTGTCAATAAAAGAGAAAAATGTATCAAATGATGACATTTGGACAGAGGTGGGGTGAGGTGCCGGAGGAACAGGTGTTTTGAGCAGTGGTTGTCCTGGTATAGTTGGTTTGGAGACAGCGGATGTAACGCGAGCATTTTGAACAGCCGGAGTTGTTTGAGAGACGGTGGCGGGAGAAAGCGAAGGAATTTTCAAAAAAGGAATTTTTGGCGGAGGCGGAACCACAGACTTTGGCGGTTCGGGTAATGGTTCTGTGTGTTCCCAATGAAACACGGTCGGGTCATAGACGTTTTTCAGAAAAGAAAAAAACCATATATCCATCGGCCGCTCCTCAACAGGGACAAACGCAAAACCAAACCCGATAAGAGCAAAAACAACCACCATCGGCCACGTAAAAAAGAACGGAAGGGGAAGTTTGTAGGAAATGTACGCTAAAATAATGCCGCCGGCTAGGTAGCCAAACTGCTTTATGGTCATGTCGCCGATGAGGCGAAACTGAAATGATGTGATGTTTTGAGGGACAGGATGTTGTTCCATATGATGAGCACGTGAGAATGATTAGCACGTGATTATAAAAATTCCGATGAGCACATGATAAAAATGCTCGATAAAACCATTGTAAAGAGTTTAGGAAAAGTGTGCAAGAGGAAAGAGCGTTGGAATCGTGAAAACTTATATTTTTGACATTTCACGAAATCGCAACGGAAGATGTATTTATGATATCATTACCTCATGAGCGACCCCACTGTGTTACGAGAGGTGAAAAACAGCAGGGATAGCGAAGAAACTCCTGCAAACATGGAACAGGTGTTTGCGGTTTTGGGAATGGGCAAACGCAACAAAGGATTTGTTTCCATGCTGTTTGGAAAATCCGAACCGATGCATTTTTTCTCCTTTGAAATCGTATCACTATCCGGTGTTATTCATTTTTATATCGCATCTTCTGAGAGAGAATTTTCCTATTTAGAAAGCCAGCTGACGACTCAGTACCCAAAGGTGACCTTGTCCCAGGGTATTGATGGACTGGGAAAGGTGTTCTCTTTCCCTCACATTTCATCCCAACTGGTTTTTACTGAACCATTTTATCTCCCAATAAAAACGTATGCTGACATCAAAGATATTGATCTTTTATCTGGACCGTTGGGACAGCTTGCAAAATTTACAGAAGGGCAATCTGGGGCAGTGCAGCTGTGGGTAACGCCAGCGGGGAGTTCGTGGAAAAAAACCGCAGCAGGTGTGGTTGCCCGAGGGATACCTGATCCTGTTGTTGCCGGCCGTACAAAATCCCACCCGCAGGTACGCGTTATTGAGCGGAAAATCAACCAGGTTGGATTTAAAGTTGGGTTACGGCTTGTTGTTTCCGGAAAAACCTCCGAAGATTCAGAGCGGCTTCTTCAAAATCTCGCCGGATCATACGGCGTCTATACCGCGGGAGATGGGAACGGGTTGGTGTTATCCACACCGCGCTCGTGGAATAGGAAAAAGTTTGAAGAAGCTATGTATTATAGGAAGGGTGACTGTATTCCCAGATTTCAGGTATTCGGATCGAGCGAGCTTTCATCTCTCTGGCATCCACCTGGCCTTTCTCTTTCTTCAATAAAAAATATTTCCTGGGGTGGAAAGCTTGTTGGTGAGGCACCGGAAAATCTGCCGGTTGCAGGAGGGTTGGAAGAAGAGAAGAAGCTCATCAACTTTTTTGCCCGTACGGAGTTTAAGAATAAATTGTGCACCTTTGGCATAAGCAAAGTTGACAGAAGGAAACATCTGTACATTGTAGGAAAAACAGGCACGGGGAAATCCACGATGATTGCCAATATGGCAATCAATGACATGAGAAACGGAGAAGGAGTGGCAGTCATTGATCCACATGGCGACCTAAGCAATGCACTTCTTGATTTTATCCCGTCCAACAGAATTAATGACGTTGCTTATCTTGACCCTTCGGACACCCAGCACCCGTTTCACCTGAACCCTTTGGAAATTGAGAATGCGGTCCAGCGGGAAATTGTTGCCTCCGGCATAGTATCAATTTTTTACAAACTCTACGCTCACTCATGGGGACCGCGCCTCGAATACATATTACGGAACACCATTTTAACCCTTCTCCACGTTCCTAACTCAACGCTTCTTCTCGTACCGGAACTTCTAACCAATGAAAAATACCGGCAGAAAGTCGTTGAGAAATTACCGGATCAGGTATTGAAAAATTTTTGGCTGAATGAGTTTAGTAAAATGTCTCCTCAGCTTCGAAGTGAGGCAATTATGCCGATTTTAAACAAAGTCGGGCAATTTCTCTCCTCCCAAACCATCAGGAACATCGTCGGGTACCCCAAGTCCACAATCAATCTGGAAACCATGATGAATGAGGGAAAAATTATTCTTATGAACTTATCTGAAGGGAAATTAGGGGAGGATAATAGTGCATTATTGGGGGCCATGATGATTACGAAAATTCAGCTTGCCGCTATGAGTCGGGTGTATCAGCACGAAGAACAGAGACGTGACTTTTACCTCTACGTAGACGAGTTTCAGAATTTTGCAACATCCTCGTTTGTTAAAATTCTATCGGAAGCTCGGAAATACCGGCTGGACCTGACGCTTGCCAATCAGTATATCGGGCAAATTGAGGAGGAGGTGCAGGATGCGATTTTCGGAAATGCCGGATCCATCGTTTCTTTTGGTGTGGGTGCCACAGATGCCCGCCCCTTAGCCCGGGAGTTTGGGTTGAAATATAAAGAAGAGGAATTAGTGGGATTGGGGAACTATCAGATCGTTTTGAAACTTTCCATCGACAATCACACCTCGCTTCCGTTTTCCGCTACCACTCTGCCCTTGCCCCGGTCTCACAATCAAAGCAGGGAGAAGGTTATTCGGTCAAGTAGAGAGAGATTTACGAAGAAAATATGAAAATCGGTTTACTCGGTGGCACATTTAACCCTCCGCACATCGGCCATATTTTGATTGCCCGGCAAGTGTTGGATTTTAGTGATGTAGATGAAGTATGGTTTTTGCCAAATTACCGTCAGGATCCGGAGAAACCCGACGTTTCCTCTGTTGAAGACAGAGTGGCCATGGTGAGGATGATAGATATTTCCAAAACCCGCGTTTCTACTCTTGAGATTGATCACAAGCTCGACGGCAACACGATCAATTTGTTGCCGGTCCTACCCAAAGAACATACATTTCGTTTTATCATCGGTTCAGATTGGCTCCCGAATTTTCATCGATGGGGCAATTATGAGGAACTTCTGAAAAAACTCCCGTTTTTTGTATTTCCCAGGTATGGTCACCCAGTGGAGCCATTGTATGATCATATGACTATTATCTCTCACCCGGATCTTGTTTCTTTTGACATATCCTGTACAAAAATCAGAAATCGTGTAAAACAGGGGCTGTCCATTGATCACTTTGTGCCGTTGGGAGTAGCGGAATACATCAAAGAACACGGACTGTATAAGTAATGATCAATGATCAATTTTCAATGATCAATCAAAAAATAATTACGAATGACTCAAACAAATATGATTTGGAAGAAAGGACTGCGGTCTTTGCTGAAAAAGTCATTGATTTCTGTAAAAAAATTCCGCAAACAATCATTACTGCTCCAATTCTATCTCAGCTTATTCGCTCAACAACAAGTGTCGGTGCAAATTACTGCGAAGCAAATAGCGCTATGAGCGGTAAGGATTTTCGAAATAAAATAGGAATTTGCAGAAAAGAAGCGCGGGAAACTTGTTATTGGCTTCGAATTCTAGCCAGAGCAATACCTCAACAAAAAGAAGAATGCCGGTTGTTATGGAAAGAAGCACACGAGTTATTATTGATTTTTTCTGCAATAACGAGTAAAAAGAGACATCGGGTTGATAATTGAATATTAAATATTGAAAATTGATTGAACATTGATCATTGGATATTCCTGCCTGCCTGCCGGCAGGCAGGGAAAATTATTGTATGCAAGATGCTATTATTTCCCAAGAGGTTGAAAAAATTATTACTTTTATAAAAATCTCCTTTCAAAAGGCTGGTTTCTCCCATGCGGTTCTCGCTGTTTCCGGCGGTGTGGATTCAGCGGTATCCCTGACGCTTGCGGTAAATGCATTGGGTGAGGAAAATGTGTATCCGATACTATTGCCATACGGCATATTGAACACCCAAGGGGTATTGGACGGAGTGGAGCTTATCATCCAATTGCACATTCCGCTTACTCACGTAGTCCGGATTGATATTAAAAAGGCTGTTGATGATATTTCTGGGAACGAAATGGGGATGGGCAACATACGGAAAGGCAACATCATGGCCCGCGTCCGGATGATCTATCTGTTTGACCAGGCGAAAAAAAGAAACGCGCTTGTTGTCGGAACGGAAAATAAAAGCGAGCATCTGTTGGGATATTTCACCCGTTTTGGGGATGGTGCAAGTGACATTGAATCCATCAGTCATCTGTATAAAACTCAAGTTATTGAATTGGCATCATACCTGAAAATACCACAAAAAATTGTAGATAAGCCTCCGACTGCCGGATTGTGGCCGGAGCAGACGGATGAAGGAGAATTCGGTTTTTCCTACCAAGACGCGGATCAAGTATTGGCACTTCTTTACGATGAGAAGAAGTCGGTTGATGAGGTTGTGTCTCTGGGTTTTTCTAAGGAAGTAGTTGAACGGATCCAATCCCGTGTTTCCCACAATTCCTTCAAACACACGACTCCATACCGATTGTAGTAATTTTCTTCTTGGACGCATCTCCTCTTTCAATGCTATAATTATTGGGTATGGCTGAAATAGAACCACCACCAAAATCAAATGAACCGCCGAAAAAAGCTGAAAAGGCAGTTTCTCAAAAAAGTGCCGAAGACCAGGCAATTGAGGAAGCAAAAGAAACCATCAGAAACGCAACCTCAAAAGACGAAGCTGTCCGCCAAAAACTCCGTACTCGACCAGTTGATGAGAGTTTGGACAAAGCAAAAGAAATCCTCGGAAAAGTGTATAGTCGTGAGGTTGAATGGTTGTTGTCGTCTGTTGATACTGTTCAATCCCCTGAGCTTGCGTTGTTTGTGGCTAACATTGCCGAAAAAAAAGCGTTGAGGGAAAACCCCCAATGGCTTTTGGCTAAAACAATCGATCTTGCGTATAACGTTGGCCCGGAGACAAGCGCAGAAGCCAGAAGAGAAATCAATGCCACAATCGTGAAAGTTAAGAAACATCTGCTGGATAAGCTGATAACAGAACATCCTGATTTGTCCGATGGAATAAACGAAACGTCGTTTAATGAAGCGATGTATGGCGGAGTCCTCATCCCGGGAGACAAGAACGTATTTAAGGAGGATAAACCGGAAGAGGAAACCATCACCGATCCGGAGATCATTCGGTTTTTACTGAAAATCGATAGCAGAATTCGAATGAATCGTGAGTATTTAAGTAATCCCAAATACTTGGAAGACGACATTGCTGAATTACAGCGTAAAGCAAACGAGCGGGGGGTTCCGGAGTCACAGATGGGGGAGGCGATAGGCCGGCTGATTGAGAAGAAAGATCAGATAAACAGAGAGCAAACACAAAGAAGACAAGAAGAACAGGCGCAAATGCATGGAGAGTACGTAGTGAAATATAGAGACATAATGGAAACAATTCCCGAGCAAGACCGGCTGACGGGTGAGGAGTTGGCTCGAAAGGAAGACTTTTCTTTTGATCGTCGGTATTTTTCAGCTGATGATATAAAACTTATCACGAGCGGTGAAGAGGGACAGAGGGAGTATTTCAGTAAATTTATCTCCGAGATTTATAGCATGGGAAAAACGTTCGACCGGGCTAATTTGCCTGAAGAATATCAATTTGAAGATTTTAAAAAATACATCAAATGGTCACATCCGGAAAATACCGATTATTACCTTTTACATTACGATATCAATTGGAAGGATATTGGCTACCATTATCAGAAAATCAAAAATCTTCTTTTTACGCCGGGAGGCATCGAAGATAAACTCAAAGGCCTGAGGTCAGTACAGGGGGCTGATCTGGATTTCTATGCAAAAACTTTCTCCGGCAGCAACTACGCGATTTCTCTCTACGAAGAAACCATACGGGACCTTCTGGCAGAGCGCAGCATAAAGTATGAGCAGGCAGTAAGATCGTTAAAAACAAGCCCTGGTTTGTTAGATGAATATAGGAAACTCGCCAAAGCGAGAAATGAAGGCCGGTTATCAGCAACAGATGATTTACGGCTGAAAGAATTAGAAGAAAAGTATATTGATCCGGTCGGGTACGGCGTCATGCTGTGGGACAGTGACATTCAAAATTATGCGGAACTTGACTTGGAAGTAATCGCAATGAACCATGAACTGGATAGGCTCATCATGAAGAAAAAATTATCACCGGAAGAAGTAGAACGGAAGACCAGACTGGATCAAGAGATTGGTTACAAAAAAAAGAAAATGTACGAGATTAAACAGAAAGAAACTGATGTCCACAAAATGCACGCTGAAGACAAGGGGCTTTCCCCTGTGGATAAGGAAGTGAAGCGGCGCCTAAAACTGCTTCTTCAGGATAGAGACCCGGAAGGGAAAGTAGGCGAATGGGAGTTGAGTGCGGCTGTCTGGGCAGCACGCCAGTGGATGATGGGGAGCGCTCGATTACCCTCAATGAGCGCTCAAATGGCGGTCCGTCCGGCATTTGAATATGCAAAGGTTATAAAAGAAATAAATCCGGTAAAATACATCATGAAAGCGCCTGCATTTGAAGATATCGTGCGGGCTCTCAACCCCGATATGTTTGCCGACAGGTTTGGTATGGGTAGCAGAATGGGAGAGGTATTCCGCGCTCAACTGGAAAGAAAACTGCTTGAGGACCAGAAGTTTGTATTTAAGCACTCGCGAGAGTTTGAAGTTCCAGAAGAAAAGGAAAAATTGGATCCGATCGTACGGGAGACAAAAGAATTCATACGGCAGGTGGCAAAAGAAACCGGTATACCCTATGCGGAAATGCTGAGCCAGGGATTTTTGAAAACAGGAGGTCAATTTGATGGCACGACGTGGCGGGCGGAAATGGCTGCTATTGATGAAATGAAGAAGAGATATCTTGATATGCAACAAAAAGGGCAACTGCCAGAGGGCGCACATTTTGACAATCAAGCTCTTGGTCTCCAATATGCCATGAAAGACACTCCGAAAGGAAAAAAAGAAATTCTGGACCGGATGATGAAACGAACTCCGTCTGTCATTATGCAGTTGTTGGGTAGTGAAGAATTGGAGGGCATATATGACCGTTTTGGTTTAACCTCAAAAGATTTGAGAGATAGGTTCCGTAGAGCGTTGTCTGTAGCACAGATCAATACGTGGGACAGAGAGCAGGCAGGAGACAAAACAAACCGGGTGTTTCGTGATTTTGATTTTTCCGGCAACCAGAGCGACTTCGATGAAATCCTAAAACCCTTTTTCAACAAGGAAGGATTTACCGACGGTGAAATTTCCGGATTTTTCAGCATGCTCGGTGAAGTTAAAGGACTTCTGAATTCTAAAAAAGATAATCTTGTAAATGTTGCACTTCCACTTACATTGACGCTTTCCGATATTAACTGGAAAGATGCAGAGATGTTTCAGATTGGGACAGCCGGTTCGGATCGTCGGATACGGGACATGGGAATGCAAGCTGAAGTCATGAAGGTTATTAACTCGTTTTCAACGGATCCGGTTCTCGCGTGCAATAAAGATATAAAAAAACCGCTTGAGGAAATCAAAAAATTGCGCGATACGCTCAATGCACATACCGATGCGAAGTCCTCCGAAAAGGCAACATATATGGTAGCCAAAACATGGCTGGATATGAACAGGAACAGGCTGATTTCTTATGAAAACAGAGAAAGGACTCCGATAGGAGCAGTGAAAGGTATTTTGCGGACATTTACAGGATGGGTTCCTTTCTGGCACACTATTCAGAAAAATTTAGGAGAGATGGATACAAGCGGTGGTTTGCTCATGACGCTTGCAAAAGAAAGGGGATCGGAAGGAAAAAAATACAGATTGCTAGGAAAATCAGGAGAGAAACTGGAACATCGACTTGAACAGTTACCGCATAACCTTGCGCAGGACGTTTCATACGCAGTTCGTTTTACGGGCGCGAAAGGTAATGCATTTACCGAAAAAGAACTTGATGAAGCTCTTGATCAGATGCTTCAGATGGGAATTTTTAATGCAGAAGAGCATTTATACCACCAGCTCCGAAAGGAAATGCATGCAACCCTGGGAAATCAGATAGTCGGTCTTATACGCAAATATTGGTGGCTTCTGCCTCTTCTGACTGCCGCATATGGAGCCAAAGAGGGGTTGGAAGAAGAAAAGAAACGGTAATGTGGACATAAAGCTTCAAATGTTCAAACAATGGATGGGTAAACCAAGAAGAAACTATCATTGCACCAGCGCTTTTCTGCCATGAAGTCAATTAACCTGATGGAGCCGGAGGCGGAGCCGAAGCCGAAGGTGTTTCCTTGTGTGGGATGAGGCCCTTTATCATCGAGAGTTGGTAAGCAACCTGCATTCCCTGTCCAACCGCACCTCCGACTGGACCGATGACAGCACTTGGACCTGCAGCGACCATGGGTTTTGCTTTGAGCGCTTCTTTGATGGATCCTGCCACTGACGGAATGGCAAACAAAATACCGAGTCCTATTATGCCACCCATTCCTCCGCCAAGTATTCCTGATCCTGCTGGAGCCAGAAGTGGCGGCCCCCAAAGTTTTGTTCCGCTGTAATCTGCTTTAACAAGAATAGAACCAATAAGAAGCATGATTGCGGTAATGGGAAATACTGCTATGTTTGCAATGAGATTTTTGATCCAATTTTCAAATGCGTGGCTGCCCGGAAATGCTCCCATGAGGAGTTGGAATGGAGAAATAAGAAGACTCAGGAGAATTTGTATATACGCACTTACTAAAAGGAAGAACAGGCGCACGATAGCAATAACAAACGCAAGGAGAATAAGAGCTATAAGAAGAAGAGGTGCCGCCATTAAAGCAAGCGACGCGGGGCCAGTCAAGAACAATCCTATTATTCCTAATGTAGTCGGGACGCCGACAGTGATGCCGGAGCCCCATGGCCCCAACATAGAAGCAATATCATTCAGGGAGTCAAATCCTGCCAACCCGAATTTTTGAATGATAAGCCCAAAATTTGACGATACAAAAGTTTGAGCAGTGGAAGCATCAATAGCGTTATTGCTGATCGGCTGGAGGATGGAAATAGCAATCATGATGATAAGGTACATGAAATCAATGAGTACACCGACAATGGCGTAGGAAAACGTGATGAGAAGAAGCGTGATGACGATATTGGGAAGTGCGTTTTGGACAGTGATGACAGTTTTTGGATCGATTTTTTTCCTAAACATAATGAGAAACCCGATGATGATCATAAAAATTGCCAAGAGAAGATATGCAATATTTCGAAATGCTTTCCACATAGGAAGAAGTTGCGAAAGTCCGCTAAATCCAATACCCTGGGCGTAGGCGCTTTTCGGGAAAAATCCAAGAGACTCACCCATATCTCGGACAAACGCATAGGTGCTTGCCGGAGGATTTTGGTAGATATACGCGATAGCGGAATCAGCTCCATATGCAAAACTGTCTTTGTACATCTGTTGAAGATATACCTGGTCAGTGGAATTTGTGGTTACGCCCTTTACCGGTCCGGCAATTCTCCTGATAGCATCAGAATACATGGTGGTATTGACGCTTGCGACGTGACAAGGTGCATTCATGTCCCGTCTTTTCGGGTCTTTACACGCATCCATGGCATCGGGAAAATCCTGATCTACGTAGTCAGTTGTTGCGGCGTATGCAATATTTCTTTTATTGGTAAAAGGCACCACCGGAGCAATAAAAAACACAAAAACGATGATAAATAGAAGGAGCAGTTTCCTCATACGGTGATTCTATTATCGCAAGTGGGGTGAGAGGGAGTCAAGACCCGCAACGGTGTACCTGACAGCTGATGCCTAGTTTCCGAGGTTGAGGTTAAATTTCGTGATAGGGACTTGGGTAAACATCTCAATAAGATTGATGATCAGGTATGCTGAGACTATTACGACTAGCCCGATGATGGCGTAGGTAAAGGAGTGTTTTGCCTTTTCCAACTGTTTCGCGTCGCCGCCTGAGAAAAGAAACGTAAATCCGGCAATCACAATCACGATGAAAATGACAACGCCGGCAAACGCCGTGATGCCGTTGACCGCATTTTTAAAAAGCGGTACGAGAGACTGTATTGTAGCAACGCCATCCTTGGTGGTTGAAGTCCATGGTTCCGCGGCATAGATATGGGGAAAAAGAACATGTATCATACAACCATTATATACTACAAATCCGTGTCAAAAACACGGATTTGTTCATTTTTACTAGTAACTAACAACTAAGAACTGGGAACCAACTTACTGCGTATACGGCTTCGGGAGATTGATGCCACCTGAACCGATAACGCTGATTCCAAGGAAATTTTGAACAAGTGCCATAATTGCCCATGCAGATCCGACAATAACCAGTCCGACGATTGCGTGGGTAATTTTATTGCGCGCTGCTTCCATGGCTGTTTTGTCGCCGCCTGAAGTGATCCATTGGATACCGCCTAAGATAAGAAAGATGAATGTAATAAGCGCTGATAGGATGAGAAGCGTCCCCACCACTGCACTTATAAGTGTCCCAAGTTCCGTAATTTTTACTGTTGCGGGTTGGGGAATAGTCAGATCAGCTGCTTTTATTATCCACATAGAATCACCTCCTGTTTTCTTATATGTAAGTTTATCTTACTTTAAAGCATGACGCAATTATTTTAGATTGTCAATCCCTCGATCCTTCGACAAGCTCAGGACTCGGGACTGTAGTTCCTCGAGCTTATGTTCCGCTTATGGTTGGAATTTTGATATTTGGAAGTTCGATACCGAAGAAATTGCCGACGAGTTTGAAAATTGCATAAGCCGAAGCAACGATGATAAGGCCGATGATTGCGTGGGTGATTTTATTTCTTGCCGATTCAAGTGCTCCTTTATCCCCTTGAGAGGTGATCCACTGCATGCCGCCCGTGAGAAGGTAGGCAAGGGTGAGAAGAAATCCAAAAAGAAACACGAGTCCGATAATGCCGCTCAAAAGCCCTCCGACGATTATTCCTCCCTGTTCCACCCCTCCGCCACCGCAGCCTCCCAGTTGCGGGGGGAGTGCGGAATTGCAGACCTGCGCAAATATTTTTTCCATATATATTATTGAAACTTAATTTTTTCCAATAATCCGGCCGGAGCCAAAATTTCAGTCCAACCAAAAAATTGTCCGGCGATAGCCAGTATTGCCCATCCGGCAACAACCACCAAAAGCCCGATAAATGCGTTTGACAGGCGGTCTCTTGCCTCAGTAAGTTTGGTTTTGTCGCCTGCTGAAGAAATCCAGGAAATCCCACCGATTAAAAATTGGATAAGAAACCAGATAGCCGCACAAATGGTCATAAATCCGATGACCCCGGAAATGGCGGATGTAATGCTTTGAATCGGATTGCCGGTTTTATTTGCAAATGGCCCCAATCCTTCTCCGCCGATAGGGCCAAGTGGTATGCCTGCTGCAAATACTTTTTCCATATGGTTCAATGTCTCCATAACACGTCATTGCGAGGAGCGTTAGCGACGCGGCAATCTCTATTATAAAGATTGCTTCGTCCCGCAAAGCGGGACTCGCAATGACATTGTTTCACTGTCCCGGTCCGTAGACTTTGGGATTGAGAATAAATCCTGCGTCTCCGAACATGAGATAGCTGATGAGGGATATCAGAGCAAAAGACGTGACAATGATGAGAAGTCCTACAAGCGATTGCCAGATTCTAGACCACGCGGCATTTAAGGCTTTGGCATCTCCTCCGGCACTCATATATTGGTATCCTGCGATGATGAAGTTGATAAACGCGAAGATTCCTGCTGCGGCAAACGCAAGCCGCAGGATGTTGGAGAGAAGAAGAACGACCCCCTTTTCGGCTCCGCCGTATCCGCCGGTCGGAGGAGAAATTTTCGGTCCCCAAAGATCGGCAGCAGCTAATAATTTCATATTTTATTTTCCTAACAGCTGTTCTTTTGTTCCCGTGAGTGTTCCGATAAGTGCAACAATGGATGCCGACAGGACAACAAGCACAAGTCCGATGAGCGCCCCCGTAATTGCCTGTTTGCCTTTTTCCATACCTTTGGCATCCCCGCTCCCTGCAGACATGATAAAGCCAAATCCGCCAAATATCAATAAAAAGAGGGCAACGACTCCGGCAATAACAAAGGCATTGCGAAGAATGATGTTAGCGAGAGTTCCAAGATTAGGAATGCTTTTTGAAATGGGAAAATCTCCTAACATTACCGAAGTTTCTCCAGCGGCAAATACGGTATGCATAATTTTAGTGTAGGGGAAGTTTGGAATTTACACAAGGCCTCCCCTTGCAGTACTGCAAGGGGAGGCCTTAAGAAAAGTTAGAAAAATTTGGTTTCAGACCGCTCTCTATGGTATAGTTTGAACTGCATGGAAGATGCTGATCTCATTGATAAGATTCTTCGCCGTGACCGGCGTGCACTTGACGCGTTTTATCATACCTACACACCGAAATTGAGCCGGTTTATAGGAGGTAAAGTAAAAAATCCACACGATGCGGAAGAAATTCTTCAGGATGCTCTTTTTGCATTTTTGGAGGCTCTTCGTGATTTTCATGGGAGTTGTAAAATTTCCACGTTTTTATTTTCCATTGGGAAGCATAAAATTATTGATTATTACCGCAAAAAAAAGCTCAAACACCTCGTCTTTTCCCAAGTGCCTTACCTTGAGGAACTGGTGTCGCCGATTCTTAATCCTGAAGAAGAGCTTGATGTTGTTATGCTCAAAGAAAAATTACATCGGGCGTTTTCTTTGATTCTCCCCAGATATAAATTAGTGTTGCAGCTTAAATACATAGAGGACCGTCCGGTTTCTGAAATCGCCAAGCGCTTCACATGGACATTGAAAAAAACAGAATCCCTCCTTTTTCGGGCGCGAAAGGCGTTTATCAAAACCTATGCTGCATTATAGTTATGTCATCGCGAGCGAAGCCAGATACCGACCGGTATCTGGCGAAGCGACGCGATCTTTATTATAAATTATAAGGATTGTTTCGTCTCTTCGCTCCTCGCAATGACAAATGGGTAATATGAATGATGCGTTTTATGAACGGTTTCAAAAAAGGTGGATGGAAACAACGGATTTGCCCCCTCAGACAGTCGGGCCGCTCACTCCGTATTACAAACTGGTGACGAAACGGTTGAAAGTCATGCCTCTTCCTATTCTTATTCTCTTAAGCTTGGGAGTTATTATTGCCCTATTTTTTCTCCTCGGATCCGGAGTTACATTTCTCACGTCACTTCTCCAACGCGGGTTTTAGCCTTCGGATACGACAAACATACTAATAGGAGATATGTTTGACTCTCTCATCATTGCCGTCTATTCTTTTGCCCGTTCCTTTATCGGCATCATCACCCGGCCGTACGAGACGTACCGCAAAATTATTAACAAAGGGACACTGTGGGAGCTTTTCCCTATCGGAGCTTTGCTTTCTTTGTACTTTGGGATTAATGCTCTGGTAAAAGCACCTGCATTCCGTCCGTTTGTTTTAACCCGGCACTTTGTAAAAACATCGGTTTCCGTGGTCATCACTGCTTTTTTAATCTCCTTTCTTCTCTGGAGTATCGGGAGAGTGTTTGGCGGAAAAGGGCAGTACAAGCGATTTTTCCTCGGTTGGTCCTATACCCTCATCCCTACGTTTTTTTGGTTTCTGTTTACGTCACTTCTCTATGTCATCATTCCACCGCCCCGAACGACGCACCCCACCGGTATCGCGCTTTCGATTGTCTTTTTGACGCTGTCAGCAGTTTTGTTTTTCTGGAAAATTATCCTTTCTTATTTAACACTTCGATTCGGGCTCAAATTGGATCTTTTGAGGATTCTTGGTATACTTCTGGTTTCCAGTCCGATTATTGCGCTTTACAGCATAGCAATGTATCGGCTGGGAATTTTCAGAGTACCATTTCTATGAAACATCAACGAATTACGAATAAAAACTACGAATATACGAATTATCATTGTATTTATTCGTTTATTCGTACCGATTCGTTATTCGTTGATGATCTTTATATATGAATTTAAGAGATGTTAAAACTATAAAGAATCGGAGGGAGATGATAGAGAGTGAATGCCATGTGTCTCTTCCTCACATCAGCCAGTATTCTCTTGATGAGGAGGTTGCTTCAACCAGAAATTGTGAGAACATGATCGGTATTACCCAAGTGCCTTTAGGCATTGCCGGCCCCCTTCGACTCAATTCGTTCGCTCAGGGTAAACTCTCTCATACATATGATTATTATCTCCCTTTGGCGACTACGGAAGGGGCATTAGTTGCATCTATCAACAGGGGGTGTAAAGCAATCACCGAAAGCGGGGGAGTACAGGTTTTATGCCATAGGGTTGGATCAACCCGCGGGCCGGTTTTTAAAGTAAATACCCAAAATGAAAATTCAAAGTTATTTGATTTTTTGATGGAAAACGAATATGAAATAAAACAAATTGCAGAGTCAACCTCACATCATTTGAAGTTGTTGTCATACGATACAAAATCCACCGGCCTCTATCGTTTTATACGATTTGTATATGACACAAAAGATGCGATGGGGCTCAACATGGTTACTATCGCCACAGATGCGGTTGTCCGATTTATTGAAGAAAAAACAGGAGCCCGATGTGTGAGCTTGTCCGGAAATTTCTGCGTTGACAAAAAAGCATCCCATCTTAATTTCCAAAACAACCGCGGTTTTGAAGTTTGGGCAGATGCACGCCTTTCTTCATCTATCATTCAATCGGTTCTCAACACTACCCCGACTAAATTTGTTGAGACGTGGTTAGCAAAATGTATGGTCGGAAGTGCGATGAGCGGATCCATGGGGTTTAACGCTCAGTTTGCAAATGTACTTTCTGCGATGTTTATAGCAACAGGTCAGGATCCGGCGCATGTTGCTGAGTGCGCGATTGGCATGACCACTGCTGAAATTGCTTCAGATAATAATTTATATGTCAGTATTTATATGCCGGATTTGATGCTAGGGACAGTTGGGGGAGGGACGGGACTTGCGACACAAAAAGAAGCACTTTCGATATTGGGAGTCGCCGGTGGGAATGACGGGAAAAACGCGGAAAAATTCGCAAGCATTATGGGTGCGGCAGTCCTGGCAGGAGAGATCTCGCTTTTGGCATCTTTATCAGAAGGAACACTGGCTCAGGCACACAAGAAATTGGCCCGTGGCCAAAGATAAAATTCGAAATTCGAATATCGAAATTCGAAACAATATCAAAATTCAAATTTTTTAATATTTAAACATTTGAATTTGTTTCGAGATTCGTGCTTCGAGCTTCGGATTTAATAAGATCAAATCATCTGAGAATTCATATGGTTAATTTAATTAGTTACGGCACGTATATCCCAAGATACCGCATAAAAATTGCGGACATTGCTCAGGTGTGGAAAAAAGATGCAAATGAAATCATAAGCGGGTTGGGGGTGTTGGAAAAATCCGTTCCGGCAGTTGATGAAGACGCGGTCACTGTTTCGTATGAAGCAGCTGCATCATGCATCCTAGAGTCCTCTATTTTACCAACGCAAATAGAGGCGTTGTTTGTCGGATCTGAGAGCCATCCATATGCGGTCAATCCGACGTCAACCATCGTTGGAGAGTTTTTGGGAGTAGGCAGGAGGTATCTTGCTTCGGACATGGAGTTTGCCTGCAAAGCAGGTACGACCGGTATGCAGATTATTGCGGGACTCATTGGTTCAGGACATATCCGGTATGGTATGGCAATTGGCGCTGACACAGCACAAAGCAAACCTCATGACGTTTTGGAATACACCTCGGGATGCGCTGGAGGAGCAGTTCTTTTAGGGAGTACTGACGGCATTGCAGAGCTTCTCTCATATACTTCATTTACTTCCGATACACCGGATTTTTGGAGGCGGGATGGCATCCGTTATCCGTCCCATGCAGGACGATTTACCGGAGAACCGGCATATTTTACCCATGTCGTGGGCGCTTCTCAACGGTTATTAAAAGAAACCCGGGGAAAACCGGCTGATTATGATTATTGTGTTTTCCATATGCCCAACGCGAGATTTCCCAAAGAAGTGGCATATCGTTTAGGATTTTCGGATAAGCAGCTTGCTCCATCATTGACGGTTGATATGGTTGGCAATCCCTATTCTGCCTCGTCAATGCTTGGACTTTCGGCGGTTTTGGATATCGCCAAACCTGGACAAACAATTTTTATGGTATCGTACGGGTCCGGTGCCGGAAGCGACGCATTTTTGTGGAAAACAACAAAAAAAATAACGGATCTTCAAAAAGCCAAAAAGAAAAGTCACCAGCTTGTATGTCAGCAAAAAGATGACAAAAAAATCATTAATTACGTTGAATATCTGAAAAAAACACACAAAATATAATTTGAAATTCGAAATTCGAAATTTTTAATGAAATCACAATTTGAAATGTTTAAAAATTAAAAATTGAAAATTTATTTCAAATTTAAAATTTTAAATTAAAAATTATGAACATTTCAGTCGCAGGTATCGGTATTACAAAATTCGGAGAACTGTGGGATGTCTCTCCGCGGGCGTTAGCCCGTCAGGCTGCGGAGTCTGCGCTTCAGGATGCTGGACTTGCAGCGTCTGATATTGATGTTCTCATTGTTGCCAATATGCTTTCGGGAATCTTAGGAAATCAGGAGCATCTGGGAGCATTGTTTTGTGAGGAGTTGGGTTTTTCCCCTATTCCTTCGTTTAAAGTGGAGGGTGCGTGCGCATCCGGCGGGCTTGCAGTTCATACGGCAGTCAACAGTCTGTTGGGAGGGAAGTATAAACGGGTTATGGTATTGGGGATAGAAAAAATGACGGATCACAAACCGGAACTCGTATCATCAGCTCTCATGGGAGCAGGGACGAATGAAGAACGCTTAGCCGGTGTGACATTTCCGGGGGTCTATGCGCTTTTGGCACAAGTCCATATGAAAACATACGGGACCACAGAGGAACAAATGGCTTCTGTTGCCGTGAAAAATCATTATCATGCAAGTCTCAACCCAAACGCGCAGTTTCATTCTCTTCTTACTGTAGAAAAAGTTAGGAAAAGTGCGTGTGTTGCTGATCCGTTGAAACTTTTGGATTGTTCACCGATCTCAGATGGGGCCGCAGCAATTATTCTTTCTATGAACCACGAACCACGAACCACGAACGGTGTTCATATTGTTGCTTCTCAGGTTGCAACAGATACCTTAGGAGTAGCCCAAAGGAGGGATTTAACGACGTTGAAGGCAACGGGGATTGCGGCGACAAAAGCGTATAAAGAAGCAGGTGTTTCTCCAAAAGATATTGATGTTGCGGAAGTGCACGACTGTTTTACCATTGCTGAAATTCTGGCAATGGAGGATCTGGGATTTTGTGAAAAAGGGAAAGCCGCAGCGTTCATTTCCAATGGAAAAACAACGTTAGGATCAGCAAAAAATTTAGTGGCCAACACATCAGGAGGATTGAAAGGCTGCGGTCATCCGGTAGGCGCAACAGGGGTCAAACAGATTGTTGAGATCGTGGAGCAGTTACGAGGAAGAGCCGGAAAACGGCAGGTCTCCAACGCACGCATTGGATTGACCCACAACGTAGGAGGAAGTGGGGCAACGTGTGTGGTACACATTTTAAAAAAGTAATATGCCAGGAAGTGAAGTTTCGACACGCTTTTAAGTTTTGCCAGTCGAAAATTATTTCCGTGGGTATAGTATAAATGTCATTATAGAAAGGAGAAGTTGAGGTCGAAAAAAGCGTAAAAGGCAAAAGTCGAAACTCTACTTCCTGGTATGTTAAGTCCGGTTAAACTTTGGAGAAATCAAAAAAATACGCAGACACTTCTGGGGAAGCGTGGCGTCGTCGTGAGTTGGACTCTTATCCGTGTGCCGCCGGAAGGATTTAGCAATCAGGCTCCGTATCCTGTGGTGGTAGTAGAACTTGAGGATAAGAGACGGATTACCGCGCAAATGGTTGACTGGGAAGAAAACCATTTGGCTATCGGACAACGCGTAAAAACAGTACTCAGACGGATATCAGAGCCTTCCCAAGAAGGTATCATTCCGTACGGAGTAAAAGTGAAGCCAATGTAATCATTGGCTTCATTGCGATCCAGATCCGCCGGCTGGCGGAGCGGGAGTGGCAATCCCAAAGGGGTGTAAAAGGAACTATGGATATACCAAAACACATAGCAGTTATTATGGACGGTAACAGGCGATGGGCGAAAGAACATGGGTTGCCGGAACTCATGGGTCATAAGCGGGTGAGTGACGATATTATCGAGCCTCTTATTGAGCATGCGGCAAACATCGGAATCCGGTATATGACGTTTTGGGCGTGGTCAACGGAAAATTGGGGGCGCAAATCTGAGGAAGTTGCCGGTATTATGAATATTTTTCGCCGCGTCATAAAAAAAAACTGGAGACGGCTGACGGAAAAAGGAGTGAAAATTCGAATAATCGGGGATATTTCAAAATTCCCCAAAGACATCGAACAGTCACTGAAAAAAGTGGTTGAAAATACGCAAAAAAACAAACGGATCACGACCGTGTTTGCCCTAAACTACGGAGGAAGGGATGAGATGCTTCGCGCGATAAATAAATTGCGCGAAAATTCGAAATTCGAAATTCGAAATTCGAAATTAACAGAAGACGTCTTTTCTCAATTCCTTGATACGAAAGGTATACCTGATCCCGACCTTATTATAAGGACTGGCGGGGAACAGCGGCTAAGCGGATTTCTCCTTTGGCAATCGGAATATAGCGAACTGTATTTCCCATCTTTTTACATGCCTGATTTTACACCGGAGAAATTAGACGAGGCGATTGAAGAATACCAAAAAAGAAAAAGAAGGTTTGGGGTTTAGAAGGGTAATGGAATGTGTCATTGCGAGGAGCGGAAGCGACGCGGCAATCTTTATTATAGAGATTACTTCTCCCGCAAAGCGGGATCGCAATGACAACGAAATGTGTTAAAACAGCTTCTTAATTGGTTCGACTCCGAACATCGTCCCCAAAAGCTGTACAACCCAAAATGCGGTAAAGATGACAAGGAACCCGACAATGGCAAACGTCAACCTGTTTTTCCCGGCTTCCATTTTTTTCGAGTCTCCGGCACTGGTCATGAGAGTAAAGCCTGCTGCGATGATCATAAGAAGAAGTCCAACACCGGCAAGGGCAAAGATGAACGGAAACGCTTTTGCTACGATAGCGCTGATGGTGGTTGGTAATTCCGTAAAACCACTTATAGTATAACTTTTTGTTCCGTCACCGATTTTGAGCGTTTGAGCCAATACTTTATGCATAAAAGTAGTATATCAGTTTTTTCTTATTTTTATGTCATTCTGAGTCCGACAGCCGGCGGACGAAGAATCTAGCGTTAGCGTCCCGCAAAACGGGACTAGATCCTTCACCCCGCCAAGGCGTGGTTCAGGATGACAATGTTATTATGAAAATCCGGGAATACCCAGGATGTCAACGCCGATAAGCCGGAGTAAAAATATTGAAAAAATGATAAACAAAAGCCCGACAATTGCAGACGTGACGAGCTCTTTCCCCTCATTGAGTTTTTCAGGATTGCCCGCACTCATGACGATCTGAAATCCGCCGACGATGATAAGAAGAAAAGCAATACCGCCGGCAATGCCGGAACCGAACTTGAGAAGTGTTTCGACAAATTTACCGGAGTCGGTTGGAAGACACCCAAAGGCAGTCCAAACCGCTTCTTTGCCGACTCCCATACACGCATCACATTTTCCTTTATCCGCGTCGGCTAAAAAATCGCACGGGCCGGAGTACCCTGGTTGTCCTGGTTGTCCTGGTGGTCCGACTCGAGCATAGACTGGTGTCGTTGTTCCATACAAAACCGCGACAATGATGCATATAAAAATAATCGCAGAGAGAATATTTTTTTTCATCTTTTTTAAGTGTAACAAAGGATGATAAGAAAAGGAAGTGCGAAGGAGAGACAGAAAGACGATGAGACAGTAAGATGGTAAGATACAAATATACCTTATGAAACGATGGATACGAATTATTGAAATATTCTTCCTGTCTTCCTGTCTTCTTGTCTTCCCGTCACCGCTCTACGCCCAATCCTGCGATCCCACATGCGGCAATCCGGATGAGTGCCGTGACAAGATAGCCAAATGCCAGGAAGCGTGGAGCTCAATGGAAAAAGCCAAAAAACCCCATGCTGATGCATTGAAAAAAATGGAATCGGATATTCAAGCCTTCCAAACGCGGATTAAAGGTATTGAGAAAGAGCTTCTCAAAAAAGCCGCAGCTATTGCAGAAGGGGAAAAAGAATTGGAGGAGGTTATGATGCTTGCAGGCGTCCGGATCCGTCAGTTTTATATACGGAGTTCAACGAGCGCGCCCATGCTGGCGCTTCTTTCCTCAACCAACGTCGGATCAGCACTCCGCTCGTATGCATACCAGCAGGCGGTGACGTCAGAGGATAAGAAAGTCATTACCCAAACAGCGCTTTTAGTAAAAGACCTGGAAGATCGGAAAAAAAAATTGGAAAAGGAAAACGCCACACTTTCTTCTTTAAAAGATGATTTAGATAAAAGGGCAGTGTCTGTCCGGAAGCTGGTAGGGGAGGCAACAGCCTATCAAACAAAACTGACAAGCCTCATCGCATCACTCACCGCCCAACAGCAATCATTTTTGGCTGCTAAACTTTCAGGACTCAATCTCCCGACGAGTCTAGGAGCCGGGCCATTGTTCTGTACGGATGATCGGAAGCTCGATCCCGGGTTTCGGCCGGCATTTGCATTTTTTACCTTCGGCATCCCGCATCGCGTCGGGATGAATCAGTATGGAGTGTTGGGGAGAGCACAACAGGGAAAAACGTATCGGGAAATTCTTGATGCGTATTTTGCCAATTTTTCCATTGAAAAGCGCGAAGGAATAAAGATTAAAGTGCAAGGATTTGGGGAAATGGGACTTGAGGATTACCTTTTGGGTGTCTATGAAATGCCCGGTGATTGGCCGATTGATGCCCTCAAAGCCCAGGTGGTTGCTGCGCGTTCATACGCACTTTCTTATACCAATAATGGCGCCAATGAAATTTGTACAACACAAGCGTGTCAGGTGTATAAAGGAGGCAATAAAGGAGGGGGTTGGGAGCAGGCAGTACGCGCAACAACAGGAGAGATCATGGTATCCGGCGGAGAAATGGTGAAAGCGTGGTATTCCTCAACCGACGGCGGGTATACGTTTACTTCCGGTGATGTGTGGGGGAGTAACAAATCCTGGACAAAACGGACACGGGATACAAACGGTGATGTGGGGAGTTTTTCAGATTTATTATCCAAGGCATATGACAAAGATTCTCCTTGTTTTTATGCAGCCCAGGGCTGGAGAGCTGAGTACGGCAAATCCGCATGGCTGAAAATTGAGGAGGTTGCTGATATTGCCAATGTCATTCTTCTTGCCAAAAAAGACTCCGGAATCCAGGAGCATCTCTACCAAACGGACAAACCAAACCCTGGGGGGAAAGAAACCTGGGGGAGAGACAAAGTGAGGGAGGAATTGCGCTTACGGGACATTACTCCGTATACCAACGTTTCTGACGTGAGCATATCCGGTGTAGATTTTGGTGTTGGAAAAACGACACAGGTGACTGTATCGGGAGATGCCGGGAGTACCTCATTTGACGGATCGGAATTTAAAGATTTCTTTAACCTCCGCGCTCCTGCCAACATCCAGATTGTCGGACCGCTGTTTAATGTGGAAAAACGGTAGTATAATAGAACTATGCCAGGTAGTGAAGTTTCGACACGCCTTTACTTTTTTGTCGAACATATACTATCTGGTTATATAAAAGGATGATTATTAAAGAAAGGAATTGAGTTTTCGACGGCGTAAGAGACAAAAAGGTCGAAACTCTACTACCTGGTATGCCAGGTAGTGAAGTTTCGACACGCCTTTACTTTTTTGTCGAACATATACTATCTGGTTATATAAAAGGATGATTATTAAAGAAAGGAATTGAGTTTTCGACGGCGTAAGAGACAAAAAGGTCG
>Ga0315284_10000111_pt1 | contig 109864 bp, 101 predicted proteins | sample YL17G09_16_MG_FD_203696 | JGI IMG/M metagenome (GOLD analysis project Ga0315284, IMG submission 203696) | Sediment microbial communities from Yellowstone Lake, YNP, Wyoming, USA - YL17G09_16 | ecosystem: Environmental > Aquatic > Freshwater > Lake > Sediment | place: USA: Wyoming | collected... | reverse complement strand
AAACACGTCTGTGCAGGCAAGATGCCTGCAGCATTAGGTAGCGTAGAAAACACGTCTGTGCAGGCAAGATGCCTGCACCTCAAGGGCTGTCAAAATTCATGGCACATGACTATTGCCCTAGCTGGGATGCAGACAAAATACCTGCAGCACGCCGTCATGATTACTTAATTGCAGGCAAGATGCCTGCAGCACGATTAGCCGGCAGATGCCCAGGTTGCCTGAAGGGATTGCTACTGTTCAAGATGAAGACCCCCAGGAATATGGCGGATGGTGAAGCATAAAAGCTGGGGCTCAAAAACTATGATGCAGGGTTCCGGACGGCCCAAATCGGCAGAGGAGATTGCCGCAGCAAGTGAACCTTCGCTAACCGCGGGATCTTGCGCGTTGCGACATCCCGAAATAGCCGTGATCGTTCAAAATGCGCTGATTCACTTCAACGAAATCCGTTATACTATTAGCGCATGGTGTATCATGCCCAACCATGTGCATGTTGTGGTCACCCCATTGCTTCATTATTCAATTCCCGCTATTATGCATTCGTGGAAGTCATTTACATCCAATCATATCAATAAAATCCTCGGACTCGACGGGCCCTTTTGGGAACGTGAATCTTTCGATCACTTGATACGTTCTTTTGAGGATTGGGTGCGATTCATCAGATACACGGAGGATAATCCCGTCCTTGCTGGACTGTGCGCAAAGCCGGAAAATTGGCCGTTTAGCCATTGTGGTGCAGGCTTCCAGCCTGCATTTCCAGAGGGCTTTGAACTCATAGACTCCCGCAAAACTCCTTTTGTCCCCTTGCAATGCCGCGGGGAGCTTCCGCATTTGTACAAGGATGGGTGCACATATTTTATTACTTTTCGTCAGTTCGATGCAGTCGCTACAGACTAAGGTGCCGGCAAGAGGCCTGCACCACAAGGGCTGTCAAAATTCATGGCACATGACTATTGCCCTAGCCGGGATGCAGACAAAATACCTGCAGCACGCCGTCATGATTACTTAATTGCAGGCAAGATGCCTGCACCACAAGCGAAGACCTTCAGCTCCGTTCTCTTCATTCATAGCAACTCATAATTCATCATTCCTCATGTCTCGCATCATCGCCATCGCCAATCAGAAGGGCGGCGTCGGAAAGACCACGACGGCCGTGAACCTGGCCTGTTTTCTGGCCGCCGCGGAAAAGCGCACGCTCTTGCTCGATATTGACCCGCAAGCCAACGCCACCTCCGGCATGGGCTTCGGGGCCGATAGGCGTCACAAGACCATCTATGAAGTGATCATCAACCGCCTCGACGCGAAGGAGGCGATTCAGGATACGGAACTGGAGTTTCTGAAGATTCTGCCGTCCGACGTCAAGTTGGTGGGGGCGGAAGTCGAGCTGGTGCCGCTGGAACACCGCGAGGGGATTCTGCGGCAGGCTCTGAATGGAATCCGGGAGCAGTTCGAATACATTCTCATGGACTGCCCGCCGTCGCTGGGTCTGCTGACGCTGAACGCCCTGACTGCCGCCGATTCGGTGCTCATTCCCATCCAGTGCGAATACTACGCTCTGGAGGGCATCACCCAGCTCCTGGCGACGGTGCGGCTGGTGCAGAAGCATCTGAATAATGGTCTCGAAATTGAAGGCGTCCTTTTGACGATGTATGACAACCGCCTGAACCTCTCGCGGCAGGTGCGCGCGGACGCGCAGAATTTTTTCCGCGAGAAGGTCTTCCAGACGGTCATCAACCGCAACGTGAAGCTGTCCGAAGCGCCGTCCTTCGGCAAACCGATTATTTTCTACGATATCACCTCGCGCGGAGCTCAAAACTATCTATCCCTGGCGCAGGAGATCATCCACAATGAGCACTAAACCCAGCCGTTTGGGTCGAGGCCTGGCCGCTCTGCTGCCGGATGGAGTGGACGTTGGGGGACGTTCGCCGAAGTATGCGGAAATTGAAGTGACTCTGGTGCGCGCCAACCCGCAGCAGCCCAGAATCAAATTCGGTGAAGAGGGCTTGCAAGAGCTGGCCGCTTCCATCAAGGAGAAGGGGGTGGTGCAGCCCATCGTGGTGCGCCGGCTGAACGGGGAATACGAACTGATCGCGGGCGAACGTCGGCTGCGCGCGACGAAGCTGGCGGGTCTGGATCGCATCCCCGCCTATATCGCCGATATCGCCGCAGGGTCTGAGGCTCTGGAACTGGCGCTGATCGAGAATATGCAGCGCGAAGATCTGAACGCGCTGGAACAGGCGCACGGATTTCAGCAGCTCTCCGAACAGTACGGATTGACGCAGGAAGACATCGCCAAGCGCGTGGGCAAGAGCCGCGCCGCGGTGGCGAACACTCTGCGGCTGCTACACCTGCCCAAGGACATTCAGAACAGCCTGCGTTCCGGGCAAATCAGCGCCGGGCACGCTCGCGCCATTCTGGCTTTCGAAGACCGCGATCACCAGATGGCGCTCTGGAAGCGCGTCGTCAAGGAGGGGCTTTCGGTGCGCAAAGCCGAGGCGCTTGCTAAGAAAATGGCCACGACGGCCGTGGCGCCGCATCGGACCACGCACCGCTCCCCTCACGTCGCGCAGGTGGAAGACCGCCTGCGCAATCTGATGGGCACGCAGGTGCGCCTGCACCATAAGCCTGGCAAGGGAGGTTCCATCGTCATTGAATACTACACCGATGAAGATCTGGAGAGGCTGCTGGAACTGTTTGAGTTGATTGAGAGGAGTTGGTAGGTATGGGCGTTTGCATGCCAGCCAAAACTGAGGAGATGACCGTATGCTGAGCAAGTACATCAGCGCCGCGATGAAGCGCGCCAAATATGAGTTGCTCTCGGACGGCACGTTTTACGCCGAAATTCCCGGATTTCAGGGTGTTTATGCCAACGGGAAGAGCTTGGAGAAATGCCGGGAGGAGTTGCAGGAAGTGCTGGAAGATTGGATCGTCCTGGGATTGCGTTTGGGGCATGCTTTGCCCGTAGTAGCCGGCATAGATCTGGTGAGGGAGATGGAAACCGCCTAATGTGGAGCAATATGAGAACGACTAGTCCGATCTTGCGCTGTTTGGCGATTCTGGCGCTCGTCCAGTTAGCGGTATCCCCCGCCTCCGCCTGCTTCACCATCGTGGTAGGGAAGGATGCGTCGCAGAACGGCTACGTCATCATGGCGCACAACGAAGATGACGGGCCGCCGCAGGTGGTCAATCACTTCAAGGTGCCGCGCAAAACTTATCCAGCCGGCGAGAAATATACTCTAATCGGCGGCGCACAGATTGATCAGGTCCCGGAAACCTGGTCCTATATCTGGTCGGAGATGCCGGGGCTGCTCTTCTCGGACAGCTTCCTGAACGAGTGGGGCGTATGCGTCACATCGGATAACTGCCCCTCGCGGGAAGACAGGCCGGAGCTTTCCGACGGCGGCATCACCTGGGATCTGCGGCGGCTGATCGCTCAGCGGGCCAGGACCGCTCGGGAGGGCGTCCATCTGGCGGCGCAGTGGGTCGAGCGCTTCGGCTATCAGCACCCCGGGCGCACCTACATCATCAGCGATCCCAACGAAGGCTGGTTCTTCTGCGCGATTCTCGGCAAACGTTGGCTGGCGGCTCGCGTGCCGGATGATCAGGTGGCCATGGTTTCCAACATTTACGCCGTACGCGCCGTGAACTTGGCCGACACGATAAACTACCTGGCTTGCAAAGATCTCGTTAAATACGCCCGTTCGCGCGGCTGGTATGATCCCAAGCGCGACGGCGCCTTCGATTTCAAGCTCGTCTATGCCAGCCCGGATGCGGCCAATGATTCGTCCAATTTTTGCCGGCAGTGGGGGGGATTGCGATTTGTGATGACCCAAGCCGCGCCGCTATCCAAAGATCTTCCCTTTTCGGTCGTCCCGCGGGAGAAAATGGACGCACAATCCGTGATGGAGATTCTGCGGGATCATTACGACTGGACGGAATACTATCGCTCGGATGCCGCCACGGGCAGCCCGCATCAGACGTATATCAGCACGATCTGCAATTGGACCACGCAGACCAGTTTTGTGGCGGAACTGCGCGGAGACTTGCCGCTGGAGATTGGCTTCACCTATTGGGTCAGCCTGGGGCCGCCCTGCACATCGGCCTACATCCCCTTCTACTTCGGCATGACGGAATTTCCGGCGGGATATGCCATGAAGGATGCTCCGGCCGCGATCAGCCTCTTTTCCGAAAAGACCGAAGCGTCCTTTCAAGCGGACGTGAATCACGCCTACTGGACCTTCTGGAACTTCCAGCAGAAGATCATGCAGGCTTACGGCGTGTTGGGAGCCCCGAGCAAGGCCATGATCTCTGATTTCGCCAATCAAGCGCTGGAATTGCGCATCCCGCTGGAAGATGCCGCTCTGGCCGAGCAGGTCACGGAGCCGGAAACGGCCACAAAGATGCTGGACAATTTTTCCAGAGGGCTTTTACTGGAGGCGATGGAGAATATGTCACAAATGCTCGAGAATAAATAGATCCGACAAATACAACATCGGAGTTGATCATGAGGAAGATATCGCTAATTCTGTTTATGGGAGTTGGCGTGATAATCTTGGGCTGCGGCAGCGCAGACAAGCAGTCCAACCGGGCACAAGGGCAAGGTGAGCGTTCAAGTGGGACCGCACAGAAGCAAATTGAGCAGGCCGCTCCGGTGGAACCGGGCAAGGCCACTCTGACGGCTTCGGGCATGAGCATTCAAGACTTGATCGAGGGGACGGGCGCTGTGGCTGAATCCGGCAAGATCGTATCGGTGCACTACACCGGTTGGCTGATGGACGGCACCAAATTCGACAGTTCGGTGGATCGCGGCTACCCCTATGAATTCAAACTGGGCGGGGGCCGCGTGATCAAGGGCTGGGACGAGGGCATGGCCGGCATGAAGGTGGGCGGCAAGCGCGTCCTCATCATTCCGCCGGAACTGGGTTACGGCGAACGCGGCGCGGGCAATATCATTCCGCCGGACGCCACGTTGAAATTGGAGGTGGAATTGCTGGGGGTGAAATAGGCTCAAGAAACCCCATGACGCCCAAGGCCAAGATCCTCGTGGTGGAGGACGACAATGATATCCTCGAACTGGTAAGATACAATCTCACCCGGGAAGGATATGCCGTTGTCGGGGTCACAAGCGGGGAAGAGGCGCTGCAGGCAGCTCGCAAGGAGCGGCCCGATCTGATCATCCTCGACCTGATGCTGCCGGAGGTGGATGGGCTGGAGGTCTGCAAGATTCTCAAGAATGATCCAGAAACCCGCGACTTGCCCATCATGATGTTGACAGCCAAGAGCGAAGAATCGGATATTGTGCTGGGGCTGGGACTGGGTGCAGACGATTACGTTACCAAGCCATTCAGCCCAAAAGTGTTGATGGCGCGAGTGAAAGCCCTCCTATCGCGCACGAAACGGCCAAGCGCGACCGACGAAACCACCGTACTACACGCCGCGAATCTGTCTCTCAATCCCGATCGGCTGGAAGTCCGCGTTCACGGGAATCCGGTGGATTTGACCGCCACGGAATTCCGTATGCTTCACTTGCTCATGCGCAAGCCGGGAAGGGTGTTTGCCCGCTACCAGATTGTGGATGCGGCGCGCGGTGAGGACTACCCGGTAACCGAGAGGTCGGTGGACGTTCACATCGTTTCGCTGCGTAAAAAGTTGGGCGAGCTGGGCAAGATGATCGAAACCGTCCGGGGAGCAGGATACCGGTTCCGCGAAGCCAATTCTTGACACATCATGCCGCGCCATGCGCCATAGACGTCTCATCTGGCAGCTTTTTCCGGCCTATCTGACAATCATACTTCTCTGTCTGCTGGTCAACGGCTGGCTGACCACGCGAATCATCCATCAATCCTACCTCGACCATCTGACGGCCGATTTAGAAGCCCGAGCCGGGCTGCTTAAAGCTCAAATCGAGCCCTACCTGTCCGATCCCTCTGCCCCCCTGGATTCACTCTGCAAGAACTTGGGCGCGCTCGCCGCCATAAGAATAACGATCATTGAGTCGAGCGGCACGATCTTGGGCGACAGCCATGAGAATCCGTCGGTCATGGAAAATCATGCTGACCGGCCGGAAATTAGAACCGCGCTGGCAGATACCATCGGCACGGCCATACGATACAGTCCCACGCTGAAAAAGAAGATGCTGTATCTGGCGGTACCGCTTCGAAAGCCGAGCGGGTCTGTGCGAATTCTTCGAGTCGCTCTGCCGATGTCCGAAATTGACCATGTGCTCTACCGGATCTATGGCAGCCTGGCTTTGGTCGGGGCGCTGATCGCTCTCGCCGGAGCGGGATTCAGCTATGGGCTTTCCTGGCGCATCAGCCGCCCGCTGCGGGAGATGCGGAACAGCGCTCGATCTTTCATGCAGGGCGATTTCAGCCGCCGGGTACTGGTTCCCCAGTCCGAGGAGATGGGAGCGCTCGCAACCGCTCTGAATGAAATGGCTCAGCACCTCAGCGCCAAAATCGGAGACATCACGCGGCAGAGAAATGAACTGGAAGCTCTGTTGTCCAGCATGATCGAAGGCGTGATCGCTGTAGATGCTGATGAGCGAATTATCAACGCTAATTCGGCAGCCAAAATCATGCTCAATATTCATCTCGAGCATTTTCAAGGCCGGCTGGTGCAGGAAGCCGTCCTCATACCAGATTTTCAGCGATTTGTGGGCCGGATGCTCGGCCAGCGCCAGAATCTCGAAGAGGAGATGGCGCTGCACGGCGGCCGCGTCTATGTGAGGATTCAGGGCACCATACTGCGGGATGCCGAGGGGCGCGAGAGGGGGGCGCTGCTGGTGTTGAATGACATTACCCGGCTGCGGAAGTTAGAGAATTTGAGAAGAGATTTCGTCGCCAACGTATCGCACGAATTGAGGACGCCCATCACCACCATCAAAGGATTTGTCGAAACGCTTCAGGAGCATCCCGCTCCGGATCCCGCTCGGACCGCTCAGTTTCTCGAAATCATCAGCCGGAATGCCGAGCGCTTGAATTCCATTTTCGAAGATCTACTCAGCCTTTCCAAGCTGGAACAAGGCGAGGAACGAGGGGATATTCAATTTCTACTCGGCGACGTCAAAGATGTTTTGGCCGCCGCCGCTCAGAGCTGTGAGCCCAAGGCGAGCGAAAAGGGCATTCGACTTCAGGTGGATGTTCTCGAAGACCTCAAGGTCAGAATGAATTCGGTCCTCCTGGAGCAAGCTCTGATCAATCTCTTGGATAACGCCATCAAATATAGCCCCTCGGAAAGTCTGGTTCAGGTGCGGGCGGAAACGATCCATGAAGAGATCGTCTTGTCGGTGCAGGACCGCGGCTGCGGCATCGAAGCCGAGCACCTGCCGCGCATCTTCGAGCGCTTTTATCGCGTGGATCGAAACCGCAGCCGCGAGCTGGGCGGCACCGGTTTGGGGCTGGCCATTGTGAAGCATATCGCCTTGGTGCACAGGGGGAATGTCAGCGTCAGCAGCACGCCGGGTCAAGGGAGCACGTTTAGACTTCAGCTTCCATCCCCATCTGGCGCCGAATCTTAACCAATTTCTAACAATCTGCTCATCATGAATTAGCATAGACTCTTTAAATTAAGGGCTGTGATTGAAAAAATATCAGCCAATTTAAGGAGTCCTGCATGCGAAAAATCCTAGCACTAATCGCCATCATGGCGGCCCTGTCCGTGAGCCTCGCTCAGGCCGATGAGGGCAAACTCTCGGGAAAAATCTACTTCAATTACAATCACGACTTTTCCGACCGGGGCGGCAGCAACAACGGCCAGACCAACGGATTCAACTTCACGCGGATCTATTTCGGCTACGACAAGGATCTGGATGCCACCTTCAGCATCCGCTTCCTGATGGACGTGGACAACACCAAGGATGACAACGGCAAGAGCGCCTGGCGGCCATTCATGAAAAACGCCTACCTGGCCGCGAACTGCAAGCTTATCCCGGGATCGAAGTGGTACTTCGGGATGGTCGGCATGCCCTTCGTCAGCGTGCCGGAATCGCATTGGGGCTACCGCTCGCTGGCTCAGATGGCCACGGACAAGCAGGGATGGGGATCGACGGCCGATCTGGGCGTTGGCTGGAAAGGGAAGTGGAACGATCAATTTCAGCTCGAATTCGCGCTGGCGAATGGCGCGGGCTACAAGAATCCCGAAGCCGACATGTTCAAGCTGATCGAACTGCGACCCACCGCGTTCCTGCTGGATAAAGCTCTGACGTTGTCGGCATTCCTCAGCTATGAAACCCAGGCGGCGGATTCCAATTCCCTCAGCTTCTCCGTTTTGGCGGGCTATGAGCACGATCTGTTCCGGATCGGAGGGGAATATTCCTTGCGCAGCGTATCCGCTGCAACGGACGGCGCGGAAGATGTCAGCGGCAACAATATCTCGCTCTGGGGTGTCTTTACCGCAACTGAAAAACTGAATCTGCTCGCTCGCTATGACCTGTACGAACCCAACACCGATCAGGAAAATGATAAGTCCGCGCTAATTGTCGCCGGATTGGATTTTCATCCGATTAAAAACGTCCGGTTCATTCCCAATGTGCAGATCCAGACCTTTGAAGCGGACGACAACGCCAATACAGCCACAGTAGATGAAAGCAAGCCGATCAATACGGCCTATGTAACCTTCGAATATAGCTGGTAAAAGGAGTCAAGTATGTTCCGAACAATAATAAATAGTTCGATCGCCGCCGGATTGATCATGCTTCTGGCGGGCGCAAACATCGCCGCGGATAGCGGCATGACGATTAACGGAGCGGGAGCGACGTTCCCATACCCGCTCTACTCGCAGTGGGCTTATAAATACAACCAAATCACCGGCATGAAGCTGAACTACCAGTCCATCGGTTCGGGGGGCGGCATTCAGCAGATCAAGGCCAAGACAGTGGATTTCGGCGCATCGGACGCGCCGCTGAAATCCGCCGAGATGAGCGAATCCGGGTTGATACAGTTCCCGATGGTCATGGGCGGCGTGGTGCCGGTGATCAACGCAAAAGGGATTGCTGCCGGGCAATTGAAACTGGATGGCACCACTCTGGCCAACATCTATCTGGGCAAGATCACTCGTTGGGATGATGCGGCGATCAAAGCGCTCAATGCCGACGTCTCTCTACCTGATCAGGCGATTGCCGTCGTGCGCCGTTCGGATGGTTCGGGAACGACCTGGATTTTTACCCACTACCTGGCGGCTGTGTCCCCGGAATGGAAGGAAAAGGTGGGCGCGGATAAGGCCGTTTCCTGGCCGGTTGGAAATGGCGGAAAAGGGAACGAGGGCGTTGCGGCTTACGTTCAACAACTACCCGGCAGCATCGGCTATGTCGAATATGCCTACGCCCTGCAAAATAAAATGAACTATGTGCTCCTGAAGAACCGCGACGGCCACTTCGTCGCGCCCACCAAGGAGACCTTCACCGCGGCGGCCGCCAACGCGGATTGGGCCAATGCCCCGGGATACTACTTGGTGCTGGTGGATCAACCGGGCCAAGAGAGCTGGCCCATAACCGGAGCCACGTTTGTTCTGCTCTACAAGGAGCAAGCGAACGCTGAGATCGCCAAGACCATGCTCGGTTTCTTCGATTGGTGCTACAGCCACGGAGATGAGATGGCCGTCGGCTTGGACTACGTCCCGATGCCGGACAATGTGGTCAAAATGGTTCAGGCAACGTGGAAAAACAAAATCCGCGCCAATGGGAAAGCCATCTACCCATAGCCTAAAGCTGATTCGGCGCCGGTCTTTGCTGTTTTCGTCATTGGGGCTTAATGAAAAACACCAAGGCCTCGTAAGCGGAAGAGCAGAATGAACCTCCATGTTCGCCGGCGCCCTGGTGCTTCGAAGGGCGATCCCCTGTTCAAGTGGATCGCCCTTTCCTGCGCTCTGGTCATTCCCGCGCTCATGGCCGGAATCTTGGTAGTCCTGCTATTGGATTCCAGATTGGCCATCGCCAAATTCGGTCTCGGCTTCTTAGTCTCTGATGCCTGGAATCCGGTGACGGGCGATTTTGGCGCCTTGAGCAGCATTTTTGGCACGGCCGTATCCACTCTGATTGCCCTGCTCATCGCCGTGCCGCTGGGATTGATAATCGCCCTTTTCCTGGTCGAGTTGGCGCCGCCCAAGCTAAGCGCCCTCTTCGGCTCAGCCATAGAGCTGCTGGCGGCCATCCCGAGCATCATCTACGGCATGTGGGGATTGTTCGTTTTCGCTCCCTTCATGGCCAATCACGTGCAGCCGCTGCTGGGTAAATATCTGGGCTTTTTGCCTCTTTTTCAGGGACCGCCCTTGGGCATCGGCATGCTCACCGCCGGGATCATTCTTTCCCTGATGATTCTTCCCTACATCAGCTCGGTCACGCGCGATGTTTTCAATATGGTGCCGCCGGTTGTCAAAGAGGCGGCCTACGGAGTGGGGGCGACGAATTGGGAGGTAACCCGCGGGGTTACCTTACGCTATTCCTTGAGCGGAATTGTCGGGGCGGGATTTTTGGGGCTGGGTCGAGCCGTGGGCGAGACCATGGCGGTCACGTTCGTCATCGGCAATAATCATCAGATCGCATCGTCGCTTTTCGCCAGTGGGAACTCTATTGCCTCGACGCTGGCGAATGAATTCACGGAGGCATCGGATCCCTTATATCTAAGCTCGTTGATTAATTTGGGCCTGGTGTTGTTTCTCATGACCCTGCTTTTCCAGGTAGCGGCCCAGTTCTGGCTGTGGCGTATCACCAAAAAAATGGCCTGACATGGAGCTGAATTCGCTCAAAAAACGGCGCCGGTTCAATTTGGGGATCCAGATCCTATCTGCAGTTAGCGCTTTGATCGGATTAGCCGCTCTCTTGTGGATTCTTTTCATCGTCCTGCAACGCGGCGCCGGAGCATTGAACTGGAATTTCTTCACCAGACTTCCCACTCCGCCGGGGATCGCCGGAGGCGGCCTGGCCAACGCCATCGTCGGCACGCTTTTCATCACAATTCTTGCAGCCATTTTGGGGACGCCGCTCGGTATTATGGCGGGCGTTTATCTGGCCGAATACGGCAAAGGGACCAAAATCGCCACCATCATCCGATCCATGACGAATATTCTGATTGGAATCCCGTCCATCATCGTAGGCGTCTTCGTGTATGCCCTAATTGTCCTGCCCAGCAAGACCTTTTCGGCCTATGCGGGCGCCGCTTCGCTCGCCATCATCATGCTGCCCGTGGTGGTACGAACGACCGAAGACATGTTGAGTATGGTCCCGAATTCCTTGCGCGAGGCGGGGCTATCGCTGGGGGCGCCCAATTGGCGAGTCATCCTGCAGATCGTCTTTCGCGCCGCCCGCGGCGGGCTGTTGACGGGTATTCTGCTGGCCGTGGCACGGGTTAGCGGCGAAACCGCGCCGCTTCTCTTCACCGCGCTAAACAGCACCTATATGATGCATTCTCTAAATGAGCCCATAGCCAATTTAACGGTGACCATTTTTAACTACGCCATGTCCCCTTACGCGGACTGGAAAAGCCAAGCCTGGGGGGCATCCCTGCTGATCATGGGCGCCATTCTCATCCTGAACATCGCGACACGATTGGCATTTAGGGAGCGGAGCAGAGCGAAATGAAAGAGACGGCCTTTAAATTCGCGGTATCTTCCCAAGCCGATCCTCAGAAAATGGAAAGCAGAGCGGCTGCGCCGGACGCCGCCTCCCAGATCAAGATCTCCGTGCGCGGCTTGAATTTTTTCTATGGGAAGCATCAAGCTCTCTTCGGGAACGATATTGACATCCTCGGCCATCACATCACCGCGATTATAGGCCCATCGGGTTGCGGTAAATCCACTCATATTCGAGCCTACAATCGTATGCACGAGCTGTATCGCGATCAGCGGGCGGCGGGCCAAATTCTCATGGGCGGCCAGAACGTGCTCTCCCCGGAAGTGAATGCGGTGGATCTGCGGCGGCGCGTCGGCATGATTTTCCAGAAGCCCAGCCCTTTTCCGATGAGCATTTATGAAAATGTCGCCTACGGTTTGCGCCTCAATTACAAACTGAAGGGGGCGGAGCTATCCGAACGCGTGGAACAGGCTTTGATCAAAGCGGCTCTCTGGAAAGAGGTCAAGGACAAACTGCACGATTCCGGCACGGCTCTTTCCGGCGGCCAGCAGCAGCGTCTCTGCATTGCCCGCAGCATCGCCATCCAGCCCGAAGTCCTGCTCATGGATGAACCGGCCTCGGCCATAGATCCGATTGGCACCGCGAAAATCGAAGAATTGATGCTGGAATTGAAGCACAATTATACTATCGTGGTCGTTACGCACAGCATGCAGCAGGCGGCGCGAGTTTCCGACTACACGGCCTTTTTCTACGAAGGCCGCATCATCGAATTCGGCCACACCAAGCAGATCTTTACCAATCCCCGCGAAAAGCAGACTGAAGATTACATTACGGGCCGATTCGGCTAAAGGAGAGCCATGCCAGTCCATATGCAACGGGAAATTGAGAAACTTAAAAAGAAGATTCTGGCGATGAGTTCCAGCGTGCAGGAGGCGATCGAACAAGCCGTGGAGGCGCTGAATGGACGGAACCTGCGGCTGGCTGAGAAGGTTATCCAAATGGACGCCGCCATAGACCAACTTGAAGTGGAAATTGAAGAAGATTGCCTGAAGATTCTGGCGCTATACAATCCCGTAGCCCAAGACCTGCGTTTCGTGGTCGCGGTGCTGAAAATCAACAACGATCTGGAGCGCATGGCGGATCAGGCCGTCAATATCGCCGAACGGGCAAAATCCCTGGCCACGATAGAGCGGATCGTTATCCCCAAAGAATTAGCGGCGCTGGCCGATGTGGTTCACCTCATGCTCAAGAACGTGCTGCAGTCCCTAATTCAAATGGATACTAAGCTGGCTCGCGAAGTCATTCAGAGCGATGACCAAGCCGACGCCATTCACCGAAAGATGTACGAATTGGCGCGGGAGAACATGCGCCAACACCCGGATCAGATCGAGTGTCAGATCAATATTATCTCGATATCTCGAAATCTGGAGCGGATCGCGGATCAGATTACCAATATTGCCGAGGATATCGTATATCTTGTAGAGGGGAATTTAGTTCGGCATAGCGAGATCTAAGTCTAATAGAACCATGCCTTCCGATGCCCAATTGATTGATGAGCTGTTGGATGTCTGCCATCGCCTGCACCGAGCCGGGATGGTGGCCGCCAACGACGGCAATGTCTCCGCGCTGTGCGAAGACGGGAATCTGATCACGTCCGTCACGAATGTCTCCAAGGGGGCTATGACGGCCAGGCACGTGGTCAAGGTAAATTTTCAGGGGCAACCGCTGGAAAAGGAGAAGAAGCCGTCGTCTGAGCTTCCCATGCACCTGGCCATTTATCGTGACCGGCCGGACATTCGCGCCGTGGTGCACGCTCATCCCATCTATGCCACCGGCTTTGCCGCCGCCGGTTTGGCGCTGGATCGCTGCGTTCTGCCCGAAATCGTAATGACTCTGGGCAGCATCCCGCTGGCGGAATACGGCACGCCCTCGACGGACGAAGTGCCCGAAGCGGTCTCCAAGTGGATCGGCAAGGCCGATGCGGTGCTGCTCTCAAATCACGGCGCCGTGACGGTCGGAGCTTCCCTCATGGAAGCCTTCTACAAGATGGAGCGCATCGAGCATTACGCCAAGATCTGCTTCATCGCGCGGCAGTTGGGCGGCGAGCGCGTGCTGTCTCCGCAGGACGTCCAGAAGTTGTATCAACTGCGGGACGTTTACGGCCTGTCCAACCGCAATCCCGGCTGCTGGGCCTGCGATCAACTGGTCGCGGGGAGCTGCATCGGCGAGACCTGCGTCAATTATCCTCCGCCGGGAGTGACGTTTGAGCAGGCGGCGAGGCGGGTCATAAAGGAAGTTCTGCAGAGCGGGTAATGACACAGCACTTTGCGAAATCCCAAACATTTGTCAGCTGGTCTGGAATCTCTATTCGATTGACCAAAGAGCGTCTGGAGCATATCCTTGAACGTCCAGAAATGCGGAATCTAATTGGCTCATAGAGGAAACAATCCGTAATCCTGAAATCGTTATGCAATCCAGGACTGATGCCGATGTGTTTCTTGTGTATCGCAAATATGAGCGAACACTGGTTGGAGAAAAATATCTATGCGTTATCTGCAAGCAGCGAGAAAATGATGCTTTCATCATTACAGCCTATCTCACCGATCAGATTAAAAAGGGTGAAAGACTATGGGAAAGAAAAGCATAAGAGTCTGGTACGATCCTGAGGGCGATTTTTTAGAGGTCACCTTCAGGAGCGGCACGGGCTTTTTCCGCGAGACCCGGAATGACCGGGTGATGGAGCGAGTGGATAAGAACGGCAACCTACTGGGATTTTCAATTCTGAAGGTCAGCGCGCTGAAACGCCAACCGTTGGAATTTGAGCTGGCCTCATTGGGTCATGGATAGATGAAATATAGGGCATTAGCAAATTCCCGGCCATGATGCGCTGGCGCGAAATCATATTTTCTCACCCCCGAGCCAAGATCGCCATCTTCTGTATGGCGGTCTTCCTGTGGTTTTTTGTCGTCTCCAACAAGCAGTACATGGACGTTCTGCACGTCCCCATCCATACGGTGAATCTGCCGGAAGGCAAGGTCTTCTTGCAGGCGCCGCCCCCCTATGCCGAAGTCCGCTTTCGGGGGCGCGGCACGTCGCTGATCCTGCTGGATCTGTTCGGCGATACACACATTGATCTGAACCTTTCGGGCCTCACGTCGCCATACGTTTTTCATTTGACGGTCGCTCACGTTCATTGGGCTTCCGGAATTGACGTCCAGGCGCTGGAAATCGTCCAACCGGACAGCCTTGAAATTCTCTTGGGCGATAAAAACAATCATCAGCCTTAATTTGCCGCCGCTTGACTGTTCTCGGAATCGAAACTTCCTGCGACGAGACCGCCGCCGCCATCCTGCGCGACGGCGCGCTGCTCTCTACGGCGCTCGCCACGCAGTGGCTGCACGGCCGCTATGGCGGGGTCGTCCCCGAGCTGGCCTCGCGCGCGCACTTGACGTTGCTCCTCCCCTTAATCGAGCAGGTGCTTGAGAACGCCTGCCTAAGGCAGGAGGAGATCGAGGCAGTGGCCGTGACTCGCGGCCCTGGATTGATCGGCTCGCTGTTGGTCGGCATTTCGATGGCCAAGGGCATCGCCTATGCGCGGGGGATCCCCTTGATCGGAGTGAACCACTTAGAGGGCCATCTCTGGAGCGCTCAATTCGAACACCCCGACCTGGCGCCTCCCTTTTTGGCTCTGCTGGTATCCGGCGGGCACACGATGCTGGTAGGCGTTGAGGCCTTCGGCGACTACCGCCTGATCGGTCAAACCCGCGACGACGCCGCCGGCGAAGCCTTCGATAAAGTGGCGGTGCTCTGCGGGCTCGGCTATCCGGGCGGCGCCGCCGTGGAAAAGATAGCAAGACAAGGCAATCTATCTTATCACGAGTTTCCCGTGAGCATGCGCGGTCAGACCGGATTTGATTTTTCCTTCGCCGGATTGAAGACCGCCGTCGCCAATTTTGTGCGCCGAGATCCAGGGGCGCTGCAAGACCACCGTGAAGACGTCCTGGCTTGCTTTCAGGAAGCCGCCATCGCATCGCTGATCGAGCCGACCCTGCGCGCTCTGGATGAATTCAAATACCGCACTCTGGTCTTGTCGGGCGGAGTAGCCGCCAATGCCCGGTTGCGTGTGCGCCTCGAAGAGAGACTCCGTGAGCACCGAGTCAGGCTGCTCTATCCGGGGCTGTCCTATTGCACCGATAATGCCGCCATGATCGCCTGGATCGGCTGGCGCCGACTTCTGCTCGGCCAAAAGGATGGTCTGGAGATGAGCGGCGAGGCCAATCTGCCTCTGCCGGGATTGAGATCCCCTTCATGATTCTGGCCGCGATTATGCTCCGGGTGGCGGGTTTCTTCGCCTCGCCTGCCGCGAGTCTGTCGGTGGACTTCAAAGGCTCGGGCTTATTGATCTTTATCCTCGCGGCGCTCTGCATCGCCTGGGCCTATTTCGCCTATCGCGCTACGACACCACCCACCGGACTCCCCCTGCGCCTCATTCTCGGAAGCCTGCGGGCCATCGCCTTGCTCCTGCTGATTTTCCTCGTTTTCGAACCTGTCGTTTCATGGCGCCGTCAGGCGGTGCTGAAGCCCCTCCTGGCCGTGCTCATGGATGACAGCCAGTCTATGCGCAACCGGGATGCTTCCGGCGACCGCAGCCGGCAACTGGCCGGATTGATCAGCGATCCCGCGTGGCAAGCGCTCAACGACCGCTTCGAATTGAGATACTATGCGGCTGGGGACACACTACGATCTCTCAAGGATTTCAAATTCGATTCATTGAAATTGGACGCGGTAAGCACGGATTTGGCCAAGGGCTGGGATCAGCTATTGTCACGCGACGATGGAGAGGAGCTATCCGGAATTGTAATGATCAGCGATGGCGGCGACAATGCGGGGAAAGATCCGTCGAAAGCCGCCGAGCAAATCGGCAGGCCCATCTTCACCATCGGCATCGGCGATACGGCCGCCATACAAGATGCGGCCATAGCTTCGTGGGTTGCGGAGCCGCAGGCCTATCGCGGCAAAGAGAGCCTGCTGACCGCTCGCATCAAGGCCCGCGGCCTGGAAGGCCAGGCCGCCAGTCTTAAACTCCATTCGGCTGATGGACGCCCACTGGCAGAGCAAACCTTCAAGCTGCCGCCGGATAAATTGGAGACGGAGATTAATCTTCGTTTTGTCCCGGACCGCGCGGGATCCATTCCCTTCTACCTGACCTTGAGCACCGACGCCGACGAAATAAGCGATGAGAACAATCAGCGCGCCCTGATCTTGAACGTGGCAGAGAGCCGGAAAAAGGTCTTGATGATCCGGGGGACGCCGAATTTTGAGACGATGTTTCTGCAGCGAGCTCTGGCGGGCCTCGAAGACTTCGAAATTCAGGTGGCAGATCCTGCCGCCGGAGATGAAATCGCTGAAAAATTAGAGCGGGCGGATGTTCTCCTGCTGGTCGGTTTCCCTGATTCCGGAATTCCGGCGGACTTTCGGGAACGCCTGAAGCGCGCCTTTCGACAAAGGCCAAAGCCTCTATGGGATTGGGTCACGTCATCCGGTGGGGTGAGCTTCTTGAAGGAATTGGAAGATGAGATCCCCTTTGATCTGAGCTTGGCGGGAGCTTCCGTTCAAGCGCAAGCCGTTCCTGTGGGATTTTACGCGGAATTGGATCCTGATGCGGAATCCGCAGAGAGCGCGTTGTGGAAGGACCTACCGCCTCTAAATACGCCCTCCTACTCGGTGAAGATCGCCGGACGGGCGCTTACCCTGATCAATTTGGCGGACCTTGAGACCGGCGCGACCGTAGCGCCGGCTCTGCTGGCGTGGGAGAAGGACGGTCGAAGGTTCGCCGCGACCTTTGGCTCGGGCTACTGGAAGTGGGGGTTCTTAACGATGGGGACGGGGGGCAGCGACGAAATCTATCTGGGCCTCATGAAACGGCTGCTTCGCTGGCTGGCGACGGCGCCCGGAAATCACCCGGTGCAGGTGACGCCCGATCGGCGCCTCTATTCAGCCGGTGAAACCGTCCGATTCGACGCGCTCGTTCAGGGCGGAGATGGGCTGCCGATCAGCAGCGCCCGAGTCGAAGTGACCCTGCAGGGGCCGACTCTGGCCAAGGTCGTTCTCGAACCGGACGCTTCGGGGCGATATCACGGCGATTTCACACCGGAAGCCATCGGCAGCTATACCTATCAAGGGTTGGCTCTTTGGGAAAGCGACACTCTGGGGACCGATTCGGGAAGCCTGGTGGTGGAATCCTATAACATTGAAAAAGAGACCCTCAGCCAAAATCGCACCCTGTTGGAGGAGATCTCCAAGGCCAGCGGGGGAGACTATGTTCCGGCGGACTCGGTGGCCAAGCTGGCACAAATAATTCCCGCTACGCCGCGATATAAGATCACCGGATGGAGCCGCCGCTTTTTTCTGAATTGGGATATCTGGGGATTGATTATCGGCCTGCTGGCGCTGGAATGGATAATTCGCAAACGGCGGGGGATGCTGTAAATTATGAATGATGAATTATGAAGAAGGGTTTTGGTGATTCAAAATAGCGCGTGCTATCAGTATAGGCACGGCTTGGGAATTATCATTCGGTATCACTTCTCATCCGCTTGAGAATTAGACTTTTGCGCCGCAGGACAACCCTCTGTTCGGAGGTCGGATCCCAGCGCAGGGGACTGGGCAGTATGGCCGCCAGTCGGGCGGCCTCATCGGGCATGAGGTCGGCGGCCGCTTTGCCGAAATAGCGCCTCGCCGCCGCCTCCGCGCCGAAGATTCCATCGCCCCACTCGATGAGATTTAAATAGAGCTCCAGGATTCGCCCCTTGCTGAGCGTCTTTTCCAAGCGGTAGGCAATGAGGATCTCCTGGAGCTTCCGCAGGGGGTTCTTTGAAGGCGTGAGATAGAGATTGCGCGCCAGTTGCATCGTGATGGTGGAAGCACCGCGCGCGAATCGCTTCTTCTCCCAATTCTTCTCGAAGCTTTCGCGCATCTCATCCCAGTCAATCCCACTGTGACTCCAGAAGGCGGCGTCCTCCGAAACGCGCACGGCTTCCTGCAGGGACCGGGAGATTTTCGACAGCGGGACCCAGCGCTGATCTATCCGGTAGGATCGGCCCTGGCGCTTCGCCTGAACCTCTCGCAGCTTCATCAGGGCTGTCTTGGGCGGCCGTTGGGTTCTTAGCGGGGCCGGATTATGGATTATGGCCGGCGCGACCACCCAGACCGCCAGAGCCAAGGCCAGAACCGCCAGGATCAGCGCCAGTTTTTTGAAATGCCGCGCTCGCAATTGGATTCGCCCCAGGCAACGATTTCCATCAATATACAGCGATTATCCACAGTTGTCAATCCTGAATACAAGATTCTCTGAATCAGCATGTACGCATCCCAAAACCGACACCCATCTGAGAACCGGAAGAGCGTCCTTATCCGCCGCGCGCGCATTCTGCGAGAGCTGCGCCAAGTCATGGATGAGCGGGGCTATCTGGAGGTTGAGACTCCACTCCGGGTCCGTTCTCCCGGCACCGACGTGAATCTGGAGGCCTTCAGCAGCGAGGAGCGATACCTCATCACCTCGCCCGAATTTCACATGAAGAGACTGCTGGCCGAAGGCTTTATGCGTTTATACCAGTTGGGCCGATGCTTTCGCCGGGGCGAGATGACCGATCTGCACAACCCGGAATTCACCATGCTGGAGTTCTACGCCGCCGGACTTTCGCTTGAAGGAATGATGAAGGAGATTGAAGAGATCCTGGGAGCGGCCGCGGCCGCCGTGCAGGTCGGCGAGGTTCATTATGGGGCGGCATCGTGCGATCTTCGGCCCCCCTGGACGCGCCTCAGCGTGGACGCCGCCTTCCGTCAATACGCCGGATGGTCGCCCTTGGAAGCCTTCGACGAAGACCGTTTTTATTTTGATCTGGTGGACAAGGTGGATCGTCACCTGGGCCGGGACAAGCCGACCCTTCTGTTCCACTACCCCGCGCCGCTGGCGATGCTGGCGCAGTTGCATCCCGCAGACTCCCGCATTGCGCGGCGATTTGAGGTTTATATTGCCGGCGTCGAAATCGCCAATGCTTTTGAGGAACTTACCGATCCGCATGAGCAGCGCCGCAGATTTGAGTTGGATTTGGAGCGCCGCCGGCAACAGGGCAAGCCGATTTATCCCATAGATGAAGTTTTTCTAAAGGCTGTAGGCGAGATGCCGCCTTGCTCCGGCATTGCGGTCGGGGTGGATCGGTTGGTGATGCTCTTGCTGGAAGCTGAAAAGGTTAGTGAGGTTATGGCTTTTCCTGAGGCGACAATTTAGCCGCTGGGGATTAGGATTCCTGTTCCACCGGCTCAGGGATCTGGATCTTCCCGGTGGAGAATTCCCCAATTTTCGGATAGGAGATGACAAAGACAGTTTGTTGATCGCTCGGATGCACATCCAAACGACCCCCGTATTGTTCGAGAATTCGCGAGCATAAAAAGAGTAGCATCGAATCCGAGTGCGCCGCGCGGCGGGATTCCGGTGCAGGGGTTTCAGCGCCAAAGCGCGGTGGCATCATTTCTTCAACAGGCCGATCTGAAGGTTGCGGCGCCAGGAATTGTACCGCCACGCGCACCTCATTCTCGTCTTCGCTCACCTCGATCACCACGCGCGATTTGTTCGCTCGCTGGCCAATGTGCTCCAAAAGTTTGAATAAAACATGCACCCAGTGCCCGTAATTCCCCTTCACTCGAGCCAAGACACCCTCGGGAATTATGATGGCCTCCAAGTCTTTGGCGCGGTACAGTTTCTGGACCAGCGCCAGGGCTTCCTTTATCACTTCGTTGATGCCGAACTCTCGTTCGCCCTCAATCCGTCCCGCCACTAGTTCAGAAAATCCGTCCACCAAATTCTGAATTCTCTCCATCTGCCGCAGCATCGAAGTGAGACGGCAGGCCGCAGTTGGATCCTCGGCCCCTTTGGCTGAGAGCATCTGCAGTTGGCCGGATAGAACGGTCAGGGGGTTGCGGATATCGTGAGCCAGCACACCGGTAGCCAGCCCCAGGGATGAAAATCGGCTGTATTCCACCAGTTCCCAAAAGGTGCGCTCTAACTCTGCCTTGGTGCGCACCAGCTCCAGCTCGAATTGACGCGCGTCGCGGGTCTGGCGCTTCAAGGCCTTGGCCAGCCGGCGATTGGCCTCCCTGAGCTTTGTTTGCAACTGCTGGCGTTCCTGCTCAGCTTGAAGTTGCTCCAATCCCTGCCGGAGGGCCGATTTAAGCAGCGGCGGATTCAGGGGTTTGATGAAAATTCGGTGAACGCCGGCCCGATTGACGGCGCGCGCCGCCGCTTCAAAATCGCTGTAGCCCGTCATGAGCCAGCGCAGCGAATTCGGATGAGCCGCCTGAATCACCTCAAGGACTTCAATACCGCTGAGATCCGGTAACCGCAAGTCCACCAGGGCAATGTGAACGGAAGCAAAATTACTGATCTCGATCGCCTTGGTGCCATTGGCAGCCGTGCGGATGGATAGCTTTGGATCCCCCGCGAGCTGCCCAATACTCTCCAGCAGCGGCTGATCATCGTCCACCAGCAGCAAGGTGAGAAGCGCACTCTTATGGGCCTTCATGAATAGGTTGTCCTATGTCGGAATATTCGCCTACCTAGGCCTGACGATCATATAAAGGGACCTCAGCCCACTTGCGCCAGAAAGCGCCGCGAAGCTTCTCACCGTCGGTGGTCTCGCTCCAATTCAACTCTTCAAGAGCAAATTCCGAAGATTTGGCCTGTCCCTGCCAGACTTTTTGAACTTCCGCGAGTTCATCTCCCCGTGATTGCACCGAATTGGCCAGAATTCGGGCCTTTATGCCGGAGCTCCCTTGCCGGCATTCCAGCTCGATGACAAAATTTGGCCAGACGGGATGATCGGCCAGTCGAATCAGGCGCTCTTCCGCTTCCTTCGAAGCTCTAAAGAGACCGCATCCGAGATTCTCGGCGCCGATGATTTCGCCGTAGGCGCCTAAAACGGCTTCCTCGCGATTGAGCAGAAGAATCGCCTCGGCGCGGCGATCCTCGATTCCCGGAATCAGCGAGTCATTTTCTACTATCGCAGCAATTTCGGCTGTTCGATTCATTCTGTACTCGGCTTGCAGAAATGGCAGGATCTGATCAAAATCGGGAAAGCGAATATCCCCTCGTGAATCCGGGGAAGGCTGGGCGCGCAGGTAATAGCTTGTCAGCGCGAAGGAATCGGCGCCGCTGCGGATGGCTCTCGTCCAGAGGATGGCGAGAATCCAGACGTCCGAAGGATCCAATCCCGGCAAGCCGGCATAAGGGCGATAGCGATCCAATCGTTCTTGAAACTCGCGAATATCCAGCAAACTGGGCTGATGCCCCAGGAGCTTCAGGACTCGTTCGATCTCCTCGGGATCCTCCAGGGCGGACGCAGGCAAGTCCCTTTCGATCTCTTCCTCCTGAACTCGCAGGAGGAGACGATCACCATTGACTTCGACCCGCGCAGACAGCCGTTGTCCGGGTTCTAGCGCCAGATCGGAGGCGGCATCGAGGAGATATCCGCGAATCGTTACCAGGAAACGATCATCGCCGATTCGAGCTACCACGCGCCCGCGCACCAGTTGGCCCGGAACCAGCCGCGATGGATCGCTGCGGACTCCGGCGCCGCTTCCTACTCCGCGTACTTTCACAGGCTTTTAGGAAACCGTGGCCTTCTCTTCACGCGCCAGATTGAGAATCAGCCGAATTTCATCCTGACCCATCTGCAATTTTTCGGCAATGGCCGGAATCGCCATGCCCGTACGGTACAACGCCAGAACTTCACGCGCGATATCTTCCGAGGCCCGACCGGTTCCGCCCCTGGGCTCGGACTCCCTTTCAGGGATCTGCTCCAGCTTTGCAGGCGCTTCGGGCGGCGCCTTGAAGACGCCTTGCCCCTGATCTTGCAGGAGAGCTTTGATGGCGCGATTCAGCTCCCGCTGCCGCAGATAGAGGACTGCCGTAACAGCCCCAAGGGCCAAGATCAGACCCGAGAGCAGCGCTTCAAACGGGAAGCGGCCGCCTTCTTGGGGCGGAGGCGTCAATTCCTTTTCACCGGTGACTTCCGGACTGCCTGAGGCTGCGATTTCTTCCGGCTCTTCACTTTCCTCCGGAGACAATCCCGCCAGCACGGAATCCCCTCCTAAGACGGTGCGGAAGAAAGTCTCCCACTGCTGAGTTTCGCCGGCGGAATCGCCCATCTGATCAAAAAAGACCGCCAGTTGCCGCGCCGTGTTCGCCTCAGGATTGGGCTCGGGCGGCGGGGGCGTTTCCGCGTCCGCCAGGCGATTGCGCTCCTTGGCAGAGGTTGACTTTCCCTTTTCCACCGGAACCTTTTTGGGCGCGATTTTCGGGATTTCGGCCGGCGAGATGTGCACGATCAGGCTGTAGGGATTTTGAGTCTCGCGGATCTTAATCTTGGTCGTCCGGCTGTAATGCAGGGAGATCGTTAGATCCGAATTCCGCCGGGTTGTCTCCGTCTTTTGGATCAGGTCATTCTTGACCGCGCCCAGCGCCGCGGTGACGTCCTGGTCGGCGCTGCAATTCTTGAGGGAAATCTGCCCCGCCAAGCCGTCCTGGAGATCAACATAGTGATGGGCTGTCTTGCCGTCAAATCGCAGCACCAAGATCGTGAAATTCTCCTTGGGGTGGTAGGAGGCGTGCGTGGACAGCAGTTGGCTGGCGTTACCGGCGCCAAACGTGAACACGTTCAAGGCCAAGACGAGCATGGCCTTTTTCAGGAAGGACCTGTCAACCATTGGCGTCCTCAGATGAACCACGGATATCAACCATCTTGGTCCCACCCAGATAGGGGATGGTCTTCAGCTCTTCAATCCGCTCCAACTTCTTAATGACATTCTGGATCCGCAGACAGTTGGCCTGAATCACGTTCAGGCGCGAACTGATCTTTTCATCATTGAATTTCTGGGTTTCTTTTTCCAGCAGGAAGAGGTTGCCCATCACGGTGGTCAGCGGATTATTGATTTCGTGATTTAGGGTAATGACTGTTTGAGTATAGGCCGCCAGTCTCTCCGATTCGAGCAGTTTTTTTTGTAGACGGCTGAGTTCCGTAACATTGCGCATGATGCCCAGCGCACCGATCCGCGCGCCCTCCGCATTCCGCAGCGGGGCCAAATGAACCGTAAACTGCTGCGGTCTGGACATCCGGGTGCGCAGTTCCAAATCGAAAATCTGCCGGGTGCCTTGAGACAACGTGCTGTTGATCCGCTTGGCGACTTCCGCCCGCTTGAAGAGCGTCTGAAACGAGTGCCCGACTAACTCTTCTTTTTGCACCCCCAATTCTTCGACGCTGGCATTGGAGTAAGTAAATCGGCCTCGCCGGTCCAGGGCAAAGATGATATCGCCGGCGTTTTCCAATAGACCCGAATAGAAGTCCTTCAAATCGGCGATGCCGCGCGCGTGCGCGGCATTTTGAATCGCTACGGCCGCGTGGGAAAAGATAAAATACAGCAGCCGCGTTTGGATCGGGGTCAGTTCATCCGTGCGGCGCAACCGGCTGAGCAGCGCAACTCCGAGCTGTTGATCCGAGACCGTCAAGGGGATGACGATCAAATGAACCGCGGGCCCTTTCGATCCGGAAGCTGGATATTCCAGCCAGGGGACCACGACCGGACGTCTTTCCGACACCACCCAGTGCAGGACGCCCTCTTCGAGATGACTCTGGGCGGCTCGGACCAGTTCGGGCGAAGCATACCCCAGCGATTCGAGCCTCTTGCCGCCTTCGGCGAAGAGGAAGATCCCCAGGTCCTCGAAGGGCAGGAATTTGGCCAGGACCTCGCGGAGAGACTTAATAACCGTGCGGGGATCCGAGGAACGGCGCACCATCTCATTCAAGCCCTCGAAGTTCAACAGCTCGCCAATCGTCCCGCTAAGACGATCCCGAGAAGCGCGCACCTCCTGAAGGCGTGCCTCCAGTTCGCTCACTCGAGCTTGAAGCTGGCCAAATTGTTCCTCGAGTGAACTCACGATTCCGCACCCCAAGACATTGGACTCCAAATTTCTCAGGCTAGGACTTAGATATTTCCTTTGATCCGCGCGGCTCGACTTCAGCGCCGGCCCGCAGGGCTCTTATGAAATCGCCGGCTCGCAGCATTTCTTGCTGAAGCTTCTCTAAATAATACGGATAATCCACCTCTCCCGCCTCAGTTTTCTTCAAGCGCAGACTTGAGGCGAGATGAGGGGTGATTTCCAATAACGCACCTGATCCGGCTTCATAACCGGCGCGGCGCACCAGAGCATCCGCGAAACCGATGTTCTGGGAAAGCAAACCCCACTCATCCTCCCCGCTGACGCCATGATGATCCCGGGTTGAATCCACCAGCCAGACCGGAAGGTTCCATTCATCCAGCAGCCAGCCGCCGACAATCGCATGAGTCAATCCGAAGACCTCCGCCTCCGCCGTCAGCAGGTGCATCCCCTCCTCGCGAGTCAGCCCCATGACGCGCGAATACTCGGCGGGAAAGTAGCGCGCCAGGAAGAGTTTGCCCACATCATGCACCAACCCGGCCACAAAGCCTTCCCCGGGGACGTTTGCCCCGCTCGATCTCAACAACATCCGGCTCGCAATAGCCGTCGCCATGGAATGCCTCCAGGCGGCATCCATGTCCAGGGGCAGCTCGCTCGATGGTCGAAAAAAAGAGTCCGTAATTAAGAGGGAAAGGCAAAGATCACGCACCGTATCGAAGCCGAGGATCACGACGGCGAGATTGATCGTGCCGATGCGGCGCGGGAAGCCGTAATAGGCCGAATTCGCCAGGCGCAGCAGCCGGGTTGCCAAAGCCTGGTCGGTGGAGATAAGGTTCGCCAGAGCCGCAGCGGGAGTATCCGGATCATCAAGGCACTCCAAGATCTCCGAGGTAACCACGGGCAGGGTCGGTAGATCTTCAACTCGAGCAATCAGCTGCTGCATGGCGATGGCCGCCGATTCCTTGCTGATGACCTGTTCTCGGTCGTCCAGCACCAACCTGGGCGATTCCTCCGGCCCCGGCTTTGTGCGAAGGTTCAGTGGTTCGACGAGCTTTTCCATTTTCGAGATTCGGAAATTAATCTTGCGGCAGACATCCCCCTCACGAGACGGGCTAGGCCACCAATTCCTGATGCAGCCGTCCGCGCAGAGAATGAATTGCCGCTGAATGTATTTGACAAACTCGCGATTCCGATAGATTTAATACCTGGCCGATTTCTTTCAACGTCAGCTCTTCATAATAGTAGAGCACCATGACCCTTCTCATTTGTTCGGGCAACTCCTGTAGCCATTCCATGACTTGCCGCCTCTGCTCCTCGCGTTCGATCTTCACCAGCGGATCTTCGTAATCCGCATCGGGGATGACGTCATGGAAGCTCCCCTCGCCGTCGGCCTGGGCGGGTTCGGTATCGAGCGAAACGATCTGGATGGATCCCACCTCTTCCAGCAGTTCGAGATACTGATCCAGAGATAATCCCATCTCTTTGGCGACGTCTTCATCCTCGGGGATATTTCCCAGCTTCGCTTCGCAAGAGCCCATGGCCCTTTCCAGCGACTTGACCTTGCCGCGCAGCGAGCGCGGCAGCCAGTCCAGCTCACGCAGCCCATCCAGCATCGCCCCGCGAATGCGCAGCCCGGCGTAGCTTTCAAAGCGAATGCCGCGATCCGGATCGTATCCCTCGACCGCTTGAATTAACCCGCGCGCGCCGGCGCTCTCGAGGTCATCCACCTGCACTGCCTGAGGCAGGGATTGCTTTAACCTCAGAGCCGCCGCTTTCACGAGCGGGAGATAAATCAGCACTAGCCGCTCACGCAGATCGCCGCGCTGGCCGGTATCCTGCGTCCGGGAGTATTCCTGCCACAATTTTTGCTGATCTTCCATATTCTATGCCGGCTCGTCTGAAAGCCCACCTAATCCGCCGCGGCGGATTGTCCGAAGGACTCCTTGCGGAGAGTGGCCGCCCCGCCCGAGCGGGACAGCACACGAGAAGGATTTACGTTTTGACCGCCTCAGCCGCCTTAGGGGCTTTGGCCTCTGATGCTCCCGATTTCGCGCCGGAGGCCGGTCCTGAGTGGGCGGCCGCACCGCGGCCAGCGGCGGTCTCCTCTTTTTTCGCCTGCGCCGCTTCCGCTTCGGCCTCACGCTGCAGGCGCTGCAGAAATTCCTGATGAGCGCGCTCCTGGGAGACGCTCAAATAGTGCCCCAAGATCACGCGATAAAGCAGCGCCAACAGCGAAACGCCCAGATAAACCAGCACAGAACGGAAAAGGGCTGAGCTCAGCTCAATATCGAACCAGAGGCAGACCGCCAGCGTGCTCAGCGCCGCCAGGGCAGACACCGAGGGACCTCGGCGCGATGAACCGGGGCTGGAAGACGGCCTTCTGCTCGCCTTGGTCGACTTTTGATCTGGGGTCGCGCCAGCCATTGCTTCGGGTTTCTTTTCAGAAGCCATTTTGTCACCTATTGGCCAGTCCGCCGCGGCGGACCGGGTTAGACCAATTCGCCCTTATCTGGTTGCGCCCCGAAGGGGTGGCTTCGCCACAAAAAGTTGACGGAACAATCCCGCCGGAGTCCGCTCGGGAGGGGCCGGCATCCTCAACAGCCGCCGCGCCACGCCCATCAACGCCACCGCCGCCGGACTGCGCGGGAAGGCCTGCAGCAACGGCGTTTGCCGGCTCACCGCCTTGGGCAGATGCGGATCCTGCGGCAGATAACCCAGCGATTCCACACTCAGGCTCAGGTAATTCTCCACCACCAGCTTGATTTTGCGCGCCACTTCCTCTGCTTCCTCCCGGCTGTGAGCCTGATTCACCAGCAGGTACAGCTTGACCGCCGCATTGCGCGCCGTGATCACTTTGATCGCCGCATACGCATCCGTAATTGCCGTCGGCTCCGGTGTCGTCACGATGATCACCTCATCCGACGCGCTGGCCAGTCCCACCACCCCCTCCGATATCCCCGCCCCCGTGTCCAGAATAATCAAATCCTGCTCCCGCTCCAGATCCCCCAAGCTCCGCTCCAGACGTTCCGCCGCGATCCCATCCAGCCCCACCATCTCCACTACTCCCGATCCCGCCGGCAAAATCCGCAGCCCCTCCGGCCCGTCTATGAGAATATCCTGCAAGAATTTACCCTTCAACACCACGTCCGCCAGCGTGTACTTCGGGTTGATCCCCAGCAAAATGTCAATGTTCGCCAGATTCGCGTCCGCATCCACCAACAGAGTCCGCCGCCCCAAACGCCGGAAGCACAGACCCAGGTTCAGGCTCACGTTCGACTTCCCCACGCCCCCCTTCCCCGACGTCACCGCCAGCCGCCGCACCCTTCCTCCGTTAGGAGTCCCGCCCACAAACGGCGGCTTCAGCCCGCCCTCTAGTGGCTTGCCCTCTAGCGGCCCGCCCGTCCGCCGCTCGTCCGCCGCGGCGGACCCTCTGCGGTCCCGCAGCTTGCTCGCCTGATCCCGAAGCGACCCTTTCTGATCCGATATCATCATCTAGCTTGCCCTTTAGCGGTCCCCAGCCCCTAGACCCCAGCCCACTTAAGGGGCCCATCAATGGCCCTTCTTAATTCTTGATAATACCCCCGTTCGCTCACCAGCCGCACCAGTTGCCCCTGCGCCGGGCTGATGATATCGTCCGGCACATCCTGACCCCAGGTCAGCAGCGAGATGGGGAGGATAGACATTCCTGTCTGTCCCTGCGCGCCCCGCCCCATCCCCGCGCACACATTCAATACCGCCCCCCAACTCGTCGTCTCATCCAATTTCGTGAAAATCAACCGCGACGGCTTTACCAGCGAGAACTTCTCGATGATATCCAACTGATCCTCCAGCCGCGTCCCCATCGCCAGCACTAAGTGCACTTCATCCGCACCCGCATACTCCAGAAACGACGACAAATCCTGCAGCTGAGCCCCGTCATTCGGACTGCGCCCCGCCGTGTCTATCAGCACCACGTCGCAGCCCGCCATCCGCTCAATCGCATGCCCCATGTCCGACGGCCGATACACCGCCTCCATCCCCAGCTTCGCAATCGCCGCGAACGTCTTCAACTGCTCCACCGCCGCAATCCGGTAGGTATCCGCCGACACCAAACCCACCCGCATCCGGCCCAACAGCGCCGCATTAGTCGCCATCTTCGCCAGCGTCGTCGTCTTCCCCACCCCCGTCGGGCCTACCAAGGCCATCACCCGCGGCCGCCCTTTTGCGCCGCGTCCTTTGGACCCTTGCCCTTTGGCCGCCCCCGAGGCATCCATTCCTACCAGCGGCGCCGCCTTGACTATCCTCCCAATCCCCTCATGCAACACCCGCTGCAGCAGAGCCCGGTCCTCAAATTCGCCGCCCGACAGCCGCAACGCCATCTCCTGCGTCAGCCCCGCCGCCACACGATCCTCCACCCCGTTCTCCAATAGCCCTCGGTGCAAAACCTCCAGCTCCTGCGGCAGGGAAGGCAACTGTCGAAATTTCAGATGATCGGTGATCTGCCCCAGAGTCTCCTTTAGCCCGTGCAGTTCATCCGACATCAGCGCAAATTCCGCCGCGCCAACACCGTCCCGCCTCAGCGGGATTGTGTCTCCCGCCGAGGACCCTTCCCCGGCCAGCCCCTTTCGCTGCCCCTTCGGGGTCGTGTCACGCCCACTCGTCCCCTGTCCGCCGCGGCGGATCAGCGGGACTGCATCTAACCCCGGGCTCAATTTCCGTCCCGTCCCGCCAAATCCCGCCCCTCCGAAAGGCCTATCGAAACCGGTCCGCCGCGGCGGATCAGCATCGGTGGACGCTACCACCTCGATCAAATCCGTCAACATGAAGCTGAAGGGCCCGCCCCGGGGGATCTTGCGCGAATCCAGTATCACCGCATCTTCCCCCAGCTCTCGCTTGACCTTCAGCAGACATTCGCTCATGCTGCCGCCGACGAACTTTTTGATCTTCATAGGCTTGCCCCCTAGCGGACTCGTTAAAGGCGCCAGTCCGCCAGCGGCGGATTGTAAGCTAGCCCCCCACGAGCTCTCTTGAGCGGCCTGACCTCTCGGGGCTTGCCCCCTAAAAGCATCCATGATTGTCTGTGACATTTATGAATCCACCTCATCAGAGTTCTCCAAAGGAGTCCTTCGGACCATGCCTTAAGCCGCTGTAGCTTCGGCCAGTTTTTGGGCAGACGATCTGCTTTCCATTCCCGATTCATCCACCCTCAACGCCGAGGGGGCCAGCATGCCGACGGATTCCACTTCGGCGTTGACCAGGAGTTCGCCGTACGACAGCACCGTCAACTGAGGCAGCACCGGTTCGGCCAGGCGGCGCAGCGTCGCTCGGATAGTCGGCGAACAGACCAGAATGGGGATCCGGCCCTGGGTTTGCATCTCCTGCACGTGGCGGCTGAGTTGCTGATAAATCCTGTTCATCAACTGCGGAGACAAGGCCAGAACGTTGGATCGGGAGGTGCCCTGGCGGCTGGTCTCTTCCGCGATGGTCCTCTCCAGGCCGGGATCAACCGTCATGGCGTAGATGCGGCCATCGTTGTCCTGATACTTCTGAGTGATCGTGGGCGAGAGGCTGTAGCGCACATATTCGGTCAGGATGTCAGCATCCTTGGTCAGGGCGCCGTAATCGGCCAGGGTTTCCAGGATCGTCCCCAGATCGCGAATGGGTATGCCTTCCCGCAGCAACTTCTGCAGAACCTTATGAACAACGCCGTAGCTCATAATATTGGGAATCAGCTCTTCGACGACGGTGGCATTGTGTTTCTTGAAATTTTCCACCAGCGCCTTGGTTTCTTCCCGGGTCAAGATCTTATGCGCATTCTGCTTCAACAACTCCACCAGATGGGTCGCCAGAACCGCGGCCGGTTCGACGACCGTATAACTCAATTCCTCCGCCTTGGCCTTGTCGTCAGCGGCAATCCAGATAGCGGGCAAGCCGTAGGTGGGTTCCTTGGTGGCAATGCCGCGCAGTTTGCCTTTGGCCGTTCCAGGGTTCAGCGCCAGACAGTGCCCCATATGCAGCTCGCCGCTAGCGATTTCATTGCCGCGGATCTTGACACGGTACGCTTGAGGCTTCAATTGGATGTTATCCCGAATGCGAATCGGCGGAATCACGATCCCCAGAAGAATTGCCTGCTGCTTGCGAATCAGAGTGATGCGGTTCAGCAGGTCGCCGTCGTGTTCAGAATCCACCAGCGGGATCAGGCCGTAGCCGATTTCCAGTTCAAGCGGATCCACGGTCAAATAATCTTCAATGCGTTCGGATTCCTTCTTGCTCTTGGATTTGCGCTGCTGTTCAACGGTCTGCAGTTTGGCGGCTTTCTCGGCGGTGTTGACCTGCGATCCCAAAAAGGCGCTCATGCCAGCGAGAATCAAGAACGGCAGAGTCGGCAAGCCCGGCACCAGCGCAAAAAATCCCAGCACCCCCGCCGCCAGGAAAAGCGGCCGAGGCTGCTGCGTGAGCTGCTTGCTGATCTCCTGCCCCAAATTGGCCTTCGAAGCCGCGCGCGAGACGATCAAACCCGCCGACGTCGAGATGATCAGCGCCGGAATCTGCGCCACCAGCCCGTCGCCCACCGTCAAGATCGTATAGGTCGCAAGCGCATCCGCCGGCCGCATCCCCAGTTGCAGCATGCCGATGATCAAACCGCCCACGATGTTGATCCCCGTGATCAGCAGCCCGGCAATGGCGTCGCCCCGCACAAACTTGGAGGCACCGTCCATGGCGCCGTAAAAATCGGCCTCGCGGGAAATCTTCTCCCGCCGTTGCTTCGCCTCCGCCTCGTCAATCATCCCGTTATTCAGGTCCGCGTCAATGGCCATCTGCTTCCCCGGCATCGCATCCAACGTAAACCGCGCCGCCACCTCCGCAATGCGACCCGATCCCTTCGTAATCACCACGAAGTTGATCACGTTCAGAATCAGGAAGATTACCAACCCCACCACGTAATTGCCCGCCACCACAAAACTCCCGAACGCCTGAATGATCGTCCCCGCATACCCCTCCCCCAGGATCAGCCGTGTGCTGGCCACATTCAGCGCCAGGCGAAACAGCGTCACCACCAGCAGCAGCCCGGGGAAAACCGAAAAACTGAGCGGCTCGTCCACGTACATCGCCACCATGATGATGATCACCGCCACCGTCAGGTTCAACGCCAGCAGCAGATCCAGCAGCAGCGTCGGCACCGGGATCACCATGAGCACGATAATCCCGATCACGCCCACCGCCAGAGCCACGTCCGAAAGCCGGGCAAATCGGCTCAGCCCCACCCCCTGAGCAACTGCTGGTCCGCTTGATTTCATAATTCAGTTGAATTGGCTGGAGATCGCCGTCCCGCCTAAGCGGGACAGACCCCTACCACCTATCTATCAGTATGATAGCAAGGAATGTGCCTGGCCCCGCCCCCGTCCCCAAAGTGAGCTTCCCGATCAAAATTGGCCTTTCCCAAAGGGATCCCTAGGGGAAAGTCTCGACATTTTCGCCCCTTAGACGATAGACCTGGGCCAGAATTTCCGCTACGGCCTGGTAGAAATTGCCCGGAATCTCCTGACCGACGTCCGCCGCCTTGTATAGGGCCTGCGCCAGCGGCTTATTCTCGACCAGGGGGATATCATGCTGCGCGGCGATTTCGCGGATGCGCTGGGCCAGCAGGCGTTTGCCCTTGGCCAGAACCACCGGCGCGGACATTTTCTCGGGCCTATAGGAGAGCGCGATGGCAATTTCGGTGGGATTCGTGATGACCACATCCGCCTTCTGGACGTCCTTCATCATGCGGCGCAGGGCGGTTCGCAGTTGAATCGAGCGGATTTTCGATTTTACTTGCGGGTCGCCATCCGCCTGCCTATGCTCGTCCTTGACCTCCTGTTTTGTCATCTTCAAGGACTGCATATGCTCCCACCGTTGATAGACAAAATCCAACGCCGCCAAAATGATCAGGATGAAGATGATGCGATAGCTGACTTTCAGAACGCCTGCGCAGATCCACTGAAATATATCCCATACCGAGTGATCCATAAGAGGAATCATCTCATGACTCAAGGCGGCCACAGATAGGTAACCCACCCAGCCCACAATGGCGATTTTTAAGATCCCCTTGAATAGCTCAACCAGGGAGCGCTTGGATACGAGGCGCTTGAGACCTTTCATCGGACTCAGGTTGGAGAGCTTGGGCTTGATAGATTCCGAGGAGAGCAGAAATCCGGATTGAAGGAGGTTGGCCGCCACGCCGATAATAGCGATAGATATGAGCAGGGGCGCGAGAATGCCCATCGTGAGGAGCACGACGCCCAAAAATTGGCCTTGCAGGGACTCCGGGGTCAGTTGGATGCTGGAAAGCTGGCTGAAAATGAATCGGTTGGCGGCCATCATCCGGGACAGCATATAGCCGCCGAAGACCGTCAACGACACCATCCCCACCAGCAAGATCAGGGCGGAGTTGACCTCGACCGACTTGGCGACTTGGCCCTTCTTGCGAGCTTCCCGGCGCCGCCGACCAGTTGGTTGTTCTGTTTTCTCCTGAAAGGATTCCTTCGATTCAGCCAATGTTTAGGGCTCCTTTTAGCTGCCCCCAAAACTTCGAAGCATCATCCTCACTTTAGGAATGCGGATCAGTGCCCCAGCAAGGCGATGATTTTTCCCCAGTCCCCCTGAAAGCTCTTCCAGAGCAGTTGGAGAATGTAGGAAAGCAGCGGCCAGGATAGCGCCAGCGCCAGCAGGCCGACGCCGATCGTCAACGGAAAACTGACGATAAAAATATTCATCTGCGGCACGGTGCGGGCGATAATGCCCAGAGCTACCTCGGTCAGAAAAAGAGCCGCCATGGCCGGCGCGGCAATCTTGAAGGCGGCCACAAAAATATTCCCGGAAAGCTCGACGACGATTCCGAGCAAACCCGAGGGCAGAGTCACCCCGCCCAGCGGCGCGGCCAGGTAGCTTCTCGCCAGCCCCTCTAGGAGAAAGTGATGGCCATTCAAGGACAGAAATATCAAGATGGCAAAAAGATATTGCAGTTGGGCGATGATGGAGACTTGGGTCTCCGTCATGGGATCGAGCACCGCCACAATGCCGAAACCCATCTGGATGCCGACCAGTTGACCGGCCATCTCCACGCCATAGAAAATGAAATTCGTGGTCAGGCCCAAAATCAGCCCGGCCATGATTTCGGGCATGGCCAGCCCCATAAAGCTCAGCAGTCCCATGACCTTGAGGTCTGTCCCGCCCGCCATGGAGATCGTCGGCAGCAGCAACATGGCTATGAAAGCGGAAAGACCCGCCTTGACCGGCAGAGCCAGGCCGCGGTAGCCGAAAACCGGCATGACCGCCAAGGCGGAGGCCACTCGCAAAAATACCAAGGTCCCGCGCAGAACCAGCTCCAGAGAAATCTCCAACTTCACTCCACGATTTGTACATTAGCGGGGCGCACGCGGCCGATCCAGCGGTATGGTCAATTTAGCGTGGGTGCGGTCTGCGAGGGCACGATCACAGGTGCTAACTCGGCCGCCGATTCCTGATGATAATAAATCAGAACGCCGCCGTGCACCTTTTCCGCGCGCATGAGGGGGTGAATTTCTACGGTATAGATCCGGTCTTTAATCTCCGCCTCAAATTGCAGCGCGGCGGAAGGATCCTGCAGTAACCGGCTGCAGCGGGCCGCCAGATCTTCCGGCAGGACTTCTTCCAGGATTTGCCCGGCACCGCCTTTGAAATGACCTCGCGCCGATTGGTTCATAACCACCACTACGCCGTCTCTGCTGAATCCCACCACGCCGACCGGCACCAATTCCAGAATTTCCTGCGAGACCGATAGCACCTGATTTTGAATAAGCAGCTCGCGCGTGCGCTGCTGCACCTGCCGCTCAAGCTGCCGATTGAAATCCTGCAATTGCTCATTCTTGCGCTGCAGTTCGCCGCTCAGGAGACGGTTTTCCAGCATGAGGCGCTGCTGTTCGAAAGCGAGCTGAATAGTGCTCTTCAGTTCGTCGTCATTCCAGGGCTTAAAGATGAAGCGATAAATGTTGCCTTCATTGATCGCATCGGTGAGGACGCGAACCTCCGCATATCCCGATAGAATAAGGCGCAGCGCATCCGGCTGAAGTTTTCGCGCGCGACGGAAGAATTCGACGCCGTCCATCCCGCTCATGCGATAATCGGCGATGATTAAATCCACCTCGGTGGACTGCAATATCGCCAGCCCTTCCTCCCCTGAGGAAGCGCTATAGACCTGGTATTCCTCATCGAAGAAGAGCCGCCGCAACGCCCTAATGATGTTCGGTTCGTCGTCGACCAGAAGAATTCGGGCTGGGTTCATGCCATTTCCGCCGCTGGCGCTTCCTGGCCGACCGGGGATTCGATTTGCGGGCCGTTGAGGGGCAGACGAATCCGAAAGGTCGTGCCGCGTCCTACCTGGCTTTCAACCTGAATTTCTCCGCCATGGCGCGCCACAATGCCATAGCTGACGGATAATCCCAGGCCGGTCCCCTTGCCGGTCTCTTTGGTAGTAAAAAATGGCTCGAATATTTTCTTGAGATCCTTCTGCGGAATGCCCTGGCCGGTGTCGCTGACCTCAATCCTGGCCTCCGTATTTTCCAGGTAGGTGCGCACGGTGATCGTCCCATGCCCCTCGATGGCATGAGCCGCGTTGACCAGGAGATTCATAATGACCTGGTTCAGCTGCTGCGGATAACACATCACCAGCGGCAGTTCGCCCAGATCCTGGACCACTTCCGCCTTGTATTTCAGCTCGTTCCAGACAATATTCAAGGTGGACTTGACGCATTGATTCAAGTCGTACTCCACCATCTTGCCCTGATCCTGATGCGAAAAGTCCTTCAAGTCGTGGATGATGGTTTTCACTCGATCCGTTCCTTCGATGGACTCCTCGATGACCGAGCTGACATCATCCATGATGAAATCAATTTTCTTGAATTTCTTCAACTGGCGAAGTTCCTCTACCGCCTCGGCGCTTCTCTCGTCCAAAACCCGGTCGGCGGCACGGCAATAATCCTTGATATTCAACAGATATTTCTTTAAGGTGCTCAGGTTCGAGTTGATGAAGCCGATCGGATTGTTAATTTCATGCGCCACGCCGGCGGCCAGTTGGCCGATGGTGGCCATCTTTTCCGATTGCAGAAGCTGTGTTTGAGTGGTGTTCAATTGACGAATGGTCTCCTCCAATTCGCAATTGCGTTCCTGGATTTCGCCGGTTCTTTCGTCCACCAGCTTTTCCAAATTTAAGGCGTAGTCCCGAAGCTTGGCTTGGAGGGCGAGTTGCTCGGTGATGTCCTTTCCCATCCAGATGAAACCGGCGGACCGGGTCTCCTCGCTTTGAATCGGCATGATGGTCAATGAAATCGTGATTTCCCGCCCCTCCCGGGTCACGACGTTATGGGCTTCATCAATGATGCTATTCCCATTAGAAAGCTGGCTGGCGTCTAACGGGGAGCCCCCCTTGGAGGTGGCGAAAAAGAGAATGGCCTTCTTGCCCTGCACCTCATCCCGGCGGTAGCCAAAAAGACGCTCGGCGCCGCTGTTGAACAGAGCGATCTTTCCTTCGGCGTCACTGGCGATGATAAAATATTCCGTTGAAGCTTCCAGTACGGAATGCAGAAATTTTTGCGTTTTCAGCAGTTCCTGGGATCTCTCCTCAACCAGTCTTTCCAACCGCATTCGATAATTGAGATTCTCCAGCGTCAACTTCTTCTTCTCGATGGCCTTATCAACCGCGATAAACAACTCATCGATATTGGTCGGCTTCCTCAGGTAATCATAGGCGCCGCGCCGCAGCGCTTCCACCGCTTTTTCAGACGAGCCGAAGCCCGTTAGTACCAGCACTTCACAGGTTGGATCCAGCCGCTTAAATTGCTCCAGCAAATCAATACCCGAGAATCCCGGCAGCACCAAATCGGTGATCACCACGTCGAAATCGCCATCCTCGCGAAACAGGCGGAGAGCTTCGTCGGGGTCCATGGCGGAGTGCACCGCATAGCCCCTAAATTCCATGGCCTGAGTGATGACCTGGATGATGGCGGCTTCATCATCCACCACCAGGATCCGCTTTTTCAGCTCGCCGGCCACCGGCGTCCGTGAAGCTGGAATAGGGGGTTTTGAGGACGCATTAAGCATTACGAGGGACCCGCAGAATTCATTTCACGTTGGAGATGAGACTGAAGAGTTCGGTGGTGTAGGATAGCAATACCCTGATAATCCAGGGGAGAGCCAGAATCAGAACAAAGACCACCGCGAGGATTTTCGGAATAAAGGTCAGCGTCATTTCGTGAATTTGAGTCACCGCTTGAAACAGTGAGACCGCGATGCCCACGATCAGGCCGGCGATCAGCATAGGCGACGCCACCAGCAGGGTGGTCCAAACCGCATCCTTGCAGATTTCCACCGCCATCTGCTCTGTCATGGCACCCCCGCGAAGCCCTGCATCAGCGATTGAACCATGAGATACCAGCCATCCACCAGAACGAATAGCAGCAGCTTAAAGGGCAGAGAAATCATAACGGGCGGAAGCATGAGCATGCCCATGGACATTAAAACGGAGGCTACCACCATGTCAATAATAAGAAAGGGCAAATAAATCAAAAATCCGATCTGAAATCCGATGCGCAACTCGCTGATGATAAAACCCGGAATGACAACGCGCAAGGGCAGCTCGCGTGGCGTTTGAGGTTTTTCCATTTTTGCCATGCCGACAAACAGAGCCAGATCTTTGGGGCGGGTCTGGGCCAGCATAAAGTCCTTGAGGGCGACGGCAGCGCTGTCCAGGGCTTGCTGGGTCGTGATCTGCTCGGCCTTGAGAGGCTGCCAGGCATTGTCGTAGATGCGGTTTATGGTCGGGCTCATTACAAAAAAAGTCAGGAACAGCGCCAGCCCGATGATGATCTGGTTGGGGGGCATCTGCTGAGTTCCCAACGCTTGCCGCAGAAAATGCAGGGCCAGAATAATGCGGGTAAAGGCCGTCATCATGACCAGGATCGAGGGCGCCAGCGCCAGGATGGTCATGAAGAGGAGAATCTGCAGCGTCACGGAGAGATCTTCCGGACTGGCGGCGCGATCAATGCCCACCGTAATTTTGGGAAGCACCACCTGCGCCGCAGCCGTCAACGCGGGGCCAAATACCAAGAACAGGGCCGCTATGCTAAGCAGGAACTTCCGATGCAGAATCAATCTCTTGCTCCGACGGTTTGAAGGTGGTGGCGCCACAAACATCATTGATTTTATGATTTTCGTCCCCGATGATGACCTGCACGCCCGGGAAGACCCGCGTCGTTACCGTGACGATCCCCGTTAGCTGTTTATTCGCCAATCTATTTTGGAGTTTTTGAATGTCCAGCCTCTTCTGATCAAAAGTGACTTTGCGCTGTTGCAGCCTCTCGATGATCCTTTTCATTTCCGCATCCACTCCGGCCGCCGGCGCTTTGTCGCCTGACTTCAGCCGTTGTAACGAATCCACCGACGCCTTAAGATTCAGAATGTCCTGCTGAATCACCGCCAATTCGGCTTCTTCTTTGGTGATGTCTTCGGCCGTGACGAGGTCGCGATGCATCTCCACGATCGTCGGCGTATGCTGAGCATTGCCCAGAATCTTCGCTGTGATGGCGTCTCGCGCTTTCACCTTTCCCCCAATGATAGCGCCCCTGCCCGATATAAGATAGACGCTCTCCCCAGCCTCAATCTGCGCGTGAAGAATCGTCTCGCCGACATGGACGGAGCCTCCGGCAAGGACCGTTTGATTCTCGATGAATTTCACATGCACCTTGCCCCCGGCACGAATCACTCCTCGCCCGCTGCCTTCAAATCCTCCCTTGACCAGGATATCTTTGCCCGCCTCCACGACAGCATCCTCAACTACCCCGTGAACTTCAATATTTCCTGCCGTCTTTACACGAAAGCCTGATTTAACGTCGCCGCGAATGATGATATCGCCGCTAAAATCCAGATTCCCACTGCTGAAATCCACATGGCCATCCACGGCCAGTGTGCTGTGTACCTGCACCATGCCGCGCACCAGGGATACGGAGCCGGCCGTCATGGCCCGAAGTTCGCGTTTTGGGGCGTCGCTGAAATAGGTATTTAATCCGCCCTGCAATATGGCCGCCAGCCCGGCGCGAGCCGGCATATCTCTGCCCTCGACCGTCCTGCCAGGAACCCCTTCTTTGGGCGGGATTAATTGCGCCAATAAATCATCCTTGTTGACGACTTGAATCAGGTTGATTTCGCGATAATCCACCTTGCCATCTTCCAACTGCTTGGGTTTGGCCTGTCGCGGGGCATTGAAGAGATATTCAATCCGCCCGTGCTCGCCCGGGATAGGATCGGTGCCTTTGGCCACAACGACCTTCTCCCCCCATTTTTTATTCTTCACGAGATCAGCAAGGGCTTCTCGATCAATCCCATAGACCACGCCGTTGGACCGCAGCTCCGCTTCAATCAGATTCTCCCAAATCGGCGCACTCTCTGGAACCAGACCCGCCTGCGGTCTTACCGTGACGAGCGCTCTCATGCGCGAGGGGTTGATTTCGACTTCGATAGCTTTCGGCATATTCTTGCCAAGTTGGTGGCCAGATTCAGCTCCGCTCGCCTGGTGAGGGTCTCCCCAACTCCTTCACCAAACTGATGTGGGTGTCGGTTGATCCGACCAGCAGGCGGTGTCCGTCAACCTGCAACAAATGAATGGATCTTCGGGGACCCAAGGCCCGCATCGAGAGCACCTGAATCTGATCGTTTTTCTGGGGATTCTGGGGCAGGAATGGCAAGAAACGTCGCGCCGCCCAAGCCCCGCCCAAAATCAGCGCCAGCACCGCCATTAGCGCCAGAATGGCCTTGAGCGAAGACCAACCAGAGCCCGCCGACGCGGCGGTCGGATCCCCGGCCGCCCCGGCGCCGAGGGCGCCTAAATACAGCAGGTCTAAGCCCAGACCCAGGAGCCAGCAAATTCGCCTTCTCATTTTAAACTCCGGATTCGGTCCTCGACTTTGAGCAGATCTGTGATGCGAATGCCGAAATTTTCATCAATGACTACCACCTCACCCAGGGCGAATTTCTTATCGTTGACGTACAGATCAACGGGTTCGCCCGAAAGCTTGTTGAGCTCTACAATGGACCCCGGCCCCAAATCGAGGATGTCGCGGATGAACATTGAAGTCCGTCCCAATTCGATGATGACCGGCAGCTCCAGATCCATCAGCATGTCTATATTGTGGGAAGCCCCCCCCTTATGCTCCAGGGACGAGCCGAAATCCTCAAATCGAGCGGGGCGCACCTCGGGACGACCGTTCATTTCCCTGGTTTCCTCCAGTACGGCTGAAGGGGGCCGATCCGTTACGGATTTCATCCTAACCTCTATCAGGGAGCGTAGACCTTGTGCCGCCTCAGGGGACAACAGCAGCGTTAGCAACGCCTGTCCCTGCGGATCCTGTTTCACGAAAAAATCTATCCGAAAATATGATTCCAGTGTCTCCGCTCTTTCGGCCACCGAAACCAGTTCACACTGTTTCATAACCATTTCGATGGGCGAGGCCAAATCGCTGCTCAGATGCCGCCCCAGGGCGCCGCTGATCTGCCCCAAGATTTCGCCAGTCGCATCGAGGTGAGCGTCCGGCGAAAATTCCGCCTGCCCGTCCCCGGAAAGCATCAAATCCCCCCAAATCGCGGCCAAGCCCGTCGAGAGGACAAAGACCGCCAGACCCGGCCCCGGGGTCAGGAAATCCGTCGAAACAAGAACTGTGCGGCCGGGGAAATCCGCCTGCAGCTCGGCCAGATCAACCGGCCGGATTTCATCCAACTGCACGGTGGTATTGCGACCGAGGGATGCCGTGAAGGCCTCGGCCATGACCTTTGGCGCGGGCTGAAAAGCGCTGCGCAAATCCTGGAAAAATCGCTCACTGGTCACCGTTCCTCCGCCCGGGGATTTCACCCCTTTAGTGGTTATTGATGAAAAATCCGATCTAACGGGGAAACTTCGTTTAAAACTCGAATGGCGTTATGGCGTCCGCGGCGTCCTGCCGCGCCGAGAAACTTGACTTTGCCGCCCACCAAAATAGGCATTTCTTCATCCACTTTTTGGCCCAGACGAATCACGTCGCTGCGCTGCAAATTTAGGAATTCGCGAATGGAGAGGCGCGCCTTGGCGAGTTGGACGGTCAGCGGCACGCGCGTCGCATTCAGAGTCTGGTGCAGCATGACTCGATCCTCTTCGGCTTTTTTCTTGGTCGAGCTAACCACCAATTGGCTGGTAAGTTTCGGCAATATGGGCTCCAACAGAAAATAGGGAATCACGAGATTCATGGTGTAAACGTAACCCTTGACGCGGACCTCGAAGAAGATAATAACGATGGTCTCCGAGGATCGGGAAATTTGTACAAACTGGGGGTCCGTTTCAAAGGAACTGTAGGAGCCCTTCAATTCCACGACCTGGCTCCAGACCTCGTTCAACATGTCAATCTTCTTATTGATAATGGCGCGCACGACATGCTGCTCAATCAGTGTGATTTCCCGCGCCTCCACCTGCTGCTCGCCGCTTCCGCCCAAAAGACGATCCACCATGAAGAGCAGCAGGGCGGGGGAAACTTCCAGAATGAGCTTTCCCGACAGACCCTCGCTTTGCAGCACATAAATGCTCGAAGGCACCGAAAGAGACAGCGTATATTCAGAATAGGTGACCTGATCTATCGTCAAGAGATTGACATCCACCATGATGCGCAAGAAAGTGGACAGATAGGTGGCGGCGAGACGGGCGAAATTCTCATGAATCGTCCGCAGCGAACGAATCTGCTCCTTGGAAATGCGATCCGGATGTGTGAAATCATAAAGATGAAATGCCGCCATGCCCTCCTGCGGGCCCGCATCCGCCTCCTCCGGCTTGGAGACGTTGGACAGCAGAGCGTCAATTTCTTCTTGGGATAGGATCTTGTCCATGGGAAGGTGTTGGTTAGTTCACTTCTTCTAAGCCCAAATCTCGTTCCGAATTCGGCCTATTGAAAAACGTACTTTACGAAATACAAGCGCTCGACCTGACCGCTGTCCAGGAAATAATTCACTGCCTTGAGCAGCGATTTTCGAATATTTTCGCGGTAGCGGATGTCCGTCAAGACATTCACTTCCTGGCCGGCCAAAAGAGTAATCAGATTGTCGCGGATCTGCGGATCGCGGCGCGTCAGCTCTTCTTCCATTTTGGGATCGTGGTATTCCAGGCCGATGGATACCAGCAGATGCCGCCGGCCGCCGGTGGCCGCCGGGTTGATGACCAGGTCCGAAATGATATGGAATTCCCCGATCTCAATCCCTTCGGCTGATTTTTCTGGCGGTTTAGGGGGCGCAAAAAACAGTTGCTTCACCAGCAGATGGGAGGAAAACGCCTCGAAAGCCAGAAGCGCCAGAATCACGCCGGCGAACATGGGAATTTTCCCCAGCTTGCTCTTTCGCTTCGAGGCGGTGTCCGGCGCCGCGGCCGCGCCGCCCACTTCCATTTCATTTTGCGGATTTTCGTTCATCTTATGGGGTCCCCTCTGCCCTTGCCAGCGCCAACCGTTCCCTATAGCTCATCCGACGCGACGGGATGAGACCGGTGCTCGGTGAGATCTTCGGGCAGTTTGCTGACCAGGCGGCGAAAACTCACCACGGCCGAAATGATCTCCGGGATCTTCTCCTGCACCATAATCTTTTTACCCGTGGTCAAAGTGATCAGCGAATCGGGCAGGGCTTCCACGAATTCGATCAGGTCGCTGTTGATCACCAGCCGGGAACCGTTCAATTTGGTTAGCTCTATCATCGTGGATACTCCAGGAAATTGATGATAGGGGCGAGGCTCGCCTCGCCCCTATCCCGCCCCATCCTAACGCTTCAGACTGACAACTTCTTGCAGCAACTGGTCGGCCGTGCTGATCACCCGCGCCGAAGCCTGGAAGCCTCTCTGGGCGATGATCATATCGGCGAACTCTTTGGACAATTCCACGTTGGACATCTCAACGTAGCCCGAGTTGATGGTTGAGCCGAACTTGGTTTGAGCCGCGCCGTAGGTCGGTTCTCCGGAATTGCCACTAATGCGGAAGAGGTTGCCGCCTTCCCGCAGGAGCCCTTGCGGATTGCTGAAATCGCCCAGCGCAATCTGAGCCAGAGTCAGATTTTGATCGTTGCTGAAAGCCCCGATGACCGTGCCGTTCTGGTCAATGTAAACGTTCAGCAGGTCGCCCATGCCATAGCCATCCTGATTCTGAGCCACAGTTGTCGTAGGGCTGGCGAATTGGGTGATCCCGTCCACACCGTCCACGGTGCCCGCGTTCAATTCGATGCTGACGATACCCTGAGCGCCATTGTTCGGATCGAAGGTGAAATTCATGGCGCCGCTGTCGTATTCAAACGACTGCAGGGATCCACTCGAATTGAACGTGACGACGCCGGTATTGCCGCCGATCACCTGCGCCGGCTCATCCACCTCGGCTTCCCACGTCCAGACATTGGGTTCGGCCGTTTTGGTGAAGGAGAAGGTAACCACATGTTCGGCGCCCAACGAATCGTAGGTTATTATCGAGGTGGCGTGTGTCGTAGCTTCTGTCTCAACGACCAACTCTCCGGCCGTCAGACCGCCCGGCGGAGTGACAGAGCTGGGAGCAGCGTAGATTGTTACACCACCATTGCCCAGACCCGTGATGTTGGTCATCAAGCCGGTATCCTCATCCGCTTCGATCTGCAGGTTCGTGCTGACCGCGGCTCCACCACTCGAGGGCGTAAAGACGTCTACCGCCGTCAGGGTCGAGGCCTGGCCGTCCGTATAGGTCCACGCGCCTCCGAAATCAAAGACCTGATCCGCGATATCGCCGGAAAGCGCGATCGAAGAGCCCGAACCATACCAATTGCGGGTGAGGTTGATTTCACCGGAGGCGTCGAGTTCCGCCGTCACGCCGGTGACCTGGGCATTGATGGCGTCAATCAGATCGTCCACGGTGCTGGGATTGGTACCCGTCAGCGTGAGGCCCACAATCTGAACCGGACTTCCACCATCCAGGCTGATCGTGAAATTGGACACATCTGTAACCCCCAAGTCCGCACCTAGCTTCATGTCGAGAGTCAGTGGACTGCCGGTGGAATTGCCGCCGATGCCCGACCCCTGCACGGCGTTGTTTCCGGTAATCGTAATGGTGTGAGTGCCCCCCGCGCCGTCGGCCGCTTCGCCGGACACCGTGGTTATGCCGGTGGTCCCGGCGCTAACCAGAGACGCCGTGGAATCCGTGGCCTCCGCATCCAAATTGCAGAAGAAGTCAAGGTTCTCGGTGGCGTGCGCGGGCGCTTTCATTCCAAACGGAATCTGGAGATCGGTGAGCGAAAGATTGCCGGAGATGACGCCCAGTTGATTGGCCATATAGCCCTGCACGCGAAGGCTGCCGCCCTGAGCCGTCATGTATCCGTCCGCGTCAATGTTGAAGGCGCCGGACCGCGTGAAATACTTCTGCGCGCCGTCGGAGACCACGAAGAAGCCTTTGCCTTGAATGGCCAAGTCCGTGTAGCTGCCGGTGGTTTCAAAAGCGCCCTGCTGAAATTGAGTGTCCACGGACATGAGTTTCAATCCCAGACCGACCTGCATGGGATTGGTCCCGCCGAAGCCGTCGTGCGGCCCCGTGGCCGAGCGCAGGGTTTGCGCCAGGGCCTCGGCGAAGGTCGCGCGGCTGGATTTGTACCCGACCGTGTTGACGTTGGAGATGTTGTTTCCGATGATGTCCAACCAGGTCTGGTGGTTGCGAATGCCGGATACTCCGGCGAACAGTGAACGCATCATGATTGAGTCCCCCTTGGTTTGGGGACGGTGCGCAGCGCGATGGCAATCGGGCTCTGCGTCGGTCGTTCGGCAGAGCCAAGAGCCTCCTCCGGGGAGGTCCAGCTCGCACGATACCCTGGCTGCTCCGTCCTGTGGCTATTTTTCGTTTCTGTTTTCATCTTTGACATTTCAGCTTTCGCTGAAAACGGATGGCTGATCATTAAAGAATCACCGCCGAATCTATCTGCGTAACGATTTGATCCCGAAGCGCCTCCCCTTCCAGCGCCGTGATCACGGTGCGGTTGGGAACGGAAATTACAAAGGCGTTCTCGTTCATCAGCACCAGGCTGGAACGAGACCCTTTGCTGGCCGCCATCTCGATGGCATTTTGCATGCGCTCCAGATCCCCCGGGGAAAGCTCGATCCCCCTCTGATTCATGCGCTCCAGCGCGTGCAGCGAAAAGCGGAGCTGCTGCGAATTATCCCGCGCCTTTTGCAGTTCCTGCGCGAATTCACCTTTCGGGACTTGAGGACGCAGGACGCGGTCACTTTCCGGCCGCACCGGCAGTCCTTCGGTCACCGATTGCAGGCGTCGCAAGTCAATCACGTTTTCACCTCCTCTCGCAATTCATTTTTAGCCGATAATCTGGTAGATCTGACTCAGCGGAATCTCAATTTCGCCGACCTGAAATTGCGCCATGCCATCCACATAACTCACGGCGGAAATAAGTCCGCTGATATAGGTGGTGGCCGGCACAGCCACGCCCTGGGTGGTCGTGGCATCCACGCTGAAAGTATAAACTCCGACCGGCAGTTCCTCACCCTCATCGTCCAAGCCATCCCAGCTCGCCTGCTGATCCCCCGATGCCTGCGGACCAGCTTCAATCGTTCTCACCGTGACGCCCGCCGAGTTCTGAATGCTGATGGTCACATTTTGCGCCGCGCCATTCAGATCATAGTGCATCACGGCTTCTTCACCTTCCACCCGTTCCACCTCATCCCCATAGGCCAGCACCTCCTTGCCGATCATCGTGGCCGCCATGGTATTGTTGATGGATTGCGCCAGAATCAGGTTGGTCTGCATGGACAGATCCAAATTCTGATTCATCTGCGTCAACTGCTCGAGCTGACTGAATTGCGCGAGCTGCGATGAGAATTGTTGGCTGTCCATCGGATTCATGGGATCCTGGTAGGCGAGCTGCATCATCAGCAACTGCAGAAAGTCCATCTGCCCCATGACGCCGTTGGCTCCCGAACTCGTCTGCGGGACATTCATCCCCACACCGGTAATTGCGCTTAATGGATCGCTCATTTTAAATCACCCCCTCTCATTTTTCCAGATTAGGCCACCAGATCCAGGGTATTGTAACCGAAATCGAGCCGGGGCGCCGATTCTTGCACCCACTCGTCCTCAAGGCTTGGTTTGGGTGTACTGGATGGCACGGCCAGGTGAGGCGAAGGATGCTGCCGATCGGTCCAACCTGCGCCTGCGGCCGGCGGTCGGTGATCGTGCATCGCCTGATGCTCCACATCGCAACGCTTCAAATCGTACCCCTGCTCGGACACGACATTGGCGAGGTCCGACCGCAGGTCCTTCAACATCTGCATGGCGGCCTCGCTCTGCGCGCCGAAGTGCAGGCGCATTTCCTGCCCTTCTGTCTCCACGCGCAAGACCACGCTGCCCAGCCGGGGCGGCGTCAAATGGATTTCCAGCACCCTAGCGCTCCCGTTGCGGAGCTGAGCGCTGGCTTGGATTTTTTCGGCCAGATGGCTGAGATTGCGAAGATATTCGATCCTGGTCGCTGTTGCAGTTCCTTGCGACTGAATCGCCGGACGCGCCGCATGGGCCTCGCGATTCAAGAGCGGGAGCATCTTTTCAAGCGCAGCGCCAGTTGTGAAGTTTGCCTTGGAGGAATTTTTCTCCGCGACCGCCGATTGTACCGGCGCCGCCCCGTTGCTGCTCAATTCGGGCGCCACTTTTTTGCCTTTAGTTTGCGACTCAAGCGCTCCGGGGGCTGCCGCCATCTTCGAATCGCTTGCCTGGCTGAGACGGCGCGCGGTTTCATTCTGGACAGGCTCTGCTACGCGCTGTTGATCTCTTTGGCAAACCACCTTGGCTTCTCGGTTTAGCCAAGGGATCATCTTTTCGAGGGGCGCCGCAACCCTTGAGAGTGGCCTTGATAAACTTTTCGCCGAATAGGAGGCTTGAATCGCAGCGGCAACCTCCCCCTTGGCTCTTGTCTGCAACTCGTGGAACTCGCGGCCCATCCCAATGGTTGGGCTCTCTTTCCATCCCGAGCTGAGATTAAATCGCTTGGCATCTGCCAGATGCGCGTCGCGGAATGTGCTTGAAGGGGCAGGAGTAGCGAGAGGGAGCTCGGCTGAGTCGTGGTTACTTGTCTTCGGCTGGCTGGACAACTTCTCCGAGAGCACCCTTGTCGCCTTTGTCTTTTGCTCCTGATCAATGTTGTTCATTCGCGAAATATCTGCGGCGGGGATAGGGGCAAATTTTATAGAGGAATCCATTTTGGCGGGATTGGCCGGCACCGTGATGGCGCGTGCCTTTTCTGGCTCTGACATTCTCGAATCGCGCACCTGATCCCCAGAGCGGAGGTCTGCTTCCAGGGTCTTAGAGGGGAGGCCACCGGATGCTTTAGCAGCCATTGGCGGTGCCGAAAATGGCTGCATCTGGATTCGTGTGAAATTGGCGGCCTCCGCGTTCTGATGATTGACGAATCTCGCCGCTGCCATGGGTTTAAAGGCGCCCATTCCCGCCCTGCCCTGAAAGCGGATCGAAGGCGGCATTTCAAATCGCTCTCTTGACGCCGGTGCCATTTTTTGCGCTTCGGGCGCCCGAATGGAATGGAGCAGTTCCGCGAAGGCGAAGGGGGCCGGATTGGAGGAGGCCTTAGCCAGGGGCTTCGGGCCCTTCGTAACCGGCGCTCCTGCCTTCTGCAGGGAGCGAAAATCGTATGACTCGAGTGGTTTCACTGCTCTATTCTTTGGCTATCGAAGTACCTATTGCTGTTGAGCTATTGGTTCGAGGATGAGCCGGCTGATATCCGCGGCGCGAGACGCCGGCAGCGCCGCCATAATCTTTGCCGCCTGGCGCTGCTTTAACCGCAGCAGGACATTGATGACCATCTCATCGCTCAGCGCTTCAAGCATCTGCGCCGCATCCTCGGCCGGCATATTTTCGACGATCTTGGCCAACTTCGCTGAACGCTTCAAGGCGGCCGAATCCACTCTGGCTTCCTCTACGGCGGGGGGCGGGGATAACGCCGGCTCTTCCTGCGGCTCGACTTCATCGAGAGACGCTGTCGCCTCTTCCGTCGAGGCTGCCTCGGTCGGCGCGACTTGCAGGCTGTCCATCTGGGGCATCGAATCTACCGCTGCGATGCCCGGCTCGACGACCATCCCTTCCACTGAATCCGCCGACGCCTCGGATGGCTCCATATTTTCATCTTCCCCACCCAAATCAATGGCCAGCACCGGCTGCTTCTCAACGGGCGGTGGAGGCGGAGGCGGAGGCACGTAGGTCGCCTTCAGGTAGAAGTAATTTCCCACGCCCAACAGAAGGAAGGTGACGCCGAATATCACGAGTCCCAGAATCAGCTTTTTCTTCGATTTGGACGGCTTTTCAGCCTTTGGCTCTTGTATTTCTTGTTCTTCTGCCACGGTTACTCCGCCAACTTTTCAGGATGAGGGTACTTCCAACGATTGCCGATTTTGCAGCCGAGTCCATCGAGAAAGGACTGCTCTTCATGCTGGCATTCTGATTGGTACCCGACCAGGGCGCGGTCCTTTAGACGTTCCAGGATTTCCTTCTCTTTGGCTGCCGCCACCAGGGACTCGCGGCACCCATCCACCACTTGGCGCTGCTGTGTTGTTTCCTGGGCTTGGCGGTGCGCGGCGGCTTCTCGACCGCTGCGCCACTTTTCGAGCGTCGCCAGAAGCCCGGCGCTGCTGCGCTTTTTCAGCGCCTGCCGCAGGCCATCTTGGCTGCTCTCACATTCCGCTGCCGCTTCGCACAGCCGCTTCTCTTGCTTTTCCAGCTCACGCTGAGAAGCCGCCAGTTCCCGCGCGCGCTCCTTCTTTTTGATTTCGCGCACATCAATCACGCGTTGCAGGCGAAAATTGAACTTCTTCATGACCTTGAAACCCCTTACGCCGCCGCCAACTCCAGCAATTTTCGCTGCGTCTCCTGAGGATTGCCCTTATCCTCTATTTCTTGCCGCAGGAAAGAAAGTATCGGGTTGATTTTTTTGATGGCCGAATCAATCTTCGGATTGGAGCCCTGCACATAGGCTCCGATGTTGATCAGATCCTCGGCGTCGCGGTACACCGCCAGGTGCTCGAGCAACGCCGCCGCGGCCTTTCGGTGCTCCGGCTTAGCCACATTGATCATCAACCGGCTCACGGACTCCAGCACATCCACGGCGGGGTATTGACTGCGCGCCGCCAGTTTTCGGGACAGGACGATATGGCCGTCCAGGATAGAGCGCACGGCGTCGGCGATCGGTTCATTCATGTCGTCGCCTTCCACCAAGACGGTGTACATGCCGGTAATGCTGCCGCGGGCTGCCGGTCCGGATCGCTCCAACAGCTTCGGCAACATGGCGAAGACGGAGGGCGTATAGCCGCGCGTCGTCGGCGGTTCGCCGATGGTCAGCCCGATTTCGCGCTGCGCCATAGCCAGCCGGGTCACGGAGTCCATCATGAGCATGACGTCGCAGCCCTGGTCCCTAAAATCTTCGGCGATAGCGGTGGCAACCATGGCGCCTTTGATGCGAATCAGAGCCGGTTGGTCGGACGTGACCGCCACGACGACAGATCGCTTCAAGCCCTCTTCGCCCAGGTCCTTTTCGATGAATTCCCGCACTTCGCGGCCGCGCTCCCCGACCAGGGCGATCACGTTGACCTGCGCCGAGGTGTTGCGCGCGATCATCCCCAGCAACACCGACTTGCCCACGCCGGATCCTGAAAAGATGCCGACACGCTGACCTTTCCCGCAAGTCAGCAGAGCATCAATGGCTCGAATACCCGTATATAGAGGCTCGCTAATCGGCTTTCGATCCATCGGCCGCGGCGGCGATCCGCTGGCCGGTCGGGTCCCCTGAGCCAGCAGCGGCCCGCGATCATCAATCGGCCGGCCCAAACCGTCCAAAACTCGGCCTAAAAGTCCTAATCCGACCGGCACTCGGAAAGGCTCGCGTTCCGCCTTGACCAGGTGGCCCGGGGCGATGCCCTGCAATTCTCCCAGCGGCATAAGCAGCACGCGATTCCCGCGAAATCCCACAACTTCCGCCGGAACGGAGGCGTCATCGGCGCCGAAGACTCGGCAGATCTCGCCCACGGCCACACGCGGCCCGATGGAGTTTATCACCAGCCCAATGACATCTTCCACGCGCCCGAGATGGATCATGGGTGAGCAATTCCGCAGCCGTTCAAAATGGGTTTGGAAGCGGGCGTTCATCTGCCGGCCGTGGCTCTGCAGCAGCGCGCTCATGCCCCCACCTCCTCATGCAGAATCAAGGCGCGCCGCAGTTCCGCCAACTGAGTGGTAAAGTCCGCGTCCAACAGGCCGGAGGGAGTTTCCACGCGGCAGCTACCGGGGGTCACGCTGCCATCGGCCTCGATCTTGAAGTGCTCAATTCCTTCCGAGAGGGATGTAATCTCGCTGCGCATGCTTTTCATGACTTCGTAGTCTGATGGATGCACGTGCACCAAAATGCGGGTTCGATCGGCCAGTTCTGTAAGGGCTCGACGCACGGTAGTTTTTACCAACTGTTCGTGCTCATCCGCCGCCTGGCCGATGACCTTTTCCGCCACCGCCAAAGCCAGTTTGACCGACCAGCGCTCAAGATTGTTATAGTAGTCTAACAAAGACATTTCCATCGTCCGGAGGGTGCGCTCAAAATCCGCTGCTGCCTTCTCGGCCTCCCGCCGTCCACAAGTTGTGCCCAATTTGAAGCCCGCATCCAGGCCTTCGTAATAGGCGAAATGCGCCTGATCCCAGATCGCCTCGTTCAGCGCCAGCACCCAGTCCGTAGCGTTCCATTCGGCCGGTGTCTGATGTTTGGAGGCGGATCCCTTGATGGTGACCGCGCCCTCCTGTCCCACCACCAGGCGATAGGAGCCCTGCTGCAGCATCTGCGCCCGCGGAATCACGCGCAGCTTTTCGGGCATTTTTCGGATCGGCTTCACGACTATACCATCTGGTCTTCTGAACTGGCGATGACAATCTGACCCTCGTCCTCCAGCCTGCGGATGATGTCAATGACCTTCTGCTGGATCTCTTCGACCTCGCGCAGGCGCACCGGGCCCATGAACTTGAGTTCTTCCATAATCAAATCGCAGGCGCGCTTGGACATATTGGCCAAGATTCGGTTCTTCAGCTCTTCCGAAGCGGTCTTGAGAGCCAGCGCCAGCTCTTTATGATCAACTTCCTTCAGGATCTTCTGAATTGAGCGATCATCCAGGGTGATGATGTCTTCGAAGACAAACATCAGGTTTTTTATTTCCGTCGCCAGTTCCGGATTTTCCTTGGCGATTCCATTCAAAATGTGCTTCTCGTAGCGCTGCCCCACGAGGTTGAGGATTTCCGCCGCCGCCTTGACGCCTCCGAGCCTTTGCCCCCCCTGAGAAAAGTCAATCCGGGATTCCAGCACTTTCTCAACCGCCTTAATGGTCTCCGGGGAGACGCGCTCCATCAGCGCCAGACGATTCATCACCTCCACCTGCAGGGCGGGGGGAAGATCGGCCAGAACCGTGGCCGCTTGCAAGGGATTCAATTGCGTCATGACCAGGGCGATGGTCTGGGGATGTTCCTTCTGCAGGAAGGCCATAAGCTGATTGGGATCCACCTCCTGCAGGATGTTGAAACCGGTCACCTGCAGGGACATTTGCACTTTCTTGATGATTTCCAGCGCCCGGTTCTCCCCCACGGCCTTTTCCAGGATCTGTCGCGCGTATTCGATCCCCCCGCTGGTGATGTACTGCTGGGCCTGCAGCATGGTGTGGAATTCCTGCATGATATCCTGCAGCAGGTTGGAGCTGATATTCTGCATGCTGGCCACTTGAGTGGTCAAAACCTCGATTTCGCTCTCCTCCAAATATTTATAGAGATTGGAGGAGGCTTCTGAACCGATGGCCAGCAGGAAGAGAGCCGCTTTCTGTCTCCCATCCAGATCCTGAGCCGTCGCCCCACCGAGGTTTTGAGCAGGCATATTTCCGATCTCCGCCTTGATGAAGGAATAGGTCTACTTCTCCAACAGCCAGCTCTTCAGCAGCGCGGCCGCGGCTTCGGGCTGGCTCTTGGCAAATTCCGTAATCTGCTTTTTGCGCATGGCCGCTTCGCGGGCCTCTTCCGACATTTCTTCTTCCGGCGTCTTCACCATCAGCTTTCCGGAGAACCTGGCGGCGCCACCGCCTCCGGGCATGAGCTGCGGAGCCAGGCCGCCGGCCGTCATGACGGCGGGCTGCATGTCGAGAACGCTCTTGGTCAGTTTCAGACTATTCCGCAAGAACTTGCGGATCATCAGCACCAACATGATCAGCACCAGCCCCAGAATTGCTTTGGGCAGGAGGGCGACAATGAAATCTTTCTTCTCGCCGGCGGCCCAGGAATCAGCCTGCTCCTCGAAACTTACCTTATCAAAAGCGATATTGGTAATCTCTAAGACATCGCCCCGTTCTGTCCGAAGTCCAATGGCGCCGCGGACCATATTGCCCAGCGCGGCCATCTCCTTGGCGTTCCGGGCGGCATACTGGACCTGACCGTCCGCCCCGGCTTTATAAACTCCATCCACGATCACGGCAGTCGAGAGCCGCTTGAGGGATCCGCCGTTGTTCACCAAATGCTCGACCGTCTTGTTGATTTCGTAATTGGTCAGCGAATTCGCCTCTTTCGATGGCGATGAATCAACCTCATTGGTGGTGGACTCCATAAGTTCTTCCGATCGCACCACGGCGCTTTCCGGATCGTATATCTCGCTGGTGCGCTCGAGCTTCTGAAAATCCAGCTCGGCGCTAACGCGCACGATGGAGCGCCCCGCCCCCAGCACGCCGTCCAGCATACTCTGAGCCTTGGCGGCCAAGTAGTTCTCCACCTTATTCTGCAGCTCCATCTGCGTGGACGACAGGCCGATGGAGGCGTCGGCGGCCCTCATTCCGGACAGCAGGTTGCCGTTGGAATCCAGAATGGTCACATTATCCGGATCCAGACCTTCCACCGAACGGGCCACCAGAGTGGCGATGCCTCGAACCTGCTCTTCCGCCAGACGGGATCGCCCCTTAATTTTCAACACCACCGAGGCCGTGGTCTGCTTTTCATCCTCCTTGAAGAGCGCCGGCTCCGGAATAACCAGATGAACTCGCGCCTGTTCGACCTCGGAAATGCTGGTGATGGTGCGCGCCAGCTCCCCCTCCAGGGCCCGGCGGTAATTCAGTTTCTGCACAAAATCCGACATGCCCAGATTGGTGCGGTCGAAAATTTCATATCCGATCCCCGGCTGCGAAGGGACGCCTTCGGACGCCAGTTGGAGACGCAGGTCATAGACTCGGTCGCTGGGCACCAGGATGGTCGAGCCACCTTCCTGCAGGCGGTATTTTACCTTCTCATCCTGCAGCCGGTCGCGAATCTTGGCCGCGTCCGTGCTGCTCAGATCGGTGAAGAGGATCGTGTATTGCGGACGGTTGGCCCAGATCATCAGGGCCGCGATGGCCATCACGGTCAAAAGGGTCATCGCCGTCAGGCTGGCCCGTTGCGCCGCCGAAAGCCGGTCAAATAGTTCCTTAAACTGCTTGGGAAGAGAACGCCAAATTGGATTCATTTTCGCTTCTCAATTTCCATCTTCCCCATACGGGGACTACACCTGCATGCGCATCACTTCGCGATAGGCTTCCAGAATCTTGTTGCGCATCTCCATCATGAGCTGAAAACTGGTGCTGGCTTCTTCCATGGCCACCATCATTTGATGAATACTCTCCAGATCGCCGCTCATCAGCTTTTGCGTGGAAGTCGCCGCGTCATTCTGCAGCTTATTGACGTCATTCAGAAATTGATCGAGCGTCTCCTTAAAGGATACCTCCTCCCCCTGGGGTTTTGGGGCGGCCTCGGGAGGAGCTCCCTGCTGCAGAATCGACTGAATACGCTTAATCTCATCCATCGTGTCGAATCCATCCCATCATCGAAAGGACCATGATTCTGCTTCTATATCTCCAGCGCCTTCTTATTCATTATTTTGGCGGTATTCAAAGCCGTGACATTGGCTTCGTAGGAACGCGATGCGGTGATCAAATCCACCATCTCCTTGACCACCTCCACGTCGGGATAAGCCACATAGCCTTCGCCGTTGGCATCCGGGTGATCGGGATCGTAGACCAGGCGAGGTTCGCCGGCATCCTCTCCGATGCTTGCCTCGACGCCCTGCATCCGAGGAGCCGCCTGGCGCTGCTGATCTTCCATCCCTATCTGGTGATTCGAATGTGTTGTCTCCATACTCAGGCGGTGCTCCGGCAGCCGCCGCGGCTGTCGAGCCTGCTTGACGACCTCGCTAAAGGCCGCCTCTTTACGCTTATAGGGTCCGCCTTCCGCGGTGCGCGTGGTTTGAGCGTTGGCCAGATTCTCGGCAATAGCATCCATCCAATCGCGGTTGGCGGTGAGCCCGGAGGCCGAAATCTCCATAGAGGAAAAGATGGGCTTTATGGGCATGGGTTTCTCCGGTTTGGCGGAACCGCCGCCAACTCCTGAATGCTATCTCGTTCCCCGAATGGCCATTTTGAGCACGTCAAACTGCCCTTGCGCCAGCTTTGCTTCCGTTTCATAGAGAATCTGTGTCTGGGCCAGATCACTCATCTCGCGTTCGATCACCAGTTCCTCGCTGCCCGCTCCGTCCCGGCGATCATCCGCTGCCACCGTCTTGCCATGCGCCTCTGCTCCCGCCAGACAGCCGGGAAGGTGACGGGGATCGGTCTGAACCAGACGACCCTCGCCAGCGCGGCGCACCGATTTCCTCAGTTCATCTTCGAAGAGCACCACCTGGCGGCGATAGCCGGGAGTCTGGGCATTGGCGATATTGTCCGCGATGGCCTTCTGGCGCGCATGCAGCGCGTCCAGGCCCCGGGCCAATTGCGGTATGGTGGTTTTGTCGAAGATAATTTTTCTGATCATTTCAGATCCCCGGCGGTGATTGAAGCCGGACAGAGCTTTCCATGCACGAAGGCAAAAAGCAATCTTTGTGCCACGCCGAATTGACCCGGAAAACCTGAATTTCCCGCACAAAATCCCTTGAGGAAATAGAATCCCCCCTTTGCGGGGGGAAAATATGGTCTACCGGTCGCGGCAATTTTGGCCGCAGAGGGCAGTAAAATGATCAGGTGATCTCCTCGCCATCCAGCTCGCGGTATTCCTTGATTTTATTTCTCAAGGTGCGGATGGAGATGTCCAGTATCTGAGCGGTCCGCGTGCGATTGAACTTGCTGGAATTCAAAGTCTTCAAAATCAGCCATTTCTCGATTTCCCGCAATGACGCACCCGGCACCTGAGGGAAGTCATTGAGATGATTTGACCGCACTTTGCCGCCGACATAGAAGTCGGAAACCTCGAGGCAGTTGTTGCGGCATAACACCACGGCGCGTTCAATGCGGTTGGCCAATTCCCGGACATTGCCGGGCCAATCGGCGCGGGCCAGATGCAGCATGGCGTCTTCGGAAATTGCCTCGACGTTCTTACCGTACTCCTGATTGTAGCGCTTCAGGAAATGGTGGGCCAGGAGGGGAATATCTTCCCGGCGGCGCGACAGCGGCGGCAGGTGAATGGAAATCACGTTCAGGCGGTAGAAGAGATCCTTGCGGAAGCGACCTTTTTCGACCTCTTCCTCCAGATTGCGGTTGGTGGTGGCGATGACCCGCACGTCCACCTGAATCGTCTCCGATCCGCCGATGCGCTCAAATTCCCGCTCCTGCAGGACGCGCAGCAGTTTGGCCTGAAGCCCAGGCGCCATCTCGCCGATCTCGTCGAAAAGAATCGTGCCGCCGTCCGCCAACTCAAACTTGCCCCGATTGCGGGAAAAGGCGTGCGTATAAGCCCCCTTTTCGTGGCCGAAAAGCTCCGATTCGATCAGGCCTTCGGGCATGGCCGCGCAGTTGATCTTGATGAAGGGCTTGTCTTTTCGGGGACTATTGTAATGCAGCGCTCGCGCCACCAGCTCCTTGCCGGTGCCCGACTCGCCCTCGATCAGGATGGTGCTGTGATTGGGAGCCACGATCCGCATCAGTTCAAAAACCTCCTGCATCGCCTTGGAAGCTCCCACGATGGCCTCCAAGCCGTATTTTTCGCCCAGTTCGTCGCGCAGATTGCGGTTCTCGGTGATCAACCGGCGGTGCTCGAAGGCCTTGTCGAGCAGCAGGTCCAGCTCTCCCGAGGTGAACGGCTTGGTGATGTAATCGAAAGCCCCCAGGCGCATGGCCTCAACGGCATTCTCGATGGTGCCGTAGGCGGTCATCATGAGCACCGGCGTTTCAGGTTGGTGCGACTTGACGAAGCGCAGCAAATCCAGTCCGGTCACGCCGGGCATTTTCAGATCGGTCAGCACCAGATCAAAGGTCTGCTCCTTCAGGACCGATTTGGCCTTTTTGCCATCTTCGGCGATCTCCACGGAGTAGGATTTTCGGGTCAGCGCCTCCTGCAGAAAATCCCGCACCAGCGCTTCATCATCCACAACTAAAATTCGCTCCTTGGGCTTCGATCCGCTCACAATTCCCCCTGAAGGCTTATGGTTTCACCGCAAAATTGCTTTATAAGATGGGCAGGAAGGCGGTAAACTGCGCTCCCCCCCCATCGGGCGCAGCATACTCCACTTTCCCGCGATGCATTTCGGCAATTTTCTTGACGATGGCCAGCCCCAATCCCGTGCCGCGCGTATGAGTGGTGAAGAAGGGGCTGAAAATCTTGTCCTGGATTTCCGCCGGCACGCCCGGGCCGAAATCCCGGACGAAAAGGCGCAGCTCATTGGATAGAGCATTGGCGCGATAGCCGACCACGACTCGGCCTTTGCCGTCGCTCGCTTCGGCGGCGTTTTTCAACAAATTCATCACAAGCTGCTTTATCTTCTCGCCGTCCACCTTGGCGGTTACCGGCTCCGGCGTGAAATCGCGCTGCACCTGGAAGGTTCCATTCGATCCCGCTTCAATCAGCGCCACGGCCTGCTCGATGATCGGCTCCAACGGCTGGCGGATGAATTCCCCCTGGCAGTCCTGCGTCAGGATCAGCAGATTCGAGGCGATGCGGTCGAGCGAATCCACGCCTTCGCAGATGCGCAGTACCATGCGCCGGTTGGGGTGATTCGGACCCAGATCCTCGGCCAGAAGCCCGGCAAATCCCTTGATCCCTGCCAACGGATTGCGCAGTTCGTGCGCCACCTGAGCCGCCATTTCACCCAGCGCCGCCAGCGTTTTCTGGTGCAGCATGCGCTTTTCCAGCGCCCGCACCTGCGATATATCTTCGATGGTTTCGATAACGCCGATCCGTTCGCCGGAACTGGAGGTCAGCCAGGAAGATGAACTCTTGACCGTAATGGTCTTGCCATCCTTCAACGGCAGTTCGCGCTCTTGGCCCGCCACCGGCGCACCGGTGATGAGCGTTTTCACCAGCGGAGCCTCATGACCCAGCTCCCCGGCCATGAACTCGTGGTAGTTCTGCCCGAGTATTTCATCGGAAGTGAATCCCGTCAGATCTTCGGCGGTGCGGTTGAAGGTGGTGATTCGCCCCTCCAAATCGGCGACGATGACGCCCGAACCGATGGAGGCCAGGATATCTTCGAGATAGCCGTTGACGTGGTCTAATTCGGCGTTTTTCTGGTGGAGCTGTTGGTTGGTCTGCTCCAGCTCTTCGGCCAGAGCCTGCGCCGCGCTTTCCAGCCGCCGGTAGGCCTGGCTCAGCGCCGTGGTGTTGCGGTTGAAGTACTGAAAAGCTTCAACCAGCGCTATAAGATCCTCGTCGGCCTTTTTGGCGCCGAGGGGGAAAATTTTATCCTGTGGGATCGGAGAGGCGGTCTTGATCATGCTTGGGGGCGTGTTTTTTCTTCGCTAAAATATAGCGGATTTTTACCCATAGGCAAACATTTCTGCTTTTTTCTGGGGGGGTCGGGGCGCATGGCGCGCCCAATTCAAAATGAAAAATGAAAAATGCAAAATTTAAAATTTCTTAGGTGCCGCGTAGGTCCGAAGGACTCCTTCGGAGGGTCGGCTTCATGCCAACCCGCGAACAGCCAAAAAAATCCGCCAAATCGAAAGATTTTACTTGACAAAGGCAATTTTTCTTTGTATATTAATGCACGCTGATGGGGGCGGCCGATTGTCTTCTGTTCTCGGCATCCGGCGGGCATTTAAAAACACACAATCATCACGGAGGCTCAAATGCTGGCACGAATGGTCCTTTTCCTACTAATGGCAACCGTGGCATACATGCCGCTTTATGCACAGGTTTTTCCGCAGTGGATTCAGTACTACAACGGCTGGGTGAATGGGCCCGACCGCTTAAATGATCTGGCGGTTGACGACAGCGGAAATGTCCTTGTGACAGGAATAAGTAACAATAACTACCTTACCATCAAGTACGATAATAGCGGCAATCAAATCTGGTCCGCGATTTCCATTGCTGGGGAGGCGAATGCTCTCGCCCTTGACGGCGAAGGTAATGTTTACGTAACGGGAGATGGCTACTGCACATATAAATATGACACTTTTGGCAATCTTGTTTGGCAAGCATATTACAGTGGGGCGAGCGCTGATGCCTACGCCCTTGCCCTGGACAATAGCGGCAACGTCTACGTGACAGGCTTCTGTGCAGGTGGTTATTACGATTACTACACGGCCAAATACGACAATAACGGCAATCAGCTCTGGGGGGCGCAATACAATGACTCGACTGGGGGAGATAGTGATGATAGGGCCAATGCTATCGCCGTGGATGGTAGTGGCAACGTTTGCGTCACGGGGAAGAGTGGCGGCCTATATGATCCAGATATCACCACAGTCAAGTACGATGCCAACGGAAACCAGCTCTGGGTGGCCCGCTACGACGGGCCGGGGAACAATGATGATAATACAGGTAAATCTATTGCCGTTGACGAGAGCGGAAATATCTATGTGACGGGTGTAAGCGATTGGCACTTCGCCACGATTAAGTACAACCCAGCAGGCACTCAGCTCTGGGTAGCAATTTCTAGTTCATTTGATGATTATGTGGGAGCGAATGCTCTCGCTCTGGATGCCGGCGGTAATGTCTATGTGACTGGAAATAGTGGCTACACTTTCAAGTATAACGCCCTGGGCAATCAGCTCTGGGGGGCGAGTTACGGAGGAATGGCTAGTGAAGCTTACTCCATTGCCCTGGACGACAGCGGCAATGCCTATGTGGCTGGCCGGCAAGGCGACTATATGTATAGCGGCAATGGCATTGCGGTCAAGTACAGCCCTTACGGGAATCAACTCTGGGAAGCCATTCATGATGGACCGGCGAGCAGCTACGATGAAGCCAATTCCCTCGCTGTGGACGACAGCGGCAATGTCTATATAGGGGGCTATGGTGCAGTAGGCACCTATTATAGCTGGCCTTATTGGTATGATGACGCCGCTTACACTACGATCAAATTCTCTCAAACGTCACCACCTCCGCTTGACATCGCGCTCGCTCCCATCAATCCGCCTATCATCATTCCTCTGAGCGGCGGCAGCTTCGATTTTAATGTCTTTCTGACCAATAGCGCCTCGTCATCGCAGAATTTCGACGCTTGGATTTCGGTGCAGTTGCCGTCGGGTTCGTGGTATGGCCCGGTCTTGGGGCCAATCGCTCTCACTCTGCCCACGGGAGGGTCAATTGAACGTCTGCGCACGCAAAACGTCCCCGGCAGCGCCCCGGGGGGAACCTACACTTATCGCGGCTATGTCGGCGATTATCCTGCCGCTCGCTGGGATAGCAGCAGCTTCACATTTGAAAAAACAGGGGTTAGGGGTTGGGGATTAGGGGTTAGAGATTGGGAAAATACAGGCGAGGATTTTACGCCCATGTCGGGGTCTGGGGCGACCCCGACTATGAAACCACTCATCACTTCCGTTTCTCCCAATCCCTTCAACGCCGTGACAGTTGCGAGTTTCGAGTTGCGAGTTCCGAGTTACGTCAATCTACAAGTCTATGATATTGCCGGGCGCTTGGTGGAGACGCTGGTGGATGGCTGGCGCGAGGCAGGCCATTATAACGTCCCCTTTGATGGATCCCATCTGCCATCAGGGATATATCTCTACCGCATCGAGGCAGGGCAATACTCAGCCAGCGGGAAAATGCTTCTTCTTAAATAATTTAAAATGTAAAATTTAAATATCAAAATGCAAAATTTTGGGCGGCCGTGGGCCGCCCGTTGCATTTCATCAGCGTAATCCATTAATCAGCGGGAATTCCGCCTCGGCGGATCAGCCGGGGCTGACTGCGGTTCAGACAGACTCCCAATTTCCCCTTGACATCCCCCCGCAAATTCGCTACATTTAAGCCGCATGAAAACCCGCATCGCACTCCTCGTTCCTCTCTGGCTGCTCTGCGCCGCAGCCGGTTCAGCTCAGCCAAAATTCCCCCCGCCCAAGGGCTTCGTCAACGATTTCGCCGGCGTGGTGGACGCCGCCTCCGCGCAGAGCCTCGAACGACTCTGCCTGGAGGTTCAGCAGAAGACCGGCGCCCAAATGGCTCTGGTGACGCTGAAATCGCTGGACGGCGGCGACGCTCAGGACACCGCCAACCGCCTGTTTGAAGCCTGGGGCATCGGCCAGAAAGGCAAGAACAACGGCATCCTGCTGCTGGACGCCATCGCAGAACGCCGCGTCTGGATTGAAGTCGGATACGGTCTGGAGGGCATCCTGCCCGACGGCAAGGTCGGAGCCATTCGCGATCAGTATCTCACCCCCTTCCTGCGTGAAGGGCGGCGCGGGGAAGGTTATCTGACCGCCCTCTCGGCCATCGCGCAAGTGATCGCCGCTGACGCCGGCGTGAAACTGGATGGCACGGTGATCTCAACTCCGCGCCGATCTTCGCGCCGGAATGCGCCCCCCGGCTTCATCTGGATCTTCCTCCTATTCTTCATTCTCATGGCCATTTTCCGCCGGCGGCGGCGCGGATCGGGCATCGGGGGCGCCTGGCCGTGGCTCTTCATGGGCGGCATGGGAGGCTTTGGCGGCGGCGGGGGTGGCGGGTTCGGCAGCTTTGGAGGCGGCTTTGGCGGCTTTGGGGGAGGCATGTCCGGGGGCGGCGGAGCGGGCGGCGGCTACTAACCATCCTTCATCATCATTGCATTCAACCATTACTGGGATCGCGTTATGCTACAAAAGGATCCAATTAAAATCGCCGAAGGCTTCGCGTCAGAGCTGCAAACCGTCTTCGGCGATGATCTGCAATCCCTAATTCTCGTGGGGTCGGCGGCGCGCGGGGATTTCGTGGCAGGCAGGTCCGATATTAACACGCTGGTGCTGCTTTCTCCGGCCGGGATGGAAGCGCTGGAGAAGGTCAATCCAATCCTCTTGAGGTGGCGGCGCCAGAATGTCGCCGTGCCTCATTTCATGACGCTCAACTCCCTGCTCCGCTCGCTGGATTCCTATCCGCTGGAGATACTGGATTTCAAGACCTTCCACCGCGTCCTCCAGGGGCCGGATCCGTTGATCGAGATCGCCATCCCGCACCCGGCTCTCCGCCTGCAGATTGAACGCGAAGCGCGCGGCAAACTCCTTTTATTACAACAGGCGCTGGCTCTTCATGCCAAGCATGAAAAGGATTTAGCGGATGTCCTAAGACGGTCTCTGCCGGCGTTCAGCGCTATATTTCAGGGAATTCTGGAACTGCAGAAGCTCCCCATTCCGGCCGTTCGCGTCCACCTTTTCATCCAGGCGGCTCCCATTGTCGGCTTTGCGGCGGACGTATTTCAGACCATCGTCCAATTGCGCGCCGAGGGTGGGCCGAAGCCCGGCAGCGGCGAGATACGTGCCCTCTTCAAGAACCTCTTGCGCGAAGTTGAACACCTCATTGCTTGGGTGGATTCTTACAGAGTAGCTTAAGATCAAGCATGTTGCAAGTCATTCAAGACTTCAAAAGCGGTCAAATTCGATTGGTCGAAGTCCCCGCGCCGACGGTGGCTCCGGGGATGATGCTGGTGCAGACTTGCGCCTCGGCCATCAGCGTCGGCACCGAACGCGCCACCGCCGACGTGGCCCGCAAGAGCCTGCTCGGCAAGGCTCGCGCCCGCCCCGATCTGGTGAAGAAGGTGATGGAGAACGTCCGGCGCGAAGGGCTGATGACCACCATCAAGAAGGTCCAGAGCAAGCTGGAAGACTGGAAACCGATGGGGTACAGCAGCGCCGGGCGGGTTCTCTCGGTCGGAGAAGGCGTAGATGATATTCTCCCCGGCATGCGCGTGGCTTGCGGCGGAGCCGATTACGCCACCCACAGCGAGATCGTGCTGGTTCCGCAGAACCTCTGCGTACCTTTGCCGGATGAAGTCCCTTTCGATGATGCGGCCTTTACGACCATATCAGCCATCGCCTTGCAGGGCATCCGCCAGGGTGATGTGCGTCTGGGAGACAATGTCGTCGTGATCGGCCTGGGCTTGATCGGTCTGCTGACCATCGAATTGCTCAAGGCCAACGGCGCCAACGTGCTGGGAATGGACATCCGCGCCGGGGCGCTCGATTGGGGAAGGAAATTTGGGGCAGATCGAACGGTTCTATTGGGTTCGGAAGGTGCCGAAGAGGCGACGCTTTCCTGGACATCAGGACGCGGCGCCGACCTCGTCCTCTTAACGACAGCCACCCAGTCCACCGATCCCATGAAACTGGCTCCTAAATTGTTGCGAGACCGCGGCCGCATCGTTCTGGTCGGCGTAGCGGGCTTGGAGCTGGATCGTGAACCATTCTATCTGGGGGAACACGAACTCCGGTTTTCGCGCTCCTATGGCCCAGGGCGATATGATCCCTTATACGAAGAAAAGGGGATTGACTACCCCATCGGTTTCGTGCGCTGGACGGAGCGCCGCAACATGGAGGCAGTGGTATCGCTGATCGCTCAAGACAAATTTCATCCTTCCAGGTTGATCACCCACCGCTATGGCCTTCAAGAGGCGGAAAAAGCCTATGCCACCATCCTGAGCGGGGAAGGTTCGCCGATTGGCGTTCTGCTCAGCTATCCAGGCAAAGTAGAGAAGATTTCGCGTCTTCGGGTGTCGCCGCGCGCCGCCGTCAAGAAGCTGGGCATCGGAATCATCGGCGCGGGGAGCTTCGCCAAGAGCTTCATCCTGCCTGAAATTGCCAAATGCAAGGATGCCGAAATCCGCTCCATCGCCACGGCGCACGGCCATACCGCCCGCATGATCGCAGAGAAGTACAGCATCCCCTCGGCCGCCACCGACGCCCAGGCGGTCCTGGATGATGACTCGGTGCATCTGGTTTTCATCCTCACGCGCCATGACCTGCATGGGCCGCTGGCCACCGAAGCCCTCAGGCGCGGCAAAATGGTCTATGTCGAGAAGCCCGCGGTGCGCACCTTCGAGGAATTCTGCGAGTTGGAAAAAGTGGCCGCCGAGGTCAAATCTCCTTGGCTGATGGTCGGCTTCAACCGCGTCTTTTCACCGCATATAGATTTCTTGCGGAAATCGTTTGGCAACGATCCGACTTTCGCGTTGTACCGGGTCAACGCCGGAAGTCTGCCTTCCACCCATTGGCTAAAGGATCCCCAGCTGGGCGGAGGCCGCTGGATCGGCGAAGGGTGCCACTTTCTGCATTTCGCCCTGCATTGGATGAAGGCCGAGCCGCAGCATAGCGCCGTCAGCGGCCTGCCCGTCAGCGGGGATGCTGCCGATGAGAACCTGTCGCTGCTGCTCGATTTTGGCTCGCGCGGAACCTTCACGCTGCTCTATACGTCCAAAGGAGCGCCGCAATATCCCAAGGAGCACTTCGAAGTGTGGGGCGGCGGCAAGACCGCCGTATTGGAGGACTTCCGCCGGACCGCCGTTTACCCCGGCAAGAAGAATTTCAAAACCGGCGGACAGGACAAAGGACACGCCGAAGAAATTCGTCGAACGCTGAACGCCGCGCTGGCGGGCGAGTCGCCGCCCCTGGACTTGAATGAGTTAATGGCTGCGCATCGCTGGCTTTTCGAGATTCAGAAGCGTCTGCGAAATCAGGGCTGACATTCATAATTAAATTTGGGAGTTCTCATGAAACGCGGAACCATCGTCCTGCTGGTCCTTCTGGCCATCATCATCCTGGGGGCATTTTCCCTTTACGGTTTCGTCACGCGCAGCTACAACGCGCTGGTGGCGGCGGACGAGGGCGTCAAATCCGCTTGGGCGCAGGTGGAAAACCAATTGCAGCGCCGCTTTGATCTGATCCCCAACTTGGTGGAGACCGTCCGCGGGTACGCCACGCACGAGCGCGAAGTCTTCACGCAAGTCACCGAAGCTCGCGCCAAAGTCGGCGGAGCCGCCACCATCGAGGATAAGATCGGCGCTCAAAATCAGCTTTCGGCGGCCTTGTCGCGATTGCTGCTGGTGGTGGAAAATTATCCGCAGCTGAAGGCTGATCAGAATTTCGTTCGTCTGCAGGATGAGCTGGCCGGGACTGAAAATCGCATCTCGGTGGAACGCCGGCGCTACAATGAAGTCGTGCAGGGCTACAACGTCCTGCTGCGCACCTTCCCGCGCAACATCATTGCCAATCTTTTCGGTTTCAAGCGCGCGGCCTTCTTCGAGGCTCCGGGCGAAGCCAAAACGGCGCCCCAGGTAAAGTTCTAGACGGACACTGGACGAGAGGACGCATGGGCAGAATTATCACGCTGACGACGGATTTCGGGACTCTAGATGGATATGTCGCCTCCATGAAAGGCGTCATCCTCTCCATCGCCGCCGATTGCCAAATCGTGGATATCACTCACGCGGTGGAGCCACAGAACATCCGCCAGGCCGCCATCTTGCTCTCCATCGCCGCACCCTACTTTCCCCCCGGAACGATCCATGTCGCGGTGGTGGATCCAGGCGTGGGCACCGACCGTGCAATACTGGCGGTGCAGGCCAGAGGGCAGATTTATATCGCGCCGGATAACGGTCTCCTCGCCGTCATCTTCGAGCGAAATGCGGACTGCGTCGTGCATAAGATCGAGAATCGGGCGCTATTCCTGCCGCAGGTCTCGCGAACCTTCCATGGTCGGGACATCATGGCGCCGATTTCCGCTCATCTGGCTCAGGGGATAGCCTTGGAAGAGGTCGGCCCCCGCTTCGATGCTTATCAGCGAGGGCTTTTCTCGCATCCTGTGGTCGCCGAGAACTCCGTTAAGGGGCAGATTATCTACCGCGACAGCTTCGGCAACCTCTTCACCAATATCTCTCTCGACGATTTGCAGCAGTTCGACCTGGCCAGCCTTCATGTCCGCGCTGGATACACGAAGATCGAGAAGTTATCTCAAGCCTACAGCGATGTGGAAAAAGGCGAATTGCTCTGCCTGATCGGTTCGGGCGGCTATTTGGAGATCGCCCTGCGCGAAGGTTCCGCCGCGGAAAAGCTGCGTTTCCCGCTGGGCACCGAAGTGGAAATCACCGGGTCTGTGACGGGCTAACTCATATTTCCAGCGTGGGGGCCGCGTTGCCTCCAAGAAGTGGTCCTTCGGACAACGCGGCAACTACCATGCGGCGCGGAGACCACGCCGCCTCCTGAAAAGGTTTAGTTCTTACCACCGGAGGCCGAATGGCCCTCCATCCGGCATTCGCGGCGTGGGGGCCACGTCGCCTCCTCAATCCGGCAAGATTTTGTAGGGGCGCACAGCAGTGCGCCCTCGTCGCAAATAGGTGCTTAACGACTTATGAATAATAAGCCTCGCCTTACCTTCCTCGGCGCCGCCCAAAACGTAACTGGCTCGCGTTATCTCCTCGAATATCAAAACTCGAGAATCCTCATTGACTGCGGCTTGTATCAAGAGCGCGATTTACGCGCCCGCAACTGGGATCCCTTCCCGGTGCCGCCGTCGGGCATAAATGCCGTCATATTGACTCACGCGCACGTGGATCACTGCGGCTACCTGCCCAAGCTGGTCAAAGATGGCTTTTCCGGGCCGGTCTATGGCACCCCCGCGACGGCGGAAATCGCCGCGGTGGTGATCAAGGATACGGCTCATTTGCAGGAGGAAGACGCCGCCTTTAAGTCGCAGCGTCATTTAAAAGAGGGGCGCCAGGGCCCCTATCCGATTGTGCCGCTCTACACTCAGGCAGATGTCGAAGCAGCTCTGCCGCTGTTCAAGACGGCTGAGTACAGAAAGCCAATCGCCATCGCCGACGGCATCGAGGCCAGCTTTCACGACGCTGGTCACATCCTCGGCTCGTCCCATGTGCGCCTGCAGGTCGGCGGCAACGGGCAGCAGCGCACCGTCATCTTTTCCGGCGATATCGGCCGCTGGGATCGGCCCATCCTGAACGACCCCACGCTTTTCGAGGAAGCTGATTATATTCTGATGGAATCCACCTACGGCGACCGGCTGCACGAGGATTCTGCTGACCAGCCCGGTAAGCTGGCCGATATCATCAACGCCACTCGCCAAGCCGGCGGCAATGTGGTCATCCCCAGTTTTGCCGTCGAACGGGCGCAGGAGATTCTCTACCATCTGAATAACCTCCTGCTGGCCGACCGCATCCCGCATCTGCTGATTTTCATTGACAGCCCCATGGCGATCAGCGTGACGAAAATCTTCGAAAAGCACGCCGAGCTCTTCGATCCGGACATGAAGCGACTGATCGCCGCCGACCGTTCTCCCTTCCATCTCTCCGGCCTGAAATTGACGCCCTCGGCGGACGATTCCAAGATGATTAACCACATATCCGGCACGGCCATCATCATCGCCGGATCGGGGATGTGCACCGGAGGACGCATCAAACATCACCTGGTAAATAATCTTCCCCGGCCGCAGTCGAGCGTGATCTTCGTGGGCTATCAAGCCGGGGGGACCTTGGGCAGGCAGATTGTGGATGGCGCCAAGAAGGTGAGAATTTTGGGCGGGGAATACCGCGTGAAGGCGCGCATCGAACGGCTCTACGGCTTTTCGGCGCACGCCGATCAGAGCGAACTGATCCGCTGGCTGTCAGGAATTAAGAAGGCTCCGCGCCGCGTCTTTATCACTCATGGCGAACCGGACGTGGCGCGGCATTTTGCCGCTTTCGTCACAGAAAAAAATAGCTGGGCGACGCACGTGCCCAGCTATGGGGAGACTGTCGAACTGTCGTAGGGGCGCAGCACGCTGCGCCCCTACAGGCGCTACTTCACCAACATCATCTTCTGAACGCTCTTTGCCCCTCCCGCCTCCAGAACCGCCAAGTACATCCCCGACGGCAGATCACCCGCCTCCCACGATAGTTCATGCGTTCCCGCCGACCGCCATCCGTCCACCAACGTCTCGACCAGCCTTCCGGTAATATCATAGACTCGCAAGGCAACGTAACTATCCGCTGAGAGCTGATAGCTGATAGCGGAAGCGGGATTAAACGGATTGGGCATGCAGCTCAATTCAAGTTGGTCCGGCAGGGCAATTTCTCCCACCGGCAGATAAACCGTTTCCGTTTCACCCCAACCGGAGAGCGTCACGTAAGCCTGTCCTGGCCCGGTCATCCCGCCATCCCCACTCTCCTTCAGGAAGGAGAACCAATCCGACGCATACACCGAATCCGGGCTATCGCCCAGATAGCCCCGGAATTCGTAAAACCCCGGCATAGCCCAAGCCGACACATAGAAGCTTAGGTTGCGAAAGATGGAGCCGCCCGCCGGCAGGAAAATATTGGGTCGGATGAAAAGCGGCCCCATGACATAGCCGTTGGGCAGTAGCAGTTCCGTCCATGCATCGAACAGCGCGTAGTTGGTGCTGTCGCAATGGAGCCATGCCGCATAGTCGAACGATCCTCCTTGCATCGGGATGATGGGGGGAGGATATCCTGCATCCAGTTCCAGGATCAACTGCCCCTGCGAGATGTTCTGGTTGAAGTAGAAGCAGCCGATGTCGGCGATGGTGCCGTCGGGATCGAGCGGAGACGCGGGATCGCCGGCGTCAATGCAGGGGGAATTGGGCGAGAGCGTATACGCCTGCCAACCCGTGCCGCCGACTAACTGTGGGTTTACAGACAGGTTCGTCGGGCCGGGGGTGAAGCCGAAGTAGTTACTGCCGTAGTTACCCCAGGAATCATTGTAGAGGATGCTGGTGGTAGGAGTCCAGTAGTCGATCTCAAAACCATCATCGGCGTTGTCGAAAACCAGGCAGTTTCGTATTACCCAATTTGTAACAGGCGCGCGGTTAATTATACCATTGGCATCGGTTCCAGCGATGGTGTTGTTTTGGAAGGTGATGTTAGAATTTGATTGATACCAACAGGTAAGAGCATCGTATTGCGATGCACGGATCAGACATCTTTCAACCAAATCGCCTGAATCACCTTCCAGCGCCAATCCACAGCCTACACCAGGAACTAGTTCCGCCACATCGAGGTGGTGAAACCAGAGGTTATTGCAGTTGTATGAAACAATGGTTCCACCGCCGTTTGGATCTGGTTGCATTAGCGTCAGATGGGCAATTTCCCAGCCGGATACATTCGCAAGGTACAGGCAATGCCCGTCGGGGTTAATGGGCGATTTATGCACAATCGTTGGATTGTTTACAAACCCGCCCGCACCTATCAACGTCAAATCTGAAGGGCCGCTGGTGCAATATAGGCCATCATATTCCCCCGGCGCAATCACGATCGAGTCGCCCTCCACCGCCGCATTCACCGCCACCTGGATGGTGGGGTAGTCGCCAGGCACATAAATTGTTATGGCCCCGGCGCAGAGCGCGCTCAAGCAAAGCGCGATTAAAATTGCTGCCATACGTTTCATTGTTGTCTCCTTCGTGAATTAGCCGTAACCGCGTCGTTGTAGTCTAATGGCAAATGAAGAGCGGATCTTTTGATCCGCCCTTCCAGAAATTCTTCTATTTCATGAGAACCAACCGCTGCATGGCTCTCTGATCGCCCCAATCCACTACCGCCAGATAAATCCCCGAAGCCAGATTTTCGGCATTGAAGACGGCCGCGTGAATGCCTGCTTCAAGCGGCCGATCCAGCAGCGTCGCCACGGTGCGGCCCGAAAGGTCGTAGATTTTCAAGCTCACATGCCCCGCAGTGGGCAGGCCAAAGTGCAGAGTCGTGCCGGGATTAAACGGATTGGGTGAAACCTCCAGCCGAATGGTTTCCGGCAAAGCAGGGCGCATCTCAGGCGCTCTTCCCCAATCTTCCAGATCCCCTTGAATCGTCCATTTTCCATCAGATCCACCCACGCCAAGCTTCGTGAACGGCATGGCCATCTCACAGAAAATTTGGCCGGTTTGGTAGAGGCCCGTGTGAACGCGGTAGAGGTAATTTCCCGCCGGAGCACCAGAGGGCACATTTTGAACCACGGCCCGCATGATTTGCTGTGCCGGACTGAACGCGAGATCCTGCCGCAGAATGACCGGCCCAAAGACGCTCGAATCCGGCAGCAAGACGTCCACCCAGAAATCGAAATTCGAAGGCGCTGACGTGTTGTTCGTCAAGAAGAAATGTCCGGCAAACCACCCGCCACTGGCCGGAATACTAATCGGCCAAACGTAGGGCTGGAAAGTCACGTTCATGCCCTCGCGATCATAGGGAAAGGCGCCCATGTCCGCGCGCGTGCCATCAGGATCAGGATTCCAAATGAAAGATCCCGCATCCACGCAAGGCGAATTGGCCGTCGGGACATAACCGTAAGGCGCAAATTGCGGATCGGCGCTGATGTCGAAGGGGCCGGGCGAACAGCCGTAGTAATTGCTCGGCGCATTGCCCCAGATATTATTGAAATCTATCCGCAGGATGGGACTCCCGGCATAAAGTGACAGTCCTCCGCCCTGCGTCGAGTTGACCAAGATATTATCCATGAAATTAAAGCTGCCGTTGTAGCCTTGGGGCCCGAGACAGATGCCGCCGCCGGTTGACTGATTGTAGAGACCGCTCAAATTTCCGGAGAACGTATTGTGGCGCATATCGCAGACTCCGCTGCCGTCCACGGCGATGGCGCCGCCATACCCGTAACCTACGTCAGCCTCATTTTCCACAAAGAGATTGCCCTGGATGCTCAACTCCGTATTCAGACAGTAAATTCCTCCGCCCACGGCCACGCCGTAGCCCGAGGTGGTAAGGTTTTGGCTGATGATGTTGTCATAAATTGTCACATCAAAGCAGCCATTCAGATAGATGCCTGCCCCGTAATAAGCACACGTATTGCCCTGAATCAGGTTGTCTTCAATATGCGGCGCCGCATGCCAGGCCGAAATGGCCGCCCCAAACCAATTCCATTGGCCGCCATTGGAGACGATGTGATTGCCCTTGATGGTGGGGCCCGACAGGGTATCGCAGAAGATCCCGCCGCCCGGAGGATTCAGCCCGTAGCCGTGAGTGATGGTGAATCCCTCCAGAACGGATTCGGGGCTTTCCCCGCCGCTGAAGGTGACGACATAGCCATCGCTTAACCCCCCATCTATCGTCGTGGCCTCCGGCCCGGATGCACTCCTTACCCAGATCTGTTTCCCTAGAAGATCAATGTGCTCATAGTAAGTTCCGGCTGCCACCAGCACGGTGTCGTAAGTCTGGGCGGCGTTGATGCCCGCCTGAATGGTGGCGTATTGGCTGGGCACGTGCAGAGTGACGGCCAGGGATAGAGCCGGGAACAGGAGAGCGGGGATCAAAGCAAGATGGAAGTATTTCATGACAGCCTCCACACTGAAATCTTTACCGATTAAATGCAGGAGGTCGGGACGCTGTCCCGACCTCCATGAACGATTCGTTATTTCAGCAACATCAGCCGCTGATTGGCTCTTTGATCGCCCCAATCCAGCACTGCCAGATAGATCCCCGAAGCTATATCCTCGGCATTGAAGGCGGCGGTGTGAATGCCCGCCTCCAAGGGCCGATCCAGCAGCGTGGCCACGGTGCGGCCGGAAAGATCGTAGATTTTCAGGGTCACCGGTCCCGCCGCGGGCAGGCTGAAGAGCAGAGTAGTGCTGGGATTAAACGGATTGGGCGTGCAGCCGAGTTCAAGGCGTTCTGGCAAGGCAACTTCGCCGTCCGGCAGATAAACCGTCTCCGCCTCGCCCCAGCCGCTGAGCGTGACATAGGCCTGGCTGGGCGCGTACATCCCGCCGTTCCCCGCCAGTTTCTCAAACGTGAACGAATCCGACGCATACACCGAATCTGGATAATCGCCCAGATAGCCGCGGAATCCGTATATCCCCGGCATGGCCCAGGAGGACACGTAGAGGCTCAGGTTGCGGAAGATCGAGCCGCCCGGCCCCAGGAAAATGTTGGAGCGGATGAACAGCGGCCCCATGACATAGCCATTGGGCAGCAGCAGCTCCGTCCAGGCGTCGAAGAGGGCATAGTTGGAGCTATCGCAGGTGAGCGTCGCTGTGTAGTTGAACGATCCGCCCTGCACGGGAATGATGATGGGCGGATTGACCGGCTCCAGGTCCAGCGTCAACTGCCCCGGCGATACATTCTGATTGAAGTAGAAGCAGCCGATATCGGCGATGGTGCCGTCGGGGTCGAGCGGGGAATTGGGATCGCCCGCGTCTATGCAGGGGGAGGTGGGCTGCAGCATGTACTGCTGGGCTCCCACTCCGCCGACAAACTGAGGATCCGCCGAGATGTTGTGCGGGCCGGGGGTGCAGCCTGACCAATTGTCGCCGTTGTTATAGGCGTCATTGTAATCCAGGAATTCATTCCCGCTCCATCCGCCCACAAACTCAACTCCATCGCCGCAATCCGTTATGATGTTATTTTTGAGGACCAAGCTTGGTGTTGAGCCCCGGACCAAGACGCCGTTGTTGCAGTCAACGATGGTATTATTTCGAAATTCGTGACCACCCTGCGCCGGGTACCAGATCTCCAAACCCGCATAAGGGCATCCCTGAAAAATGCACCTCTCAATCAAGTAATTATTCCCATTGACCATAACGCCGTCGGCGTAATTCCAGGTTACGTCGTGGACGTAAATATCGTGGATGTACAGACCGTTGCATCCCTCCGTGTTTATCCCCTTGTGCCCGATCATCAGCTCAAAGCCGCCGATTTCCCACCCCTTCACATAGCGAATGTCGAATTTCCCCTCGACCTCTGTGCTAAAATTTCCAAGCACTGTGGTGCGTTGGGAACCCATGAAGCCGTTTCCCAAGAGAGTAATGTTATTCGGCTCGTTGTAGACGATGGGAGCATGATCGTAAATTCCGGGACCGACGATGATGGAATCGCCGTCGTTGGCCGCATTGATGGCGGCGCCGATGGTGGGATAATTTTGAGGAACATAAATGGTGATGGCTTGCACAGTGCAAACGGATAGCACGGCAACCACCAGCAGAGCGAGTAACGACTTCATGATGCGCCTCCTATGTTTGCTGAAACTTGAATTAAGTCTTCCATCTCTTGCGTTTGCGATAGTGATCCAAGTAGGTTGTGGGATGCTTCAAGTGAAAATAGATATGATCCCAGTTCAAGGGATTTGATTTCTTGGGATGCTTGTTATGTTGAACTTTGACGCGCCCATCGTATAAGATTTTATAACCCCGCCTTTGCAGGTTAATGCAGGCGTCTTGGCCCTCAGAGCTTTTCGACTGCCAGAACCACTCGTCGAATTCGAAGATCCCGGCGCGCATCAGCATGCAGTTTTCACTTAGAGCATGAACTTCTTCAACCTGCTCACGCTGACCTTCATCCTTCTCGCCATAGAGTATGGGGAATCCGTCGGACCCCGTACCTGCCGAAAATATTGTGCCATCGAACATGACAATCTTGGGCCCTACAATCCCTACGTCGGGCTGGCTCCGAGCCGTTTCCAGCAGCAAGTCCAACCAATTATCCTGCAGCAGCTCGCAGTCAGCGTCAATGGAGCAGATCCATTCGGACACCCCCTTGCGCAGCCCCTGATTCCGATTCTTTGCAATGGACCGCTGGCCGACAATGACCGTCAAATTATAATCGCCTTGCGTATGCCGAAAGATGGATTGAATACACCGCTCCAGGTACTCGTCCGGCTGATAGCAAGGGACGTATATGTCTATAGGTTCCTTTGGCATAAATCGTCTTGTTCTTTAATATACACACAAATTTCCCCTTTGTCAAGTCTTTTTTTCATCTGGGGCAAGTTTTTTTCGCGCAACTTTTTGCGCCGTTTAGGCGTCCAATAGCCGAATGGGGGGGCGCGCAACCTTCAGGAGTCCATGGATTCGCAGGAAATCGAACTAATCTCGAGGGCGCGGGAGGGCGACCAGATGGCCTTCGCCCGGCTGGTGGAAAAGCACGATGCCCGGGTCATGTCGCTGGCCCGATCCATCTTGGGCTGCGGCTTCGACGCCGAAGAGGCCTATCAGGAAATCTTCCTGAAAATCTACCGATCCCTCCCATCCTTCCGCTTCGAATCAGACTTTTCGACCTGGATTCACCGCATCGCCGTCAACACCGCCCTGTCCAAGCGGCGGTCAGTGCAACGGCGGCGGCAAAAAGAGCAGATCATGGATCCCTTGAACAGCGAGGACGACTTCTTCGACAGCGTGCCGCATAATCCGCTGGATAATCCGGAAAATCAACAGCTTAGATCTGAAATTTTGACTCAGATCGAAAGGGCTCTGGAGGGCATACCCGCCCGCCAGCGCACCGTCTTCGTCATGAAACACGATCAGGGGATGAAATTGAAGGAGATCGCCAAGACCTTGGGGATCGGCGAAGGAACCGTCAAGGCCTATCTGTTCCGCGCCATCGAAAATTTGCGCGGCGTCTTGGAGCCATACTACCAATCGGGCGGTTAGGTTGTTGTGTAAAATGAACTTAGCGTGTGGAAGATAAAACATGGAATGTCGTCAGTTTGAAGAGCTATACTGGCTGAAAGCCTACGGCGAATCCATCCCCGGAGGTGAAGAGGGCCTGGCTAAGCATCTGGAAGGCTGCCAGAGTTGCCGCTCGCGCCTGGCCGAATTGGATCGCCTGCGGGCGCTCCTGAGCTTTCGCGGCGTCTGCGAACCCAAGCCGGAGGCTCTGCAGGAGGCTCGTTATCGCTTGATGGCCCGGCTGCGGGTCGTCAAAGACCGAAGCTGGACCGCCGGCCTGCGCGACTGGCTCTGGGGAAGGGGCTGGCGTCTTCAGGCCGGGCTGGCTACCGCTATGTTGGTCATCGGCCTCTTGATCGGCCGCTTCGCCTTCGTCCGTGACGGCTGGACGCCTTTCGGCGCGTCCCTGCAGCAGGCGTCGCAGTCGCCCTCCGCCTGGCAGGATCAGGCCTCCCTGGAACGCCTCTTCGTGGGGCAAAATATCCTGCGCGGCAAGTCGAAGATCTCGGATATCAAGGTCAAGCAAAAGGCCGAGAACGACAGCACCATCGAAGTGCGCTTCAAAGCCGCCAAGGAATACAGCGTCACCGGCCGCCCCGATGATCCCATGATTCTCGAGCTGCTGGGTTGGGCCGTAAAGAATGAAGACAACTCCGGCGTGCGTCTGCAATCTGTTGAGGAGCTGGCGCGCGCTTCCGATCTAAGCGAGAAGGCGCGGCAGGCTTTGGCCTACGCTCTGGTCAACGATAAGAATTCCGGTGTGCGCCTGCGGGCGCTGGAGGCTCTGCGCAAAACACAGCCCGATGAGCTTTCCGAACAGGCTATCTTGAATGCCCTGATGAAAGATCCCAACCCGGCCGTGCGCATCGGCGCCATTGATGCCCTGCTGCAAACGCCGCCCAGCGAGAATACCGAACGCATGCTGCTGTTCGCCGCTGAAACCGATTCCAACGAATATGTGCGCCAGCAGGCGCGCAATGCCATACATCAGTCGTCTCTGGACTATCGCATGTTGGACGATAAATCACATTCCTTGGGGGAATATCGCCCGGAAGAGCTAATTAAGGGAGAATCGAAGCCATGAGCGCCAGAAAATGCCTCTACCTGCTGCTGAGCCTGGTCCTGTCCCAGTCGGCCGCCTACGCCCAGGTGACGGTGGAAAGGGAACGCGGCGGATATACCGTTCGCTCCAGCGAGAAGTTCGACGTCTCGCCGGGCGGGGATCTGAAAATGGACGATCTGATGGGCGATGTCACCATCACCGGGGGGAACTACTCGCAGGCGGAGATCATCCAGGAGATGTTTTTCGAAGCCGACAACGAGAGCGAAGCGAGGCGCCTTTTCGACGACTATGCGGCGAAAATCAAGAAAATGGACAATCGCATTGAGGTGTCGGGCGAAGGCTCCCTGACGCCGAAGGCTCATGGCAGCGCGCGCCAATTGTACCTCATGGTGCTTTCGCATCGGGGTGATATGTACGCCACCTACCAGGTTTACCTGCCGCAGAGCTTTAATGCGGATGTGTCCACTTCCGGCGGCGATGTAACGTTGTCCACCATCAAGGGCCGCGTCGAGGCGGAAACTTCCGGCGGCGACATTGACCTCAATGGCGTCACCGGCACCGTGGACGCGCAGACGGCCGGAGGGGACGTCACGGCTCGCAACACGGATGGCGAGACCACGTTGGCAACCGCCGGCGGGGATATATCCTTGTCTGACGGGCGCACGGGGCCCTATAATCTGAAGACGGCCGGGGGAGACATCACGGTGCGCGGTTTGAAGGGCGATGTGCGGGCCTCTACCTCCGGCGGCGACGTAGAAGCGCGCAACGTCGAAGGCGAGCTCGATCTGCACACTTCGGGCGGCGACATCACGCTGGAGGAGGTTAAGGGGATAGATCACCGCGCCAGCACGTCAGGCGGCGATGTGGAGGCGCGCGGCGTGGCCGGTAATGTGGATTTGAGGACCGCCGGCGGAACCGTGCTGGCCAGCCGCATCCAGGGACGCGTGCTGGGCAACACCTCCGGCGGGGATATGGACATTTCGGAAATCACCGGCGACGCTGATATTTCGACCTCCGGCGGCGATCTTTTCCTGCGCGATATTCGCGGGCGGCTGGTGGGCGAGACTTCGGGCGGCGACATCCGCGCCCGCGTGGAGCGCAGAGGCAAGCTGGGCGGCCCGATCCGTTTAAACACCTCCGGCGGCGAGATTGAGCTGCGTCTCCCCAGCGACGCGCAGGCCAGCATTTCAGCCCGCATCCGCATCGAGGATAGCTGGGACGACTATACCGTGCGCAGCGATTTTAAATTGAAAATCAGCAGCGACGTTGAAGAGACCGGAGGCCGTCGCGGACGGCGCTATGAAGAAATCGTGGCCACCGGCGATATCAACGGAGGCGGTCCGCTGATCGAACTGGAAACGGTCAACGGGGACATCATCATCTCCAAGGGAAATTAGGATGGGCAATTTGATTCCCCGGCGGATTTTAGGAGGAGATAAACTGTGAAAATATCACTCATTATGGCCTGCTTCCCCATCTTGCTCATCTCGGCGGCTTCGGCCTGCCGGGCGGACGACGTGCGCGTGGTCGGCGACCGCGTGGTCGCCGCCGATGAGGTCATCACCGGCGACGTGGTGGTGGTGACGGGCGATCTGGTCGTGCGCGGCCACATCACCGGTTCCGCCATCGCCTATGTGGGGAACGTCACGCTCGATTCCAGCGCAGTGGTGGATGGGGACGTCATCGCCAAGCGGGGACGCATCTTTCGGTCCAGCGGCGCCACCGTATTGGGCAACATCGTGGAAGGAAAGCTCCCCGGCGTCGAAGTTGGGCGGGAATCCGAATCGTCCCTCAGAGTAAGGCAAACTTACCAATGGGAAGATGATGAAGAGGAATCCGAGCGCGAGGGGCACCGGAACCATCGCTGGCAAAACGATGAAAATACGGATATCAAGCTGGCCTATGACAAAGTCAATGGTCTTTACCTGGGACTGGACATCAATGAATTCCCGGTGAGCGATTACGGCATGCAATTTCGCACCTTCGCTTCCGGGGGCTACGCCTTCGCCTCGCATTCCTGGCAGGGTAAGGGCGGTTTTGGCTTCGGCGTACTGCCTCGTGGCCAGCTCGAACTATCAGTGGATGTTTACCATCTGACCCACACCGAAGATTCCTGGTATATGTCCGACACGGAAAATAGCCTGGCGGCGTTCTTCCTTCATGAGGATTTCCGCGATTACTACCTGCGCGAGGGATTCGGCAGCACGCTGGCCTGGCAGCCGTTCGAAATGTTCGAACTGAGCGCCCGCTATCAGGCCGAGCGCCACGACAGCTTGCAGAACGCCACCGATTGGGCTCTCTTCGGCGGCAACAAGGCTTTTCTGCCCAATCTGTCCGCCGATGAGGGGATGCTGCGGGCCTTCGTTTTCGGCCTGCGACTGGATACCCGCGATGACGAAGCGGAGCCTTTCAGCGGCTGGAGCTTCGAATCCACCATGGAGCTGACCAATCCTGACATGGCTAGCGATTTCGATTACCGCCGCTACGTTGTGGACCTGCGCCGCTACCAGCCCCTCACGCCCTTTGTCAATCTGGACACGCGCCTCCGCTGGGGCAGTTCCGATGGGACTCTGCCTCTGCAAAAGCGCTTCTACCTGGGCGGCCCCTCGTCCCTGCCGGGGTTCGGACTGAAGGAATTCTCGGGCGATAAATTCGCCCTCTGGAATGCCGAAATCCGGCTGCACGACGAGCGCGGACGGCATCACGGCCTGCTGGGCCATCTGGGTCTGTTATTCTTCGTTGATATGGGATTGGCCGCCGACCAGCCCTTGTCCGACTTCTCCCCCTCCGATTGGATGAGCGACGCCGGAGTGGGACTCTGCAATCAGGATGGCGATTTTCGAATTCAGGTCGCCAAGCGCACGGATCGCGCCGATGACGCTTATGTCTGGATGCTGCGCATCGCGAGACCGTTCTAAAGGAACTCATGGAGAACCGATGAAAACCGTAAGACTGCTGTCCGCCGCCTGCCTGATGCTCATCGTCTCGAGCCAGAGCTGGGCCAAAGATCGCTATGACGATCTCTTGAAGAACATCCCCCTTGAGAACCTCCAAGAACTGCGGGTGAAAATCGAAATCGGCGTGGCAGATCTGTTGATTGAAAAGGCGCAGGGAGACAACCTGTTGGAAGCCAAGATCCATTATAAGATCAAGCGCGGCGAGCCGCGCATTCGCTATGATCGTTCCGGCGACGTGGGATATCTTATCATCAAGTCTCCCGAGGCAGATGACGAGGGCGAGGAGAACGGCAAGAGCATTCGCGGGCTAAACTCCGGCGATGAGACTTGGGAGCTGCGTTTCAGCCCCAAAGTTGAGACCTCCTTCGAAATCGAGGTCGGCCTGGTGGATGGCGAAATCAACATGACCGGGCTGAAGGTCAATGACCTCTCCATTAGCAGCGGACTATCGGATCTGAAATTGTCCTTCGACGAACCGAATCCGGTACGCATGAGAGAGCTTGTCATCGAGTGCGGCTTGGGCGATTTCGAGGCGTTCAATCTGGGCAATGCCAATTTTGAGCGGGCTCGGTTGGAGAGCGGCTTGGGCAGCATTCGCGCCGACCTGGCCGGCGCCTGGAAGATGCCGGAAGTGGAGATGAGCATCGAGGTGGGGCTGGGATCGGCCAGCTTGGAAATCCCCGAGGATTTGGGTCTCGAGGTCAATGCCGATGAAAATTTCCTCTCGTCTCTGGATCTCGACCTGGCCATGCGCGAAGTGCGTTCCGGCCGTCACCGCAGCGATAATTGGGACGCCGCCGCCTGCCGCCTCATCATCAATGCCGATGTGGGATTGGGAAGCCTAAAGGTCGAGACCAAGTAAAGGCGAGTCCAGAATGGTCCAATTGTAGGGGCGCACTGCGTGCGCCCTGCTTTTCTGGCTCTGATGAGTCGCAATAACAAAAGGCGGGAGAATATTCTCCCGCCTTTCCGTTTTGAATCCTTTTGATTTTTTCGATAAGCGTCCCCTCCTCTGCTTGACCTATTTCGTCAGCATCATCTTGGTTATTGCCGACTGGCCATTTGCGGCCAATTTGCAGAAGTAAACGCCCGATGCCAGGCCTGATGCGTCAAAGGTAACCTCATGAGAACCCGCTTCACGCCAACCGTCAATCAGATGGGCGACCTCGCGTCCGTTGAGATTGAAGATCGCCAGATCCACCGCGCCGGCGGCAGGCAGCGAGAACGAAATCGTGGTCAGCGGATTGAACGGATTGGGGTAATTGCCCAGAAGTATGGCCGTCTCCGGCATCAGGGCTGCTACTGTTGAATTCGCCTCCATATCGCCGTAGTAGATTAGGCCATAGCCCGCCGGAATCCATCCCGCCGGAACGATCATGCCGTTGTTAAGATAATCCAGCGCGGTGTGAGCCGTGCTGATATTGGCTCCCGCCGGTGGCCCGATCATATCCGCCGCGAAGGCAATCACTTCGGAGATGGTGCGATTGTCCACACTGACGGTATCATAGACATAAACATATTCCGAGACGACATTCAGGAGCATCGCCAGGAGCTGTTTCTTGGTCTTGTTCACCATGCCGGCGGCGCCGCCGTTGGACAGATTAAAGGTCGTGATCATGCTCTGCGGCGTCATCGGCCCGCCGTTGTAGGTGGTTACTCCCGAAATGGGGAAATCCGGCGGTGTGTCGAACAAATCATGGATCATGTCTAAGTAATCCTGCAGCAGCTCGGCGGGCACCTGGGCATTTCCCTGTCCCGTCACCGCCACCGTGGCCTGATGCTTCCAGTAACCGATGGTGTGGGGGGAGAAATTGCCGCCTTGCAGCACCATCAGGAAGCAGCGATACGGATTACTGCCGATCTGGCGCGGGTTGGCGTTCCACCAGGAACCCTGACCGGCATCCGTCGCCAGGACCACGCCCAGGGGCGGGATCACCTGCGCCCAGTAATTCGGGCTATAGGGCACGTCGTTGAAATAATAGATGCCCAGCGGCGATGTCAAATTGTGCGCCGCCATGAAAGCAGCGTCCGTGTAGGTCACGGTCGAGAAGGTATCTCCGGTAGCGGTGTCGAACAGGATGACGGTCACCCCATTCATCCCGATGCCGGTATCGCAGGTGCCGTTGTAGATGCGCACCTGACCATAGACGTCCCAAGTCTGCGCCTGCGCAGCGACCACCAGAGAAAACGCCAACAGACCCAAAACCAATAGCTTCTTCATCCATCCTCCTTGCAGTAGATTTCGATTTTTAGATTTTGGCATAAATTAACAAAAACAGACCCAGGATTCGTGATGCAAGGCACAAGCATAACTTTTTATATCTATTGAAGTTAATCATATACTTTAACGAAAAATGACTTTCGACTTGAATATCTGCAGGGGCCAATCCCCGAAAACAAAAAGGCGAGGATTTCTCCTCGCCTCGCGAATGAAGCGCAATTTCGAACGGCTGGCGGCCTATTTCAGCACCGTCAAGGGCCGCTGAATCATCATGCCGCCCTGCTCTAGGCTCAGAATGTATACCCCTGAGGCGAGCTGGCCAGTGGCAATCGTCAGATTCTGATCGCCCGGCTCAGCCGCACGCGCTACCTGGTGATAGACGCGCTGCCCCTTGATATTGTAGAGACTCACGTGGACATCCCCTGCGACTTCTACGGAATAGCTGATGCGCACTTCCGGATTGCAGGGCTGCGGCGATGCAGATCTCAGGCTGAGAGTGGGCAGGGATCCGTCGGTTACGATGAGCGTCCCTTCATTCGAGCCATCGCCGAAGCGGGCCGGCGCGATGGGAGGCGCTCCTGGAGGACTGCTGGCCGCCTTTGAAAAGTTGATGGTATCGGCCGCCTCAATCTGAAGCGGGAAGTGATCGCCGCAGCAGCCGTAGACCTCATACTCATTGGGCATGCACATCGGGCTAATGTAAAGATAGCAGTGCTTGGTGGCCGTCTGTCCTGACTGAAGAGCATAGTTCCACCACATGTAGTAAGGGCCGATGACCTGACCGTCCGGCAACCCCAGATCAAACCAGATGTCCGCCGTGTCCGCCTGCCCCGTCGAAGTCACGGAGAAATCAAAGATCACCATCCCGCCGCTCTGCGGCACCTGGGTGACAATGGGCAGGAGTACCAATGAGAGACTCCGAGTCTGAGGATTTTCTTCCGGCCCAAGTCCCGCATGGAGAGCGAACCAGGGTAGAAAAGAGAATCCGACGACCAAGAAACCGCACCAGAGAATTTTCCGTTTCATGGCTTGCCTCCTTTGATAATATTTTCACACTTGGGGCGAAATTTTTTCCGGGGATATGTCTCATCTGACTCCCCCAGCTCTTCTCGAAATCCCATCATGGCAAAGATCAGGCCAAAGCTCTTCCGGCTCCGTATTTTAATTCCGCGCGCAGCGAAACCCCAAGGCGCGATATGCCAATTCGGGATCGGCGAAGGCTCGCGCCGCCGTGCGGAGGTATTCGGCATCGGACATAAAACTCCCGCCTCGATGAACCCTGGAGCTCCCCATGGAAGTTGCGGTCCATTCCGCGACATTGCCCGCCATGCAAAATGCGCCAAACCAGCTGATTCCTGCATTATTGGAGACGACCTCAACGGGGGCGCCATTGGGGTCACCGAAATTCGCCAAACTCGAGCTGGGGGTTGCATTTCCCCAGGGATAGATAAAACCGACTCCGGTCCCGGCTACGTCGCCGAAAACATTCGATACCCCGCGGGCCGCCTTCTCCCACTCGGCTTCCGTCGGCAGCCTCTTGCCCACATATTCTGCATAGGCGGACGCCCCCCACCAAGTCACCATGACCACCGGTATCTGCTCATAACCCGCTTCAGCGTCAAATTCATACTGCAGGGTGTCGCCCACGAAATTGATATGGCAGTACGGCGACGTCACCTGAAGGAGAAGATGCCCGTTTTCAGACGCGTCATAGATATCTCCATCCACGTAGTAGACGACGCTGTCAATGATGGCCGAATCCAAATAATCGGCATATTGCTGGTTGGTGACTTCATATCGTTCCAGTGAAAAGGAGTCCACCCAAACCGGATTCTCGGCCGCCTCATAATTCCCCCAGCCATCGGGGAGGTTTCCGAAGACGCCGTATCCCGCCGGGACGACGACCATGCTACTGTCGGTCGGATCCAGGATCGGCTCGGGCATCGTGATGCTGATCTCACCGTTTTCATCGCTCTGGCAGCCGGAGAAAAGCAGGACGGCCGCAAGCAGTGCCGCCATGAGGCTGATGGCATTTTTATAACGGATCATTTTAAATCCTCTGGCGCGGAAAGTGGCTTTAGCGTATGTCGGACGATTCGATCTTTCAAGAATGGGACGGAGTGGTCAAGAATTCCGATAGATCCTTGCGCGGAGCATTCTGAGGCCGAATGACGAAATATTTGAAGGCAGTCCACAGCGTGCGGAAGAAATGCCGGTGCAAGGGCGTCGTTCTCACCATACGCAGCAGACGGAAGGGATTGCCGTAGAATCTCAAATAGGCCCAGAGTCGCAGCCGCAGGAGTTGCTTGTCTGACACCTTACTCAAATTTGTGCTCAGAGCGTAGTAATGCGTAAATGTAGCCTGATCCACCATGAGATGACGCTCCAGCGCCTGTTGATAGATTTCGGTGCCGGGAAATGGAGTCAATATGAAAAAAGAGGCCGTGGAAAGCTTCGTGGTACAGGCGAATTCGATGGTTTGCCGCATCTCCTCTTCCGTCTCATCCAAAAACCCGAGAATAAAGAACGAACCGACAGAAATTCCCTGTTCCGCCGTGTAATTGATATAATGCCGCGCCCTTTCCAGGTCAACATTCTTGCGAATGGCCTTCTGAACTCGCGCCGAACCGGTCTCGACGGCATAGACGATGCGATAGGTGCCCATCTTCACCAGGAGGTCAATAATCTCTTCCGTCATGCGATCGGCGCGCAGGCCGTTGGGATAACAGAAATTGAGCTTCAGGTCGCGTTCGATGACCGCATGAATGAACTGCTTCGTCCATTCCGGATCGAGGTTGAAGATGTCGTCCGTCACCTCGATTTCCGCCACGCCCCTTTGGTCTTTTAAATAAGTGATTTCGTCGAGAATATAACCGATGGAGTGCCTCCGCAGCCTTTTGCCGAACAGGTTGTGGCAATAGACGCAGCGATACGGACAACCGCGCGAGGTGAAAACCGGCGCCGAGCGCGGGTTTTTCTGATAGAGATTCATCGGCGCGGGCTTGTGGGGATTGTAAAAATAAAACTCTAAATCGAGCAGGTCCCAGGCGGGATGCGGAATGGTATCCAGATCTTCGATGAAGTCCCGCACTTCCGGACAGACGGCCGTTCCATCGCGTCGCCAGGCCACGCCGGAGATGCTCTCCGGCAGTTGTCCTTGATGCAGCGCCGCCAAAAGCTCCATTCCACTCAGCTCTCCCTCCCCTACCACCGTGAAATCCACCGCCGGATTTTGCAACACCTCGCGATATTCCGTCGTCGGATAGGGGCCTCCCATGATAATGGTGACATTGGGCAAAGCCCGCTTGATTTCGTGAGCCGCTTCGTGACCTTCCAATCGTTCCATGGAGAAAATGCTGATCCCCACGACGTCCGGCTGGAATTCGACCGTCTTTTCCACTACCTGGGCAATCGTCGCGGCCTGGGCGCGGCCATCGAAAATGCCAACCTCATAAGGGCCCTTTTCGCGGAAATAGGCGGCCAGAGTTAGGATGCCCATGGGCGGAGTCGAAGTGTACACCTCCGAATCCGGGCGCAGTAGGAAGATGCGCATCTTGTCTTTGGGTGACGTATTCCCTGGCATGATCCTGCCGCCTATTGCATCTCAATCACCTGAAAACCGAGCGCTCCGGCGATGGAGCGCAGCGCCAGCCGAACCTCCAGCGAGTGAAGGCGAAGGTAAAATCCGAACAGAAAGAATGCCGCCAGGATGCCATACCCCCAATAAGCGCGGCGAAAAAGCGACAAAAAGCGCTCGATGCCGAAGGCTCCGACGATGATCATGATCCCTTCGAAGGGGAGCCGGAAGCGGGCATCGGCAAAAAAGATGATCGAAATCGCGTAGAGCACGAGCAGATAAAGATAGAGCGGCATCAGCTCGCCGAGGCGGCGCCGCAGCAACCAGAACCCGCCGATGAAGAAAGGCAAAATGAAGGCATAGCCATTGACGAAGCGGCCGCGTTCGTCGAGGACGTGCCAAAAACGAAATACCTGCTTAATGGATTTCACCACCCAGATCATGGGATTTTGGTACAGCAGAGCCATGGCCTTGCGCCCCAGCCGCTCGCTGGCTTCAGGCTCGCTCTGCGGCGCCGCCTCAGCCGGGTAGTAGAGCTGAAATATCCGTTGCACGGCGGCCAAGCCGAAATAATTGTTCTCGGCCAGCCGGCGATAGAATTCCTCACTTTTAGCCCGGTCTCGCCCCACGCTGTCCACATAGGCATAGGCCTCTTGCGTCTCATAATGGATCAGGGGAATGCTCGTAAACCCCATCCAGAGCACAATGCCGCCTTCGCTGGAAGGCAGCATAAGCCGGTGATAGACGGCATAATTGCGCCAGGTCCAGGGGACGAGAGTCAGGATTGCAACGGCGAACACCCATGCCGCCCGGACCAGTCTCTTTCGCCAAGTTCCAACGGCAAAAACAAACAGATAGAGTGGAATGATTCCGATAAAGGGAAGACCCACGCCGCGAGTCAAGCCGAGCAACCCCAACAAAAATCCCATAACCGCCAACTTCCGCCAGCTTGCTCCTTCTTTTAGGCTCACGGTCAGATAGAGGAGCAGGCTGACCAGCAACATGAACAAATTCTCTGTCATCATCCAGCCGACAAAATAAACGAAGCCGGGATAGATCGCTCCCACCGTTGCGGCGATGCGGCTGACCCGGAGCGAAAAAATCTGCCGCGCGGTCAAGTAGATCAGGATCGGCGTCAGGGATCCGATCAGCGCCTGCACCATGAGGACGGCGATATGGTGATGACCGAAGATGAAATAGATCACCCCCAAGAAATAGAGATAGCCGGGAAATCGAATGGACGTAGGATCGCCGAAGTGAGTGACCACGCCGTGCCCCTGAGCGATACTCCAGCCCAAATAGTCATACTCCACCGCATCCATGTCAATCCCCTGGTAGTCGGCGGGGATGAGATCCACGGAGAAGGCGTAGATGAGACGCAGCACCAGCGCCAGCAGCCAGACGATGAGCACAAACCGCCTCTCCGGCGGTCCCAAATTGTTCCAGATGCTTTTCACGAAGTCTCTCTCAAGAATGCTTATCCGAAGCGGTACTGCACGCCAAATCCGCCGCGCGGGTAGCGCCAACGCACATAGGGCATCGCCGCCACGCGGCAGGTGCCGCACTCAAGGCAGTTCTCAAAGTTGACCAGGCATTCGCCTGTCGCTTCATTCAACACGTAGGTCTTGGCGGGACAGATATACAGAACCACTTTGACCGGATCTGCTTTGAACTTATCCTGATCTATCTCGATATGGGTCTCTTTATCTATCTTGTATTTGACCAGAAAGAGCTTGTCTTCGATGGTCGCTTTCAATTTGCTATCTTCGGCCGGCGTAACCGCCGAAGCATCTCGAACCTGATCCTGACTCATCGCAAAGCCCTCCCCATCTTGAACAAATCCTTCACTAAGTTGATTACGCCGATTTCGCTGCGGAATTTGGCGATCACTTCGCGCTCCACCTGCGCCTTGGGCTTCTCGCTGATCGTAAAATAATCCTTCAGCAAATCCGTCATGACGTCCGGATAGTCCCGCAGAATGTGGGGATTTTCATTAAAGAAAGCCGAGACTTTCTGGAATTTCCTCAGATCCTTGATCACGAAACTCTCCTCCAGCTTCCTTGGGTAGGAAGCCAGAGCGGCGGCGCTGAAGTCGTTTCGATTCTTGGCTTCGATGACGGTCTCCGCGGCGAGCACACCGGAGGCCATCGCTAAGTTGGATCCTTCGTGATAATGACTGGCATTGACCAGGCCCGCCGCATCGCCCGTCAGCATCAACCCATCCGTGACCATCCTGGGCAGGTGCGCGAAGCCGCCTTCGGGGATCATATGCGCGGCATATTCCAGCGATTCGCCGCCGCGGATCAGCGGCTGAATGCTCGGATGCTTTTTGAACTGTTCGAGGACGTCGTTGGGATTCAAGTGATGGCGATTCATGTCGTGGATGGTGGCGCCCACGCCGATGGACAGGCTGTCCTTGTTGGTATAGACGAATCCGGATCCGAACGTCCCCTTCACCGCTTGGCCGAAGATCTCCCAGGCGCTGCCCTGATTATCATTGAGCTGAAAACGGTCTTCGATGACCTTTTGCGGCAACCCGATCACTTCTTTGACCGCCACGGCCATGTGCTTGGGATCGTGAACCGGGCGCAGACCGACCTGTTCCGCCAGGAAGGAATTGGCTCCCTCGGCTGAAATCACCACATCGCAGCGCAGCTCTTCCCCGCCGGGTTCGGTCTTGACCCCAACGACCTTGCCGCCGTCGAGAATGAGTTCGCTGACCATCATCCCGGGAATGAGCATGGCGCCGGCGGCCTCAACCTGTTCCGCATACCAGCGGTCGAATTTGGCCCTCAAGACCGACCAGGTGTGATTGAACGGAGGCTCGTCGAAGGCGGACGTCTTGAAATCAAATCCGACTTCGCCGTCTCTCGAAAGCAGCGAAAAACGCCGGTGAGTGATGTGACGTTCGACTGGCGCTTCCTTCCAGAATTCGGGCAGCAACTTGCCCAGGATGGTGGTGAAAAGTATCCCGCCCATGACGTTCTTGGAGCCGGGATATTCGCCTCGCTCCAAGATCGCCACCTCCACCCCCGCCCGCGCCAGCACCAGCCCGGCGGAAAGCCCCGCCGGCCCCGCGCCCACGATCAGACAGGTGAATTTTTCGGATTCGGCCATGAACTATTTGATCCCCTTTACCGCCTCCGTCAGCGCTGGCAGAATTTCAAAGACGTCGCCCACGATGCCATAATCGGCGATCTTGAAAATCGGCGCGTCCGGATCTTTATTGATAGCCACGACAACTTTCGATGACGACATTCCGGCCAGATGCTGAATCGCGCCGGAAATGCCGCAGGCGATGTAAAGCGTCGGAGCCACGGTCTTGCCGGTTTGCCCCACCTGATCACCGTGCGAACGCCAGCCGGCGTCCACGGCCGCGCGCGAGGCTCCCACCGCCGCTCCCAGCGTCCGCGCCAGATCCTCCAGCATCTTGAAGGCTTCCGTCCCTTTCAATCCGCGACCGCCGGAAACGACAATGTCCGCCTCGGTCAGCTCAATGGTGCCCTCCGCCTCGGATTGAATCTGCTTAACCTTCGCACGGATGGCCGATGCGGCGATTTCGAAAGCAAACGGCTGAATGGAAGGTTGTTTGGAAGGCTCCGAGGCCGCCGCCGGAAAGGCCTTGAGGCGGGTCGTCGCAATCCCGGGAGAGACTTTGGAGCGCACCTTCATTAAGAGCTTGCCGGCGTATATGGGCCGTACGGCCTGGAGCATTCCCCCTTCAAAGGATAACCCCACGACGTCCGCCAAAACCGGCACTCCCAGCCGGGCGCCCAAGCGCGGCGCCAGATCCCGCCCCATGGAAGTGGCCGCCATCAGCACGACCTCGGGATTCTCTTGCCTAATGGCGGCCTCCAGCGCGGCGCCGTAGCCCTCCGTGGAATACTGCTCCAGCAGAGGATTTTCTATGCAGAGAATTCGATCCGGTCCGTACCCCGCCAGGTTGGGAGCAATTTTTGCCGCGCCACGACCGATGATAACCGCGACCAATTCGCCGTCGGAACTCAATCGGCGCCCTTCGCAAAGAGCTTCCATGGCGGCCTTGCGAAACTCACCGCTTCTCTGTTCTGCGAAGACCAAGACCTTCATATGATATTCCCCTGGTTTTCCCCTAAATGCCTACAGGACCTTCGCCTCTTCGTGAAGCAACTTGATCAAGGCGGGCACAGCCGCCGCGCCTTCGCCAACGATCTTTCCCCCGGAGCGCGCCTTGGGGTATGATAAATCCAAAACTTCGATTTTGCTGCCCGAATGTGAACACGGCGTCTCCGCGATCTCCTTTTTCTTGGCCATCATGATCCCTTTCAGCGATGCGTAGCGGGGCTCATTCAAACCTTTTTGCGCCGTGATAACCGCCGGCAGCGGGGTCTCGACCACTTCGATGCCCCCTTCGATTTCGCGGTGCGCCGTAGCCATGCCATCGCCCAGTTCCAGCTTGATCACGGTGGAGACGCTGGGCCAATCCAAGATCTGCGCCAGCATGACGCCCATCTGCGCCTCGTCGTCATCCACGGCCTGCTTGCCGCAGAGCACCAGGTCCCAGCTCGACGTCTTGATCACCTCCGCTAAACCCTGCGCCAGGGTCAGGGAATCGTGTTGATGCGGGCAGACCAGATGAAGCGCCTTGTCGGCTCCCATGGCCAGGCCGGTGCGCAGGCTCTTCTTGGCGTTTTCGGGTCCGGCGGAGAGCAAAGTCACCTCGCCGCCTTTGGCTTCCTTGATTCGTAGCGCCTCTTCAATGGCGTACTCATCGTAAGGATTCAACACAAAGTTGACGTCCTGCGTCTGGATGGACTTGCCGTCCGCCCCGATTTTCACGGAGGTTTCCGTATCCGGCACGTGCTTGACGCAGACTAAGATATTCACAATTGCCTCCCCTGAATTTGGAACTTTTGCCGGCCAAAAGCTGAAATTTAAATATAGAATATTTATAATTTGCATTCAAGCGAATTCTCAGCTTTTTCAATTATGCGGTCGGATTTTTCGGCGACCCCAAAAGGGAGGCGGCAAATTTCTCGCCATTGGTCGAGGGCCCTGGATTCAGGAAATCGGTCTACTGGCTTGATTATGAAAGCAAATATATTGTATTTTATAAGCTTAAATGGTTGCAAATGAAATTATTCGGTTTGCTAAATTTCTCTAAAACCATTTGATAGGGGGGGGAAAATTGTTATATTTTACATTCTGAAAAAAGTGCATCTTTTATCAATGACATAAAAGAGCGCCTGAGAAGGCACGCCGCTGTGGCGTGTTGCCCCAGAATCGGCTGCGATTTCGCCGACGAACCAAAGAAATACCAAAAAAATAGCTTAACCAAAGGACGCCGGGTAAACCGGGCTTGTGCGCCACTTGATTTTGTTGACATTCAACCGGGTGAAAGGAATGAAGAAATGAGTAAGCGTCTTTACGTCATGGTACTGGCCACTTTTGTCTTACTGGTACTGGCCGGCTGCAGCAAGCCGCCGGAAATGGAAATGCAGAGCGCCAACGCGGCTTTCGAAGCAGCTCGAGCCGCCGAAGCGGAGGCCTACGTTCCAGATGCCTACCGCGCCGCCATGGATAGTTTGAATGCCGCCATGGCCATGAAGCAGGAGCAGGATGGCAAATTCGCCCTCTTGCGCAGCTACGGCAAGGCCAAGGCCATGTTCGTCAAGGCCGATGCCATGGCCAAGCAGGTTTCTCAGGATGCCGCCGCCGAGAAGGAGAAGGTGAAGAATGAGGTGTCGGCTCTCTTGACCCAAGCGAAGGCGGCCCTGGATGCTGCCGATGCCGCTTTGGCCAAAGCCCCGAAGGGCAAAGGCACGAAGGCGGACCTGGAACTCATCGCGGCGGATCTGAATGCCACCAAGGCTGGCTACGATGATGCCACCAATGATTTCAACGCCGGTAAGTACCTCGTGGCCCGCAGTAAAGCTCAGACGGTGATCAGCAAAGCCAACGGCATCGCCGCTGAAATCCCCATGGTCGGCAAGAAGAAGTAATTCTGCCCGCCCAGGGAGACCAACAGAAAATGACTCAGGGGGTCGTCCACAGACGACCCCCCTTTCATGCCAACGGAGCCGCCGCGCATATCGAGATTTGGGGGGCTCGACGCTATCCATGAGCCGAATCTTCAGAGGAACGATCCATCTTATCGGGTTGGGGCTCCTGCTGTTGCTTTTGGGCTGCCGCAAGCCGCCGACGGCGCTCCTACAGCATGCCCAGATCGCGATTGACTCCGCGGCTTCCGCGGGCGCGCTGCGCTATTCCGAACCGACCTACCGACGGGCGGAAAGCACTTTAAAGCGCGGCTGGATGGAGATGGCCCGGCAGAATGGCCGGTTTGGCCCTTTTCGTGATTATTTCTTGGCCGATTCCCTGCTGGAACGCGCGCTCGAATTGGCCGATTCGGCCGGGAATTTGACGCGCCGCAATGTGGACTCGCTGAGCGCCCGCGCCAATGCAGAGTACCTCCAACTGCAAGCGGAACGGAATGAGTGGCGGGACGCTTTGGACGGTTCGCTGGCTCTCTACACTGCCGAGCATTTTTGGACTCGCGCCGACATTGACCTGGAGATGTGTTTCCGTCTAATTGAGCAGCAGGAGTACCAGGAAGCTCTGAAAGCCGCGGCGCGCTGCCGCCAATCCCTGAAGCGGGTGGGGGAGTTGCTGGCCGATTACGCCAACGATGAAGCCCAGCAATTAGTCAATTGGCGCCGCTGGGTGCGCGAAACCGTGGCAGAGTCGCTGGACAAGGGAGGCCATGCCATCGTGGTCAACAAATCCGCCCACAAGCTCTACCTTTTAAGGGACGGAATAATTCTTCATACCTATCCCTGCGAGCTGGGATACAATTCTGCCCGCCAGAAGCTTTTTGCCGGCGACGGGGCCACGCCGGAAGGGAAATATCGCGTAGCTTCGGTGCGGAGTAGTGGCAGTAAATATTATAAAGCGCTGATGCTCGATTTCCCCAATGCCACGGATCGCCGGCGTTTCGAAGAGAATAAACGCCGCGGCATCATCTCCAAACGCTCCGGCATCGGTAAAAACATCGAAATCCACGGCGCCGGCGGCCGCAACGATGATTGGACCGAGGGCTGCGTGGCGCTGACCAATGAAGATATCACCCACCTGATGAAGTTCGTTTCGGCGGGCACGCCCGTGACGATCGTCCGCCGTTCGGATCAATGGCCATGAAAAAAGTCCTGATCTGGTTGGGCCTGATACTGGCCCTGTTGCTGGTGAGCGCCACGATCTTCCTGTTCGCTCTGCGCCCCAAGACTTCCCCGCCGCCCGCAGAGGAGATCGTCAACGATTCGGTCTTCACCCCCCTGCCGACCGATCCCAAGCTGGCGCAGAAGGAAATTCAGCGCGTCCAGAAAGCGCTGGCCAAGCTGAAGCCGGCCACGCCCTACATCGTCATTGACACGCACGCCAACAGGTTCTATCTGCGCACCGAAGATTCCGTCCTCTTTCAGGCGGTCTGTTCCACCGGATCGGGCGGCGAATTGGTGGACAGCTTGACCGGCCGCCGCTGGGTCTTCAATACGCCGCGCGGGGCTTTCAAGGTCAACAGCAAGCTGGAGGATCCCTGGTGGCGCAAGCCGGATTGGGCCTTCATCGAAGAAGGCGAGAAGATTCCCAAGGATCCCAGCCAGCGCTTTGATCCCGAAATGCTGGGCGAATTCGCCATGGGCTTCGGCGACGGCTATTTCATCCACGGCACGATTTATAAGCGGCTGCTGGGCATCAACGTCACGCACGGTTGTGTGCGGCTGGGCGACGCTGACCTGAAATACATCTGGAACAAGATCAAAATCGGCGCGCCGGTCTATATCTTCTAACGGCCCTACGGATGATCTCACACATCCCCAAAATTCATCGGATTCTGCCCACCGCGCTTGCGCTGCTTCTGATCCTACCCTTGCTCTCGGCCTGCCGAAAGGATAAAACCGAAGCCACCGCACCCAAGGGCAAGAAAAGCGCCGCCGCCTCGGAGCCCAAATTCTCTCAGTTTCAATTAATGCAGGCCGAGTTGGTTCTGGCCAACACGGTCAAGCCCTACTTGGTGCTCGATCTGGCCCAAGGCGCCCTGGAAATCAGGCTTAAAGGCGTCATCGTCTGGGATTATCCGCTGGCCATGGATCCGGAGGAATCCGCTCCGCTCGATAAGTTTGCCCGCATGTTCCTGAGCGATGAAAGCAATCCGGTGCGGCCGGTGGCGGGGAAATATCTTTTCGCCTCGCAGGGCCGGAGCCCCGATACGCTCCTGGCGATTGTCAGCGGCGCGCTGAATGTGGATCCCGGCCTCCTGCAGCGCGACATCCCTTCGCGCTTTCAAATCCAGTGGGCCAAGAATATCATTCTCGACGTCAGCACTGACGTTACCGCCGAGCCGAAGTCCAAATTGAAGAACACTCTGCTGGAAGTGAGCCAGGCTCTGCAGCGGCCCTTCGGCGAAGGCCGCCTCACCATGAAAATGCACCCCGACGCCGCCCTCACCTTCTGGCGCGCCATCGAAGTCGGCCTGCCGACGCTGATTATTCCGCCGCCGTAGCTTCTCCGCCGCAACTCGCCAGACCGACGGCGGGCCAGGGCGAGAAGTTGAAAATGGCGAGAACTCGATCCGCCGCGGCGGACGGGGCGAGAACTCGCCGCCTAATCGGGAAGAGAAGTTGGCGGGGAGGCGAGAAGTCGACAGGCAAGAATCCGGGAGCCGCGGAGGGTCCGCCGGGGCGGATCAGGAGTCAGAAGAAGGGGGGCGGACGGCAGCCAGTAAGAAACGGACTGGGCCACCCGCCCAGAGCGGTTTTTTGAATAGCCATAAACCCTAAAGGTCTGCCAGACCTTTAGGGTTTTTTCACGCCGGTGCCTACGGTGCCCCACCGCTTGCGTTGGGTTCTTTGCGAATGCAAAGGGCGCACGCAGTGCGCCCCTACTAATCCCTAACCCCTAGCCCCTATTTGAGCGTCACCACCTTCTCAATAAGCCTCTGCTCCCCCGCCCTGAGCCGCACAAAATACATCCCCGCCGCACGGCCCGACGCAGCCCACGCATACCGATACTCCCCCGGCAGATGAAAGCCGGAGGGCGGCTGCACAGGCTTGAGGATGATAAACCCGGCCATCAAGCTAGCCGGGCCACCCAGCCAGAAGCATCATGGATTATACACCCTTATCAAAACCATGCCAAGCCAAGTAGAAATTCATCATATATAGATTTTATCGATTTAAACTTTTCAGGGTCACCCTCGAATAAGCCACTTCGCAATGGCGGCCAGTTATTGCCCGCCGCCGCTGACTCCATTTCAATTTGCCTGACAATATTTGTCTCGGGGTGATATCGGATATTCCATGCAAATCTACCGGGTTGTCCCTTGCGCGGGGATTGTGAATTCTGGAAATATTCTGTCTGAACTAATGCAAAGAAGTATTCATACTTATCAAAGGCGGTTTCAAATTCAAAGTCATCTGGTATCAAATCTCTAATACGCTCGCGCAATAGATCAAAAAGGTGGTTGCTTAATGGGGTGTATTGCCGTTCCATCCCCTTTATTTGATCCGTTATATCCTTGGGAATTATCGCGAATGTACTGAGCATCTCAGCCAGTGGCGCCTCCATCCGACGATTGTCCCTGTAGCGTATCTTGACGTCCTCAATCAATTGACGAAAAGTGGAATATTTATCTCTGTATATTGCCATCACGCCTCCAGCATAGCTCAATACTAAGCCCGGATAATAGCGCAGATTTATTAGGCGCGTAAATCCTCCCTTATCTTCAGGGGGATTTGCAATTCTCTTTAAACTCTTTATCCAGATGTGATTAAAATTGGAATCACCATAAAAGCATCCATTAGCAATTAGAATCAACAGTTCTTGGATAATTTCTTCATATTTTGCCATTCGCGCCTGGAATGCGTCTCCCGTTAGCCTAATGTCTTCACCTTTTAAAGGAAAATTCTCTTCGCCAAGCTGCTTATAGACACCTTCGGTTATTTGGCTAATCAGCCTTTCCACCGCAATCTCATTATTATTTTGTAGAAGGCCAATTAATTCGCCTTTTGAATTATGCTCTGTTGTCGGAGCAATCTCAATCGGTTTTGCCTCGACAGTTTCGGTTGACCCTACTCTCTCCTTCATTTCCTTTAATTCGTCATTTTCACTAATTGGCGATTTTACCATGACGGCGATTTTCTTTGATAGCTCACTGAAGAAGCTATCAGCCGATTCAATCTTTATTACTGCGGCTCCGACCTTTTCGATAAGTTCAGCAATTGCAGTGTTTTTATCAGATCTAAGTGTCCAATAGACAGGAAACCTAAATGGCACATTTTGTAAGATTCTATCTTTCAAGGCTATATCCCATTCCGCGGACCAGCCACAAACAATTAGGCCAAAATCGTAGAAAACTACATTTAGAAGCCTAATAATTTTTTCTGGATAGTGCGATAGTTCGTCTTCCGAGTTCTTAATGCGAGTATCAAGATAATCGCCGCTTACTTTTATAATTGTGCATTTTGACAATCGAATCGGAAGTGCTCCCTCTACATCGTCGGCCGATTTGATTACCGTCGGATCTATGCCAACATCTTCAATGGCGCGCTCTGTTAGTCGGTCAAAATTTGTTGTAATAATCACGCGACAATAACCCTTTGAGACCAGATTAGCTATTTCCTTATGTGCCACTGAAGGAACCTTTATTCCCTTCAATGCATCATCTTCTCTTGGTTCAAAATAGCGCTTTAGCAGGAGAGTGCTTTCGGAGGACATGGGTGCAATTTTCTTTATCAATTTTGAATAGCTTGGTGTTTCATTGTATTGCCCAAAATACCAGTCTTGAGGATCTTTAATTACCTCCTGGCCTTCCATCTGGGCTAGCTTCCTAATCATATCAACTGTAATATCCCAACTTGTTGGAATACCCGCGCCTGTCGATACGCCAGATCCAATTAGAAGTGCAAAGAGGCCCGGCGTCTCACTCATTGACCAGACGAGAGAATTAAACTTATCTTCCATTAAATCCTCATTGCTAGTCCCGTTGCCCATTTATGTGCTGTCCCGCCTCCTCCAAAGGAGCCACTTCCGGCAAAGATGCCACTTCGTGGGTTCCGCATGCGCCCGCGGGTCTGTTGAGTTATCCCCTTGGGTCCCAATCCCACCACCACCGAATTTACCCCCACCTCCCCCTCAAATCAAGCCAAATCTTTCCGAATGCCGTTCAGAAAGAAGTAAGGGCGAACAGCCATGCGCCCCTGCCTGCAAATGTCGGGGTCGAGGCGACCCCGACTACGGAATGGCGGACTACGCTGCGCTAGTCCGCCCTACACTCCTGACGGCACAGGAATGCTGGATCCCACCGTCCGCCACGGCGGATGGGGCATCCGGCCTACAGCACCCTTGCCACCAGCAGGGTCATGTCGTCTTCGGGAGTCTCGGCGGCGCGGAAGCGGGTCACCTGAGCGGTCAAGCCATCCATGATCTCCTGCGCCGGAGTGTCTCCGGCTTCATGCAGCACCACCTGGATGCGCCCTTCGCCGAACTCCTCGTCGGCGTGGCTCAAGGCTTCGCTGATGCCGTCGGTGTAGATGAGCAGGAGGTCCTGTGCGGTTAGCTCGATGGTCTGCTGCTGATAGGCCGAATCGTTGAACACTCCCAGCACCGTCCCGCCGACCTCGAGCGGTTCAATCTGCCCGTCGCATCGCCGCAGCAGCGGAGCGTTGTGCCCGGCGTTGACATAGGTAAACGCGCGCTGCGCGGGATCGAAAATTCCCACGAAGAAGGTGATGTATTGTTCGGAATCCGTGCTGGTGAAGATCATTTCGTTGATGCGTGCCACGGTCTCGTTCAATGGCAGACCGACTCCGCAGAGCGCCCGCAAAGCCGCCTGCAGGTTGGCCATGATCAGCGCCGCGCCGGCTCCTTTGCCGGAAACGTCCCCCACCGCCAGCACGGTGCGGCCGTCCTTCAAGGGGATGACGTCATAATAATCGCCGGCCACTTCGAGCGAAAAGGTGCTGCTGCCGGCGACCTCCAGACCCGGCGTCGGGGGGATCTCCTGCGGCAGGAAGCGCTGCTGCACTCGCCGCGCGATGCGCAGCTCCTCTTCCATGCGCCGCTTCTGGAGATTCTCTTCCAGTAGGCGTAGGTTGGCGATGGCCAGCGTCACCTGATCCACCAGCCCGACCAATATCTGCAATTCCTCCGGCTGGAAATCCTCGCGATCCTGCTTGTGCCCCACGGCCAGGAATCCCTGCAACTGATCGTGGGCGCGGAAGGGCAGCAGCAGCGCCACGTCGCGCTGTGACAGCCAGCTCGATTCTTCCGGGGCAAATTGGATGCGCGCGGAACCCACGGCTTCATCCACCAGCAGGGGATGCCGGGTCAGGCTCAGCGCGCGCGCCAGATCGCCTTCGTGCTGGATCGGCACGCCCGCTCCGTCCGTAAGCGTATAGGAGCCGTTTCGGGAGGCCTTCAAAACGGCGAAAATGGTGGTCACTCGAAGTCCCTCGCGCAGGCGCCGCTCGAGATCCTCGCAGAGCGATTTGCAGTCGGTCAACGCCGACGAAGATTGCAGGAAATCGGCAGCCATGCGGCGCAGTTTCCGCCGTTCGGGATAGAAGATTTTCTCAATTTGTTGCTGCAAGTTTTTCTGCGCCGGAGCAAATCCCAGAGCCAACACCAGGGCGATCAGCAGAGTGGGCGCGCGGCTGGCCACCCCGAAGCTGTCCAGCAGCACCTGCCCGATCAGATAGACCGCGCCGAACAGGACCAGCAGCATGAAGATCATCACCGTCAGGTAGCGTGTGCCGCGGCGCAACCGACCCTCGACCTCCAGCAGGCGGTACTTGCCGAAGGCATAGGCGAAAGAAAGCGGCGAGGCCAGCATCATCAAGTATATCGCATTGCTGACGACGAAGCGCGGCAGCAGGGTCATGGCGTTCAAATGACGCACCAGGCCGGTGCGCTCCAGAGCCAGAAACCAGACCAACACCAGCACCATCCCGGAACCCCAGAAGACCAGCTTTGTCTGGCGTTTCTCCAGGTTGTTTTCCGCGTGAATATGGCTGTGGCGCAGGATGAGCAATCCGCCCAGACTCTGGGCCACGATGGTTGCGAAGCTGACATATTCGAACCAGGGGCCATAGAGCGATGGGATCAAGCCCGCCAGCAACACCGTCTGCGGGCCGAAGCAGAGTGCATAGCCCAGCCACGGATGACTCTTCAGGAACCTCCAGGGGCGCGGGAAGAGCATGGTCAGCAGCAGCCAGAAGGAGCTGAACAGCCGCACCCAAATCGCCAGAAAAATGCGGAGGGGGATATCGAGCGGGACTTGGAAAGAGGCCATGACCGGATACATGGGCAGGTAGGTCAGCGCCATGAGGCAGGCCATGCAGTAGGAATACATGGTCAAGGCGCGGACGCCAGCGGATTCCGGTCTTTTGAAGAAAGCCCAGAGCCCCAGTCCGATGAAGGCGAAGAAAATGAGCAGTCGAATGAAGAACTGGATGAAAACCGCGTAGAAGACCGCTACCTGCACGGGCCGCGTCTTCACCATCGAAGCATATTCAATTCCTTCATGCAGGTAAGTTATCAACGCCTCTTTGCCGGGCGTATGCGGCGTCTCCAGAACCTGGATCCAGCGCGGATGGGTGGCCGCCGAATCGGCAATGGTCAGGAGGGTATCGCCGGGCTGAGGAAAAGGCGGAGCCGTAAAATCCGCCGAATCCACCCCCCAAAAGGCGATCCGATCGCCTTCCAACACCCGCACGCTGCTCAGGACGAATCCCGATCCGCTCCAGTTGACGATCATGGTGGCGTCGCGCGCGAAGTAGAGCAGCATGACGGCCAGGATCAGCGCCCCCAGCGTGTGGATAAGGACATTGAGAATTTTGGCGGTTTTAGCGTTCATCTGCAGGACCCGATAATTGTGGGACAAGCCAAAGATAAGCAGAATAATGCATATGGGCAATATCGAAAAGAAGTAGTTGCTCATCCCGCCGCAGGTCGCGCCCCATGATCAGTAGACGCTGGCGTCTTAAAAAAAATTGCTCCCATGGCTTGACATAGGCTATTCTTTTTCGTATTATTAGTTTCTGATCGCGGGGTGGAGTCCGCCGCAGGCGGATTGGGCTCATAACCATTTTGATAATTACATTAAGGAGTTGATCGCGGGGTGGAGTCCGCCGCAGGCGGATTGGGCTCATAACCATTTTGATAATTACATTAAGGAGTTGATCGCGGGGTGGAGCAGCCCGGTAGCTCGTTGGGCTCATAACCCAAAGGTCGTAGGTTCGAATCCTACCCCCGCTACGAAATAGAAAAGCCCCCTCGAGGAGGGGGCTTTTGTTATTGGGTGGATTTCTATTTCAGAAGCATCATCTTGCCCGAAGCGGTGTAATCGGCCGCGGTCAAGCGGTAGAGGTAGATTCCCGAAGCCAATCCTGAACCATCGAAAGTAACCTTGTGGACGCCGGCATTGCGGAAGCCGTCCACGACGGTACTGATCAATCTTCCGCTCAGATCGAAGACCGCGAGGCGGACCTGACCTGCTTGCGGCAGCTTGAATTCGAAGGTGGTGCTGGGATTAAAGGGATTCGGGTAATTCTGCGCCAGGCTGTAAGCCGAGGGGGTTTCAGCCCAGGCAGTCGGGGTCTGATACGGTTCGAAGCTCTCTCCAGAGTTGCTCCAATCGCCGACGGCGATGCCATCACCCGAGGCGAGCTTGGTGAAGGTGAAATTGTCGAAATCCCAAATCGTGGCGGGATAATTGCCGACGCGGCCTTCATAGGTGTACATTCCTGACGGCGCGCTGGCAGGCACAGTCTGCGTGCGAAGCCGCGCAAGCGAGGCCCCGGGCGTCAGCGTCAAGTTCACGGGCCCCAACGCCGGGCCATACCAGGATCCGCCGGGCAGTTGTGCCATGATCCAGGCATCAAAGGACGCGGGGGAGGTATCATTGTTGGTCACGACTACATTGTAGTCAAAGCTTCCGCCATTGGCCGGAATCTGGATCGGAGGATTGACGGGGGTCAAGGCGATGGTGACATTGGGAATGGTTACAGTCCCAACTCCTTTGACCACGAGAGCGTAGTCCGCGTCAATGACTCCCGGGGTTTCCACATGGCTGTCCTGGATAATCTCGTTGCCCTGGACTTCAATCGTCCACTGGCCGGCGGCTGGATTCTGGATGAAGACGCATTCCTCGGTGTTCTTTGTATCCGGATTGCCCCCGGCTGTTGACCAAACGCCAGAGTACAAGCCGCCATTCCCCCAGTAAACCGTGCTGCTGGGCGAAGTCACCTTCAGGGTGAGGTCGTTGATGCGATGCTGATTCTGATTTGCCGGATTTCCTGGGGGATCCAAATAGACCATGATCACCTTCAGTTCGGGTGTTCCGGCAGCCACTGTAACCTGATGAACGTCCACCTCCAGAGGCAGCAGCACGTCCACTTCATCGCGGATGTAGTAATTGTTCCGCGAGTTGTACAGATTCTGCAAATCCGGCATGCCCCACCCCTGGTGAGTTCTGGTCTTGTCATGGGTCGTGCCGGTGAAGGGATACTGGTAAGCCGACGAGATCATCATGGCCTTGGCGGTGGTCGAGTGACAGCGGTTTTGAAAGACGGACCCGCCCGGAACCGGCACCGTATTGCCGAAGACTTGCGCGTCCCACATCTGGAAGAAGAGGCCGAAATGGCCCGCGATGGTGGGTGTCGCCGAACTGGTGCCGCTGAACTGGCCATAGCCCGTCGGCGATGTCGAGAGGGTGGTGTACACCTGATCGTAGAAATGCGTGAAGGTGGGCTTGATCCGGCCATCCGAAGCCGGGCCGATGCTGGCTCCGTAGTTCCACATGTCATCCGCGCGATCCAGAGTGTTGTAGTGATAAAGCGCGCCGCCGGAGACCATGTTCTTGCCCCAGGCCTGCGGCCGGGACATCTGATCGCCCGCGTTGCTCTGGGACTGGCAAGCGATCAGATTGAAGTCAAAGGTTGCCAAATCCGCTTCGGCCGAAATCGTAGTGTACTGCGTAGTTCGATCAGGTCCGACGCTCGCCGTCTGGAAAACGCCATAATAGGGCCCTGCCGGATTGACCAACTCCTGCGCGCAGGTATAACGGTTGGCGCCGGACGTTCCCCAGTAGTCAGCGTCCGCGATGATTCCCTGACCGTCCGGCTCCAGGCCGCGAGCTTGAGGGTTGACTCCGGTGGCGAAATTGACTCCCATGCAGGCCGTGCCGTGAGCATAAATCGAATACGGCCCATGCCCGATGATCGGGTGAAGTTGGAATTCCTGATGAGCCGTTTGGCAGCCAAAATCGAAGATTTCGCCGCGGACGTCTTCACCTGAGAATCCGGTGACGGACTCGAGGAAATTCGCGCCGCCGATCTGGCGCACGATGTCCATATCGTGTTCGTAGGGACTCCAAACGTCAATGAAATTGACCTCATCAAACTGGGCCACCTGCAAAAGCTGCTCGCCGTTTAAGGTGGCTTCCAAGAGCATTTTGCCGGCATTGTTGTTGTCAACCCTGGCGCCCAGTGCCGTGATGCGATCCGCCACGATGGCTTTCTGCGGGACGTCCAACACTTGAATGTTGTAACGAATCGCGGGCATGCTCCGCCCCAGGCTTCTGAGATCCCGGAGGGTTTGTTCATCCAATCTATAGGCGGGATGATAGGATCCGATCCAGCGCACGTAGGGCAGTCGAGCGACTCGGCTCAAGACCGACTCATTCATTTCCACAAGGTAGGCGAATTGGGCGATATAATTCCGAACGACGCCGCCCAAACTGGAAATATCCCGGTCGAATTCCACCAGGGGTTGAGTTACGAACTGCACGATATACAGATGACTGTTGGCGTCCGCCGTTAGCACCGGCTCAACGGACGGCTGACTCTGCAGGGGATCAAAGTGGGCATAGCGCAGCCCGAGCTCGTAGGAGGCCTGCGCCTCGCGGAGAGTTTTTCCGCTCTGGTTGATTTGGTAGAAGGTGGCGAGTCTACCATTGGCGCCTGGCTCATCCCACAGCTTAAGACTGATGGAGGAGCCGGGCACGGCAATGATCCTCTCATTGCTTCTCATGCCGGCTGTCGCCGATAAGGCCGCGCCCAGCGAGGCCGCCGCGAACAGCGCGCACAAACTTACGATCAAGGTTCTTTTCATGTTTCCTTTCCGCATTTGGATATGTTATGTATGGATTCTATACTTAACACTTATTACGTTTTAGGCAGCAACAAGGTTGGAATTGTACGCAACTGGCTGATACAACAAAAAGCCCCCTCGAGGAGGGGGCTTTTGTTATTGGGTGGATTTCTATTTCAGAAGCATCATCTTGCCCGAGGCGGTGTAATCGGCCGCGGTCAAGCGGTAGAGGTAGATTCCCGAAGCCAATCCTGAACCATCGAAGGTGACCTTGTGGACGCCGGCATCGCGGAAACCGTCCACGACGGTACTGATCAATCTTCCGCTCAGATCGAAGACCGCGAGGCGGACCTGACCTGCTTGCGGCAGCTTGAATTCAAGAGTGGTGGTGGGATTGAAGGGATTGGGGTGCTGGCTGATGCCGTAGCTTCCCGGCAGAGCCGTCGCATCGGCGACGTCTCCCAGATCCCATCCAGAAGTTGCGGACTCGGAAATCCACGGTCCCAATGGACCGGACCAGCCATCCGCGCTGGACTTGACGAAGTTGAAAGTATCCATCGCGAAAATGGATCCGCCCTGGTAGGTGCCTACGCAGGCCCGGAAGGTATAGGTGCCCGGCGGCTCGGATCCTGCGACAGTCTGCACCGGCGCGCGGTTAATATGCAGGCCCGGTGTCAGAGTCAGATAACGGTTGATGAACGGCGCATGCAGGGTGCCGCTCGGGTAGATCCAGTCCGTCCAGACGGTGGCGTCAATGGGATAAGCCTCATAGTTCCAGACGTCGGCCGTGAAGCTGAAACTGCCGCCACTGGGCGGGATGATCGTCGAACCGACGGGATTGATATCCACCGTCAGATTATACGGCGCATTCGCCGGAATGACAATCGTGCTTCCCGTCGCTTGCAGGCCATTGTGGGCGCTCGCCGTTAACGTCATCGTAGTTGTGGCGCCTGGATATTCGAGGAACACCAGCGTTGCCACGCCGGAACTGTTGGTGTAGCCGCGCGCATAGGCATTCGTAGACTTGGCGCAGACCAGCGCACCGGCTACCGGCTGGCCGCTCTTGGTCACCGTGACATTGAAGTCTTCAGTGGCCAAATTATAGGAGCTTTGAGCGGAAATGGCCAGCGGCTGCGGTATGGCGGTCCACAGGTCCGTCGCCGCGTCGCCCAGCCAGAGATAGGTGCGGTAATTCGACTGCCCGAGTACGCCATGGAGAGTCACGACGGTGACATTGGCATAATTCGAGGCGTAGCCGATGTTCCAGATGCCGTAGTTGAAAAGCCCTTTGTAGAACTCCTTGTCGTAGTCGTGGTTGGGAATGGTGTACGACGGGATGATGGCGCCGTTGATGGCGATGGCCGCCGCCGGAGCCTTCATGAAGGATTCCGCCAGGCAATCGCCATTGTAGGCGGGGAAGTTCATGTTGTCGCAGGTGCAGTCGAAGTGCACGAAATACTTGTCGGTATTCGTGAGTTGATAAACATGCGTCGCCGTAAAGCTTCCCGACGGGCCCCACTGCCACCACTCGGTGCTAGATCCGTGGCCACGGTAATTCAGCAATCCGGTGCCGCTGGTATTGATGTAATTGATGACCTGCTGATTAGTGGCTCCCGCTCCGCCGTAGGCCGTGGCGAAGGTAGGCGTCTGAATGGCGTAACTGAATGTGCGGATTTGTTCCTTGCACTGGGTGTACTTCAGTGGATATTGTTCCTGATGGGCTACCAGCAGGGAATTGCCCATCCAGTTGGAGCTGGTATTGGGAGTCTGCAGGTAGTCCATAATCTTGTCCATCTGATGCGACAGTTGGGTGGTGTTATCGTAAACGATCCGGCCGATGGCCAGGTCGGCGTAGTAGTCGTTGTCGCCTTGAAGCGAAGCGTACCAGGAATCGGAGTAGGAATCCACCCACATGTGCATGGGGACGTCCACCGCGCTGGGGCCGCCCGAATAGTATGCATCTCCCACGATCAGGACATATTCCAGGTGCGAGCTGGTGTAGAGGCTCTGGATATAAGCCTTGATGTCATACTCATCATCGAAGTTGGCGCCACTGGGAAAGAGCTTAACCTCCGACTTATATCCCTGAGCATTGCGCAAGTCAATCAGCGACTGAACGTAGGGCTGCGCTTCCGACTTCATGATGAACAGGTATTTTGTGCCCGGCAAATCCAGATCGCGATCGGCCCACTCCAGCCAGTCGTAGTTGATCAGACTCGCGCGGTACATTTTGGCGTAAGGCGGCAGCACGCCGGCCGGTTCCTGATCCAAAGCGTGATAGCTGTTGACGCCAAAATACTCGATGGTAACTTTGCAGGAGGTAATCACCTGCAGTTCGCGCGTGACCGGGTTATAGCGCAGCGGCGTCAGCCGCAGCTCCGTCAAGCGAATGTCGCGCCAAATTTGCGGCAGAGAGACCTCCGCGATTTCGCGCGGATAGAGCTCATGTCGCGCATAGGCCTGCTGATCGATGACGAAGGGCAGTTGGGCCGTTTCATCCGTGGTGGGGGTTTGGAAAGGATAGAGGCGGTAGTTCGGCAGCGTCCGGGCCTTGATGTCCGAGACGCGCACGCGCACATCACAGCGCGCCGGAATGCCCACCCGTTCGTTGATCGTCGGCAGCATGGGATAGCCGACGTCCATCGTCGAACCCCATTCGCCGAAACTCAGGACCTGGAAGATCTCGCCATTCTCGGCGACCTCTTCTGCAAAAAACCCATGCAGGTCAAACTGAATTGTCGTCGCCGACGAGTTATGATCCGTGACGCGCACGAGAGGTTCTGTCTGTGCGGTTCCATCCAACGAGAACCATTGGGGGGCAGCGGCGGCGATCCCCACCGCTAGAAAACCTATTCCCAATACTGTTCCCAAAACTTTCGACCAGTGCATCATCTGCATCTCCTTTATGTTCAAGTATGGTTAAGTTTTGATTTTTCAATATGGATACGGGAATTATGATTGGGGTTTTACACTTATGCCTTCAATATAAGAAAAAATTCATGCAAAATCAAGTGCTTTCTGTCGCACTTTCCATTCTGTCACCCAGCCAAAACTGGAATCTATTTGCCCATCGGCTGATTTTGCTGTGCTCATCTGGGCAAATCCCCCCTTCATTCTGCGCCTCCTGCAGAACGCAGCGTCATCCCCTTTTTTTGATATGCCTCGCACCTGCCGCGACTGCCTCTGCATGGCCATATAACAGAAAGGGGCACACTCTACGTTGTGCCCCCTTGCTTTGCTCACGACTTTTGCAATTATTTTAATTCCTGCAAACGCTCCTTCGCCTGCGCGGCCTCGGGCGAGCCCGGATAACTATCCATAATGCGGTGGAAGGTTTCCTTCGCCTTCTGCTTCTGCTTCAATTGCACCTGGCACAGACCGATCTTGAACAGCGCGGACGGAACCTTGTTGCCTTGTGGATACCTTTTTTCCACTTCCAGGAATTTCTCGATGGCGCTGCGGTAATCATGTTGAACGTAATCCGCTTCGGCCAGCCAGTAGAGCGCATTATCCGCCAGCTCGGTGTCGGGATAGAGCCGCAGATACTCCTCAAATCCACCTTTGGCCAGATCGAAATTGCCCCGGCTCAGATCCAGGTAGGCCTGGTCGTAAAGCTGCCTCGGCTCGGCGGCGACCGGTTCGGCTGCGGCCGATGTATCCGCCGCGGAGGGGGTTTTGGCGGCATACTTCATCTCATCTACGCGCTGAGCCACGCCGGTCAGACGCTGCGACAGATCATTCAACTGCGCCGAGATGACCTGGCTCTGCTGCTGGAATTCGTCCAGCCGGCTGCCCAGATAGGCCTTGTGCTGGCGCAGATCCGACTGCGTGACCATCTCTTCCACCAGCCGATCCTGCCGGATCTGCAGAGCGTCCACCTGCATGCGCAGATTTTGGAAGTTCAAGTTCAGCGTATCCAGGCTGGCGCGGATGTATTGCGTGTCTTCCCGCATCACGGTCATCTGACGCGGAGCACAGCCCGCGAGGAGCGCCATAAGAACGACGGGGACAAGCCCTCGCCGCAAAACGGGGAATCCCAGCTCGCGCCGGGATTCCCTCGATGGTTCTCGCTGCATCATCATTACTGAATAACCAGGACGGCGCGGCGGTTTTTCGCCCAGGCGTCCTCGTTGTGACCCATGTCGGCGGGCCGTTCCTCGCCGTAGCTGATGGTGTTGAAGCGCTCGGCGCTCAATCCATAGCTGATGAAGAAGTCCTTCACCGTGTTGGCGCGCTTTTCACCCAGAGCGAGGTTGTACTCGTTGGTGCCGCGCTCATCGCAGTGCCCTTCGATCAGCGCCTTCCAATTAGAGTACTGCTGCAAGACGCCAGCGCCGAAATTCGCCGCATCGCGGGCATCCGGCCGCAGGTTGTACTTGTCATAATCGAAGTAGACGATCTGCAGAGAGGATTTGGCGAGCCGTTCGGCTTCGGCCCGAGCCTTGGCTTCCATGGCCTCTCTCATGGCCGCTTCACGGGCGGCCTGTCCGGCCGTGTCTGAGGGGGCGGCAACGACGGGCGCCGGGGGCGGAGGCGGCGGGGGAGGTGTGACCTTCTTCGCGCAACCCACGATGACGATGGCCGCCAGCAGCAGGAGGCTGGCCCACAGGGTGATCTTAATCAGTTCTTTACGATTCATAGGGTCTCCTTTTTCAATAAGCAGGATTCTTGATTTTGCTCTTTAGATGAACTTCTATTTCTTCGACGTGATGACGACGTCGGTGGTGTCCTCCAGGACGGGCGACCAGGTCGGATTGTTGCAGGCGATGGAGGTCTGCGTCACCCGCTCCACTTGGCGGCCGTAGAGATCCATGGTGTAGATCTGAAACGTCCCCGTCCGGTTTGAAGCGAAGGCGATCCGCAATCCGTCCGGCGACCAGCACGGGTCCATATTATCTCCCGGCCCGGGCGTTAACTGAGTATGAGTCTCGCCGTGCGGATCGGCCAGGTAGATTTGAAAACCCTCCAAATTGCGGCGAACATAGGCAATCATGTCCCCGCGCGGCGACCAGGCGGGGGAATCATTGTATTCACCGAAGCTGGTCAACCTCCGCTGATTGGCGCCGTCGGCATCCATGATGAAAACCTGAGGCTTCCCCAGCCGATCGGAGGTGAAAGCCAACTCCCGGCCGGTCGGCGACCAGGAAGGCGCGGTCTCTATCGCCCAAGAGTAGGTCAGCCGTCTGGCGGCTCCACCGCTGGCCGGACGAACGTAGATCTCGGCGTTGCCATCGGTTTCGGATGAACTATAAGCGATGGAATTGCCGTCCGGCGACCAATCCGGAGCAGAATCCACTCCCGGCGCGCTCTGAAAGACCCGATACTCCCCGTTCGCCACATTGAGTATATAAATATCGGCTTGACCCTGCAAAAACGTGGTGAAGGCGATGCGCGAGCCATCGGGCGACCAGACCGGCGAAAATACCGACGCGTTTTCATGCGTCAAGCGGCGCAAATCAAATCCGTCAAAAGTCGTCGAATAGAGATCCTTGCCGCCATCGTTTTTGCCGCAAAAGACGATGCGCGTCTCCATCACGGGCGGCTCGCCGGTTATCTGCCGAATTAGGTCCGCCGCAATGCGGTGCGCCGCCGCTCGCGCCTTATCAGATTGGAATTCGTAACTCCGCTCCCAAAAGGGCTGGCCGCGAAAACTCGTTTTCAGCCGCATCCCGACGCCATAACTGCCGCCTTCCTTGAACGTCCCGTCCAAAAAGGTCACGGTCGGCGCAGATTTAGAGCAATTCGTATCCGGCGGCAGACTCGGCAAGCGCAGGTCAAAGAACCCGGAAAGGGTCAGATCTCGAATTAATACACGATCCAGCGTATCCAAAACGGAGCCGCCTGGCGCGCTATCAGATTGAATGCCGGTATAATGAAGCAGAATGCGATCCGAAAGCGCCACCTTCCCGCTGAGGAAAACCTCGGGCAAAACCTCATCCTGAGCATAAGCAAAAGAAAGGATGCCGAATAGCTGCGCGGCGCTGAAAATGAAAACCCAAATTCTTCGCGGCAGCCTCTTCGTGAAATTCCGATGGACTCCTTTATTCACCGCCCAAGAACTCAAAATGAACCCCCAATCGGTCGCTCCCAAAAGCCAGCGGCAGAGCCGGCAGCGGATTGGATCTCAAGATCGCCCGCTGCGCCTCTTGATCGAAGAGGAAATGCCCCGATTTCTCCTCCAGCTTGACGTCGGATATTTTTCCGCCCTTGTCCACCAGAAAATAGACAACGGCCTTCAAATTCTTGGCTTCCTTGGCGCTGATCGTCGGCCTGAAATTTAACAAGATCTTTATCTGAATATTGCTCAGATAATACGGATAGGGGAAATTCGCTCCATCCAGCCGCGCACCGCTTCCGCCGGCGCCGCCTGCGCCCCCCCGCTCCTTGACCGCTTCTTTGGGCTTGTCGGGCTTGGCCTTGGTACCGGCCTTGAGTCCGGGGCGCTCGACAGGCTTAGATTTGATCTGCACCGGCCTATCAGGAGCTTTCGCCGAGGTCAGCTTTCCAGGTGATCCGGGTAAGGTCACCAGGCGCACCGGCCGGTAGCGCTGCAATGGTTGAATCGTGCTGGCCGGTATCTGCGCCAGAATCAGAAGCAGCGCCAGCACGCCCAGATGGAGGCCGCCGGAAAGGATATAGGCCTGGCGCTGCATGGCTCATCGCGGCTGGGGCGCTTCCGTCACCAGCCCAACGTCCACCGCGCCGGCCTGGCGAAGGATATCCAATGCTTCTACGATCTCTTGATAGGGCAAAGTTCCATCCGCTCGCACGAAAACCGGTCGCGGATTGGACGGCGAGTAGATCTGCTTAAAGGCGCTGCTGAAATCCGGCTTGGCCACCTGGCTGTTATCAATGAAGATGATGCCGCCCTGCCCCAGCGTCACCTCGATCCCCTCCTTGGCGGTCGGCTGAGCCTGCTTGGACTGTGGCAGACTGATGTCGTAGGCGCTCTTCAACATGGGCGCGCTGATCATGAAGATGATCAGCAATACCAAGAATACGTCCACCAGCGGCGTAACGTTGATCTCGGACATGCGAGATTGTTCGAATTGGACTCTCATCCGCGCGCGCCTCCCGCGGCGCTCAGGCGCTGAGCCGTCCGCGATCTCTGCGCCAAAATCAGCTCCGTCGAGAACTCCTCCAGCGCCCGTGACTCTTCCCGCACCAGGCCGACGAAGTAATTATAGGCCACGACCGCCGGTATCGCCGCCGCCAAGCCGGCCGCGGTGGCGATCAGCGCCTCGGCGATGCCCGGAGCCACCACGGCGATGGAGGTGGACCCCCAGGTGCCAATGTTCATGAACGACCGCATCACCCCCCAGACGGTCCCGAAGAGTCCGATGAAGGGGCTGACCGATCCCGCCGAGGCTAAGAATCCCAAGCGCGCTTCCAGACGTGAAATTTCAGCCGCGCCCTGCTTTTGCAGCATTCGCGCCAGCGCGTCCTCGTCGCCGTCCAATCCCCCCGCAGAAAAATATTCGTTATGAACTTTCTGAAAGACGCGGGCCAGCGGCGAGGCGCCAAAGCGGTTCAATTGCCGCCGCAGGTCGTTCGGCTCGAGCTTGGCAACGTTTAGATTTAGAACCTGCTTCCGCGCCTTTTTGGATTTATAGAAAGCGGCGGCCTTCTCAAGTATGATGCCCCAGGAGAAAACGGAAATCCCGAGGAGCAGCAATAGTACAAGCTTGGCCAGGCCGGAAGCCGATCGAATCAAGGTAACGATATCTGCGGAGAAATTATCCATCTGATCGCGCGAGACAGGCTTAGGCTGCGAAATATACGTTTGCGCGTTTCCAAAAGCAAGCGTTTTCTACTGCGTTCGCCTTTTGCTCACCTGCCCGCTTAGCTTTCGCGTAGACCCGGCGGAAGCGCATAATGAGGAGTCTTCCTTTCCTTTTCCGGCGCCGCCGGCAGCAACAGCGAGTCCAAGTCCACCTCTTCGATCAGCGTGGCTTCCAGCATCTCCTTGCTGGGTATAACCCGCGCGAGAACTTTCTGCGGTGAACAAATCAGGCTTCGCCCCTGCAGCCTGCCGCCCATGAGGATTCCTACCCCGCAAGCCTTGATCACATAAGCGCCGGACAACTGGGCCCCGCGCATAAAATATTCCTGATCCCGCGAATACTTTTCCGCCACCGTGTCATTTTCTAGAAAGGGGCTGACCGTCGGCACGGCGATGACTTCCGGCTTCAACTGGGCCAATTCCCTAAAATAATCCCGCACCAGAACGTCCGCGCAGATGAGGATCCCCAGCCGAAACCCGCGGATCTCGAAAACCACCGGTCTTTCCCCCGGACTTAGACCCACCTCCTTTTCCCGAACCGTCAAATGGCGTTTGCGATAGTAGCCGACCTGCCGCCCGCTGTCGAAGATATGGCAGGTGTTAAAATAGCCGTCTCCGGCTTTTTCGACGAGGCTACCGCCCACTACCACCCCAGCCAGACTCCGGGAATAGGCCTCCAATTGGGTTAGAATATTCTGCCTCTGACCCGCCGTTTCGACTTGATTGCGGACTCCGTCCGAGATGAAAAAATACTCCGGCAGGCAGACGATGTCCACCCCGGCTTCATGCAACCGTTCAAAGGTGGCGGGTGAAATATGACTGCCCACGCGCTTTTGCAGGGCGGCGATTTTCAGCTTTCGGCTCATGGCTCTTCGTATTCAGGGGCCCCACACCCGTGGGTTGATTCAGTCCGAGGATCCGATCTAAGTTCGCATTTGGCTCTCGCCGGCGTCATCCGGCGGCTGGATCAGGAACCCGCGGCTTCTCCTGGCACTTCGCAGGATCGGCTTTTCGATAAAGGGATGGGATTCGGCATCCCGCGGCTCATAAGAACTCCCTTCGCCTTCCCCTCCAGGTTCCGGCAAACGATCTCGATCCGCACCTAAAGACTCTGGATCTTCTTCTCGCATAAATCTCTCCACTTCATGGACGGGTGGAATAAGATCCTGTTTAAAACCAAGTGGCAAAGACTCGTAGGTTTGATAACCAGTTGATAATCTATAATTTAACACCTTTTAGGGCCAAATCAAGTTGTTTTTGAATGATCTCCTTTCGTCACTTCGGAGCAAAAAGCAAAACCCGCCGTTGGTTGGCGGGTTTTGGGGCATGGTCAATCTCATTTTTCAGTTCTTTTCCTGGGCTTTGCTGAGAATTTCCTCCAAATCTCTCATGTGAAAGGGTTTCTCCAATACCGGCAAAGCGCTGATCCGGCTAATGCGTCCGGAAAGCTCCGTATAGGGGTACGCCGACATGAAGACCACCGGCAACTCGGGATGGCGTATGCGCGCCCACTCCGCCACCTCCACGCCGCACTGCGGCCCCAGCCGCAGATCCATCATCATCAGATCAAATTCTCTGTCGTCTAACAAGTTGAGCACCTCCTCTGAAGATTTGGCCGCCCAAACTTCGCGATTATCCCTGCGCAGGGCGATCACTAAGGAATCCAAAAAACTCGGGTCGTCGTCTGCTACCAGCACGCGTTTCATAAGTCTCTCTTTATTATTCAGACTGCCTGGGCTATTGAATTGTCCAGCAGAAAATGTGCCTCAGGCAAGATCGTAGGATCGTGCGAGGAAAGAAGTCTTTGGGCTGAATTTGGTTTCTTTTTTAAACTCCGATCAGCTCGGTATCATCACACTCTTCATCTATTATCTCACATTTATACGGCTCGTCCAACCCTTTCGTGGGCGCCTCGCCATAGGCCTTGAG